>LXOW01038239.1_pt1 | contig 55092 bp, 103 predicted proteins | sample 1368591 | NCBI WGS metagenome assembly LXOW01 (sample SAMN04884650, study PRJNA319009) | bovine gut metagenome | isolation source: Cow rumen | host: Bos taurus | place: Italy: Legnaro (PD) | collected 2014-07-09
GTTGAATACATCATCAAAAACGACCCGCTGTAATTGTGCGAAAATATAGAGAAGTCTCTTGACAAATCGCATTAAATAGACTATATTTTGGTCTATGGAAAACTACAAAGAACTCAAATCCACAGAAGAAATCGAAGACGTGTTCGGTAAGCGTCGTGGCATCAATTTCCGTTGCGGGAATTGCCACTGTGCATTCTTTCAGGACATGCTTCACATCCGCTTTTATGAATCCTTAATAGGTGCGGGCAGCCTTTGGAACCGTCGTAAATACGTTGTCAAGACGGAATGTCCTACATGCAAGCAGGAATTGTCCGTGGTTGCCGACAGCGAGTTGGCAATCAATCCCCGTGACTACTGGAAAGACCGTCTCAAAGGAAAATAATCTATGCAAGCGTTTATCCTATCCGACCTTCATCCAGACACTTGGTTCTCGTATGCGAACAAGCCTTCAAAACTTCGTGGTGACGAAGTGAAGGAAGATGTCGTTTTCAATACGATGGAATACCTCTGGCATTCTTGCGATTATCCCGACACTGACGCAATCGTTGTCGCTGGTGATGTCGCCAATGACTGGCTTACCTACACAAGGGCAGTGAAGTGGCTTTCCAACAAGTACAAGGAAGTCTATATGTGCTTCGGAAACCACGACATCCTCGTTCGTGGCGGTACTCCGTCAAAGTCTAACCTACAGTTCAAAACATCGGAAGAAAAGATTGCCGCAATACAGAAGTTCTGCAACACGTTGGGAAATGTCCACCTGCTCGAAGGAAGGATGATAGACAACGTAGCGGGCTGCATGGGTATGTGCGACTTCAAGGTTGAGCCGTATGGCTATGGACACAGCAAGAAGGTCATTTGGAAGCGTGAATGGTTCGACGGCGAGCATTGGAGATACTTCAATCAGAATCCCGATAAAATCTGGGAACACTACGACAAGATGATGACCGAACTCGTAGCGAAGCAGCCTAAAATAATGATGACACACTTCACTCCAATCGAGGTTGGCATCAATTTCGAATACAGGCTCAGCCCACTGAATACCTACTTCTACTTCGAGGGCCAAAAGTTCCTCGACATGTTCGACCACGATGCCATCTGGGTTTGTGGCCATGTTCACCACAAGAAGATTTGCACCTATGTCAATCCGAAAGGAAAGATGATAACAATTCTTTGCAACCCGAACGGATATCCTGGCGAGCATAATGTCTATGCTGACACAATGAGTATCATGGACGGCGACGAAAAACGTGGCTCCAGACCAACGAAACACGAAGACTTCATCATCGAGATTTAAACGAGGAAGTATGTCCCTAGTAGTAACATTAAAGTTTGGCATGCCTGGTTACGAGAAGCATTGCCTTGATTTCATGGTTTCAAACTATACAGGCGAGTACGGTTATCGAAGGATAAAGTTGACCGATATCGATTTCGCCAGATATGTCTACATCAACACAGGTGTGCATATCGACCTTGGAAGCAGGCGTGAAGCATGTAAGGGACAGGCTGGTGCGATTTCGTCCGTGTACAATATCGTAGACGAAAACGGTGAGCCGACAATGCAGGAACTGCACCTGAACGCTCCTCCGTCCAAGTACAGGCAATACGCTATTTACACGGACAAAGACCCGTTTGAACCAAACCATCTCATCCTGTTAATCAAACCGAGGAGAACCCCCAAGGTCAACGATACTGAGGCTAAAAATGATTGATGATTTAATTGTTGCATCAAAGCGTGGGTTTATCGCAGGTGCCATAGTCAAGCACTTCAAGCGTGAAACTCTAACCAAGAATGAACTCGAAAAGAGTCCGAACATGTACCTGTATCAGATTATCGGGTTCGCCGAGCATACCGAGACAAAGGAACTTCTTGTTGTGTACAATGCACTGTACGGCAAGCCTACTTTCTGTGCCCGTCCTCTCTCGATGTTCCTGAGCGAGGTTGACCACGAGAAGTACCCGAGAATCAAGCAGAAGTACCGTTTTGAAGCTCTTTCTGATTGCCCATGTGCTGACTGCCGTTGCCACTGCGAGTACGGTTGCAAGGAAAAGATTGAATGGGCAAAAAGAAACGGCACCCTACCGCCAACATACAGAGGATAACTATGCTAAATAAACTCAAATGCACTCCGTTCTGCTATACGCAAGAACTTATCGATGCTCTCGTCGAGGTAAACACCGCTGCGGAAAACATGAAGGAAACCGACGAGGCGAGGAAGTATCGCCAAATCAGGTCTGCTTTTATGGATATTGATACAAAGTTGCCTTGTCATAAAAAAGAATTGGATACTGCTAAGGAATATGTTGATACCATGTGCGACCAGTTTTGCAAAACAGAAAGCGATGCACATGCGACATACAAGGAAAAGGTGGCAAACGTATGCAAAATTCTGCAAAAAATGTTGAATGGCAAATTTGTTGTGTCCGACAATAGCTGGATTGACCACGTTGTTCGTGTTAAAAATGTGGCCACTGGCGGGTATTTTGACAACGAGATATTAGCGTATGGCGATAAATTACAGCTGAACTTACTTGCGTATCAGCAGAATGATTCGTATGGTGTTTCTGTGTGGAACAGGTCTAACAGCATTTCTACTGTTGCTTGTCATGTTGCCCAACACGTCAACGAAGGTAAAACCCCAGTTGCCGCAGAAGGCACTGTAATACAAATGTTTTACATTGTTGACCCCGACGATGCAATCGCATTTCTTAATGAACGCAAGAAGATTATGGACGATAACCATAAGTATCTAATCGATACGCTAAATGCGGGAAAACAAGGCTGAAATGATAAAGTTTGAAACAATCAATATTACTTGGAAGACCTTTGATGATGCCCTTCCTGACAGGAATGTTTGGATTTATGTCACTCCCCCTAACGGCGGTTTCCTCGAAGCAGACCATACGACACTTATGCCAAACATGAACAACACGGAAGAGACTATCAAGGATGGATATCATTTTCACCACAACAGGGTGCCTCGCTACCTGAAAAGCTGCAGCAACTGGAAATGGTGCTACGAGAAAGACATAAAATCGGAGATTGTTTAAATATGGTAGGTGAAATGTCAATATGCCCAATCAACTGGGACGAGTATTATAGCAATGTTGAGGAAGCGCTTGATATCATCGGGGATTCCAACCTCGATGAAACAGTCAAGGACAAACTCGAAGAACTTCTCAGGGTCGATACAATATCAGGTTATCCACCCCCGTATTTTGAGGCACCGAAGACTTGGCGAGATACCGCCGACATAATCGACGATATATGCCCGAAGGGTGCATCCGTGGCCGAAGTCAACTGGCTTAAAGAACAGTTGGAAAAACTGGCAAAGGGGGAATGTCCAGAGCTATTCTGGAATAAGGTGTTCGCCGAAGTCGATAACAAAGAGAAAAAGTATCTCAACACAGACGGAGCCCCGTGGCTTACCGAAACATATACGGAAGAGGAAAAGAAATTATATCCCTTGCTCAAGTGTCAGGCGAGACGGATGTCAAAGGAAGAACTGTACTTGCATTTTGGAGAAAACAGGGTATGGACCCGAGTTATCAGGGAGGAGACCGACTACCGTTTAGAAAGCAAGGACACGAGGAAACCAAAGAATCCGTGTAAGGAATACTACGAACCGACTGATTGCCCATGGTGTGGGCTCGGAGAATTCAAAAAGACCGAAGATGGAAACTACCACTGCATGCACTGCGGATATGACCATAATGCGGAACGGGACTTTTATAACTGGACCGATTAAAGGATAACTATGGCTACCTACATCGACAAAAAACACCGTGTCAAGAAAATACACGGTCGCTGGGTTCCCCAGTGGAAGAAGGGATTTCTCAGATGGTCCCAATATATCCTCATGACGGCTGATACCGCAATGGGTCATTGCGAACTATACAGCGAAAGCATATATGACCCGATTTTCCATACGGAACAGCAAGCAATCGATTTTATCAACAAAGCTATCAAACAGGGTTATAAAGGCAAATTCTATGTCGGGTTTGATGACGCTTATCCAGAAGGTTTAACATGGTAAAAAAGACCGCTAAAACAGAAGAGATTACAAGCAATGTCCCGACACATTGGGAACTCGCCATGTGGGTTGCACAGGGCAAGGGTGAAGTCCTCGACACGAACAACTTCAATCGTCGCATTCATTCGTTTGACTATAGACCCGAAGCGGAAGACAGGCCGCTTGCTGAACTTGAACTAAATCAGTACAAGGTTCGTTTGTATGGTGACAGTTTTTGGCACGAAGCCGATAGACGATATATGGATATCCCTCGCTGGAGTTTCGTGAAGTTCGTAAAATACATCGGTTCGAAATTCCCTAAGGACACCTTCAATTTGCAGGGCGCCATCCAGAACTCCGTTTTCTTTATCAATGGTAAGGGCCTTGCTACGATGCTGGGTGTCGCCCCGTGTGAGAACGGAACGCTTGATGACCTGTCCTATCAGGTAAGGTGGGAATCGGTTACTGACAAGGATGTAATCCGTATCGTGAACGCCGTAAAGAAACATGTAAAAACGAAGTAAGGAGTTTCCATGCAGTTCGACATGAAACAGCGTAACTACATCGTCTGCCCTCAATGCAAGAACGATACAAAATTCGAGTGCTTCGGGGAAAGGGTTGACTACGGCATTTTCAGCATAAGGATTCAATGCCGCAAGTGCAAATGGGTTTCTGACGAACTCTACGAGGAAACTGGTTATTTCCCCGACTTGAACAAGGACACTATCAGCTACCACGTAAAATCCCTGCATGACATGCAGCAGGAAAACAAAGAGAAGTAATATGGACGCAAGACAATTTTTGAAAGAAGCCAAAGAACAGTATTCGGCAAAAGAGTTCCCTCCACCAGAAGGATTTTACCATTTTTGGGAAGACGATGTTTCCTCACTAGATGTGTTCAAGCGTTCCCTCTGCCGTTATACCGACCGTTCTGGAACCACAATCAACTATTTGTTTTCCCTTCTCCATGCAAGAACGATTAGCGAACGGTTCGCAGGAACGAATCCCGACGGAATATGGAAAGAAGAATGGAATGATATCGTGGCGAAAGCAGATGAAGATGGTAGGACGTTTCGTGACAGATGGGCCATGGAAGAGGAACTGCTTCTTGGCATCGTTCTGGACAATTTTGACGAAGTTACTCGACGGTTGCGTCAGATGACTGCCGAACATAAGGCGATTGAAACTATGAACGCTGAGTTGAAAAAATATCCGAACGTAACATGCGACGGAAACATCGGCGATATTATGAGAGAGTCAATCGGGCTTTACAAACAAGTCATGAATTCTCGTTCTGACATCGAGACATACAAGGAAATTCAGAAACTATGTGATAACATCCATTATAACAAAACTTCTCTGGTGAATATGATTCGTGACTGTATCAATGCCAGTAAAAACTTGCTGAGCGACATCGAGAAGAAACATGGCACGTATGAAACCCATTTGCATAAAGTTCTCGTGGATAATCTGAAAGGCAAGTATATCTACTGGGATAACAAAGATTTTTACTGTGTAAAATACATGCGTATCGACGGAGTTACGCTGAAACCGAGCGGGGATGACAAGGAACTGTTCATGAAGGGTTCAATCCTCGGTTTCGACTGGGGTGGAAGCCCGTCATTCGCACCAGATTCTAGCATTTTCCTGTCATATCTGAATAAAATTGACAAATCAACGGAAGAGCTTCATATCGTTGAATTTGACGAACTGTGCAAACTTGTCGAAAAGTACGCCCCGTTCATGCTCGACTACATCAAGAAGCTTGCCGAAAACAAAAAGGAGAAACCATGAGAGGTGGAAGACGGTTTCACATCAGTCCAGAAAACAACACGACTGACGCAAAGCTCCTCGCCGAGAACGCCGAGCTTAAAGCGAAACTCGAAGCAAAGGAAATCGAGTTTGCCAACTTGAAGGAAGATGCGCTCAATACCGACAAGGCCCGTGAAAAATGGTTGCAGCTCGCCAGAAAGCAGGCTATGGAAATCAAGCTGCTCCGTCGTGCGCTGTGCCTTGAAAAAGCGGAAAGAGCGAAGGAAAACAAATTCCTGTGGCATGTGTATTTTCGTACCAAGTCCCTGCATTACTGTTCCGAAAATGGCGATAGAACCCGTACGAACCCGTTCAAACGCATCGCACAGAAATCATATAAAGAATGGATTGCATTCTGGGGAAACCTCGAAGAGAATTACCGTAAACTTGCGGAGAAACTGAAATGAGAAAAATGATTGACTATACAGGAGCTAAACTCAAAGGCTCCGAACGCTGTTTTGAACTCTACCGTGTCTACCCGAACGGTAAGCAATGGTTCTGTGGCTACTTCCGCAGCAAGGAAGACTACGACCTAGAAATCTGCCGCCTCAATAACGAGGAATACGGTCCCGACAACTATGTCATCAAGGAAATCCTTTCCAACGGAATCCCGTTGACGAAGATTCACGACATTGCTGCCGACCGCAAACGCTGGGCAGAGGAAGATGCCAAGCGTGCCATCGAAGCAAAGAAATGGGAAGAAGAACGCAAGAAGGCTCTCGAAGAATGGGAAAGGGAAGAAGCCGAATGGAGGAAGACGCATCCCAAAGAACGCATGCCGCTTGACAGACGCAGGTTCCCCGCACTGTTCGACTGTCATGGGCCGATACCTGGAATGTCAGCACCTGACGGCATTTACAAGGCGCTCAGGTTCCTATACCCCGATTGCAAGAGGAAGCGCAAATGAAAAACGAAGAACTGAAATCGCACGACTTGGTTGATATCCAAGACTATCGTGGAGAAGTCTACCTCAAAACCGATGTGGACAAGTATATCGCCAAACTTAAAGGCGACGACAATGATGGAAAAAAGAAACAACCGTGCTTCTACTGCGAACACCCAGGTGGCGTTGTCCTCAATGCACCAATGAGCTGCTTTCCATACGAGGCGATAGTACACTTTAACGACATTGAAATCCAGACCACGGACGACCAGACCGTTAACATCTGCACCATCCGTGGCATAAAATTCTGTCCAATGTGCGGTCGTGACCTCAGAAAAAAGACGGTTGACAAAAAGGGCTGATTTACCTATATTTGTTGAAGTAATCAACAAGGTTTAATAGCGATATGAAAGATAAATTTAGATTCCATATTCTAGGTGTCCCCCACACAAAAACTACCCACGAATACTGTGCATGCGCCTTTACACAAAAGGTTCTGAAGTTCTGCAAGATGATGGGCGAGCGTGGTCATGAATGCATCCACTACGGTGTAGAAGGCTCTTTGCCGCCAAATGCCACACAGGTCGATGTAGTTCCAGCAAGCATCTATGAAAAGGTCTATGGCTCCCATCCTTATCACCAGAAGTATTTCAAGTACGACTTGAACGACGAGTGCTACCAGACATTCTTCAAGAACGCTATCTCCGAGATTAACCGCCGCAAGCAACCGCATGACTTCATCCTCCCGTTCTGGGGCCACGGCGTGAAACCCGTCTGTGATGCAATCCCAGACCTGATTACGGTTGAACCAGGCATCGGTTATGGTGGCGGGTTTGCCGACTATCGTGTTTACGAATCCTATGCCATCCTGCATGCCGACAGCGGTATCGACCGAGTAAAGTTCTGTGACCCGAAATGGTACTGGCGTGTAATCCCAAACTATTTCGATTTGGCTGACTTCAAGTTCAATCCTGATTTCGAAGGAAGATTGAAAGACCCGTATTTCCTGTTCCTCGGTCGTGTAGGAGCCGAAAAGGGAATCCATGTCGCATTGCAAATCTGCGAAAAGCTGAACATGAAACTGGTCGTTGCAGGCCAGCTTTCCGACAAGTACGAAAACTACAAGTGGCCCGACTATGTTGAATATGTCGGATATGCTGGTGTCGAAAAGCGTTCGGAACTGATGCGTAACGCAGTTGCCCTGATTATGGCATCCACCTTTATTGAACCGTTCGGTGGCGTACAGGTGGAAACAATGCTTTGCGGAACCCCGACAATAACAACCGACTGGGGCGCCTTCGTTGAAAACAACATCAATGGCGTTACGGGCTACCGATGCAATACGTTCGCCGACTTCATCAATGCCGCAAAGAACTGCCTTGACGGTAAAATCAAGCCGAAGAACTGCCGAAAGCAGGGCGAAAAGTTCTCCCTTGAAAACATCGCCCCGATGTACGAGAAGTTCTTCAAGGACGTGAAGAACATCTATACTGGAAACGGCTGGTACGAAATGTAGGTTGAACCATGGTAGATAACGAACAACTGAAACGGTATATATACGAAATGTACCGATATACAATAGAACTGGTCAATGAGGGCCATATCACCCGTGCCGACGTTGATGATAAACGCAAGGATGCTAACGCCGATGCAGACATGTGGGTTGAACGCTATGGTGATAGGCTTTCCAAGAGTGCCAAAGAAGACCTTCACATTGCAGTGTTTGGTCTCCATTTCGCGAGCTTCGTCCGTAATCTAAGGATAAAGTTGGTCCAGATTAAGATGGATTCTCCAGACTGGTTCCATCATGTGAAACGGTCAGTCAATGGCGATGGTACGGTTTCAATTGTCGCCGACTATAAAATCAATCGTCTCAACAACTTGCATCAATTGTTCAGCTCATGTGCAGATAGTATAATTGACATGGCGTGGGCTAGCCACGGGTTTATCGGAGTTCGCCACGGTATCTATCCAAGAGGTTAATATGGCTATCAAAAAACGAATACACTGGGTTGCAGTGCTGTTCACATCAATCATTGCACTCCCCTTCGTCATCGCAGCAGCTCTTATCAGCCTGATTGCTCTCGGTATCTACTACCTTGCCAAGCTCGCCCTGATGCCTGCATTCCTGCTGTACCGCATTGTCAGACCGTTTAATTCAGGTGACTACAAATATTTAAGGAACCCAATCATCACATTCTCCGACTGGCTTCTTGACAAGGCAGATTGGAAAGGAGTTTAAGAACACGATGGAAAACGAGCAGACAAAGATTGAAAACATACTCCATGTTTTCGACCTGATTAAGGACAATGTTATCAACGCCAAGATTGGAAAGAAGGTTGCAGAAATCATCTTCGAACAGGGTGGAACCCCAGAGGATGTCATCAAGAACATCGGTCTCCGCCAGTGCATGCCCGACCCGATTGCTGTACTCGATATCATCAACAAGTTCCCAGACCTCCTGCACAGGGCCCAGAACGGTGACGACAAGGCAAAGCACGAACTCGTCGGGCAATGCATGCGTCAGTCGGGCGGCAAACTTAACCCTAACCTCGTCAGACAGTATATCGACAACATGGAAGCCCTAGTAAAAGCTGCAGAAAAAGAACACGAAACCAATGAGCTTATACAGCTATAAGCGAGGATTCAATGGAACGGGTAAAAATAAAAGGATTTCTCGAAGGGGAGGAATTGCCGAAAGAACTCCCTAGTTGGTTCAGGGACTTTCTCGAAGGCCGTAAATGCAACTGGATTCCAAACAGCAAGGGCGGAGAACCCAACTGCAAGCCAGAGTTGCCGCAAACCCCTTGACAACAGGGGGTCATTTCATTATATTTTCCAAAAACAAGGATATGAACATGGAATACTCAGAAGCCCACAAATACCTCGAATCCAAAGGATGCACATTCACCTACGACAATGCCGACAAGCCAGTATTCTCAGATGTCCATGTCTTCTACAAGGGCAAGGAATTCGGCATGCTTGGCCTCCACAACATGGCCTTCTACACCGATAGAACCCATAAGTTCATTACCCAGTTCAACTACCGCACGATGTGGCTCTCCGATGGCAACCAAGAGTTCAAGAAACTCGTAGACAGATATATCGACGATGCCAACGGTGAACTCCCCTCCACGGGAGAAGTATTCGACGAGGTTGAACCACAGTCACTCTCTAACTTAATCTACTAGGAGAACCCCATGATTGAACTGTTCGGATGGAACGATGTCTCCAACACTGAAATACCCCTGAATCAGGAAATCTTCGCCCTGCTCGAAGACAGGATGGACCCAGAAAACCTCAGGCCTGCAGTCATCATCGCCAAGATGATGCCAGCAAAGAGACTTACATGGACGGAAAACAAAGAAGGCGATGTCCTCTGCTACGATGTCCCCGCAGGAAACTTCCATTGCTGCAACGGGGCCCAAATCAAGTATTGGAAATCCGTTGACATCCCCAAGAAGTTCAACTCAGCCGTTTGCGGAGTGGTTGAAGCACCCAAGGACTGCTTCGATGCAGAACTCGCTATTCCACCATCACCTAAACCAAAGCGACCTTCACCAGAAGGCTACTGGAAGTTCATCCCCCATTGCTTCGCACCCGACGAATACTATGTACAGTGGAAATGCGAATGCGGCACAGTAAACCAGTTCAGAAAGACAGTCCCAGACCTCTGCAACTTCCCCGCATTCTCCGTCTACTGCTCCCACTGCAACAAGAAACTCGATGTCACCTTCGATTTGTCCAAGATGACACAAGATAGGTAATAAACCACGTTCAAACAAAAGGAATAACCATGATTGCTTACCTCTTCATCGTCACAATCGTATATCAAGTGCTCCGCATTGGCTGCAACCTCGTAAGATACATCAGAAAGACCAATGAAGCAAAAGGCACGCTCGAACAAAAAATGGGCCTCACAGGGGCTATTCTCCTGCGAGTGGGAGCCATCAGCCTGTCAGCGGTCGGCCTGCTCGTCGGAGGAACCGCAGCAATCGTAATAGCGATAGCCCTGGCCATCGGAAGCGCCATTATGGTACTTATTGCCGCTATCGCATTCGGATATGGAAAACACACCTCGATAGTGATTGCCGCATACAACTATACCATGATGATGCTGTTCGCATGGTGCGTATTCAAGGGACTAGAATGAGCAAGACAGATAATAAACCCATGTCTGAAACAGTGTCACTGAACGAACTGCATGTCAAACTCGTATACAAGGCACTGCGGGATAAAATCGACAAGTACCTAGAACCATGGAGTAAAAAATGAGCGAATTTACTATGGTTAAAACGGAGTTTCCGAACGGATGGTCTGAAACCCCGTTCGAACTACTTTTCAAACGTCTTGAAGAAAACGGGTTCAAAACCACCAATCAAGGGGAACTGTCGGCAAACGAAATGGTCATGGACGCCAGACCGCACTCCGACCTGTATAAAATCGAAAAGGACGGAAGATACTTCTCGTTCGTCCTCCATGCCACAACAAACCTCCGCAACGGAACCGAAATCCTAGATTCTATCGGTGGTTTCAAAAATATATCCAATAAAATCAACAAGCGGGTCGAGTTCGAAATCCCCCCAGACATGGACGTGGATGGCAAATGCGCCGCTGTTGAATACTGGGTTAGAGACCTCGTCAACTACTTCTATGGTAGACCCGTCGAAAAACGCAACTTCAACTACCAATACTGGGATAAAATCCGTAGGGAAGAATACGCCAAACTAAAAGCGGCGTCAGAAGCCCGTTACCAAGACTACCTTAAACACCCAGATAAATACTTCGGCCCTCCACCACGTCTGGTTGAACCCGAGCTCTACCCAAATACCACAGTGGCCGTCGTACCCACGACAGAACCCCAAGGACTCGCTTTCGCACTCAAATTCCTTTATAAGGATGAACCCCTGAAAGCAACATCTTTCAGAAAAGGTAAGAAAACCCCTTGACAGGCAGAAAATAATTATCTATATTGTTCATGAAAACAAACCACACATACAAAAAGGACATCAAAATGAACACACAGAAACAGGCTATCCTCGACGCTGACAACGCCAAAGGTGACGTAATCGACCTCCTTGCACCGCTGGTATGCGACAAGTCCCGATTCACCGTCGAAAACAAGTCCGTAAGACTGAACGTGCGAAACCCGATTACCGTCGAAGGCTATGTATCGACCGATTTCGATGACCTGCGAATCGATTTCTGCATGCACTACAACGAAGCCCGTGACGACTTCTACGGGACAGTCCTCATCATGCATTTCGGTGTCCACCGCAACGAAGACGGCGAAATGGACGTAAAACCGAATTGGGAACCCCTCGATTACTTCTACACCGAAGACTCGTCATGGGCCCCAATCGAGACGCTGAAGGGAATCGCAAACCATATCCTCTACGCCCTCGACATGGCAAAGGTCTATAAACAGACCTCACAGCAGCTTGCTGACCTCAGAAAAACCTACAGCATCGACAAAGACTAAAAAGGAAGCAAAACATGGTTGATATCTGCCAAGACGGTGTATTCGTCGATTGCCCCCTCTCCTGTGCTGTCTGCAAAGCCTGCCACAAACGCCTTACCGAAATGGACGAATGCCCAGAACCAGCAGACTGGCAGGATAAGTACGTCTGCATCCCAGACTGCCCCAACTATGACGAAATCTGGGACGAAAAGGAACTCCAAGAAGAACTCGACAAGGACGAGGATAAACACCTCCTCGATGAACCATCCGAGGACTAAACCAATAAAAGGAGAAACAACATGAAAGTCAAAGAACTCATTGAAAAACTCCAAAAGCTCAACCCAGAACTCGAAATCGTGGGTTACGAATCCGATATGGAACGCTCGGGTATCGAACCCGTCAGCGTATATCCCCGTGTCCAGAAGTTCAAGACCGAAACCCGCCACACCTGGGACCGTTTCGACGGCACGGACTATACATACACGAGATACGTCGAAGACCCGAACGGCCCCATCGAAGCTGTCCGCCTCTGGTAGAATGTAACAACACTGAAACACAATAAAAGGAATAACAAACTATGGCTTACCTCAATAAAGTCCTCCTCATAGGAAATACAGGAAAAGACCCCGAATTCGCTGTCACCCAAACGGGCCGCAAACGTGCCACCCTCTCCCTTGCCACAACAAGAAGATACAGAGACGCCAATGGCGAACAGAAGGAACAAACCGACTGGCATAACCTCGTAGCATGGGGCAAAACAGCAGATATCATCGAATCCCTCGGTGTCCACAAGGGCATGCCCCTCTTCATCGAAGGAACCCTCTCCTACCGCTCGTGGAATGACCAGAATGGCCAGAAACGCTACGCAACAGATGTTGTAATCGAAACGTTCCAACTCCTCGGTAGTAGACAGTTTAACCAACAGCCTGCCCAAGCAGATGTCCAACCCGCTTTCCAATCGGCTGAACAACCCGCTTTCCAGTCGGCTGAACAACCCGTTCAACCCCCCTATTACCAAACACCTATCAGCGCCATGTACCAAACTCAGGGTCAACCCCAGGCACAAACCCCTCCTCCACCAGAGGATGATGACCTCCCGTTCTAAAACCCTGTTTGTAAACTCAATTCAATTTACTTTCGTAACCGTGTCGAATTCGATACGGTTATCTCTTTAGTGTAAAACACCCCCACCCCCCAAAAATTTTTTGCAACCCCTGTATACCCCCCTACCAAAAATTTTTTAAAGGGTATGACAGGGGATTTCAATATTTTTTTCTATTTTTCTGCCCCCAGTTTTGCATTTTGATTTTTTGAGGGGGTGTTGATAACCTGTTGATATCCTGTGTGTTTCAAGTTGAAACATGGTTGACAGCGGGCGCCTGCTGTCCCGATTCCCGTGTGTGAACCTTGGTTCGAGACACCGTGTCCCGATTCCTGTCCCGAAACCTCGGGTGGAAGCTGGGGGAGGAAGCTGGGTTGGATGCGGGGTTGGAAACCTAGGTTGGAAACCCATGTACTTTTAAAAAATAAAAAGTACCGAGCTTATCAAATATCAAAATACCCCCACCCCTATACCCTATACNNCCTATACCCTATACGCGCCACCCCCTAAAACGACCCCCTACCCGCCAACTTGGGTTATCACCCCCTGCTGTTTGGGCGACGACCCCACATTAAGGGGTGTCCCCCCGATGATGTTATCGGGGGTTAAATAGGAGTTCACGATATGAGTGTTAAGCCGATGAAATTTACAAGCAGTGAGTTCAAAGAACTCGCTAAGTTGTGCCGTAACAAGAACGGCGACAAGATTGAGACCTCTATTAAGTCCATTGCCTTGGAGGGTGCTCCTGGGATGGGCAAAACCGCCGTTGTGAGGTCTTTGGCTGAGGATTGGGAGTTGCCCTTTGTGACTCTCGCCATCAACCTGTGGGCGAACCCTGCGGACGTGGTGGGCTTTGCTTACAAAGGCTCTCGCAACACTGACGGCTCTATGAACTTGTCTGCGGAAGACGAAGTTCCGCCTTGGCTCCCCGTTTGGAGGGAATTGCCTGACGGCACCCGTGTACAGACCACGGACGCCACTAAGGGGTTCCCCGTGGCACGTGACGACCACGGGAATTATATCCCGCATCCCGCCGTTGTTTTACTTGACGAATTCTCGGCGGCAAATCCGAGAATTCAAAACGCATTTTTGACGATTTGCTTAACGAAAATCGTCAAAAATTTCAGGCTTGATGCAGATACCACGTTTTTCGCTGCTTTCAACTCTTGCCACCGTAAAGGTTTTGACGGTTGCAATTTTGAAATTAGTGATGCGTTGATGGGTTGCAACGCCCGCTTTGACGTGATTGAATTGGTATTTGAGGAAAAACCTGTTATTGAGGCGGTGCGTCGCAATAAGAGTATTTCCCGCTTTTGGAAGGAATTCACTGAGAAATACTTCCATAAGTTGAACATCTACGATGAAAGTATTGTGGGTGATTCCAACGTAAGCGGAAGAACTTACGAAAATCTTCTCATTCGTCTTTCGTTCGGACATTTTGATAGCAAATGTTGGACAGACTTTGCTGAAAAAGTTGTCCGAATGGAAATGCTTACTTCGCCGAAAGTTGCCGAAAGATTCATTTCTTTCGTAAAGACTTTTGACATCCCCACAGGGGAGGATTATTTGAACGGAACTCACAAAACGGAAAATTATTCCGATGCACTTGTCGGTGCAAATGAAATTGTGAGAATGTTTGGATTCCGTAAGCGTTGCGGTGAAACAATAATTTCCGCAAAAGAAAATGCGTTGCTGAAAACATTCCTTGATACGGCATATCCTACGGGAGCAGTTCGCAAAAACGGACAAAAGATTATCGGTTCACGCATTGAACTCTATCAAGTTGTAAAATCTGCAATTTATCAGGAAGAACTTGAAACACTCCCTGAATTAAAGTGGATTGGTGATACAATTGATGGATTTGAAAATTCTGAAACGGAAGACGAAGAAACTCCCGCAGAATTCTAGGAAATTGGGAGCCGAAAGGCTCCCCTTTTCCTTTTCCTTTTCAAACAAAAACAAAACAAAAAAGAGGTAAAAACTATGGCACGTAAACCTACAACTTCCGACAGAATTTCCGCAGTAAAGTTGGGATTAAAAATCTATCTTCCCCGCAGGAAATAAGATTTCAGAACTCCGAGAAAAGGGAACCGAAAGGCTCCCTTTTCTTTTTTGCCCGCCACGATATTCAACTTAGGTTATCACCCGAAACGGTACTGCAGCTGCGGAAAATCAGGGGATTTCAGAATGATGTTTCTGTCTCTTTTGTAAACGAAAGTTTACAGAAAAATGCTAAGCATTTATATACACTTTCGTGTTTAATTAACTATATTTAGTATAGTGTTATTGATGAACACTTAGAACTCAAAAGTTAAACATTAAAACGGGAGTAAAAATTATGGCAAGCAAAGAACCTAAAACAAGTTGGAAAATTACGGCTAAAAAGATGGGTCTTAATATCTATCGTAAGAAATAAGGGAGTAAAAAGAATATGGAACAACACGAAACATTTGGCTTGAAGGTTGGGGATAAAATCCGTATCATTGAAATGATAGGGGAACCCCAATATAACGGCAAAAGCGGAACGATAGACCATATAGACGATTGCGGTCAGTTGCATGGCTCTTGGGGTGGTCTCGCGGTGCAAGCGGACCGCGACAAGTGGGAACGAATTTAACGCGGTTGGTCTCGCGGTTAAACACAAAGGGGACCTGTAAAGGTCCCCTTTTCTTTCGAACCCTCCGCTGGATTCAACATGGGTTATCACCCCGTCCCTGTTGCGAATCGAGGAAAACGACGACCCCACATTAAGGGGTGTCCCCCGATGATGTTGTCGGGGATAAAAGGAAGTAAGACTATGGCTATTATGAAAGTAAACATTGAAGTGGACAAGGAAAGCGACCTCTACAAGAAGGTGCAGGCTCTTTGTGAAGGTATTGAAGTCAAGTTCGGTAGGGCGTTCACCATTCCGTTCCCTATGCAGACCGTTGAGACGGGCTGTGGCAAGGACGACTGCAACGCACTGCGAATGAGCGTGGACTACCGCAAGGGTGGGCACTCCTTCTATGACGGTCACAACTACCCCAGCTCCTACTACCTGAACATAAGCCCCGTTGAGACAACTCCCCACGGCTATCGCTGCATGATGTTCGGCGGCGGCAACTGCACCATCGCTGAGTGCAACCGCAACACGGAGAAGCAACGGGTTCTTGCTGTCAAGGCGGTGCAAGACGAGTTGGTGGAAACCGTTTACAAAGCCTTGTGCTACTACAAGATTAAACTCTAATGCTCAAACGAAACTGAACTCCTATAAAAAATAAAGGGTTTAACCTTCTGGGTTAGACCCTTTTCTTTTTTTTCTTTTCGGCTATCCAACTTAGGTTATCACCCCATGAAGCTCGAAACCTGGGGGATTCGAGTGCGGGTTCGAACACAGATAATTAAAAATTTTACTTGACAAAAGAGATTTAATTATGTATATTTATAATAGAAACAACGAGGTATTTATGGCACGCAAAGCAAAAGAATTTACCACAAACACTATCAACTTGGATATGTTAGATACCCTAGTTGCGAGAGTGAATAGTTGTGCTGATTCTATTCGTGATTCTGACGATATGGAAGAAGTCGGAATGGAATTAACAAAGTTGTATATGAAAACCGAAAGGGGGCTTGAACACATAGACGGACAGAACGATGAATTTATGTTCACTATGGTTTGCAGGGCTATCCCTATGGACGGACGGCACCGCAAGCAATACGAGTATAGGTATAGGTTCAACACGATGACGAACGAAGTCACTTGCATAGACGAGCATAGCCTTGCGTGGACTATGCCGTTGCTGACTGACGCATTGGCGGTCATAAGGGAAAAGACGATACAAGTTGCGTTCTCCTAAGGGGTGGAGATAACAGGCGGTCTCAAACGAGACCGCCAATCTTTTGTTCCCCTCCCGATATTCAACTTGGGTTATCACCCTGCGCCAGAAGAACCTCCGTGTTCGGGCACGACCTCTTCTTCTGTGTAAAGAAAAAGTTTCCGAAAGGGGCTTGACAAAGTAGATTTAATTGGGTATATTTACATTACAAACAACGGAGATACTTATGGCACGAAAACCTACACTCAAAGACAAGCAATCAGCGGTTAAAATGGGGCTTAAAATCTACGGGAGAAAGACCAAATGAAACTGCTTGTGTTCATCATTCTAGTTGCTCTTGCAATAATCTTCCCGCCCATTACTGTGCTATACACAATCGTGGGCTTAATCTATCTAGTTAAGGCGGTTGCTAAATGAAGAAGTATATACTCTATATCAAGAACGAGAAAGGCGAATATGAACCGACTGCGATAGGCTACTTCAAAGACCTAGTGCCAATGTCCTTTGGGCATACCGCTAGGTTTGAGTGCTTGGGTCAGTAGTCTAGGTCATCGGTTGATAGCCCATAGGGTTTAACCCTATGGGTTTTCTTTTGTTGCCGCCCCGATATTCAACATGGGTTATCACCCCAGTCCTGACTGGAGCTTCCGTCGGGTCATCAGGAGTCGGGTCGTCGTCAGGAACAGATGTTGGTGCCGTGGTTGTAAACGAATGTTTACACAAAAGTTTGCACTCCCTATTGACATTGTAGTTTTATTTAGGTATATTATATATAGAACAACAACGGAGGTTATTATGAACATTAAGGTCAAGGAAGAGAGAGAGAACGAGGGCGGGTTCTTCGTAAGCCTCTGCGAAGGCTTTGGCTTGCTCGCTGCTTACTTTATGGTCTTCTACTTCTTGTGGGAAGGTCTGTTAGTTCACGTGGGTGCAAAGTAGCCTGCTCTCACCCAGGGTTGCGACCAGCGGTTGCAACCCTTTCTGTTGGCATCACGCGGGGATTCAACCTAGGTTATCACCCCTCCCTGCTGGCTGCCTGTCGGAGGCTGGGGGCTGCCGCTGGGTGGCAGATGCTCGGTGGGTTATGTAAGCGAAAGTTTACAAAGAAAATGATGGGTCAGCCTTGACAAACTGAAATGAATTAGGTATATTATAAGCATCAAAACGAGGTTAAAACAATGCAGACTTTCAAACGCAAATGGCAAGGTGTTTTCTTTAACGAAAGCGGAACTACGATGCCCCGTGGCTCTATGGGAATGAGTCTAGCACTCTCTTTCCACAACCTTATGAAAAGGACTTGTGCGAAGATTGGTGCAAAGGTTCTGCTCCAAAAGACAGGTCACTACTATGTTTACGGCTACATTCAGCGAGCCGATGGACAGATTGTCTATTACAACTATGGTGACTTCCGTGGTATGCATATAGATGTTGATGCCAATGGGCCGTGGAATGGCGTGTTGCTTCGCACTGCGACTAGCATCAAGGATAGTCACGGCGGAACAAACAATTATAGTTCCATCAGCGATTTGGAAAATAGTATTCCTAGAATCCGATAAATTTACTTACTTCCGTTGTGGGGGTTGCAACTCTGTTGCAACCCTCTTTTTTGTCGCCACCTCGGGTATTCAACATGGGTTATCACCCCTCGCACGCTGGGAGGCGATTTCCTCTGAATGGGTCTGTCGCCAAAAATTTTTATCAGAACACTTGACAAAACGAATTAAATTAACTATATATAATATAGAACTCACTTAAAAAGGTAGGTTGAAATGAGTTTAGATGAATTTGTGGCAGAGTGCCAAAAGGTTGATAGCCGTATCAAACTGCAAAAGGTTTATGGCAATACGGCTGTTGTCATCGGTAACGATTATGTTGTGGTAGAGGGTTATAACTTCCCCTATCAGGCACATCTTATCACTAACTTTATGAACGAGCAAGGTTCGTTCGCATAAGGGGATTGCTGAATGGATAGACTAGACATACCAAAGGTGGTGCGTGAGCCTTCGTTTGAACGCAGTAAGGACTTCGACCAAAAGGCTTGGGATAAGAAGCACCGCTGTCAAGGCTGTGGCAAGAAGACCTACTACAAAGAGATAGCAAGCGGTTGGATTTGTGCCGCCTGCTATAAGGAAAAGGAAAAGAAAAAAGCCGCATAAGAATTTGTGTCCTGCTCCCTGCCCCCTGTCAAAAGGGGGTTTTCTTTTGGGCTTGGTCGTCGGTTCAACTTGGGTTATCACCCCTACACTGTCGAACCAGGATTCCGACAGGGGTCTGACGACAGGCAAAAAAGTTTCCAATGGGGCTTGACTAATTGGATTTAATTAACTATATTACATATAAACAAACGAGGTAATAATATGGTTCCTTTAACAATCTTATTCATCGCACTGGGTATATGTGGGCTTGCCGCTATCGTGGGAGCAATCATCATTAAAATCAAGAAGATGTCTGCTCAATGCAGGCACGAATGGAAAACGGTCAAGGACTATACTATCACAAGAGGTGATAGAGTAATAGGGCACCAATACATTCAGCAATGCGTTCACTGTGGAACCGTGCAGGATGTGAAGTGCTACATTAACGAAGATTAACCACCGCCCCTCACAAGAGGGGCTTCCTTGTTTCGTCGCCCCGATATCCAACATGGGTTATCACCCCAGCATCGACTGCAGCTGTCCCGACGGTCGCTCCTCGGGTTGAAAAAAAGTTGTCAAAAGGGCTTGACAAAACAGATTTAATTAACTATATTATATATAGAAACAACAAACAACGAGGTAATAAAATGGCACAAAAACTCATAACTGCACAAGTCAAGAAATTCTTGAAGAAGCACCCTAGCGGTTCGCAAGACGGATTGAAAGGCGAAGCAAAGGTCGCCTGCCGTCTGTTCTGCCCTTTCACCCACGCATTGACGTGGTATATCCTTGAAGGATATGAGGACAACGAAAACCTTGTCTATGGGTATGTTGTGAACAACGCAAACCCTGATTTCAGTGAGTATGGAGATATTGACCTGAAAGAACTGATGAGCCTTAAACAATTCGGTTGCCCTGCGGTGGAACGCGACATTTCTATCCCCGTAGGAATGACATTGAGCGAAGCATTGGAAAAATCGTCTGACCCTAAACCTGATTGGTGGGATTAAGTTTTTACCTCCCTGATGAAGTGCCGCCCCCTTTACGGGGGCATTTCTTTTACGCTCCGCCCAGCTTTCAACATGGGTTATCACCCCTCCGCCTTCATCCCGCCGTCTCCTCTGACGCTGACTGCCGAATCAGATAACAAATTGTTGATAAAATGTTACAAAAAATACTTGACAAAATAGATTTAATTATGTATATTAAGAACATAGAAACAAACTAACAACCCTAACAACGGAGCAGACAATGCGATTTAAACCAATGGACAAAGACACCCAAAAGAAGTTCAACGATTTTGCCAACCACATGCGTGTGGTGATGACCTACTTGGTCTATGAATTTGGGTTTGGAACAAGATTAAAGCAGAAGAGTGATGTTATCCCTCGCTGCGTTGAAAGTGTGTTCAAGCCCAACAACTCTCACAAGACCGATACGAAGTGGACTCATGGTGATGCCACCTTGACCTATGGGCTTGACAACCACCGCAAGGCGTATGCCACCCTGACTATCAGGGGAGTCCACATTGACATTCCTGAACTCCCTGCACGCAAAATGGCTAAACTAATTGACTTCCACCTGAATGATATGAACAAATAGTTCGTCGGATTACTCCTGACGACAAGCCCCACCGAAAGGTGGGGTTTTCTTCGGCTTCCCAGCCTGTTTCCAACTTAGGTTATCACCCTAGTCCTGACTGGAGCTTCCGTCGGTCGTCAGGGGTCAGGGGAATAATCCGTGCGGATTATCAAAAATAATTTAATTAGATACTTGACAAAACAGATTTATTTATCTATATTGTTATTAAACAAACGAGGTAAACCTATGTCACATATCATTAAATACTCTCGCCAAAGAGAATCCTACATTAAGTCTCACTACTCTATTGAACACGCAAAGGCAAGGCAAATCCCTATGTCCTTTGAACAAAAAGCGGGCAATGAGTTGGTTGAAACGGACTTTACCGACAAAGAACTCACAAGCCTTGACAAAATGGTTCGTGATACTTTGGGCAAAGACTATGAGGTTGTCTATTACAAGCAAGATAACCTGTGTGCTGATGACTGCACAAAGAGTTATATCACTTACGGCATTATCCATAAGGAACTCTTCAAGCGGTCTAAGGCAAGATACGATAAGGCAACGAAGTTCTTTTACTCTTCGGACGCAAACCGCATTATTATTCGCAATAAGGTAAGCGGTTGCCGTTATTCCACCTGTGGATATATTTGGTTCACGTTTGAAAAAGTGAGCAATCACGAAACTATTCTTTATCGGGCTGATGATGTAGAAACATTTGGTCGCAAAGCAAAGTATAAAAAGCATTGGGATAAAATGGGTCATATCTATATGGTTTCTGAAATCTTGTTTAACAAGTATTTGGAAAGTGCCAAAAGCGGTATTGAAAAAGTCAAGAATTGCTTTAACAAATTCGTTTAAAAGAGTGGGGGCTAAATTCTGCTCCCCTAAACTTACAATCCCCTGCTCTCCCCGCTGAACGGCGGGGTTCTTTTTTACGCTCCACCTGTTTTCAACATGGGTTATCACCCTTTTACTGGAGCTGCTGTGGGGATAATCCGTGCTGCCGAGTTGTAAAAATGTTGAAGATTTTGCTTGACAAACTTAAATGAATTAACTATATTATATATAGAAACAAACGAGGTATAACAATGGCTACTAAATCAATCAAAATCAGCGGTAAGTCTCTTGTCAAGTTCAAGGGCACTAACATCGTGAACACTGCAACGGAGTTCGTCAAGGACTCTATTCATATGAATAAGGTCAAGGGTGCAATTAAAGAGTGTCTTGAAAAGCACCCTGAACTAATGAATGGAACCTACACCGAAGTTGTAGCGGCACGAATCCTCGCCCAGAGTGTTCTCTACTCAATCTTCGGCAATACTGACTTGCTTCTGTGGAAAGATACGGCAACACGAAAGCAGAAGTCGGATATGAAGGCTTGTGCCACCGATATGTTCTACATCTGTCGGGAACGAAAGGTTTAGAAAGGTAATGCGGTATTAACCAAGACTCAAACACCCCTACACTTTCCGCATTACAGCCCTCGTCGAACGACGAGGGTTTTCTTCTGATTTCCACCCGATATTCAACATGGGTTATCACCCCTATACCGTGGCGGCGTCATCGTGCGTCGAGGGGTCATCTCCTTGTTCTGAAAAATTTTTAACTTGGCTATTGACAAACTGAATTTAATTAGTTATATTACAGATAGAAACATCAAGGAGTGAACTATGACAGAAATCTTTTTGAATGTCAAGAATGGAATCAAGGATAATGCAAATGGATTTGCCAATTATCTTTGCATAATGATTAGGAAACATCTTGAACAACATGTTGTAGGAATTACCGCCAATGAACAATGGGTGGATGGCTCCCCTGCACAAATCAACTTCAAGGTGAATTTAAGCCGTGATGATGCCGACAATCTTGTTGACAAGCTCAACGAAGAGGGCGACTTCTGCGGTGAATGGTTCCTCGCTGACGAAGACCAATAAGCTTACCACCTACCTCGTTGCAAGCCCCTGCCCTACTGGGTGGGGGCTTCTTCTCGTGTCCGCCCTGATGTTCAACTTAGGTTATCACCCCTCGCACGCTGGAACCAGGAGCAGCACGAGATGTCCAGTTTTTTCTTGATTAGGGCTTGACAAACTGAATTTAATTAGGTATATTTATAATACAACGAAAACAACACAACGGAGTAAAATATGTCTCATTTACCTTACACCTCGCAAGAGGTAAACAAGTCGTTTGACAAAAGACGAAACAAGTTCTACAAAGGACGGTGGGAAGTCCGAGTAAACGGCTTTTGTGCTGGCAAGCAAATTGTTATGCACTCATTAGCAGTGAAGTCTCACCAAGAAGCCTGCAAGTGTCCGTTCTGCGGAACTACCGATGATTCGTTAGAGTTCGCCGCCCGCAACTTTGACTACACCATACCCCAATACGATAAGGCGACAGGCGAACGCACCGAGGGCAAGAAAGTCACCATTAGCGAAGAGGATAGGGAATGTCCTAACTGCCATAAGTGGTGGCGTGTTTGGTCGGGCATTGGGATTGTATCAACGGTTGTAAATTACGAAACAGAGGAAAGGTGGGTATAATATGATTGACGCAACGCAAGAAACTTATAACAAACTTTCTGATGAAATCAAGAAAAGAATTAAGCAAGTTGAAGAACAGGGTTTAACCCGTGTTGAAGTTGAAGTCCAATTCAAGGGTGAAGATTCTACTGAAACCCAAACCATTGCTATAATGGGCGGTTATGACCCTGATAATCCACCCGATGACGATGACAACATTTTTTATTACTGTGATAGTATTCGAGACTTGATTGGGTTGTTCGACCCAGAGGCTTACGGAGACTTTTACATCACGGATATATACTTGTAATTTTGTGTCATACAACTCCTAAGTCCCCTCGCAAGAGGGGGCTTTCTTTCTGGATAGCGGCATGTTCAACTTGGGTTATCACCCCTAACCAGATTCCTCGAATCCCCAGATTCCATTCACCGTGTCTTCCAGTCAGAAAAAAAGTTGCTAACCCTATTGACTAAATGGATTTAATTATCTATATTATATATAGAAACAAACGAGGTAAACTATGAAGAAAATCTATGTTGCTACTAAACTGCGTGCCGAAGATTGCGACGGCTCCTATGTGTCGGTGATTGCGGCAGGTTCCTATGAGGACTGCAAGAAAGCCGTCCGTTCTGCGTGGGAAAGTGTTGCTAAACACGAAGACATTGGTGACTTTGACGAAACGGAAAAGTGCGAATGGTCTTGCTATGTTGAAGATAGTGTCAGTTATACATTGACATTTAACATACACTGCGTTGAAGTGAATAAGGACTTGGTGTAGAACTATGAGAAAGCTGCTAGCGAAAATCAATAGTTGGTTTAGGGTTCCTAAATTAAGGGTAGTTAAAAAGACTATCTATGTTAAATCAAATATAGAGACAAAGAAAATACCTATCACCATAAACGGAAAGCCAAAGGAAATTGTCCTGCAAAAAGAACACGCATTTGAAGTAGCCAAAAAGGTCGGAGTGTTCCGTCCGTTGGTTTGCATGAAATCACCATTTGACCCATTTTGGGAATGGTATCGCAAGATTTACGGCTGAACCTCGCCCCCTCGCAAGAGGGGGTTTCTTTACGCCCCCTCCCGATATTCAACTTGGGTTATCACCCCATGCCCGTAGCGGCGTCGAGCCTACGGTTTCATTCACCTTGTTTACAAAACTTTACATAAAAAATACGCCTAGAACCTTGACAAAATGAATTTAATTAGGTATATTATAGGTATAGAAACAACAAAAAGGAAGTAAGCACTATGAGCAAGAAAAAAGAAAAGATTACCGAATGGGTCGCCCTTGATACCGACCGAGATGTTCCCTACGAAGAATATGTAGAGAACTGCAAAGACAATGACCGAGAACCCGAAGCCGAAGGCTCTCAGGACTATTGGAACTACGTCAATGATACCCTGCAAATGGAACACGACGACTTTAAGATGAATATGGAGTCTTGTAAGTTGTTCCCTATGGTTGCGGTGGGCTATGATGACTTGTGGAATGGTCAGTTCCGTGGCGGAAAGGTCTTGAAGAACGTGGATGACCTGCTTGGTCTGTTCAGTTGCTGTGACAACATAAAGATTTGGCAGGACAAAGATGGTATGCATATCAATGGCTACCATCACGACGGCACAAATTATGCCGAATTGAGACCGATTAACAAGCGTGGGCAAGCGTGGCTTGACAAGAATGAAGACACTCTTTGCCGTAGCGAATTGTGCGAAACTTTGGCTAAACCTTGTTTCTCTCGCTCCTACCCAATGGGCGGAAAAAATTACCTTTTCTAATACCTCGTCCGAAGCCCCCTGCCGAATGGCGGGGGGTTTTCTCTCATGTTCGCCCCGATATCCAACTTGGGTTATCACCCTTCTGCCGCTGGAACCAGGAGCAGCACGAGTTCTCCACCGTGATAAAAAATTTTATTTTATTCTTGACAAAACAAATTTAATTAACTATATTTATAATAGAAACAACGAGGTATTATATGTTTGCTGACGAGAAGAAAGTAGATATTATAGATGATAATGCAACGGCGAAGCTTGAATATGGCGAAGACGGTAAAGCTACATTATCTATTAGAAATGGTAATGGCACATTGTTATACCAAGATAGGGTAGAGAATTGCCACGACCTATGGGGCGAGTTCTACTTGTGCGGAGACTTGTTCAAGTTCAACTTCTTTGATGACCCTACCGATTATGGTGTAGGGTGTTGGGTTTACCCTAATGGAGATAGCGACAAAGAGATTACTCTCGATGTTGAAATCTACGAAGGTGGCAAACTTGTTAGAAAGAACCAATAGCAACATCAAACAACGAGGTATATATGTTTGCAAGCAATAAGAAAATAGATATTAAGCTCCCTAGCGGAGTAGATTTTACCGTCTGTGCCGATGATTGGGAAGACGCTTCTGCGGCAATTTGCTGTGAGCTTCTGACTGACGAGGATATAGATGATATTGCCAATAAGCTGAAAGCCCAAGCTGATGCTAACCCTTACTGGGATAAAGCCGAGGACTTTGATACCAATAACGAGCTTAATGGCGACCAAATGGACGAGCTTTGGCGTGATTATGAGAACATCACCATAGCTCATAAGGTCTTCTACTTTGAGGATATGACCGATGAGGAATACCAAGAGTATGAAGCTCTGTGCGAAAAGAAAGATGAGCAGGGTGTTAAAGCTCTGTGCGAACATGTTTACAACAGAATTAAGGGGTAATAAAAATGGACATGGACAAGTGCATTAACGAATTGGAAGTATGCGTTGCCGTTGAAAACGGCAGGGCTGACTATCCGTGGTCTTTCCTACACACTGACGGTTCCTTTGCCAATGAGAATGATGAAGTTCCGTTTATGCCGAGGAAAACTGCGGAAAAGGTTGCTGAAAACTATAATAAATCCGTCGGTTCTAACCTCGCTAAAATCTTTTACGAGATTCCTTAAAAAGATTGCCTGAATACCTCATCAAGCCCCCTCGCAAGAGGGGGTTTTCTTCTGATTCCCCACTGGTAGTCAACTTGGGTTATCACCCTTTCCACCGTGCTCATCTCGTCGGTCATCTCAACGAAGATGAGCCAGTTTTTGCCGCCCAACATTTTTATAAAAAAAGTTGAGAAAGTGCTTTACATTTTTATTTCTCAAAACGATATATAAGTAGAAAGATGAATGTTTAACCCTTAACAAAAGGAGTATATATGGGAAACATTATCCGTGTTGATTTCAAAGAACGTCAAATTGCCAACATCAAGCTGAACCAAATCAAGTATTTGATGAAGCAGTTGCCCTACATCAAAGCTCGCCAAAAGCGGTTAAAAGAGATTCACGCACCAAAGGCTATCCTAGACAATGAAGTAAGGCTCATCAATGCCTACACTCATCGCCTTAACCGCCTTAAAGCTTGGTGGTATAAGCAGATGAGCCCCGAGGAAAGGTTGCTCCGTGCTATCTTCGAACCCGACTCCGTTATGTAGGCGACCTATCACCCTCACCCCCCTCTAACCGAGGGGTTTTCTTCTGATTTCCCCCTGATATTTAACTTGGGTTATCACCCTATGATGTCAGGAATCGAGCGTCGTCTGACTGACTGTCGAATGGACATCGGTTTACAAAAGTTTACACAAAAATACGCCTAGACACTTGACNNATATTATATGTAGCAACAACGAGGTATAATATGTATGCTAATTCTTATCACATTATTTCTGACAAGGTTGTTCAGAAAATTGTCGGCAACATTGCCGAAGAACACATCAACGCCATAGACGACTTCTGCGAAAAGAACGAAGCGGACAAGGAACAGTTTGTCTATGCTTCTCTTGATTGGAGCAATGACGGTAGTTATGACGAATACGATGATGATGACTTCAAGGCTCTTGAAGAACAGCGAGACGAAATCATCAGCAAGTTCAAGGAAGCGACTGGTATGGAGTTAAGGCTCGTCTACTCCGAGGGCAAGGGCGACATTGACGGCTATGCGTGGTATATTGAGTTCGCTTCACTTTTCCAAAGAACACCCAATTACGAAAAGTTTATTGAAACATACGGCGAAAATGCCGATTGGGAAAGTCACACCATTAAAGATGAAGATTAAGGGGGGAAGCATTATGGAAATCAAAACCGCTATTCACACCATTCACAAAAAGGCTTTTGCCTTTGCGAAAAAAATTGACAATTTGGACGGAGTGCGTATAGCACCCTCTGGCGTGAACATTGAGTTCATTCACGATGAAATCCGTGGAGTGACCTACCGAGTTCCGCTCACTATCAACGGCAACTACATTGAAGCCTGCCGTTCCGACCTTGTTAATGGAAAGTCCGTTTTCTCTGTCTACCATTGCGACAAGACGGGAGAGTATGTTTCCACCGAAGCCGCTAACCTTAAAGGGTTGATAACATTGGTAAAAACTTTCGGTTAAGACAAGTTAAAACCTGCCCCCTCGAATGAGGGGGTTTAACTTTGTTCTCTCTGGATTTTTAACTTGGGTTATCACCCCTCCGAGATGGCAGCGTCGAGCCTACCGTTTCATTCATCTCGTTTACAAAACTTTACACAAAAAATACACCTAAACACTTGACTAACTGAATTTAATTAGATATATTATAGGTATAGAAACAACAAACAACGAGGTATAAAATGAAGAACGGAAACTATTACTACTACAAGATAGATGTGGTATCTCGCTCGCACGGCTATTCTTTTATGGTGCGTAGCGAAGATGAACTCTCGGAAGATGAAGCCCTTGACAAAGCCTTGTCTGCTAATTGCTTTGAAGATGAAGATGACCTTGATAGTGCCATTGTGGACACTCTCATTGACGAAAGCGACATTAAGGCATTTGCCGATAGCACGACTACGGTATAAGGGGGTTCACTATGGCTTTGAAAAAGGGAACGGTGCTTGTCGCAAAGAACTATATCAAGTGCTACGGTATTGGCAGGCAATTTGTTGTAGGAACGGAATTTGTATATCTATTTTCCTACGAGGGTTGCTATATGGTTCAGAGAAGTATGAATGGGAAAGTCTATGATAGCGGTAATGAGTTGCCAAAATATAGTGGCGAGGGCGGTCTTATTCTTGCGGTAAAACCCTGCGATGTTGAAGTATCAAAGGAGTTCCTTATGAAAGAAAAAGCACTTAAACAGAAAGCAAAGAAACTCATAAAGGAACTTCACCTGACACGAGACGGTATCTTGGGTAGAAGTGCAAGACCCGACGAAGATAAACCGTTTGGTGTTGTTCTTTGCTGGCTTCGTGATTATGCTGGTATTCCCAAATCAAAGGGGTGCGAATTGGCTGACAAAATTTTGGAAATTTTTAACATTAACAATGGAGACTAAAACTATGGTAGATGCACAGAAGCTCAAAGACAAAATTGAAGAAAAGTATGGTAGCCTTGACGATGAAAGCGGCTGCTATATTGGCAATGAATGGCTCTCGGTCAAGGAGATTGTGGACTTGATTGACGAGTGCGACGACGGAGACGACGACTAACCTACTGGCAACTTCCAGTTCTAACTGCCCCCGAAAGGGGGTTTTAACAGGTTTCCCCCTGATATTCAACATGGGTTATCACCCCTTCAACGGGGCCCAGCAGTTCCGACTGGTTGCTGACGACAGGATTGGCAGTAAAAATTTTTATTAAAAACCTATTGACTAATTAGATTTAATTAACTATATTTATAGTAGAAACCTTAACAACGGAGAATGGCTTATGCCTAATTGGAACAACAACCTTATCACACTCAAAGCAAGAACCGAAGAAGCCAAAAAGCAACTCCACACTTTCATTGACAAGCACGTTATTGTCTTGAAAGAGAAGAACTTTTGGAACGATAGCCCTTTGGACTTGGATAGCGAAAGCATTATCCCTATTCCCGAGGGTATTCAGAAGTTGAATAATATGGCGGCTATCTTGCAGACCAAAGACGGCTTCAAGGACAACCCGACCTACGATGCCGAAGCCGAGAAGAAGCAGAGGGAGCAGAACCTCAAAGACTACGGCTACGAGGATTGGTGGTCGTTCTGCGTGAATGTATGGGGTTCAAAATGGGGGTTTTGCCACACATCTTTCAATTCTGAATATGGCGAACCGATTGGAAGCAAAGAAGACCTGCACAAAGAACTTGATGAACACGGTGAAATTGAGATTACTACCGATTGTGCGTGGTCTCCTGCTACTGGGTTGATGCAAAAGATTTGTGAACTTTATCCCAACATTGAATTTCGTTGCGAGTGGGGGGAGGAACAGGTCACTGAATACTACGGTATTTTTACCTACGATTACGGCAACGGTTGGCAAGAAAAATACAAGTCTGAAATTGATGTGGACGAAGCCTACAATATGCTTGACCGCTTGGGCTTGGTAAACTCCGAGGAAGACGATGGGTATTTCCCGAACCACAACACAGGTCTTGTGGATTATGACGAACGCCTTAACGCTGATAGCGAAGAATACCTGACCGAAGACCAACGAGAGGGTATTGTGTTTGGCGATAATATCGTTTACACTCCCGACGAAGGAAAAAAAGTTTAATCTTCGCCCCTCGAAAGAGGGGTTTTCGTTTGCCTCGCCCATGATATTCAACTTGGGTTATCACCCTTTCCCCCTTCGCCAGCAGGAAGAGGCGATTTGCTGTCGATAAAAATTTTTCTGCTACCTATTGACTAAATGAATTTAATTAACTATATTTATATAAGAAACAACAAAAGGAGTATCTTATGGCTATGCAAAATAAAGTGGTTGAACCCGATTGCGGAATCAAAGTCACCAACATAACTATAAATGAGGTTAGCGGCAGGTTATATACAAAGGCTATTGTAACGGTGGAGTTGAACCACGCACTTGTCCTGCGAGACCTGCGTGTTATGGAGTCGCCGATGTATGGAATGTTTGTGGCTTATCCGATTGACAATGACGACAAGTGCGAAGTTGCCCGTGAGTTCGTCACTCCGACCGACGACCAGTTGCGTGACTACATTAAGGCGGTGGTGCTTGACAAGTATAGCGAGATGACAGGTGCAAGTCAGCCTGTATGGATTCAGGCATTGGAGGGATAGTATGAGTATCTTTCGTTGCGGTGTTTGCCACCACCATTTTCCGCTAGATATTTCCTGCCGAACTTGGACTAGGGCTTGGTGTCCCGAGTGCAAACGGCTCCGTAGGGTATATTTCATTAGAAAAGATGATTAACTCCCTCGCCCCGAAAGGGGCATTTCTTTTTTCGTCGGTCGTCGGTTCAACTTGGGTTATCACCCCCCAACCTTCTGCCGCCGTCCCCAACAGGGGTCTGACGACAGGGTTTAATCCCAGTTTGTATCTAATTCTTTACACAAAATTGGTTAAACCCTATTGACAAAATGAATTTAATTAACTATATTTATATTATAGAAACAATAAAAGGCGAGGTTAAATATGGCTAAAAAAGAAAAGAAAACAGAAACGGCATTTGAATGTCTTTCCGTAACAAGTGTTCAGGTGTACCCTTTCCGTGATGGTGCAAGATGTGGCAACATTCTTGGGCTTGCAAACGTGGTTCTGAACGACCAACTGTTGCTCAGTGGCTTACGGATTATGGACGGTATCAACGGTAAGTTCGTCGGCTATCCGCCTAACCCGTTGTATAAGGGTGAAGACTTCCGTTCATCGGTGTTCCCTATTACGAGGACATTGCGTGAGCACATAGAGAACTGTGTGCTTGAAAAGTACATTACGGAAACGGAAAATCCAAGTATCAAGTTTGAAGTGGAATTGACTCATCAAGAACTCTCTGGTGCTTCCCTGCAAATGGAAATCATTGCTGCAAACGAAAAGGACGCAGAAGCGAAAGCGAAAGACAGAGCAATAGAAATTATCCCTGCCACGAAAGAAAGCAGGAAAGAATGGGTTATCCTCAAAGTGAACAAACACGAATAATTTACTGTGCCAACTCCTGCCCCCTCGAAAGAGGGGGTTATTTTTTATTTTTTATTTTGGTTTCCAACTTGGGTTATCACCCTTTCCCCCTTCGCCAGCAGGAAGAAGCTGTGGATAAAAAAATTAAAATAAATTTGATTTACCTATTGACAAAATAAATTTAATTATCTATATTTATACTAGAAACAACAAAGGAGTATCTTATGGCAAGACGACCCAAAACATCAAAGACGGTAAAGTTCCCTATCAAACTTGATACGGGAACAAAAGAACCGCCTACCCTTGAAGAATACTGGTTTGGCGACACGAAGAAGCATAACCTTACAGATGAGGAATATGACGAAGCCGTACAATGCTACGAAGATACCTTTGGCACAATCTCCTTTGAGTGCGACGAGGTTGTGTTCAACCTTGAAGAATGGGCTGACATTGACTGCTTCTACCCCGAAGACAAGCAGGACGAGAAGCCCTTTGACCGCATTTACAGGCGTTCCTACAAGGTTTCGCTCTCGTGTGAAACCTGGTGGAAAGACTGCACCTACAATGACTATGTAGGACATGGCAAATTCTCTATCGAAAGCGACAACGGTTTCTTTGATGACTTGAAAGAAATCAAGAACAAATATGTTCGCTCTCGTGTGAGAGATGCTTTCTATGCGTTCATTTCTAACAAGTGCCAAGACCTCGATAATGCCTCGGGCGAAGAGAAGACCAAATGGGAACCTGACGAATGGCACGCAACTTATTGGGGAAGCCCTCTTGACTAACCAATTAACCCCGAAAGGGGTTTTATCTTTCTTCCAACCAGATTTCCAACATGGGTTATCACCCTTCGCAGCTATGCGAGCAGGAAGACCCTGGGATGGAAAATTTTTTAAAATAAATTTGATTTACCTATTGACAAACCAAATCCAATTATCTATATTTAATTATGTAATTGAAACAAATCACACAAACAAAGGAGTCCATCATGGCTGACATCATTTCCCTTCCCCGCATCGCTTCTTGGGCAAGCATCGGTACTACCCTTGACACTACCGTAGTAGAAGATGCTCTCACAAAGGCAAAACTCAATTACGAAGTGAGCAAGGAATCCCTCTATCTTGCAAACGGGGACAAAATCCCGAAGATGGCGGCAACCACCTACACCACCACAAACAAAGATGGTGAGACCACAACGCACATTCTCGGCACCGTGGGTGAAGACTACGAAGTGGTGCAGAACCGCGATGGCTTTGCGTTCGTTGATTACATTAGCGACGGATTGAAGTTCGTCAAGGGGGGTATGACCCACACAGGTATGATATACCTTATTGCAGAACTTCCCGAAGTTGATGTTTTGGGCGACACTTTCAAGCCCTACGTTATTTTCCGTAATTCTTTCAACGGAAAGTATCAGTTGTCCGCAGCAATTACACCTCTCCGTGTTGTTTGCCAAAACCAGTTCAACTTCGCTTTCAAGAACGTTGAAAACACCATCAACATTCGTCATTCCGCTCGTGCTTATGACCGCATGGAAGAAGCAAAGTATGTTTTGCAGGGAGTGGCGCAGTACATGGGTAAACTCAACGAAATGGCAAAGCAGTTTAGCAACATCAAGATGACAAAGAGCGATTTGGAACTCGCTGTCAATATGTTGTTCCCGATGCCCTCTAATGCGGATGAACGTGCAAAGTTGGTGCTTGCAAGTCAGAAGAGCGCTTTTGTCAAGATGCTCGATGCTGACGACAACCAAAACCATAAGGGCAACGCTTGGGGCCTCGTCAACGCTTACACCGACTACATCACTCACACTAGCATTCGAAAGGGGCGTTATCAGGATTCGCAGTTCATGAACACTTGTTTCAAGCCCATGAACAATGTTATCCACATCATTGACCAAATCAAGGCCGTAAAGGTGGCCTAAACCTGGGTTAAACCTGGGTTAAACCTGGGATGCCCCCCAAATGGGGGGTTTTCTTATGCTTTCCCCCTGATATTCAACTTGGGTTATCACCCTATGCCCGTGAAAACCAGGAGCAGCGTCAGGATTCCCTGGGGAGTTGTCAGGATTCCCTGGGTTTAGCCGTGTTTAGAAATCTTTACACAAAAAATGCCTATTACATATTGACAAGCGAGATTTAATTAGGTATATTATAGGTAAATAAAACAACGGAGCCAACCTATGAAATCTATCAAACTATTACGCAAGTTCTTCTATGTCGAAATGGGCATAGGCTTTCTCGTGTTAATCTATTGGCTTTACACAGCCGCCCAAGAGAGCATCCAAAAAGCCATTGGAGTATTGCCGTTCATTTTACTCTGGGCTTTTATGCTCGTTATCAGCATTGTTGATAAAGACTTAACCGACCACACCTAAACAAAGGAGCAAGCACTATGTCAATAAGGGCACACGTTCTCAAAAAGTATGACGTTAAATACGGAAGCGAAGGCTTGTCTTGGGGGCAAGATTTCCTCCAAGCCATTACCAGTGATTACATCGACGATTCTTATACAGGCGGTGAATACAACTGCGAAAACTGCGTATGGGAGTTCGACAAAGACCAGTTCGAGGCTATGGTCGAGGAACTTGACAAACTGACCGAAGAAGAATGGGACAAGAAGTGCGAAGAAGAATGGGGCGACCACGAACACGACTACCACAAGGAAGATGTTATGGCGTTGTTCAAGGCTTGGCTCAAAGAAACTCCTAAAAAGGAAGGCTACGTTAGAGTGGCTTGGTTCTAGCAGAAATCGGGGGTCTCCCTGCCCCCTGCCGTGAGGGAAATAGGCAATCACACAGCCTAGCCACAACACAATTTCCTCACGGCATTTTTTATTTTTTATTTTTGATTTTCAACTTGGGTTATCACCCTAGTCTCGACTGCAGCTGTCCCACTCGGTTGCCATTCGGAAGATATAGAAAAGTTTACAAAAAATTTTTAATAAATATATTGACAAAACAATTTTAATTAACTATATTATATACATAGAAACAAACGAGGTTCAATATGGCTATTAAGACTGACAAAACAAAGTTCTACACCGTTACGAGCGTCTGCGTTGTTGGCGGTTCAACTGATGTAACCACTTGGAAGCCCCTTTACCTTACCCTTGATGAAGCCGCACAAGCGGTTGCTGATGCTGTGAACGAAACCCTGCTTATGGAAAACCGTGAAGCCAATGTTAAGGCTGACGATTGCAAAAAGGGCTACTCCCTGGTTACAGGTGGTGGACAACTCCTCATCAGTATCAAGGCACACCCTCGCCCGTTCGGTCTGCTCTATATGGACTGCGACAATATGGAACAGACCCTTGACCTGTTCCCTGACAAGAAGAGTGCTGAACAAGCCGTTTCCGAAAGGGCTAAACAGGGTTTGAAAAATTTGGGTTATGACACTCCCGAACACATCTACGCAAAACGAGATGGTGGCGATTGCGAACTTGAAGATAGCGAAAGCATTAAGAGTGAAGAGCCGTATATCACGGTAGACACCCTTGATGGAAACCATATCACTTGGGATGCAAGACACATTTAATTTTTCCAAAAGGAGAATTGTATGACAGAACAAGAAGCAATGGCATATCCCCTCTATGAAAAGCGTAAGCCGAGCAAGAGGCACAAAGACCCTGTTATTGTGGTCTGCTACAAACAGAGGGAACACTGGGATAGGAAAAAGGCAATAGCCTTTTACGAGGAAGGAATGTTCTGCTGTGAGGGTGCGGAAGCCGACCGCTACAAAGAGGTTGTCCGAGAACTCAAACAGGGCAAGAAAGTAGCCTGGGATGGCGTAAGTTAAGTTTGTGTCCATAAGCTCCGTAACCCCCTCGAAAGAGGGGGTTTTCCTTTGCCTCGCCCATGATATTCAACTTGGGTTATCACCCCTCAACCTTCTGCCCGCAGGCGGAGGCTGCTTGGTATCGAGTGTGTGTTTACAAAAATTTACAATTATTTTTACCTGACCCATTGACAAAAAGGATTTAATTAAGTATATTATAGGTAAGTAAAACCCTTAACAACGGAGACATCTTATGGGTGAAAGAAGTGATATTTTCGTTCGCATTCGTGTGAAAGAAGACAAGAACAAAAAAAACTACAAATATCAGGCATTCTTTGGGGTTTATTACCAATGGTGCTATGGTGAGCGTATGATTAGCCGTCTGCGTTCTGCTATCAACTTTGCCGAGAGCCACGTTGTCGGTTGGAACGGCGGTTATTCGTGTTCTGAACAGCGTATTGAACTGTTCAAGCGGTATCTTGCTATCAACTTCGATATGCAAGACATTCTCGAACCTATAGACCTCATTCCCGATGCGGTCGATGATGTTATGCAGGGGTGGAACACGGCAAAAGCGGACATTTTCAACCAAGCGGAAAATCACGGCTTTATCTACCTTGACATTACCGTAGATGACCCCGACGATAGAAGCGATGACAATAAGGGGGCTACTATCAAGTATGCCTTTGTTGAAACGGAATGGCACAATAAGAAAAATCCGTTGCCGCCTGTTATGAGCGTTGAACAATTCGCTGATTGGGATATTGCGGACAATGAACGCAAGTGGTATGAACCGAACCCTGATTGGGATAGGGAAGATAATTCTTGGGGGCAGTGCCACAAAAAGCGTTTCCTTGAAGAAATTGTCCCGACCGCCAAAAAGAACATCGAAGAAATCAACAAATCTGCTTCTGTTATGACCGAAGATGAGCGAACAGAATTTGTGAAATTTGGTCGTGCTTACACAAGAAAGATTTTGCGTGAGGCTGAAAAGAAAAAAACGGAAAATAAGGACAAGCGAGAAACCCTGCTTGCTGAAATCTGCTCACAGGAATACTTGCCTGCCGAACTCCATAACAAGTTGGTGGAACTCGTAGATAAGGTTTACCCGAAACCGCAAAAAGAATAACTCATTCGCCTAACTCCTGACCCCCTCGAAAGAGGGGGATTTTTATTTTTTATTTTTTGATTTTCAGCTTGGGTTATCACCCTACGCTCGATGGAAACCTGGGGATAATCCAGAACTGTCGAAACCATAATCCATTTCCCCAGGGGAAATTTTTTTAATAATTTGGGTTGACTAAATTTATTTAATTATGTATATTTAGAGTAATAAAACACGAGACCACAATAACAAGGAGACCAACCATGAAAAAGAAGAAGACCAATATCAAGGAGTTCCAGTATGGCGACTCCACCGTTCGTTACGATATGGATGCTCTTGACAAGGCAATCAAGGGGCTGACCTACGAAGACGAAGACGAATGTAGGTGTGCCTACGCAACTGGCATGATGAGCGATGGCTGCGAGTGCCACATCCGCATTGTGGATGAATGGTTCGGAGACCACGACGATGACGACTTGGACACGGGAGATGACCTGCTGTCTATCTACTCCGACGACATCTACGCCCATTGCGACGAGAATACGCCTGATGGCTTTATCATCACGTCGATAGGCGGTTATGAAGCCGACGTGAAATAATTGTTTAAAATCCCTATCCCCTGCCCGCAATGGGAGGGGATTTTAACAGGTTTCAACCTGATTTTCAACTTGGGTTATCACCCCTAGAGTGGGGGCCCGCGTGCGTCGTCATCAGGATTTCGAGCGTCGGTTTACATCCAGTTTGTATCCAAATCTTTACACAAAAAATGTTTAATCCCTATTGACAAATAGATTTAATTATCTATATTATATATAGTGAAACACTAAACGGAGACAAAACAATGGGCTACACAAATTATTGGACTAAAAGCAACAAAAAGAGATTCTCACCTGGTATCATAGGACTTGTTAATAAAGTCCTTTACACCTATGAAAAGACGAGTGGCGAAAAGTTGGTTAAGGGGTTCTTCCACAAAGACCAAGCCCCTACCATTAGCCCCACTCTCATTCACTTCAATGTCAATAAGGAAGACAGCGGAGAGGACTTCTACATCGACCTGAAAGATGGCGACAGCGAGTATTGCAAGACTGACCGTGAGCCTTACGATGCGGCGGTTAAGGCGGTGCTTATGCTTCTGCAATCGGCAGGGCATTTGGAGAAGTGGCATTTCGACGGAGACACCGAAGAAGACGAATACAAGGATGCTATCAAGTTGCTTCAAGATGCTGGCATCAAATACACCACAAAAATGCAAGCGAGGTAAACCATGACTGATGATAGAATTTCCAACGAAGACGGCTACATTAGCCACGTTATCATAGGGGAAACATTCGACCACAAGATGTTCCGCACGGAGTTCCACACTTCGGGCAACTCTGGGGTTAAACTCCCTGATTACTACAAGGATGATAAATCCACTTTGAGCAAGGCTAGGCATCAGCTTGTAAAAGAAATTTGTAATTTTATCGTCTATGTTCAGCACCACATGAAAAAGCGTGGTTGGTACGATTACAAGAAAATCACCATTACTGACATGGATACGAAAAAAGAATTTGATGTTTATGCACATTTCGCAAATTCCATGTCGCAGTTCTTCGAGCGTGTTCACGAACAACTCCCACGGAAGTTCAGACCCCGAGTGTATATGTGCAGTGTAGAAAACACGGACACCTGGTTCCAAGTCTGCATTTACTAACCTCGTTCCAAACCCCTCGAAAGAGGGGTTAAAAAATTTTTTAATTTTGATTTCCAACTTGGGTTATCACCCCTTTCCAGCTTGCCCGCAGGCGGAGGCGATTTGATAAAATAATGTTTACAAAAATTAACCCAAAAACTTTGGGTTTTCTATTGACTAAATTATTTTAATTATCTATATTGTAAGTAATAACAACGGAGTTATTTATGAGTAAAAAGTTCAATCCTAACAAATATACATATCACTTTAATGTTGGTAAAAACATCAAGTTAGGCGATAATGTCGCCTCGTGGTCTACCCTTAAAGGCGATGAGGTGCTTTATATCCCTCGCCTTAACAAGAGGGTGCGTGGCACTTGTCGCAATAGCCAGTTCTGCACCAAAGACTGCTATGTAAACAAGTCCTACAACAGATACCCCAAGACCGCCATGTATGGGCACGCTGTCAATGCAATAGGGCTTCGCACCTGTCCTGCAAAGGTGTTCCAAGACCTGCACCGTCAACTGTCCGTTACCCGTCGTTTCAAGGTCGTTCGCATAAATCAGAGTGGCGACCTCGAAAATATGCAAGAGTTAGAAATGTGGTCTTTGCTTGCTACCCTGCACCCAAATTTCACTTTCTACATCTACACAAAGCAATTTAATCTGGCTGTGGAATTTATCGAGAATAACCCTCTCCCTTCGAATTTCCATATCAATTTTTCAATTTGGCATGAGCATGGGGTAAATGAGTATTTCAGGGTAGCAAATTACCCGAATGTACACGCCTTTGTGTATGATGACGGCGAAACCTACATCGACGCAACCGACTATTGCAGGGCTTATGTTGGAACCAAACTTAACCATAAAATCACCTGTGAAAAGTGCAAAAAGTGCTACCGCCCAAATGTTAAGGTAATCTTTTGCAGTTCTCATTAGTATTAGCCCACGAAAGTGGGCATTTTTATTTTTTCTGCTTTGATTTTCAGCTTGGGTTATCACCCCTTGCGAGCGGCAGCCCGCGTCGTGCTGTGGGGCAGCCCTGTGTATCGAAAAATTTACGCAAAAAGTGGTTATAACCCATTGACTAAATCCATTTAATTATGTATATTTACAGTAGAAACGAAAAGGAGTTTAATATGGCTACAAACAAGGTTCTAACCCAATTCAAACAGATGTTCGCCCGTTTCTGCAATGACCCCCATTATGCCTCTTATGGTAAATGGAGTTGCGGTAATGGTGGTTATGACCAGTGGTTTGAAATCTACTATAATGGCACGGCTGTATGCGATTGTGTAAAAGGTCGTTGCGAATGGTATGGTGATAACCGTATGATTGGTTTGTCTGATGCTGATGTTGAAGCCATTAAGGACTACATCACGGCACACTATGAACGCACCTCGTTTGTGGACAGGCATAAGATAAGTCATAGGGAATGGGAGTTGCTTGACAAGTTGACTTCCAAGGCTAAAATGGATTGGTTCTTTGATGAAACAACAAAGGCGAAAAAGACAAATCACCGTAACGAAGTTGAATATGAGTATAAGGGCTACATTACCTCTGGGCAGGCTAGTGATGCTTCCTGTGCTTTTCTTGCAGAGAACTTTTGGGGCTTCCTCCGTTCTGAACTTGACGAGATTAAGGATTGCTTTATCAAATGCGGCGTTGAGGCAGATTCCCTCGACCCTGAATTGGAACGCTGGGATAATAACGAGGTTGGTGAGGCTGATGCCGAAGTGATGTAAGAAAAAGTTTACAAAAAATCACTTGACAACCGTTATTTAATTAGGTATATTAAAGGTATCAAAACAAGATAAGGAGACAACACTATGTCAATGGGAAATATCGAATCGTTCCACCAAACGGTGGAAGAAAAACTCGTCAAGAAAGTTGTTGGAGCAAAGTTGTTCAACGCTTTCAATAAAGCGTTTAACAAGTTTGCGGAAGACAATGGAGCCGCAGAAATGAGTGATGCCCTCAATGACGGCGGCGATGGCTTCAACGAGGGTTGCTGTGACTTCGACCAGGAAGATGAAAATTGGGTAAAGGTTAAGGAAGCCTACAATGAGGTCACGAAAGCCTTTAAGGAAAAGACAGGAATGACCGTCAGTTTCATCTACTTCTCTGGCGACGGCGACTGCTACGATGACCTCGACAGTTGCGAATGGTATTGGGTACTCAATTTCGAAGATGTTTGGATTCCGAAGAAACTCACAAAGAAAGCCGAAGAGTTCCAAAAGAAATACGGAAACATTGACACAGACCAGCGTTTCTCCTGCTACGGATAAGTTTCCCTTGTCTCCGAGCCTCACCCGAGAGGGTGGGGCTTTTCCTTGTTTCCCTCTGGATATTCAACTTAGGTTATCACCCCTCAACCTTCTGCCGCCGTCCCTCGACGGTTTCCGCCCGAAGTTAGTAACGAAAATTTTACACAAAAAATGCCTATTACCTATTGACGAAACCCATTTAATTAGGTATATTTAGGGTATAACATAGGAGACCACACCATGAAAAAGGGAACGTTCATTAACAAAGACCACAAAAGCAATGACCCGAAGATTGACTCGTGGATTATCACAAAGCGTGATGCTATCCTTGAATGGTTCGAGGCTGAACGCTTGAAAGCCGATTACGATACGGCTAGTGACGAAGATATGCTCACTACGATTGCTTCTCACGTTCAGAAGATGTGCTATGCTGACCCGTCTCATTGGTGGGATAACGTGCTTTGCGAGATTGCGGAGTGCGTGCTTGACATTGACGATGAATGGAAGATGGGCCATTACGATATTGAAGAGTGGCTGTTGGATAACATCAAGTGGCGACCCGAAGATTGCAAGAAGACTGCGGTCGATTGGCTCGGGGATTTGCATTATCAGATTTGCAACGGTGGCATGGCACAGGCTTGCTACAATGGCTATGTTGACGATGTGATTGAAGCCTACGGCTCGTTTGACGAATGGGTGGATTCACTCCGACAGGATTTGACTACCGATGCTATCCTTATGAAAGTTGATGGCAAGGTTGTTGATAAAGTGATTGAAGTCGCAAAGTTCATCGCAAAGGGCGTGGACGAAATTTCCATGAGCAAGGGTTGCACCGATTGTGATGGTGCGGGCTACACCACTTATGAGGAAGAAAATGAAGATGGCGAACCCGAAACCCATGAAGAAACCTGTTGCGAATGTGGTGGCTCGGGCATCCTTGATGTGGATTGCTACCGTGATGTGGATTTTGATGTTGGCGGTTGTCATTATCATTGGGATAGCGAATACTATGCCCTCGTAGATAAGGACAACCTCGGAGATGCTATTGACGATTTAACGCATCAGTCTCACACTCACTCTATTGTACTTGATGCTATCAAGGCGGCAAAATAAATTTTAATTTTTAATTTTTCAAAATGGAGACAAAAACTATGGCAGAAGAAACTTTAATCAAAATCGGTAGCAAGGTCATGTGGCGTGGCTCGTGGGGTACTGACCCCGAAGTTGAAGCCACTGTTATCGGCATTGAGAGAACAGAAGAACCTCACGAAAAGGAAGGTGGAACTCCTGTTGAGTCCATTGACTTCTACGACCGTGACTACGCTGTTTTCGACCTTGACAACGGTCACTGGTGCTATGGCAACCAAATCATCGGGTTTGCCGAAGATGCTGAAAAAAAGGTAGGATAATATGGCTAAAACACATCATGCACTTTCTATCTTCGGTGGCGACACCACGAAAGGAACTGGGGTAAGCACCGAATGGGATATTTCGCTCATTGACAAGAGCGAACATATTTGCGAACCTGAACGTGACCGTCGCATCATTTATAAGGTAAACCTTAATGGTAGCGAAGCCGAAGCCCGCATCAGGGAAGTCCGCAATGGTTCTCGCTTGGAAGTTCTCGTTCTCGTTTGGAGCAGTTACGACGAACACGGCATCCTTGTCATTAAGGAAGATGTGCCGTTTGAAGACCTCGACACCGTAAGGAAACGCAAGGCTTACCTGAAAACTGTTGCAAAGGTGACTGAAAAACTTGCATCACAGATGGTTCACCTTGACTTGGCAATTTCCCACGGAACCGAACAGATTAACAATTTCTAACAGGGAGAAACCTATGGCTAAAAAACCTTGGTATGCACCAATTTTCAAGGGGGCTGAACTCCACGTCATTAAGACCCGTTGTAGAAAGGACAGGTATTTCTACGAGATTGTTCGTCCGAATAAGAAAACAATTAAGTGGAACCCTGAAATATCCGAAACGATAGGCGAATGCCCTGACCTTGAAGATACTTGGCACAGCGGTAAGATTGACGGACAGATGTTCGACTTGAACGTTATGGATTCTTCCGTGTTCGGCTCGGCTAAAACGGCTCTTGGTGCGTGCTTCTATGAAGTTATCTACAACGAGCCAAACACCTCGGAATGGGTCTATGTTAAAGTAAAGTGCTTCTTGCAAGACAGGAATGGAAACCGCAAGCCGTACCCCTGCAATAAAGCATCAAGGGAATTTCTCGAACAGTTCGGTATGGCTGACCCTAACAAGTAAGTTTTCTTTCATAATGTTATTCCATCAAGCCTCACCCGAAAGGGTGGGGCTTTCTACGTTTTTGCCCCCAGCTATTCAACTTGGGTTATCACCCTTTCGATTCAGCCGCCAGTCCCCAACGGTTTGTCCGCCCAGTTGGTAACGAAAAGTTTACACAAAAAGTTGCTAAACCCTATTGACAAAAGCCTTTTAANNTGGGCATTTTCCCTTACACGAAAAGAAATCAAAAAGAAGTTCAAGTGTTCCCTTGAAGAGTTGCAGAAGCGACCCGACATCAGAACAACACCTAGCATCAACCCTGACAAGACAATCGTTATCGTATTGCCGTAGGAGAAACATCATGTTCACATTCATCGGCAACATCCTTGACAGCATCACGCACTTCTTTACGCAGGTCATCTTGCTTGTCATCATCGTGCTTGCGGTGGCTCTGTTGCTTCTCGCATCTAACAGGCATAGAAATAATCCTTATGCCGACCACACGAAAGAAAGGATTGAACAGCAAATTGAGGCTGAAAAAGAGGCTCAATTCAATAAGGCTCTCGAACGCCTTTACATCGAAAATCAGGAACTTATCAAACAAGGTAGATAATAAAAGGAGATATTATGCTCAAATGGCATTCTTATTGGTTCAGAGACCACGATGCAGAAAGAAACTCGGTTGAAACCAATGTTCAACCCAACTTTTCCACCCCCATGCTTGTAATCAAGGATGGCGAACTGGTTGTTGCCCAAAAGGTTTAACAAAAAAAGGAGACAAGAAAATGGCTAGAAGAAATGTAAAAGCCCTGCAAAAAGTTTTTAATTTTCCGCTGAACGGAAAGAACTACAAAATCAACCTGAAAATTGAACACTATCAGGAAAATGGCAATATCGCCCTTGAAGCATATCACCACGGCGAAGACTTTGCTACCCTCTCTGTTAATATCCCTGGGGCATTGTCAAAGGAAGACGGTAAAGACCACATCGTTCTTGACCTCAACAATTTCCAACTGACCTCGTTCGGCCCCCTGTTTGCAGAAGGGGTGCTTATCCCGACAGGTCGCCGTGTTAGTAGCGGTTTCTGTTCCTACCCCATTTACAAAGTGGATTTAAAACAAATCTAATTGTCCGTGAGCCGCAGCCATATATAAGGACAAAGACCCCCTCGCAAGAGGGGGTTTCTCACGTTTGCCCCCAGATTTCCAACTTGGGTTATCACCCCTCAACCTTCTGGCGACATCTCCTCGGTCTGCGTCTTGAAGTTTGTAAATGAGAATTTACACAAAAAAGTTGCAAACCCTATTGACGGAACCCATTTAATTAGGTATATTTACCATAGAAACAACAAACAAAGGAGACCAACCATGCTTGATACAAAGACCCTTAACGAAGAAACCATCAAGGAATGCCGTGGGAATGAAACATGGCTCAAAGCCAAGGTGGAAGAATACGCACCCAACGGCACAACCTGTAAGATTGAAGAATTGAGTGTGAACGATGAGGAAGGTAATGAATACATCTTCTGTGAAGTCACCATCACTTGCAACAAGCGTAAGCACCATTTCAACTACTATGCAGGAACACAGGGTGTGACCCTCGCTGAACGCATCGGTGGCAAGAAGGGCGAAATTGCCGATGGCGACAAGTGTGGCAAGATGTTCGAGATGGAGTTCTACGTTCCGTCCAAGGACGATATGGAAGATTTGGAAGAGTTCCTTGAAAACTTGGCGGACTATGCTACCACAAAGCCCAAGAAGTCCAAGGCTAAAAAGGAAAAGGAACCCAAACTTATTCTCATTGCGGTGGCTCAACTCGATTGCACTTCGGGTGATGGCGTGACCGCCTACGCTCATGCTTGCACTTCCAAGAAAGAAGCCGCTGAATGGATTGAATCGGATTTCAATGCCGAAGCTGAATGCCACGAATGGGACACTATCACGGTCACTGAAAAGGACATCAGGGATGGTAAGGAGTTCAAGTCTCCCATTGACGATGACCCCGACCACGATTATGTATGGAAAATCATTTTCCAAGACTAAAAGGAGACAAACCATGAATGAAAAAGTATATCTCGTAACGGCTGCTTACCAAAAGGACGGTGGCGAACTCGACTACACCTCTAACATCGGTGTTTACAAATCCAAGGAAGGTGCGACAAAGGCTCTCATAGATGTTGCCATCGAATACCTGCCCTGCTATGACTGCGACCGTGCCATCATCGGTTATAACCACGATGATTATATGTGGGGTGAATGGGATAAACTCGCCGTTACCGCCGACAAGAAAGGCGACCCCGAAGATGACGATTACTACGATTTGAGTCAGGAAGAAATCCTCGAACTTATCCGTAAGGCGGGCCGTGTGTTCGTCGAAACTGAGACCCATTCTGGGATGGAACTCAAAATCGTCGAAACCAACCTTGAACCGTAAGTTTCCCTTGTCTCCTCGCCCCCGAAAGGGGGCATTTTTATTTTTTATTTTTTAAATTTTCAACTTGGGTTATCACCCTAGTCTCGACTGCAGCTGTCCCACTCGGTTTCCGCCCAGAGGTGTAACGAAAACTTTACACAAAAATGTTGGAAACCCTATTGACAGCACCAATTTAATTAGGTATATTTATAATAGAAACAACAGGAGGCTATATGCCAGCAAAGATTAACATTACCAAAGAACTTCTAGCCACATTTGATGCGAACAAGAACGCCATCCGTGATATGGCTCTTTACGCACGCTCGGCTCTTATCAAAGTCATTCCAAAAGGTTGCTCATTTGATGTCGAAACTATCCGCACAAATGTCGCTTTGAACAGCGATGGATACCTTTCCGTAGACCTCGGGTATATCTTGCACAACATCCCAGCCCACGGCACATGGTACTTCACATTCATGTTCAGAACAGACCGTGTGGGTAATGTCGTGGGTTCCGTCATGGTTACGAAGACCACCGATGACGGCATCTATACCAAGTCCTGCAAATTCAAACAAGAAGAAATCGACAAAATCGTTGCCGAAATAGCAGAAGAATAATGGAGAAACTTATGGTTCAGCACATCGCTTACTACAATGACCCCGAAGACATCAAGGAACTGATGGACAAGGATGCCAAGAGCATCGTAAAGCATTTCAAGAAAGGCATGGGTGCTTACCTGTCTTCCAATGACCCTGACTATGCTCCCATCAAGGGTTGCCGCCCTGTTATGGTTGGCAAGCAAAAGTGGTATGTAAAGAAGTCCATCGACCGCAAGAATCTCGATGGATGCGACAACTACATCGACCTTTACAAAGTTGTTTAAAAAACTTTACAAAAAATCTATTGACAATACCGATTTAATTAGGTATATTTAAAATAGAAACAACAACAGGAGATATACTATGAGTTTCCATGGAGATGAAGATTGGCTTGACATGAACGGGCTTCTCAACAATGAGAACACCGAAAAGTACAAAGATGACATCAAGGAATTGCTGTCCAAGTATTACAAATGGGATGAAGAATGCGAGGAGTTCGAAGATGAACACCCCGACACCTACCACAAGTACGAAATCCGTGCAGAGTTCGAAGATGAATGCTGTGATGACACCTACAAGACTATCCTGCATATTGAAGTATGGCTCCCGACTGACGATGATGCAAAGGAACTCGCAGACATTATTGACGGCAATGTTGTCGATGGTCTCAACGATGGTTGCCCCACTTTCCGCATCACTTACCGTAGCGAAATCTACATCAAGGCTAAAACCAAAGAGGAAGCTGAATCTATTTTCCGAAACATGGACAAAAAAGAGTTTAATGATAACTCCGAATTTGTCGAAATCGTGAGCAACGAAAAGGAAGATTAACATGGCTGAAAAGAAAAAGATTTTTGTCGTTTCTGGCTTTCACTTCCACCCTTACGAACACGAACATGATATTATCACAGAAGTGTTCGATACCCGTGAAAAGGCCGCAAAGTGCATCTTCGACATCTTGACTGACACCTTCCCCGATGATGCAGACGACTTTACTATCGACGGCTGTATGTGGGGCAATGAGTTCTGCAACTCCGCCGATGAAGAAGTGAAACTCGAAATCGAAGAATTTACAATCTAACCAAAAGGAGACAACCCTATGAACGAATCCGTCTATGACTTCCTCGACATCTTCTGCGACCCCGACCAGCAAGAGGTTGCAATCTACGACCTACACAAAGGCGAAGAAATCTATCGTGGCACTCGTGATGAAATGCCCACCGACATTATGAACCTCGAAGTGTTGTCCATTGACACCCTGCATGAAGCAACCAAGGTTCTGACCATAAATGTTGAAACCGAAAATGATTAACCCATAGCCCCCGAAAGGGGGTTTCCGTTTACGCCCTCTGGATTTCCAACTTGGGTTATCACCCCTGCCCTGGAAACCCGCGTCTCCTCGGTCTTCCGCCAGAAGTTTGTATATGAAAATTTACACAAAAATGTTGGAAACCCTATTGACGAAACCCATTTAATTAGGTATATTTAGAACATCGAAACAACTAACATGGAGATATAAAAATGAGTCATATCGTAAACATCTACGGAACGACCAACAAGGAAACCGACAAAATCACCCTCACCACCGAAGGCTATGTCAGGCTTTCCAACGGAACTTACAAGAAGATGGCTGGCCTCACCCCTGTCATTCGCATTCCCGAAGATGGGAAGGAATGGGATGTTGTCTACAAGAAGGATGGGGCAGAGTTCGACAAGCTCTACAAGAGGGCTGGCAAACTCATGCGTCAGCTCCCCAAGGTTGATATTGAAGCCTATCTGCTCACCGAAGACAAGGCAACCATCGCCATGTATCGCAACGGCGAGGATGATGATGTCAAGACGGAACTTGACTCCGATTACACTTGCTATTCCGTAAGGAATGGTGAAGTCGTTGAACGAACGGGTGGTGCAATCAGCGGCGAGTTCGAAATCGTCAAGATTGACGATGATGGTGACCTCCTTATTAAGAACCCTTCCGATAAGGTATACGACACGGAAGAAACCGCTGGCTTCTACGAAGCTGTAACCATCGAGGGTGAAACCAACGAGCCTTTCGAAAAGAGTTTCACGATTGACAGCACTACCGAAAAGAAGGCGATTGCTCTCGCAAAGAAGTTCGCCAAGGATGTTGAAGCCCTCGGTCTTGGCCTCGTTATGAATGGTGGACAAATGAGTTTCGTGAAACTCCCGACGGAAATCGGATTCCCCATCGAAGGTACTCTCAACTATGACAAGAAGTACATCACTATTCCCGACACGGCCTTCCTCGACAGCGAAATCAACCTGATGCGTTCCCCCTGCATCATTATCGGTGATGCTGAAAAGCATGACGAAGACAACGATGACTAATACCCGCCCCCGAAAGGGGGCATTTCTATTTTTTATTTTTTATTTTTCAACTTGGGTTATCACCCTAGCCTCGACTGCAGCTGTCCCCGACGGTTTCCGCCCAGATATTGTAACGAAATATTTACAGAAATTTTTGAAAATCCCTATTGACAACCGATATTTAATTAGGTATATTTATATCAGAAACAAAGGAGACCTCTATGGCAAAGAAAAAGACTACATACTATCAGGCCGTTTGCTACACCACCGACCACTGCGATGATGACCTGATTGCACCCTCGTTTTGGAACCCTACCAAAGACCGCAAGGAAGCCGCTAACGAAATCATGACTGAAATTGAACAGTCGTTCAGTTACACTACACTCAAAGGTATCGGCCCCGACAGTATCACGATTGAGTTCCGTCACAACACCGAGGATAACATCTCGTGGGAGAGCAAAGTCGTCAAGTGCATGGGGCGTAGCAAGAAGTTCCTCACCATGCTTGAACAGGGGCTTGCTGACGGCTCTATCATCACTGTCATGGTGACTGTTCCCGAATATGTTAATCTTTGCAATGTTCTCGTCAATGAACGCAAAGATGTTTTCCACATCAACTCTTTCACAATCTAATTCAATTTAAGGAGACAATATCATGGGACAATTTTCTTGGCGCTGTGCCGACACAAAAAACGCTCTGCTTGATAGGGGCATTGAACCACAAAAGAACTGCACCACAAAGGCATACTTGCTTATCCCCAAGGAATTTGGCGGTGGCTACTTCTTTGTGGACAACACCATTAGGGGCCGTGAATACGATGGCTACGGCAACTTCTTTGACGAACAGGGAAAGAAGCACGATGCCTACGAGGAACTCGCCAAGTGGAACGGCTTGCTTCCCGAAGGGTACAAGCCCAAGAACAGTGACATGGTTCAGCAGGCTCGTAGCAACGCTATCGAGAAGTATTACACTCCCGAAGACCCGAATGTTTCCCCCTATCAGGATGGAAACTACAACTCCCCTGAAATCTTGAAGTACCCCATGAAAATCACAGAACGCCCAATGAAGTATGAACAGGCGGGTATCGCCCTTGATGACAGAAATCAGGGGTGGGGCTGCGATGATGGTGAAGACGAGGACTAAAAAATTATGAAAATTTCTACTATCAAGTCTATGCTCTCCGTTGCCAAGAAAAACGGTCATGCAGAAATCGTCTATAACGGGATGTCAAGCGGAGGTCTGTATTCCAGTAGTTCGTGCCGCGTTCCCGTATTCTTCACTAGGTATCCTGAAGATGACTATTACTCGTCTTCAAATTTTCAAGAATGCCTCAAAAGTGCAGGCAAGAAGCTTGAAGACTTCCTTGATAAAGTCGAAGTTCATGACGGGTTCATTGAGGTGACTATCAACCATCTGGCGTATGTTGACAAAATCGACACAAACAACACCGATGATGAACTGAATTGCACTTATAAGACAAATGGATACACACACAATTGCACCTACCGCCGTGGATGTGTGGCATCAAGCCATTACTCGTGTTTCCGCCCTTGGGTAGACAAGAATGGCGAGCGGTTCCACAGAATCCTAATTCCGTTCGAAAACATCATTTCAATCGTATGCTAAAAAATTTTTTCTTTTTTCTCTTGACAATTATGATTTAATTATCTATATTATAAATAGAAACAACAAACGGAGTCAATCATGGCAATCACAACAACAACAATTTTTGATTTTCTGAAAACGAAAATCAACCCGTTCCTCAAAAGAAACCCCCATATCTCGAAAGAGACCATTACCGACTTTATCTCGAAAGTCTCTGACGATATTGTCTATGCCCCTATTGTAACCCGTAAGGAACTCATTGAACACCTCGTTAGCAAGGGTATTGACCGCAAGTTCGTAAACAAGCATATCGACACCCTGCTCAAAATCGAAGCCGTTAACTTTACCGACATAACGATGGTTACGCAACGCAAGTTCCTGCTTGACTGTACCGACCTTATGGAAAGATGGTATGAACAGTCCAAGGACAATCCTAATCCGTTCTACAAAGAAATCCGTCACGATTACCACAATGACGAAGACGGATATTGGACTATTGATGCGTGGCGTACACCAGACGATGACGAAGATGGGGTTGCTCCCATTGAAGTCTACGATGATGGACACCTCCAAATCCGTGACGAAATCGCTTGGGGCTTCGCTATCTGTGAACTGAACATCATTGAAGCAATTGAAGAAACTCTTAAACAAATTGAATTAGACAAAAAGGGGAAATAACCATGAGTGCCGAACACAGAAACAACCAAAAGAACAGAGTCCTGCAATACATCAAGAAGTACGGAAAAATCACTTCCCTTGATGCGTTCACAAAACTCCACATCACCCGCCTTTCGGCCTGCATCTTCAACCTGCGTGAAGAAGGCTACAACATCAAGACCCGTGATGTCGAAGTGGACACCATCTACGGCAAGACCACCTATGCCGAATACTATCTGTCTCGTGGTCGCCGCCCGAACCCCAAGATTTCCACCGTCACTTATCAGCCGACGGAAACCACCAAGGTTCGTGTCACTGTCCGCAGAACCTCCGTTGAAGACCGTGATGCAATCAACGCTTCCCTCAAAGGCGTTACCCGTAAGGAAGTTGTCAACAGGCTTAAAAACCTCGCTGGCAAAACCAGAAAGAAGAAAGCCAAACGGAAACAGGTTAAGCCCAAGGTGAAAAGAACATCCGACCAGCTTGAACTGTTCCCTGACCTCTATAAGTAATTTCTCCTCCCCCGTCAGGCGGTTTGTGGTCATAGACTCCATTACCTCCGTTGTTTCTAGCCTGACGGGGGTTTTTCTTTTTTTCCTCAAAAAATATCCAACTTGGGTTATCACCCCTGCGATTCAGCCCGCCGTCCCCAACAGGGTTGTAAACTAAATTTTACACAAAAAGTTGCCAACTCCTATTGACACCACCTTTTTAATTAGGTATATTAAAGACATAGAATCAACCCAGTGAGGCAACCCAGTGAAAAGACATACCTACATCCCTGACACTAGCAAGCAGTACAAGCTCCGCGAGGTTCCAACCGAGGACCTTATCGACGAGCTTGCCAAACGAAGCGGCAGCATCCTGATTGAGACCTTCGAGAAGGAAGACGTTAAGGCACAGGTGGAAGCATGGCTGAACGACGAAGGCCGTTGGGCAGGACGAGGTGATGAACTGGCTGTCTACCGCAAGTGCTGGGAGTCCTATGGCCCCCTCATCGTTGATGGCCTCTGGGACAGCGCCCTGTGCCTCTACCATCTCGGCCAGCCAGCCTTCGACAAGGTGGAGAACAGCCGCATCACCGAGGCTTTCGAAAGCACAATCAACTACTTCAAAATCAGAGAATGGAAATAAATTTTTACATTTTTTCTGAGCCACTTTTATTTTTAATTTTCTATATTTTTTTCTGTAAACAAAAAATTTTATAATTTTTGAGGAACCCACTATGACAAAGAAACTCACACTGAAAGAATGGAATGAAAAGTTCCTGTCCGAATTCTCCCCCAAGATTGATGAGTTCCGTCACGATACCAACAGACTTCTGTTCGGCAGCATCACTGTTACGGATGAAATCAAGCACCAATTGAATACCATTCGTAAGGGAATCTATTCTATCAAGATGGAAATCAATCAGCTTGAATACTACGGTAACCGAACTGAATTCACCTTGACTGACTACAATGGTGTGCAGCTCTTCATCACCGAATACTACAATGGCGAACTCTCAATTGGTGTCTGTGACAAGCGAAAGATGGTCCTCGGCCATGTCAAATCGATAAGCGCTGTGGATATGCCCCAACTCATCGATATGTACTTCGACCTGTTCAAGGCAACTATGTCATCTCGTGATGCTATCAACAACATCACAGCTCTCGCAGGACCCAAAAACATCTAATTGGAGGATTCCAACATGATTACTAACAAGGCTAAAACAGGGATTGAACCAATTGATTTCAACAAGGTCTGCAACCAAGTTGCTTCCGACCTGCTCACCAAATTCTCGGAAACCGTCCTCTCCGCAGAAGTCAAACATAAGGTCAACCATTCTATCCTGACCCTTATCATCAACTTCAAGAAGAAAGGACCCAAGACCAAACCTGTCGATAACAACATACTTGAAACTATGGTGGAATACATCTCGGCCAACCTCAAATGCAACAAGTTGATTCCGCCTGGTTTCAAACCCACTATCTACCGAGTGGAAAAACGAAAGTTCACAACCATCCTCAGCATCAATCTAAAGGAGAACTAACCATGGATAAGCGCATCATCGTCGTCAACGGCATCGTACTGGCCAACACAAAGCAGCAGGCTATCAGTCAGTTCAACACATTCTGTAAGGGAACCCCTGAGTCCTGCCACAACAAGGATAACATCTGGTTCGTGAAGTGCTGCAAAGCATCTCCCGTTCCTGGCAACTTCAAGTCTCTCATCGGGAAACCCTTCAACAAGCTCCCCGAAGACGACTTCCGTGAAGCTGAATTCGTTATCGCTAATTTCAAGCTCTACGATACCAAGGCCAAGGAAGAAGCCCGTAAGAGCTACCCGACTCTCCTCGCTTGGAAAGTCGCCGCCACCAGAGAAATCTAAACTCAATCCAATTGGAGGTCCACCATGGGATGCCTATTCAACCTGTTCAAATGTATCCTCGGCTTAATCATGATTCTCATCATGCTTGTCGTAGGTTACAAGCTCGTGTTCGACCCATATCGTCCCGAGTCACCTAATAGCTGTTGGTCCCATAGACCTGCAGTCGAGGAAACCTATACCCCACAGGCCGCTGAACCCCCGAAAGGGAACTATGACTTCCGAACCAATGTCCCTGAACAGGTGGGAGAAACCCATGACTACATCATGGAAAACACCTTTCAGGTTCATGGGGTTGCCATGGAACTTACCCCAACCCTCGAAAATGGCCTAGTATACGTAATCAAGGTTTTCAAAAGCCAGTTAGGTGAAGACTTCACACCCACCATTATCTCGGCCCACGATTCCTTCGATAAGCATGACAGATGGTCCAAACACAAGACAGGACGAGCTGTCGATATCAGGATGAATGACCTGCCCATCAAAGAGAAAAGACAGGTTGTCAAAATCCTCGAACGAACCCTGCCCAAGGGATATAAGGTAGAATGGGAACACCAAGGAACCATTAACGAAAAGCTCCACTTCCAATCTCTCAAATAATATAAGGGCCTGTCAATCAGGCCCTAACTCATTTCAGTTAAAAATATCCAACTTAGGTTATCACCCCTGCGATTCAACCGCCGCAGCCAGAACACGACCCCTAACTGTCGCAGTAAACAAAACTTTACCAAACTTCCCACTTGACACCTGGCATTTAATTAACTATATTATACATTGGGGTTGGCAACACCTTCCCGAACCCAAGCTTGAAACACGGAGGCCACACATGAACGAAACACCCAACTTCATCCTCGCCCAACTCAACGATGCCGCAAAGAGGATGGCAACAGACGGTTCCACAACCTACTTCGAACAGGTTGCCAACAGGGCCACAACCATCATCCGAAAGACAGGTAGAGGCAGACGCATTGTTCTAGCCCCGTTCGAACCCAATGGTGACCCCATCTGTATCGACACCTCGTTGATGACCGTTGCATACCTCTCCCGAACCCAGTCCAACATCAGGTTCACAACCTCTGCTCACATCCCCTTGAAGACAGCCGAGGCTATCAACCACTACTTCATCGACTACCTCGAAAAGGTCGCCAGCAAACTGAAATAATTTTTAATTTTTTATTTTTTAATTTTTGAAAAAAGTGAAAAAATTTTATGATTTTTCTCCGCAACGGTATTTAATTATGTATATTTTATTCAGAGGAGGGTAATGCCATGATTAACGCAAAGCCTATCAAGAAACCTGAATCCATAGTGAAGACAATGCTCATCGAAGACCGCTTCGATGCGATGACCTACATCAAGGATAAGCTGACTATCAACGGCCTCAGGTCTGCAACACAGAACTTGCAGGCCGTCTGCAACATAGTCCACCAAATCCTTGTAAGCCCTATGTCGAACATAGTGGATGCATACAAGATTGCTAACATCGTGGCTACTGGCTACCACGATGATATAGACATATTCCAGGAAATCGAACGCACGGCTATCGAAGCTCACATGGGCCATATCCATGTCCCCTACTATGTTGACCTAGATAAGGCTTACTGCTCCACCAAGCTTACCACAGTCAAGTCCGACTACCTTGCAGAAGGCGTTGCCAATATGCTCGACATACTCAACTTGACAGCCCATGTCCTCTCCCGAGAACTCATCACCAAGAAATCTATCCTGATTGCAAATGAATTAGTTTTGCAAGCCCGCTATGAATTCGGTAAGGACATCGTGGCTGCCACCGATATGCAACGCATTTGGAAGATGATTGTCAACTCTGCTCCCGAAACGCTTGTAGGCCCTTCCAATAGGTTCATCACTATGGGTACTACCTACTATTTCAATGGGCACCATATCCACTTTACTCCGACTGCGATATTCGTGGACAATGAAGACCCCGACCTGAAAGAAAAGGTGTACTTCAATAAAGTGAAAACCACCTATTGCGCCCTCCGTTTCAAGTGCATTGACTCGTGGCTCTATTTCCACCATACGGGTGAGTTCGGTCTCCAATGGCTGAATGGCGGCCCCTGCTACAAGATAGCAAACATTAAGGCTCCTAAGTCCCTTTCGGAATCCCTGTATCGGGAACTCATAGCCTAACCAAGTTTCGTTTTCATTCATTATACCAAGGGGGCGCCTCTGGCGTCCCCTTTCCGCGTTCCTTCCAAACCCCGATTTCCAACTTAGGTTATCACCCCATCCCAGCTTCGCACGCGGGCTGCCCTCACCAACTATCCACATTCTATTCACACCTGTTGATATCTTGTTGATATCTATATTATGGGTTATCAACAACTTTTCAACTGGGTTTCAACACATGGTTTTCAACTTGGGTTTACTACCTGGGTTTCAACCTCGGGTTCAAACCACACTTTCAATCAACAGCTTATCAACATAGTTCCAACCATCCGTTTGTAAACCTTTCTTAACATTGTTCCAATCGGCGGGCGATGTGAAATCGTTGTTGATAAGTGGTTGAAAGTAGGTTGAAACCCTGGTTGAAATGTGGTTGAAATGGTGGGTTGAAACCCCCGTGTGAACCAAGTGGTGAACCCGCCGTCGAAACCCTGTAGACAACCTGTTGATAACCTGTGGAGACGAACGCGGGTTAGGTTTCACCCCTTCTTTTTCAGCCCTGTCTCAATATATACATAATTAAATCAGTTCCAAAACCTTTCATTTTATGACAGCGCCGCGCCGCCAATACGTCCTAAAAACGTCTCGTTCTGGGTAATAACCTATGGTGAAATTTGCGTTTTTTGGCCAATTTTAAAACACATGGTTTGCAAC
>LXOW01268386.1_pt1 | contig 54530 bp, 36 predicted proteins | sample 1368591 | NCBI WGS metagenome assembly LXOW01 (sample SAMN04884650, study PRJNA319009) | bovine gut metagenome | isolation source: Cow rumen | host: Bos taurus | place: Italy: Legnaro (PD) | collected 2014-07-09
CTGTGCAGACGCCTTTCGGAACGCAAATCCAGCAGATGAAAGTCGAAATTGACGAGAAACTGTTGTCATCCGTGGCAGGCATGACGGGAGGCAAGTATTTCCGTGCCACTTCCAACCAGAAGTTGGACGAAATCTATGAGGAAATCGACAAGCTGGAACGCTCCAAGATTGAAGTGACAGAGTTCCGCCGTCTCCATGAAGAGTTTTATCCGCTGGTGGCATGGGCTTTGGCCTTGTTGCTGCTCGAATTCCTGTTGCGTAAGACTATTTTCAGAACTTTAACCGATTAAAGCCATGGAAAACGTATTGCGATTTGAACACCCTGAGTACCTTTACTGGTTGATTGTCATCCCAGTACTGGTCATCATTTATATCTTGTTCCGCGTCGGACAAAAGAAACGTTTTGAGCGTTTCGCCCAAATCGGGATGCGCGACAGTCTCGTGCCGAGTTATTCCAGCCGTCGTGCTAACTTCAAGTTCATCGTTTTTTTGCTCATGATTTCCTGCGTTATCTTGGCTATGGCCAATTTGCAGAGCGGCAGCAAGATGGAGGAGGTGAAGCGAGAGGGCATCGACTTGTATATCGCTGTTGATGTCTCCAATTCAATGAACGCAGAGGACATCGTTCCGAGCCGTTTGGAACGCTCCAAGCAGGCCATCAACAAGCTGATTTCCGACATGAAAGGTGACCGCATCGGTGTCATCGTCTTTGCCGACAAGGCTTTCGTGCAGTTGCCTATCACCACTGATTATTCGGCGGCGAAGATGTTCCTTTCGACCATCAACACGAGCCTTGTGGCTTCGCAAGGTACAGCTATTGCCGAGGCTATCAATTTGGCACTGAAGTCTTTCCCCGATGAGGCGCACAGCCGTGCTGTCGTCATCATCTCCGATGGTGAGGACCACGAGAACGATGCCGCAGTGAAGGCCGCCCAAGAAGCCGCCAAGCAAGGCGTACATATCTATACCATCGGTATGGGTCTCGCTGATGGCGCTCCTATTCCGGAGTACAACCAATACGGCCACCAGACGGGCTACCGTAAGGACCGCAACGGCAACACCATTATCACCAAGCTCAACGAGGCGATGTTGCAGCAGATTGCTGCGGCAGGCAATGGCCTCTATGTCCGCGCCAGCAACTCCAACGTGGGTTTGGAGAAGATTTACGAAGACATCAATAAACTTGACAAGACCGAAATCGATGCCAAGGTCTTCACCGACTACGAGGACCAGTTCCAATGGTTCGTTGGCGCAGCCATCATTCTTTTGCTCATCGAAGTGCTCATTTCGTCGAGCAAGAAAGGCTGGGAGAAGAAGTTTAACATTTTTGAGAAGAAAGATGAACAGGTTGAGTAAATATCTAATAGTCATCGTTTTGCTGTTTTCTGCATTCTCCGTTTCGGCGCAGAGTGACGAGAAGGCCATCCGCAAAGGCAACCGCAGCTACAATAGCGGGAACTACGAGCAGGCCATAGAGAACTACAGGAAAGCCTTGGAAATCAGGCCAAACAACGCCAATGCCCAGTTCAACCTCGGCGATGCGCTGTATGCGATGGAGAGCTACGATGAAGCATACGAGGCTTTCCAGAAGGTGGTGGAGATGTCGCCCGATGCCAAACTGAAGTCGAACGCCGTGTTCAACATGGGCAATTGCCTCCTCGCGCAGGACAAGTATTACGATGCCTTTAATATATATAAGGTGTCGCTGAAACTGAATCCTGAGAATGAAAATGCCTTGTATAATCTTGAGTATTGCCGTGCCCATCTCGTCAAGAGCGAGATTTGGGTGGTGCAGCCCGAGCATGGTAGGGTTGAGGTCAAGGAAAAAGAAGCTTTCAACGGGCAGCGCATCACGATGAGGGCCATGCCTGACGAAGATTATGCCCTGTCTGAATATGTCGTAGTGCGTGCCGATAACATGGAGGAACAAGTTGAGGTGAGTGGTAGCAGCTTCATCATGCCCAAGTATGGCGTGATGGTGACGGCCAACTTCAAGCAAGCGCATAAGATTGAAATCGAGAAAAACATCAAGCACGGTACGGTGCAGGCCGACAAGCAGAAAGCCATTGAGGGACAACAAGTGGTGCTGAAAGGCTTTGGCGAGAATGGCTACATGGTGGACAAGTTCACGGTGTACAAGACGGGAAGCCGCAATGATACGGTGCCTGTCAACGACACGGTGTTCCAGATGCCCAATTTTGATGTGACGGTGACGGCTTCATTCCGCATCGCCTTGAAAGTCAGCATCGACAGCGTCTCCAACGGCACCATTAAGGTGACAGACAGCCTCGTCAAGCCGGGACAGAACATTGGCATCATCGTAAGGCCTGATAAAGGCTACCAGTTGGGCGACCTGCGTGTGGTCAGTAAAGATGGCACCGAATCGGCACTGGTTTCGGAGGACAACCTCTTCCAAATGATCGACTCCGATGTGACGGTGAAGGCCAACTTCGTAGAGGCTACGGATTATTATAAGGTGATGACTGACACTACCATCAAGGGCGGATATGTTCTCATTGACCAAGACGAGGCCACGCACAGAGAGACTGTTGCTTTACGCAATGCTCCTGAGCCTGGCTACCAGTTCAAGGAATACATCATCCATCAGGTAGGTGACACCGCAGTGAAGGTGCAGCCGCTTGGCAATTTCTTCACCATGTCTGGCTTCGATGTGGAGGTCTCGGCAGTGTTTGAGAAGAGCGAGGGTCAGGACCAGCAGCAACAGCAGCAACAGCAACAAGAGCAGCAGCAGGAACAACAGGATCAACAAGAGCAACAGCAGCAACAGGGTCAACAACAAAACCAAGACCAACAGCAACAACAGCAACAGCAGCAGCAAAGTCAGGAAATGTCGAAGGAAGATGCCCAGCGCATGTTGGATGCCCTTGAGAACCAAGAGAAAAAGACCATGGAAAAGGTCAACGAACAAAAGGTAAGACAACAACCCAAAAAGAAATCCGACAAGGATTGGTAGGGACGCACCGCGTGCGTCCGCAAAAACGGACAATATCGCACTGCGTGCGTCTACCTTGACGGACAAAATATGTTATTTTTGCATCGTGAAAACAAAAGATCAATGAAGAATATATTCAGATTATTCGTATTCATCCTATGTGCGGCTCCCATGGCCCTATGGGCGCAAGATAATCCAACCCTGACCGTCTCCACCAAGAAACAAGTCGTGGTGGGCGAGCGTTTCCAGGTGGTGTTTGAGGCCAATGCCGAAGGTAAGAACTTCAGCGCGCCGTCGTTTGAAGGTTTCACCGTGTTAGGTGGTCCTTTCACCTCGACGAGCTCGAGCTTCTCGATGGTCAACGGCTCGATGTCGCACAGCATCAAAGTCACATACACCTTTGCCTTGCAGGCTTACCAAGAGGGCACCTTCCGTGTTGGTACAGCCTCGTTGACTGTCAAGGGAAACAAAGTCAGCAGCGAGCCTTTCGAAATCAAGGTGCTGCCTGACGATGGCAGCTATGCCAATAATTCGGGCTCTGGCGGCAATCAAGGCAATCAGAGCGGCCAACAGCAAAACGCCAATGATCCGCAAGTCAGTGGAAAGGATTTGTTTATAAAGGTGATACCCTCAAAGAAATCGGCGTATGTCGGTGAGCAGGTTGTCCTGACCTACAAGCTTTACACCAGGGTGCCAGTCTCATCCTTGTCGGTAGAGAAGATGCCTTCTTACGCGGGTTTCTGGACCAAGGACATCTCCGATAACAATGGTGGCAACTTGCGTCAAAGCACAGAATACATTAACGGAGTAGAATACACATCGGCAGAGATTCAAAAGATTGTGGTGGTGCCGCAGCGTTCGGGCAAGTTGGCCATTGACCCGATGACCATCGAATGCATTGCCCAAGTTCGCACGGAACGCAACAATAGCCGCAGCATGGACCCCTTCGAGGCCTTCTTCAATGACCCCTTTTTCAATCGTAACATTGCCAATGTAAGGAAGGAACTCTCCTCACAGCAGTTCACCCTTGACGTGAAGAACCTCTCCGAAAACGGCAAGCCTGCCTCGTTTGCGGGTGCCGTGGGCAACTATACCTTCAAGTCCGACATCGACAAGACTTCGCTTCGCACCAATGAAGCCGTCACCATCACCTTGACCGTTTCTGGTACGGGCAATGTGGAGTTGCTTCAGATGCCGACACCTGTTTTCCCGCCAGATTTCGAGGTCTACGACCCCAAAGTCACGACGAATGCAAGCAACAATGCAAATGGTCTTTCAGGGACGAAAAAGGCTGAATATCTGGTGATTCCACGCCGTGCAGGTAGTTTTACCATCCCCTCCGTGGAGTTTTCTTGTTTCAATCCTTCGACCGAGTCCTACCAAACGTTTTCTTCGGAGCCTTACCAAATCGAGGTGGCGAAAGGCGAAGGTGGCGAGGACGCTGGAGGTATCTTTGCCTCCAATCAGGAGGATATCAAATATTTGGGCAGCGACATCCGTCACATCATGACGGGGAAGGCCCAACTGAAGCCGACGCATACGACGTTCTTCGCTTCGCCGGCCTATTTCGTGGTGCTTGCAGTCTTGTTGCTGCTCTTTATCATCTTGTTGTTCGCATTAAGTAAGCGTGAGCAATTGAGCAAGGACACTGCAGCCAACCGCAACCGTAAGGCCGACAAGGTGTCACGTGGTCGTTTGAGGAATGCCTACCAGCATCTGAAGGCCAAAGATCAAGAGAAGTTCTACGTGGAGATGTCGCAGGCCTTGTGGGGCTACATTGCCGATAAGTTGGGCATCGAACGCTCCAAGCTTTCCATGGACACGGTGAGCGAGACGATGAAAGACAAGAACGTGCCCGACGAGTTGACGCAACAATTCATCGACACGCTCAACAGCTGTGAGTTTGCCCGCTTTGCCCCTGGCAGTGCCGAGGAGAAGATGGACGACCTCTACCAAAAGGGCATCGACGTGATTTCGAAAGCGGAAAAAGTCTTGTAAACAATGAAAGGAACAACATCAATGAAACGATACACCTTATTAATATTAATGTCGCTTTTTGCTTTCGCTGGCAGGGCGCAGGAAAGTGCCGAAGTGTGGTTCGAACAGGCCAATCAGGCGTACAATATGGGCAACTACGACTCGGCGAGAATCGTCTATGAGAAAATCTTGGCCACAGACATGGAATCGGTGCCGCTCTATTACAATTTGGGCAACACCTATTATAAGATGCGCGAGTACCCCATGGCGATTTACTATTACGAAAAGGCTTTGAAACTCGATCCCTCTAACGAGGAAGTGCAGACTAACCTCGTCATCGCAAACCATGCCATCGTCGACAAGATAGAGCCTGTGCCACAGTCGTTTATCGTCAGAGGATGGCATAACATGCGGGCATCGCTGTCGGGCGACCAATGGGCTTGGTGCTCCATTGTTTGCTTTGCCTTGCTGTTGGTGGCTTTGTTCCTGTTTTTGCGTTCGCGCAGGGTGGGTTTGAGAAAATTGGGCTTCTTTGCAGGCATCGTTTTCTTCTTGGCCTTTGGTTTGTCGGTGGTCTTCGCCGCACAGCTGAAGCAAGCTTCTGCAGAGCAAGATCAAGCCATTCTGATGGCTCCCACTGTGATGGTGAAAAGCTCGCCCAGCGAGGTCAGCGTTGACCTTTTTGTGCTGCATGAAGGCACCAAAGTCAGCGTTTTGGAGACAGCCAACGGATGGTGCAAAATCAAAATCGCAAATGGTAGCGTAGGATGGCTTGAAGCGGACAAGATGCTTCTTTTTTGACCATTTTTGGGGTTTAAAGTGACATTTTCAGAAAAAAATACAATTTTTTTTCTTGAAAATGTTTTTTCTTTGAGATAAAGTCCTATATTTGCAGACCATATTTATAGTGAAAAAGTGTCTTTTTACACGCAGATATAGTGAAAAACAGAGAATTAATTAAAATTTCGTGATATGAAAAAGAGATTTTTACCTTTCTTGATGGCAGTTTTGGTCCTTGGCCAATTCGCTATCGCTGACAACGGCGGTCACTATGTGCCGCGCACACAATCCACAGTGGATGCGGAGAGCTTCATGGGTAGCCTTCGCGCCAACCAGAACACAGGCTTGATTGACCCTGCCGACATGTTCAAGGCTATGCAGGCTCCCGCAATGAAGAACGCTGCCAACGATCCTTTGTATTGGATTAGCATGGGTCCCGACAACATGGGTGGTCAGACTACGGCAGTCGTATACGACAACCAATCCAATGTTGTCTATGCCGGCTCCAAGGGCGGTGGTGTCTTTAAGTCCTACAACAATGGCATCACTTGGCATCAGGTGGGCAAAATGGACCTCATGGTCAGCTGCATGACGCAGGCTGAAGATGGTATCATCTATGTGGGCACGGGTGACGGTGGCGACAATGTCAACCACAACGGCCTCAGCCAACAAGGTTATGACAACAGCTTCATCGGCACTGGCATTTGGGCTATCAATACCAAAAACAACGATGACATGGAACAGGTTGTTGCCCCCACTGAGGAAGAATGGCTCTATATCAATGACATCGCTACTGTTGGCGAATTGATCCTGGTTGCTTCGACCGAGGGTTTGAAGTATTCCAATGACAAAGGTCAAGTCTGGCATATGGCATCATATATTGATGAAAACGGTGAGGCTCAACCTTTGGATGGCGATGCTGCCGAAATCAGAATTGGCGGTGAAAAGACCATCGTTGCTTCTGTCGGCGGCCAGATTTTCATCGGTAAAGACATCACCAAACTCGTTTGCCATTCTGGCACGGGCAATCAATTCCAAGGCGACACCCTGCTCCCCAAAGCCGCTGGTTTGCTTGATGTGGCCATCTCGAAAGACGAAAAAGCCATCTATGCTTCTTGCATTGATGCCAATGGCAATCATGCTGGTGTTTTTTTCTCTCAGGACAAAGGTGCTACTTGGATTAAGGTCATGCCTAATGCAGGTGCTGACCTTGGTCATGGCATCTATGATGGCAGAGGCCTCTATAACCATGGTATTACAATTGACCCAAGCGACGACGGTATTGTCTACGTGACGGGTTATAAATTGTGGCGTTTGCAGCGCCCCGCCAGTGGAACTGGCTATTATCTCTGCGAAGCCATCTCCTCCAATACCATGATTTCGTCTTCGGCATACCTCCATGTCGGTCTCCATACTATGGTCTTCAATCCTAAGAACGCCAACGAGTATTACATTGGTACCGATGGTGGCCTTTACAGAGGCAATAAGGACTTCGAATTTTTCAACTGCAACAGAAATTATGTCACTACGCGTATGTTCAACGTGGCATACTCTGGTAAGGACGAGCGCATTATGGCTGCTGGTCTCGATCATGGCACCGTGATGATTGAAGGCGCTGAAAACACCAACACTCCCGGTAGCGGTCTTTGGATCAATCCTACAGGTGATAACATGGGTATGTTTAGCGAAGGCTCGAGCGCTGGTCCTTGCGCATTCTCCATGATTAACCCCAACACGATTTTCGTGACCTATAAGGATGGCGGAGACTCAAAACCTGTCATCGCTCGTTCCGAAACTGCTGGTGAAGATTGGGTGTCCACCAATTTCTTGTCAGCCCTTAGCTATAACACCACATTGTTCCGTCTGCCTTTCGCTTTGATTGAGGATTACAATGCCGATTGGAACCCTGCCACGGTGTGGTATTACAACACTAGCGAAGAGACTGAACCTGCTGGAAAGGTTGTTGAATGCATCAGCAATTGCAACTATCCTTTCGACTACACCTTGGAGGCTGCTTTGCCTGCCGGTGACTCTGTTGAGGTTCACGATCCCATTGGTGCCAAGTTGTATCTCACCTTCACGGATGCCCTTTATGTGACGTTGACTCCCTTGAACTTCGGTGTTGAAGCAGCATGGTACAAGATTTCGGGTAAGCAGCTCGTTGGTTATACGGGTGATCCGCTCAGTATGGGACTCACCGTTGATGGTGATAATCTGTTCGTCGGTTTCAAGAACGGTAAGTTCTTCCGTATTTCAAACTTGAATACTGTGGTTGATGCCGCAACTGGTAATTACGCTAGCTCTAACACTGCCCTCAATCCCGATTGCCAAGTGATCACTACGGCTATCGAACTGCCCATTAGCGGTCAGTGCGTTACTTCGGTTTCTGTTGATCCTCGCAATCCTAATAAGGTCGTTGTTACCTGCGGCAACTATGGCAATGAAAATTATGTTTTCTATTCGACCAACGCTCTTTCGGAGAGTCCTGTGTTCACTTCGGTGCAAGGCGACCTGCCCAAGATGCCGGTCTATTCTTCATTGATTGAAATGGAGACCGGCGATGTCATCATCGGTACGGAACGCGGTATCTACAGAACGAAGAATATTGCCAATGCCGAATGGGTTGCCGATAGCCACATGCTGGGTGAAGTTCCCGTGATGGACCTCAAGCAACAGAGATTCTATGTTGAGGATAAGGTAGTCGTTGAAGAAACCCAAGATGGTCCCTTCGTCACTGAATATCCTGGCGTTCACAACACGGGCGTTATCTACGCCGCCACCTACGGCAGAGGCGTGTTCCGCTGCGAGAACTACAAGAAGGACTTCACTAGCGTGCCTGAGAATCCCGCTATGGTTGAAAGCAACACAATCTCCATGTATCCTAACCCCGTCCAGGGCGAGGCTACCGTGAGCTTCAATGTCACTGAGAACACCAACGTCAACTTCCAAGTGTTCGACCTGACGGGCCGCATGGTGATGAACCAAAACATGGGCTGTTTCACCGAGGGTGAACAGGAATTCAGAATCAACACCGAAAGCCTCAGCACTGGCTCCTACATCCTGCGCCTCAACCAGGGTGGCAACAGCAGCTGCGTGAAGTTCATGGTGTATTGATAACTTTGTAGGGACGTTGCGAGCAACGTCTCCACAAACGAATGCAAAAAAGAAAGACAATCGTAAAAGATTGTCTTTCTTTTTGTATTTTTGCATTTACAATATGACCCTATGAACAGCAAAAAGATCAATAAAATACTGATTGCAAACCGAGGTGAGATCGCGGTGCGTATCATCAAGACCCTCCGTAAGCTCCATATTGCTTCGGTGGCAGTCTTTGCCGACAACGACGCCAATGCCTTGCATAGACGCATGGCTGACGAGGCTTGCCCGTTGGGTAGTGGCGCCTTGAAAGACACCTATCTCAACGTCCGTAAAATCATCGATGCGGCTTTGGATGCAGGTGCCGATGCCATTCATCCTGGCTATGGCTTTCTCTCTGAGAGCCCCGAGTTGGTGGAGGCCTGCGAAGCCAACAACCTGATTTTCATCGGCCCTGATGCGAAATCGATGCATTTGATGGGCAATAAGATAGAGGCACGTAAAATTGCTGTGCAGAACGGTATTCCAGTCACCTTTGGCATGATGGGTGGCCATGAGGAGATTTTGGAACAAGCCGATACCCTGCCTTATCCTATCTTGATTAAGGCGGCAGCAGGTGGAGGCGGCAAGGGCATGCATATCGTTTGGCAAAAGGAAGATCTGAAAAACGAGCTGGAACGTGCCTCACGCGAAGCAGAGAAATTCTTTGGCGACGGTACGGTCTTCGTAGAGCAATACATAGAGACCCCGCGCCATATTGAGGTACAGGTGATTGCCGACCATTTCGGCAATGTGATTCATTTGCACGAGCGTGAATGCACCATACAACGCCGCTATCAGAAAATCATAGAGGAGTCGCCTTCGCCAACCTTGACGGAGGAAAAACGTCAACAGTTGTGTGAGACAGCAGTGAAGCTTTGCAAGGCCATTGGCTACTGCAATGCGGGCACGGTGGAATTCATTGTCGACAAGGATATGAACTTCTATTTCTTGGAGATGAACACCCGCATCCAGGTGGAGCATCCCGTCACCGAAATGCGCACGGGCATCGACATTGTGGAAGAGCAGATTCGCATTGCGAGAGGGAAGGAGATGGGCTGGACACAAGAAGCCATACAACCTCATGGCCATGCCATAGAATTGCGTGTGTATGCCGAAGACCCACAAAACGGCTTCCTGCCCACACCTGGTAAGGTGACGGCCTATCATGAGCCACAAGTGCGTGGTGCTCGTGTCGACAGTAGCATCAACGGTGCCTGCACCGTATCGGAGGCTTACGACCCAATGATAGCCAAACTGACCTGCAATGCCAAAGACCGTCAATCGGCGCTTGAAACAGCCCGCCAAGCCTTGAAAGAGTTTATTATTCAAGGCTTGACCACCAATAAAGCCTACCTTTGGGAAGTAATCAAGAATGAGGATTTTATCGACAATAAGATTGACACCTCGTTTTGTGCCACCCATCAAGAGGCATTGCTGAGCGCTTTAGAGAAGAGCCGTGACAACCAGAGCGTAAATGATATCGTGGCCGCTTTCCTGATGTTTGATTTCTGCAAGAAACATGTGGAACAGCATCCCGAGAATGTCTGGGAGGAAATTGGCTATTGGCGTTATAGGATGCAACTGACCGTGGATGTGGAAGGCAAGAAAGTGCCTGTCAGTATCTATGCCGCCGAGGCTGGAAAAATCAGCGGGGCGGTGGGGGAGACACCATTCTTGGTGGAATACATCCAATACGACAACAAACAGCTGAAAATCATGCTTAACGGCCGCACCGAAACGGTATATTGTTCCGTTAACGACGACCAGAAAACCATTGTCAATTTCCATGGCCTCAATTTCACATGTTTCCGCATTGACCAACTGAACGAGACATGGGATTATGCCTGCAAGGAAATGGTGAACGACAAGACCAAGCTGGTGTCGCCAATGCCAGGTAAAGTGGTGAAAATCAATGTCAAGGAAGGAGAAGAGGTGAAAGAGGGAACGATAATGATGGTGGTGGAAGCCATGAAGATGGAAAACAACATCGTGGCTTCGGGCACCGCCAAAGTGAAGAAGATCCTTGTCTCCGAAGGACAGATGGTGGATAATAAAATGCAGTTATTGGAGTTAGAATAATGGCTTATGACTACTGAGATTCCCGAAAGGAAACTCAATTTTGAATCTTTGAATTTTAAATTTTGAATTTTAAATCATTGAATCCTATAATATGAACTTCGACCTCACAAAAGAACAGGAAGCCCTCCGCCAGCGTGTGCGCGACTTCGCCGAACAGGAAGTAAAACCCGTGGCTCGTAGAAACGACGAAAATCAGCATTTCGACGTCGAGTTGACCCTGAAAATGGCTGAACTCGGCCTTTTGGGCATGACCGTCCCGAAAGAATATGGCGGTCAAGGACTTGACAACCTGAGTTATATTATCGCTGTGGAGGAACTCGCCCGCGTTGACGGCTCCACTGCTGCTACTATTGCCGCTGACAATTCATTAGGTATTGGCCCCATCAAGGACTATGGAACTGAGGAGCAGAAGCGCAAGTACCTGCCTCAGCTCTGCAAAGATAAGCTCTGGGGCTTTGGGCTCACGGAAGAAGATGCAGGCAGTGACTCGCGTGGCACCAAGACCACAGCACGTCGTGATGGTGACGGTTGGGTGCTCAATGGATCCAAGATTTTTATCACCAACAGTGCTACACCCATCACCTTGGGTACCAGTGTGCAAGCCATCTCTGGCGAGAAAGACGGTAAACCCGAGTTTACAGCGCTCTTGGTGGAGAACGGCACTCCGGGTTTCACCCAGACTCCGATGGACGACAAGATGATGTGGAGAGCCTCCAATACAGGTAAGCTTGTATTCGATAATGTACACTTGCCCAAGGAATGCATCTTGGGTGAGCCTGGCGAAGGTTCCCACATGATGTTAGCCACCTTAGACTCTGGCAGACTTTCTATCGCTGCCATGGGTTTGGGTTGCGCACAAGGCGCCTATGAGATGGCATTGGCTTATTCCAAGAAGCGTGTGCAGTTTGGCAAGCCCGTGTGCAAGTTCCAAGCGGTGAGCTTCAAACTGGCTGATATGGCTATGAAGATTGAAGCGGCGCGTAATCTGCTCTATCGTGCTTGCTGGCTGAAGGACCAGCATCGTCCCTTCGGCAAGGAAGCCGCAATGGCGAAGCTCTATTGCTCCGAGGTGGCTGCCGAAGTTTGCGACAATGCCGTTCAGGTGATGGGTGGTCATGGCCTTCTGAAGGAGTTCGACATGGAGCGTTTCTACCGCGACCAACGCATCCTGCAAATCGGTGAAGGCACCTCCGAAATCCTCCGTCTGGTGATTTCGCGCGCCATCGGTTGCTGAAGAATTTGATATTTTAGACCATGGAAAAACAGATACTTTTAGGCAAGACCCCTGCTGAGATTCAGGAGGTCGTGGAACAATTGCAGCTGCCCAAGTTTACGGGCAAGCAGCTCGTGGATTGGCTTTACCTCAAGTGTTGTGCCTCATTCGACGACATGACCAACCTTAGCAAGAGCGCAAGGGCAATGCTGTCGGAGCAATATGAAACCGGATTAAAGGCTCCAGTAAAGGAGCAGGTTTCAACTGACGGCACGAAGAAATACCTTTTCCCTGCTGGCGAGCATTTCGTTGAGGCGGCCTATATCCCCGACCGTGAGCGTGCCACGTTGTGCGTCTCCACGCAGGTGGGCTGCCAGATGGACTGCCTTTTCTGCGCTACAGGCAAACAAGGCTTCCAGAAGAACCTTTCCGTGGCCGAAATCATGAACCAAATCCTCAGCCTGCCAGAGTTCGATGAATTGACCAACATCGTCTTCATGGGTATGGGTGAGCCTTTGGCCAATTACGATAACCTGATGCGATCGCTCGATATCCTCACGCAAGAATGGGCCTTGGGCTGGAGTCCGACCCGCATCACCGTTTCTACTAGCGGCCTTATCCCCAACCTAAAGCGTTTCCTCGAAGAGTCGAAATGCAACCTTGCCATCAGCATGCATAGTCCTTTCCATGATGAACGTCTCAAGCTGATGCCCATTGAGAAGACCTATCCTATCAAAGAGGTTATTCATGCAGTGAAACAGCACGACTGGCACGGACAACGTCGCCTGTCGTTCGAGTACATCATCTTCAAGGACCTCAACCACAGCAAGGGCCACATTAAGGAAATCGCAAGGCTGCTGGGCAGCACAAGGTGCCGCTTTAATCTAATAAGGTATCATTCTGTGCCTAACATTCCGCTGAAGAGCCCCGATGCCGCCACCATGACATGGTTCCGTGATGCCTTGAACGAAAAGGGCATCATCGCCACCATCCGAGCCTCACGGGGACAAGATATTGACGCCGCCTGCGGGCTGCTATCAACGAAGAATCTGTTGTAATAAACCATTGTAGAGACGTGGCGCGCCGCGTCTCTACATGTTTTATAACGAACGCAACGACACCGCAAATCCGCCGCAAGGCGCCATTCTCAATTTCAATGTCGATTTGGCCGTCACTGTTTTTTTGGTAATGGTGTAGGCTTGCGGGTTATAGTTTTCGTCGGGGATACCGCTGGCATCTTTGGCATCGGCATAGATGGTGGCCTCGTACTTCACGCCAGGCTTCAGGAAATCCAGTTTCACCGTGACTTCGCGGGCGTTCTCGTCGGTGACACCACCCACATACCACACGTCGTGCGGCTGGGCGTTCTTCAAATCCTCGGCTGTGGCATCATCGGGCAAGGCATACACGAACTTCGTGGCGTTGGAAACCACATCTTTCTTGCCATCACGCAAGGTGCCGACACCCTCGGCGGCCTTATTCAAGGTCGACAGCTTCGGGTGACGTGCCGTGACGATATAGGCGCCAGGCTCGGCTTCAAGATACAGGGTCTTGTCCCAGTCAACAGCTACATCCTTGATAAACTGGAAGGCATCCATGAATTGTGCGTAATGTTCCGGGAAGTCGGCAGCCATCTGCAAGGGCGAGTAGAAGGTCACGTAGAGGCCCAGCTGGTTGCAGATGGTGATTTGCATCTTTTTGCCCCATGAAACGATTTTGCCCATGTCGGTCTCGAAGATACCAGGCGTGTAGTCCATCGGGCCACCTTGCAAACGTGTGAACGGCAGGATAGTGGTATGTCCGGGATTGATGCGCTCACGGAACTCAGTGCCCATGGCGCTCTCATTGCCAATCATGTTGGGCCAAGTGCGGCAGAGGCCGGTGGGACGCACCGCCTCGTGGGAATTCACCATGATATGGTATTTGGCAGCTTTCTCGATGGCATAATGGTAGTGGTTGTTGATGGGTTGGCTGTAGTGGCCTTCGCCGAAGGGGATGATGGTGCCCACATAACCACCCTTCACGGCATCGTAGCCGTATAGGTTCATCAGGGAGTATGCTTGATCCATCCAACGCTCGTAGTTCACCGTGGAAGCGGAGCTTTCATGGTGCATGATGAGGCGGATGCCTTTCTTGTGGGCGTATGCGTTCAAGGCGGGCAGGTCGAAGTCGGGGTACGGGGTGATGAAGTCAAAGACAAAATCCTTTTGTTTGCCGTACCAGTCTTCCCAGCCGATGTTCCAGCCTTCGATGAGCAGGGCATCAAAACCATTCTCGGCGGCGAAGTCGATGTAGCGGCGCACGTTGGCGTTATTGGCGCCATGCTTGCCGTTGGGCTTGGCGTGTTCGTAGTCGGTTTGTCCGAGTTTCACTGAGGGGAAGTCGTTGGTGTAGGCCCATGTGCTCTTGCCCGAGATCATCTCCCACCACACGCCCATGTATTTCACGGGGTGGATCCACGACACATCCTCCAAGACGCAAGGGTCGTTGAGGTTGAGGATGAGGCGTGAGGCTAGCACGTCGGTAGCCGAAGTGCAAACCATCACCGTGCGCCAAGGGGTGGTGCAAGGGGCTTGGATGCGGCCTTTGTAGCCCGTGGCATCGGGGCAGAGGAAGGCACGGAACACCAGGTTTTTGTCGTCGAGGTCGAGGTGCATGGTGGGGAAGTCGAGCGTGGCGGCCTCGTGGATGTTGAGGTATAGGCCATCGTCGGTCTTCATTTGAAGGGCAGTCTGCACGCCTGTGGGTGAGAATGCTGTCCAAGGCCAACCGCCGTCTTTGTGGCCAGCTTCCCATAAGTCACGGATCTGCGACAGGCGCGATTCAGTGTAGTTGTATTCCTGCGTGTCGAGGTCGCCAGGAATCCACCAAGCGGTATGGTCGCCCGTCATGGCAAACTCGGTCAGCTCTTCCTTAATCCAGAAGCAAACCAAGGCGTTCTCGATGGGGAACTCATAGCGGAAGCCGAGGCCGTCGTCATAGAGGCGGAAACGGATTTGCATCACCGTGGCTTTTTTCTTCGTCGAGTGGTCCATGCTTTCCACACTGCCAATGGGTTGCTCCAAGGTGACGAGCATCTCGTTGTAATGGTTGCGGATTTGAGCCTCTTCGCCCCAGACGGGTTCCCAAGTCTCGTCAAAGGTGCTGTATTTCGTGTCTTTCAGCACAAAGGCATGGGCAAGGTCGTCGCGCCACTCAAGTGTGAAGCCCATCTTCGAGGGCAGCACTACAGGCTTGCCAGCACGATCGAGGGAATACTGTGGTATGCCACCGACTACTTCAAATTTCAGTTCTAGTTGGCCGTCGGGGCTTTTTACCGAGACGGGATTGGCGTTGGAGAAAAGGCTTATAGCCAGGAAAAAGAGGATAAAGAAGAATTTTTTCATGATGATAAGTTTTGATGATGGGGGCAAAAATAGGAAAAATTTTGTATCTTTGAGGCCATATTTCCATTTGAATTTGTGAACAAAACACCTAACGCTATATGACTAAAAAAGAAGCATTACAACTATTTGAACAAAAGAAGGTTCGCACGGTTTGGGACGATCAGGAAGAGAAATGGTATTTCTCCATAGTGGATGTATGTGGTGTCCTAACGGACAGTCCCAACCCTTGAAACTATTGGAAAGTGTTGAAACACCGTTTGGCCAAGGAAGGAAATGAAACGGTTACAAATTGTAACCAGTTGAAACTTCAAGCAGAAGATGGCAAAAAACGACTGACTGATGTCGCTGATACAGAGCAACTTTTCCGCATTATCCAGTCGATACCGTCACCCAAAGCGGAGCCTTTCAAGCAATGGATGGCACAGGTGGCCAGCCAACGCTTGGACCAGATGCAAGACCCAGAACTGAGCATTGACCAAGCTATTGTGGACTACAAGCGCTTAGGTTACTCTGACGCATGGATTAACCAACGCATCAAGTCCATCGAAGTGAGAAAGGAACTGACTGATGAATGGAAACGCACTGGTGTACAAGAAGGTTTGGAATATGCTTCGCTCACTGACATCATCACTCGCGAATGGAGCGGATTCACTACCAAGCAATACAAAAACTACAAAGGTTTAAAGAAAGAGAACCTGCGTGACAACATGACCAACCTTGAAATCGCACTTAACATCCTTGCCGAAGCCTCGGCTGCGGAACTCTCGAAACAGCGTGACCCCAAAGGTTTCAGAGGACAAAAGCAAGTAGCCAAGGATGGTGGCAGCGTAGCCAAAGCCGCCCGCACTCAATTGGAAAACCAGTTGGGGCGTAGTGTTATCTCGCCTTCAAAGGCCAGTGATTATTTGCTTTCTGAAGGAACGGAGGAGATTGAGGAATAATTGGTTATAATGTAAATGCTCTAGCATTTCATTTTTTGTATCTTTGCAGCAAGAGAAATAACCGACATGTTTTACAAACTGATAGAGAAGAAACGTAACGAATGGCTTGACTCAAAGGAGTGTACGGTAAGTGAGTTGATTCGCTACATTGAGCATCGTGGAATGATGCGTGATGCCCAATTGGAAGCCATCAAGACTTATCTGTTTTTGAAGATTGCTTGCAAAAATCAACCGTTGTGGAAATTATTTGTTGACGGTGTTTTCAATGATACGAATATTGGTCAAGTGGAATTGACTGAAATTGCGAGAGCGGTGTTTAATTCCAACAAAGCTGCAGTTGCCTTGTTCCAGTATTCTCGTCTCCAAGACAAAACAGGAAGGCAATTGGCTCCAGCGTTGGAATCTTTTATAAAGCAAAATGCCGATAGAATTGATTACGAAACTACATTCAAGAAGATTTTCTATGATGTAAGTTATACGGATTATCTGTTTAGCCTTCCCATGGGCGCGGGTAAGACCTATCTGATGGCTGCTTTCATCTATCTTGACTTGTATTTTGCACAAAATGAGCCGGATAATTCTGCTTTTGCCCATAATTTCATGGTGATGGCTCCGTCGGGGTTGAAATCGTCCATTGTACCGAGTTTGAAGCATATCAAGGAATTTGACCCTTCTTGGATTATTCCAGAACCCACAGCGACCCAATTGAAAAGACTAATAAAGTTTGAGGTACTTGATGAGCAGAAAACTGCCAATAAGAGTAACCGCATCAAGAATCCGAATGCCCAGAAAATCAACAACCATCAGCCTTTGGACGACTTGATGGGGCTGGTTGCCATCACCAATGCCGAAAAAGTCATTCTTGACAGATATGATCCCGACAAAGACCCCACTTTGTTTTCTGAAGACGAATTGAAACGGTTGCAACAAGCCAATGAATTGAGGGCGATTATCGGGAAACTTCCCAATCTTGCCATTTATATCGATGAAGTGCACCATGCCGCTGATGGCGAAATCAAGTTGAGGCAGGTGGTGAATGAATGGACCCAAAACCACACTTTCAATTCCGTTCTTGGTTTTTCGGGCACACCTTATCTTGAAAGTGCGGAGCGCGTCACTTTGGCCGATGAGTTTTCCATAAGGAATACCGACCTTGCCAATGTAGTGTATTATTATCCATTGATTGAAGGCATTGGCAATTTCTTGAAAGTGCCAGAAGTGAAATATGCCGATAACGAAACGGCGGCTATTGTCACCAATGGCGTCAAGGAGTTTCTTGACAAATACATAAATACGGTTTATGCCAATAGGACTTGTGCCAAATTGGCCATTTATTGCGGACAGATAGAGACCTTGGAGGAAACCGTTTATCCTATCGTTGCAGAGATTGCTGCCTCGTATGGATTGAATCCAACCGATGCCATTTTGAAATATCATGATGGCAACAAGCAATATCCCAAACCCGAAGGCGCTGAAGCCGCTTTTGCTTCGCTTGATACTTCCATCTCAAAGAAAAGAATTGTGTTGCTCGTTCAAATTGGCAAGGAAGGGTGGGATTGCAAGAGTTTAACAGGGGTTATTCTTCCGCAAAGAGGTGTTTGTTCGACCAATATGGTGCTTCAAACCAGTTGCCGTTGTCTCCGCCAAGTGGTGAAGAACGAACAAGAAACCGCGTTGATTTGGATGAACAAGTTCAATGCAGATACTTTGAACGATCAATTGAAGCAACAACAAAACATCTCTTTGCAGGAGTTTAGCCATAAAACAAAAGAAGAACACCAACAGATTGAACGGTTCTCCAGAATGGAAAGGATGCATGTGCCGCCGATTGACTTCTACCAACTGAAAGTGAGTTACGAAACGCTGACTGTGGATAAGGCCAACAATCCAGCTGAGCGGCTGAAAGATGACAAGGTTTTGGCACAGGCAAATATGGCTTTGATTCACCAGCAGAATATGGAAGGTAAGCTGCTCGCTACCTACGAACAAGAAAACACGGAAGAAACGCATATTTCTTTCGGCTGGTGGCTCCATCAGATTGCCAAGGAGAGTTTCGGCATGGTGACAGTTGCCGATTTGAAGACTTGCGAAAAGGAATTGCGTGATATTTTCGCTCAAATCACAACGAAAAAAGAAGGCAAGATATTGGAAAACAACAAATTTGACCATCAGCGCATTCGTTCACTCATCCGTCAGGCATTTGCCCCAATTCGTGATTTCAAGGTGAGGGAAGAAGTTCTGCCCTGCAAGGCAAGTCTGTTGCAAATTGAGAAATTGACCTCACCTGTGGACGACGATGGCCGTTATTATCCTTCACAAGAGGATGTCCACAAGATTAAAGAATGGGACGAGAACCCTCCTAAAACCGAGATTACTGATGAAGTTAAGAAACTGCTCGAGCAACTGAAAGCCCTAGGGCAGGATGTCTCAAAACTATTGCCCCAACAAGACCCTCATCCTGAACGCGCCCAAACCTATCATTATTTGCCATACCGTTTTGATAGTAATTTGGAAAAGGATTATTTCTCGAAAGAGGTTTTGCCTTTGATAAAGGACAAGAACCTTGAAATCTATTTCAATGGCGACGACACTTTGACAGAGTTCAAGATCAACTGTTATAATAAGGTGGGCAATCAATGGCATTACATTGGGAAATATGTGCCTGATTTCCTTTTGTTGAGTCGAAACGACGAGAAGCAAATCGATAAGGTCATCATCATCGAAACCAAAGGCGAAGGTTTTGCTGCCAAGTTCGCCGACCGCCGCAAGTTCATGGAAACGGAGTTCGTGAAGAAAAACAACGAGAAATTTGGCTATCGCCGCTTCGAATTCCTCTATTTGGAAGACACAATGTCTCCCGAACAACGCACACAAAAGACACTACAGGCTATAAAAGATTTCTTTAACGCATAATATGGAAGAAAAAGGTAACATCATACTATACACCACTCCCGATGGAGTATCGAAAATTGAGGTAACACTTCAAAATGAGACGGTTTGGCTTACGCTCGACCAAATGGCTCAGCTTTTCCAGCGAAACAAGTCAACCATTTCAAGGCATATCAAAAACATTTTTGAGATAGGTGAACTCAACAAGGAACTGGTAGTTGCATTTTTTGCAACAACCACTCAACATGGTGCCATCAGCGGAAAAACACAAACGCATATTGTCGAATTTTACAACCTCGACATGATTATCAGCGTGGGTTATCGTGTCAATTCCTATCGTGGCGTGCAATTCAGGCAGTGGGCTTCGGCGGTTTTGAAGGAATATTTGAAAAAAGGGTTCGCGCTGAACGATGAATTGTTGAAGAATGCAGGTCGTGGTAATTATTTTGATGAACTTTTAGCTCGCATCCGCGACATACGCTCGTCAGAAAAGGCGTTCTATCGAAAAGTGCTTGAGATTTATGCACTTAGCATCGATTACGACCCACGAGTGGAAATGACCAAGCAATTTTTCGCCACGGTGCAAAACAAAATGCATTATGCCGTGCATGGCCATACAGCTGCGGAAATCATCTACGACCGTGCCGATGCCGCCAAGGATTTCATGGGTCTGACCACTTGGACAGGAATGATGCCCAAACGCACTGATGCGGAATATGCCAAGAACTATCTGAACGAGGAAGAGATGGATATGTTGAACCGCATCGTCAACCTCTACATCGACTTTGCGGAAATTCGTGCCAAAGACCACAAGCCGATGTATATGCGCGATTGGATTGCCAAATTGGACGACTTCCTGCGCCTTTCCGACAAGGAAATCCTTGCCAATGCGGGTACTATTTCGGCAAAACTGGCCAAAGAAAAGGCTGATGCGGAATACGACAAGTTCAAAGAAAGAACAGCGTATGAACTTACCCCAGTTGAAATCCATTTCTTGGAGAATTTTGAAAGAGAACAAAAACGACTAACGAACAAAGAAAACAAGTAACGCCATGGCTATCAAATACATCCCTTATTATCCCAACACGCTTGAAGGACAAGCCCTTTTGGACAATTTCGTCCGCACCAAACGAGTGCTTCGCTACCGCGACAACGACCAAGTGATGGAACGCATACTGCGGGGTATGCCGCTCTACGAAATGGAGCAGCAGGAACGGATTGGCGAGAACCCGAACCACAATTTGGTGATTCGCGGCGAGTGTCTTTCGGCTTGTGCCTACCTGAAAGACAAAGGCATACAAGTTGACCTCGTTTATATCGACCCGCCGTTTGCCAGTGGTGCCGACTATGCCAAGAAGGTGTATGTCCGCCGCAACCCCAAAGTGGCTGCTGCGATACGACAAGCCGAAGATGAACTCGACCTTGAAGAACTGAAAGCCTTCGAGGAAAAAATGTATGGCGATGTGTGGGACAAGGAACGTTATCTGAATTGGATGTATGAGAACCTGATGGCCATCAAAAGCGTGATGAGTGACGAGGCAAGCATTTATGTGCATTTGGATTACCACATTGGGCACTATGTGAAAATTTTGCTGGATGAGATTTTTGGAGAACAAAACTTTGTAAATGAAATAGTTTGGGAAAAAACAAATGCTCATAATTATAAAACTAAAGGCTTTGTAAAATCTTATGACTCCATATTTCTATATGTGATGGACATTAATGATTTCATATTTAATGAGCAATACGGCGAAATATCACAAGAACAATTATCTAGATACAAGCAAGACAAAGATGGAAGATATTACACGGGACAAGATCTGACTTTTACAGGCAATAGTGCAACAAGGAAGTTCACTTGGAGGGGAGCGACACCTCCTCCAGGAAGAGTATGGGGCATGGATGAAGAGCAATTAGAAGCATTATTCCAAAAAGGACTTATTTTACTTCGAAAAGACGGAGTTCCAAGACTTGACGGTTATAAAGTCTTTTTAGATGATAAGAAAGGCACTCCTTTGACATCTATCTGGAATGATATTGAAAGAGTTGGAAACACATCTTCAGAACGGATTGATTACGCCACGCAAAAGCCCGAAGCCCTTTTGGAGCGTATCATTAAAGCCAGTAGCAACGAAGGAATGATGGTTGCGGACTTCTTTGGTGGCAGTGGTGTAACGGCAGCCGTGGCCAACAAGTTGGGCCGCAACTTTATCCATTGCGACATTGGCATCAACAGCATCCAAACCACAAGAGACCGCCTGCTCGCCGACAAAGCGGAATTCGACATTTTAGAAATCAAGGACGGCGTTTCTCTTTACCGCAACCCTGTGCAAACGATGGACAAACTGAAAAGCCTGATACGTGGCCTGCGGAATGAAGATGCTTTAGACAAGTTTTGGGAAGGCAGCATTGTGGATACCAAATACGGCATGATGCCTGTCTATCTGCCCAACCTGATGGACAGCAGCACCCGCCTTTTGGACAAACCACTGATGAACCGAATCATCCGCGAGGCCTTGCCCGATTTGCCCGACGACACCAAGCGCGTCATCGTCTATTACATCGACATCACCGACCGCGCGGAAATAGAGCAGTTCATCAAGGAGCAAAACGACCAAACCACCATCGAAATAGAACTCCGCGACTTGAAGCAAGTGCTTGATGATGTGGTCGTTGAAGATGAAGCCGAATGGGAAGTGAACGAAACACACGACGACTTGATAGGTGGCTGGAAGGTTGAACTGAAGTCGTTCCACAGCGACCGCGTGAAGCGCAAAATCGACGAAGTGAACTTCAAAGGCGAGCAGCAAGCCCTTCAAGCCAAAGCCAAGGGCAAGGCCAAAGAGTTCAAGCCCATCGAAATCAGCGAAGAAGGCCTCGAAACCATCGAATGGGTCAGCCTCGACTGCACCAACGCCGACAAGCAAGCCCCTTGGCACAGCGACGCTGAAATCAAGATAGACAAACTCGGCTATGTCATCCGCAACAGTGTGAAAACCCAAGACTTTTGGGACGCCACCATCAAATGCGACCAGAAGCCCCTTCGCATGAAGATTCGGAACATTTGCGGGGATGAGACTATTTTTGAGTTATGATTTATTTCACACAATTACAGAATATTATGATTGAAAGTTTTCGCATCGCAGAAAAAAAATCAAAAGAGTTGAATGAAAATTAAAACAACTAACTATGGAACATGTAAGTGTAAAATATACTGATTCACGTGGAAAAGAAAGTTATGCGAGCATTCAAAGAGCCTCAATAATTTGCCCTTTCTGCAAAGTTCAGATGATTCCTGAATACTTCTATTTATGTGAAAATAATGAGCGTGGACTTAGTGTATTTTGCCGATGCTCAAATCCGAAATGCAACCATGCCTTCATTAGTGATTTCGTATATTGCCGAGATGAATATGTATTTGGTAAAATTGCGCCAAATGCAGAAATGGACAGAAAAGACTTTAGTGAAATAATTAAAGAGATATCACCTTCTTTCTGTGAAATCTATAATCAAGCATATGCAGCTCAGCAAATGAATCTATCCCAAATTTGCGGTGTTGGTTATCGGAAAGCATTGGAGTTTCTAATCAAAGATTATATCATGTCCTCTATGGAGGATGATAAAAAAGAAGGAATCAAGCAAAAGAATCTTGCCAAATGTATTAAAGAAGATATTTCAAGTCAAAATGTTAAAGCTGTTGCTGCAAGAGCAACATGGATTGGTAATGACGAGACTCATTATGTCCGTATATGGAAAGATAAAGACATCCGAGACCTAATTGGAATCATCGATTTGACTGTCCGTTGGATAGAATCTGAGGTTGAGACCAAACTGCTTTTAGAAGATATGCCTAATCAATAAAACAAAATGCAAATGTTTTGCATTCCAATAAAAAGCAACAGGAGAAGTTAGCATGAGAATTAGAGAAATCAAACTTAACAAATTCAAACGTTTTACAGACCTAACGATTACAAACATTCCCCAAACAGCGAAGCTTGTAATTCTTGTTGGTCCTAATGGTTGTGGAAAAACCTCTGTATTCGAGGGATTTAATCATTGGTATAAATGGCATGGATTCAGAAATGTAGGCGATAAAGATTACTATGTTAAAGAAGGAGACAAAAACATTGTCAATAATGATAATTGGTACTATGATCAAGTTCAAATTTCAACATATGATACAGATTTAAACAATCAAAACAATATTCATGGGCGCTTGTACTTTCGTACAGCTTATCGCAACGAGCCTGATTTTACAACCTCAAAATTATCAAGACAAAGCGATCCTAAAGAGAGAATTAAATTTGATACTTTAATGAATACGGATATGTCAGTATCCGAAAATTACCAAAGATTAGTTTCAAATACATTATCTGGTGTTTTTAACTCCGAAAACGACAATGTATATGTAAAAGACTTAAGAGAATCTTTAATTGGGAGAATTAAACAGTCATTACATAACGTGTTTGATGATTTACAGTTAGAATCCATAGGAGACCCTCTTGCTAATGGCAGTTTCTATTTCACAAAAGGGCGTTCCGAAAACTTCCATTACAAAAACCTTTCTGCTGGTGAAAAATCAGCATTTGATTTGCTTTTGGACTTAGTTATCAAGGCAGTATACTTTGACGATACAGTGTATTGTATAGATGAGCCCGAAACTCACATGCATACATCCTTACAAGCTAAGTTATTGTCAGAAATGTACAATTTAATCCCTAGAAATTCGCAACTATGGTTATCCACCCATTCTATTGGGATGCTGAAAGCTGCTAAAGAACTTGAAGAACAAAACCCTAATACCGTATGTTTCCTAAATTTCACAGATATGGATTTTGATGCCTCTGTAGTTATCCGTCCTTCAACTATTGACACAACGATTTGGAACAAATTCTTGGAGCTAGCATTTGGAGATTTTGCAAAACTGATAGCTCCGAAAAGAGTTGTATTTTGTGAAGGAACTGCACGAGGAAGGAAATATAAGGATTTTGATGCCCAAATTTACGGGAGGATATTTTCTTCAAAATATCCAGACACTTCTTTCGTATCAATTGGTTCATGTTCAGAACTTGAAAATGAAGATAATATCAGTATGAGAATCATTTCTGAAGTCCTCAAAAATTCTACAATGATTAAATTTGTCGATAGAGATGACAAAAGCGATGAAGAGGTAGAAGAACTAAAAGGCAAAGGAATAAGAGTGCTTAATAAAAGGCATATTGAGTGTTATCTTTTAGATGATGAAATCATTACTAAGTTGTGTAGAATACAAGGGAAAGAAGATAAAACTGAAGAATGCCTTGCTGCTAAAAGCCAAGCCGTAGCAGAAAGCGTTGGGCGTGGAAATCCCGGAGACGACATAAAATCTGCAAGTGGGAAAATATATACAGAACTAAAACGGGTTTTATCTCTTACTAAATGTGGAAATACTCAAGATGCCTTTTTCAGAGACACAATAGCACCTTTGATCACAGAAGAAACTCAAGTATATAAAGATCTAGAAAAAGAGATATTCGATTAACATAAAACCAAAGCAAGTACGTACTTCCTTTTTAATCCTTCAAACACCCAATCAGCACAACATAAATCCCATCCTCACGCCGATAGGCGAACTTGCCTACTGCGGGAGTTGGCTGGTTTCCATTTCCAAAGTTGGTGGCTTCCTTTATTTAAGCATCATGGCCTTTCCATTCAAAAAGCTTGATCAGTTATTTAAATAGTTCGTCAATAGTAATCCTTGCCGTAAACGTATCGGTATAGGCATTGGGGTTCGGAGGTAAAACACTAATCAGCGTCAAATGATAGGTCTTGTCGGGATTTGCCTTTTCAAGTATGCTGACTCGGGCTACTAGCTTTTGTGCGTATGCTTTCGTGATGGTTAGTACACTTTTGTTGAATTTCATTTCGCATACATTCATCACGTCGTCGGCACGGTCGATGAGTAGGTCAAGCTGCATACCTTCATTTTTGTCGCTGCCTTTCACAATCAGGGCGGATTCTTTTGAAGAAACGCCCGCAATCTGCAAAGCCATCTTGATTTGCCAGATATGCTGAAAACACACCTCCTCGAAAGCGACCCCTCGCCACGAAGCTATCTCCGGCTCCTTCAGATGATGTTCCCAATAGTCGGTTTCGGTGATGCCACGACTTTCCTTGAAATGTAGCCAGAACCAACAGAAACAGTCCGATAGTTTATAATGCTCCTCACGTTTGCTCACGCCATACGGAACGTATTTCTTTATAAAGTCACTGGCCAAGAGGGCTTTTATAATGGATGTGAAATCGCCGTTGGGGTTGATGCCGACTTTTTGCGCAATCTCCTCCCGGGTGTATCCCGAATGCCGTTGGCCTAGTGCCTTCACTATTTTCATGCAGGCATCGGCATGGTCGAACACAGAGTTGAACAGCCGGTCAAACTCATCGCCAAGTTTCGCTTTGGGGTTGAAAAACAGCCTGTCGATGTTTTGCGCGAGGCTGAGTGACGGGTCGAAGCAGTCGAGGTAATAAGGGATACCGCCAAGAATCATGTAAGCTTGGGCGATATTGTAGCGCGACATCTTGATGCCACGGCTGACGAAGAACTTTTCGCATTCGAGCAAGGTAAACGGGGCAAGCTTCATCTCGCAGGTAAGACGTCCGTAAAGGCCGCCCTTGTTGTTGATGAGATTATCAAGCATCCAAGAGGTGGCGGAACCACACACCACAAAGCACAGGTTATGGCGGGTGTTGCCCCAACCGTTCCAAAACGCCTCAAGTGCAGTGAGAAACCCCGACCTTGGCGTGTCCATCCATGGCAACTCGTCGATGAACACCACCTGACGCGATCCGTTGTCACGCCGCTCAAGATATTGCTCAAGCATAAAAAAAGCCTCCATCCACGACTTGGGCTGGGCAATGCCCTCCATGCCATGTCGTATCAGCGAGAAATAAAAGTTTTGCAACTGGTCCTTCAGCGTAACCTTTCTCTTGCGGTCGTATGGAGAAAGACCGGTGTGATGAAATGTCATGTTGTCGCCTAATGTCTCATTGATAAGGAAAGTCTTCCCCACACGGCGACGACCATAGACCGCGATAAACTCTGGACGGCCGCTACCACAGCGACGTTTTAGCTCCTCAATCTCTTTCTCTCTTCCAATAACAATGCACATGGTCGATAGTTTATTAGTTGTTTTCCGCTGCAAAGATAAAACAAGTTTTTGAATAAAATCAACTTTATTCCGCTACGAAATGCGATTTTTTGATTTCGTAGCGGAATAAACGAAAAATTATACCGATTTTTGTGGAATTCTTATATTTGCGTTAGCCGTTTGGCTCTTACTTCCAAAGCAGGCCAATTTACATCCTAAACACCCCAAACTGCTGCGGCGGGAAAGGTCGCTTCAGATTTTACACTATTTGTTCTCGTTTTGCTTTTTAAGGGCTTCTTTCAATTCAATGCCTTTGGGAGTGAGACGATACTTTTGGTTTATACTATTAGGCTTATCTGGTATTGTCATTTCAATCCATCCCATTTCGATAGCTGGTTTCAAGATTTCTTTGCGAAAATGTTCGCGATGTGTTAACTGAAGGATTTGTTGCAAGGTCTCTCTATCCATTTCACCTTCTATTGATAGGATCAACGCCTTAACTTGCGCGGTAACTTGCGCGGTAACTTGCGCGGTAACTTGCGCGGTAACTTGCGTGGTAACTTGGTGCTGACTTGGTGCCAGCTTGGTGCTAGCTTGCACACTAACAGGAAAAGTAATCCTTATAAAATTATCTGTAAACTTAAAACAATTCTCACCGTAAGCATTAAGAATACGAGGAATGCCAGAACCTAACGACTCTACCAGTTCCACATCACGATAAATGCGCATCAGTTCCTTGTTGCGAGGAATGGATATGCCACTGAAAAACTCCTCACGGCTCAACGATTCAGGCAAGCGACCGGCAGAGGTGATTTCAAGTCTGTCGGGAAATATCTCAAACTTTGGCGGAACTTCGAACGAATAGTCATTATGTACAATGGCATTAATGACTGCTTCACGCAAAGCCACCTTATTCCATAATGGGGTTTCAACTCGTTCAACGGGAGTAATCTTTGCCGCCGTCTTATTCTCTATCTCCAGTTTTGCCAATACGCTCTTGGTGGCCTTGATAAGTGAGCAATAACCGTATTCGTTGTTCTCGATCAAATCGCACCTGTCAAGACTGGAATACTTGGCGACTTTTATAGAATTACCGTTTTCATCTGCCAAGAGATATGCCACATAATTATATTTGCCATCCTCGGTCAAAAGTTCAAGACTACGTGCAAAGTTGTCATTCAGCCGTTTGCCATGCTCGTCATAATAGATACGCAACTGCTCAAACGTCAAGTCCTGTCGGTTAGAGACAATTTTTCCAATGGAATTGCGTGTGCGCGTGGCAAACAATCGGTCAATCATTTCTTGCGGCATAGGCTCGGCTGAAGTACCAATTCTAATATAGGCACCCTTGGGAGTCATTCCATATTTCGTCTTGAAATAAGGCTTTTCGATGCCACTAGCCACAGTTATCTTTACAACATTCCTTCCATCCCGTTTTTCTTCCACAATGTCAAACAATCCCATTGCCGATGGCGATATGTTGTTCTTAATGCGGTCTTTGAGTTTCAGCATACAGTCATCCACATCGTCAACACCAATCACCTCTCCATTCTTATCAACACCAATATAGATAAAGCCGCCTTCTTTGTAATTTAAAAAGGCAACAACTTCTTTCTCTATATCCAATTCTGGAGTGAGTTTCAGCTTGTTTTCTATGCGAGTCGTTTCAACCATATTAAATGTTTACATCCTAAACACCCCAAACTGTTGAAGTACTTTCCAGTTCCTCACTTCCAAACCAGGCTCATCACTTCCTATCATTCCAACGAAAAAGTATAAGTCTTGTCGTATTCGTTCCAGTTGCGGAGGCTCAAGGTGCCTGTGGCTTGGTCGTAGACATTGCTCCATTGCGTATCTTCCACGGTGGTGCTGCCTTCCCATTGCAGGTCGACCCAATGCACCATCGAAAGGCATTCTTGGGCCTCTTCAAGGGTGACAACGCCCTTCTTGCCTGACAGATAGTCTCTTACCACTTCATAACGCCACCAACTCTTGCTCTTGGGGTTGCCTACTGAAGGGTCAGGCTCGGTGGTGAGATACTTAGGGCTGAGCAGGTGGTTGGTGACATGCATATAGGTGGAATCCAACGACTTGCGGACAACCATCGTCTTCCATCCGTCTTCCTTGTCGAATTCGATGACGGCACAGTCGCCCGAGGCATCGGCCACCATGTAATGATAGCCCGATCCGACCACGGCATCGTGACGAATGTCAACGGAATTGACGAGGTCGAGCGCCTCTTGCACGGTGGCGCAGCGGTCAAGGAAAAGCCGCATGATGACCGTGGTGCCCACATCATGTTTCTCCGTATCCTGCTGAGCGGGCATCTTGGGCAGTGCCATGATGGAGGTGCAAAGCCCCTTTTCATTGATGCCGTCGACAGGAGCATAGATGGCTGCCAAGCACATGACCTTGCTCATGAACGAAGTAGGCAACTTATCCAAGCCATAGCCCACATGCGACATGTCAGTGACCGCGAGAGAAGCGTAACCGTTTTTCGGACGCGACAGGGTGACCAAAGTGGGGTTTTTGAAGTAATCGTAATTGCGACCATAGTAATACCCATTCCCATCGGCTTTCTGAGCTTGGAAACTGGTGCAGTTGAAGGTGTTCAACTCGCCGTTTTCATCCGCGACCTGCGAACTCTTGATTTTGATGGGCAAGCCTTTCCCAATCTTCGAGACCACGTACTCCACGAGGGCGGCGTTGCTTCCCACGTCTTTTGAGATCAGTTCGTCCAAGTCGTAGGGCGTCTTGTATTCCATATAATAAAGGTACTGGTTGTCGCCCATCTGCTTGATAGTGCGGATAGTACTGATTTCGCGTCCCCAGACACAAGCGATGACAACAACGGCCAGCAAGCAAAGGCCAAGCACAATGCCGAAAAACCATTTTAAAACTTTTTTCATAGTCACATGGGTTATTGAATTGGTTAAAAACAAAACGACCTACATCCTAAACACCCCAAACTGTTGCGGCGGGAAGGGCTGGTTCAGCGATGCGGCGATACCCAAAGCAAGGATTTTGCGCGTGTCGATGGGGTCGATGATGCCGTCGTCCCAGAGGCGGGCGGTGCTGTAGAAGGCCGAGCCTTCGTAGTCGTACTTGGCCAAGATTTCCTTCTTCAGCTGGGCGATTTCGTCTTTCGGCACCTCCAAACCTTTGTATTTGTACTGGTCTTCCTTCACCGTGGCGAGGACGCTGGCCGCCTGCTCGCCGCCCATGACAGAAATCTTGGCATTGGGCCACATAAAGAGCAGCCTCGGGCTGTAGGCGCGACCTGCCATACCGTAGTTGCCTGCGCCAAACGAACCACCGAAAATGACGGTAAACTTGGGCACATTGGCGTTACTGACCGCATGTACCATCTTGGCACCGTCCTTGGCGATACCACCTTGCTCGTACTGCTTGCCCACCATGAAACCCGTGATGTTCTGCAAGAACACCAATGGAATGTTTCTTTGGCAGCACAATTCAATAAAGTGCGTGGCTTTCAACGCTGATTCCGAGAACAATACGCCGAAGTTGGCGATGATGCCCACGGGGAAGCCCATCAAATGAGCGAAGCCGCAAACCAAGGTGGTGGCATAGCGCGACTTGAACTCCTGGAAACGGCTGCCGTCGACGATACGGGCGATGATTTCCCTCGGGTCGACGAGCTTGTGGAAGTCGATGGGGGCGAGGCCGTAGAGGTCGTGCGGGTCATATAAAGGAGCCTCAACGGGCAGCATGTCCAATTTTTGGCGGTGCGACTTCTCTAAGGTCTTAAAGATGTTGCGGCAGATCTGCAAAGCATGTTGGTCGTTCTCGGCCAAGTGGTCGGCCACGCCCGAAACGGAGGTGTGCATTTCGCCACCGCCCAATTCTTCCGCCGTGACCACCTCACCCGTGGCGGCCTTCACCAAGGGCGGTCCACCGAGATAGATGGTGCCTTGGTTGCGCACGATGATGGTCTCGTCGCTCATGGCCGGCACGTAGGCACCGCCAGCGGTACACATACCCATCACGATGGCGATTTGCGGGATGCCCATGGCCGACATGCGCGCCTGGTTGTAGAAGAAACGGCCGAAGTGGTCGCGGTCGGGGAAGACGGTGTCCTGTTCGGGAAGGAAGGCACCGCCGCTGTCGACCATATAGACGCAGGGGAGGTGGTTCTCCATGGCAATCTCCTGGGCGCGAAGGTGTTTCTTCACCGTGTATTGCATGTAAGTACCGCCTTTCACGGTGGCATCGTTGGCCACGATGACGGCCTCTCTGCCTTGAATCACACCGATGCCGGTGATGATGCCCGCCGATGGGAAGTCGTTGTTATAGGTGCCGTAAGCCGCCATCGGAGACAGCTCCAAAAATGGTGTGTTCGGGTCGATGAGCAGGTCAATGCGCTCGCGGGCGAGGAGCTTGTTGCGTTTCTTGTGCTTGACAATGGCGGATTCGCCGCCACCTTGCATGGCTTCGCCCATGGCGTTGCGGTATTGGTCCATCAAGGCGAGGAAATTCTTCTCGTTTTGCTTGAACTCCTCGGAGTCGGTGCGTATGTTGGATTTTAGGACTTGCATAGTCTCGAAATTGAAATCAAAGCACAAAAATATGAATTTTTACTTCGACGTTGTCAAAATTTTCCGTTACGCCGCATAAAATGTTTATCTTTGCCGTTTCAAATTGACATTATTGGGAGAGAAATGTCCGAAAAGAGTTCAAGCAAACGCCGTGTGGCAGGGTCCTATTTCATGTCGATGGTGAGCATCGCCTTGGTGCTTTTCCTTTTGGGCGTGTTTGCCCTGCTCATGATGCATGCCCAGAAGCTCTCCAATCATCTCAAGGAGAACATCGGTTTCGAGGTGGTGATGAATAGTAACGTCAAGGAAGACAGAATCTTGCAGTTGCAAAAAGAACTTGATGCCATGCCCGCCGTGAAATCGACGGAATACATCACCAAGGAAGAAGCTATTCGCCGCTTGAGCGAAGATCTCGGCGAGGATTTCCTGAAATGGCTCGGCAATGAGGAGAACCCGCTGCTGCCTTCCATCGATGTGCGCTTCAACGCCGAATGGGCCAACAACGACAGCATCGCCGTCATCCAATCCCGACTGCTCAAGAACACCGACATCAAGGAAATCTATTACCAGAAGTCGCTCGTCGGCCTCATCAACCGGAATGTAAGTCGCATCGGCATCGTGCTGATAGTGGCCAGTATAGTGCTGCTCATTATCTCCATTACGCTGATTCGCAATACAATACGGCTTAGAATCTATTCCAAGCGTTTTCTTGTTCGTAGCATGCAACTTGTAGGTGCCACGGCTTCCTACATCCAACGTCCTTTCATTAAGGGTGGAAGGTTGCAAGGCTTCTTTGGCGGTTTGTTGGCGGATGTTTTGCTTGCGCTGTTGCTTTACGGTCTCGACAAGCACATGCCAGAACTGTCTATCGTTCAAGACTATACCATCATCGGCATAGTTTTCCTTGGCATCATTGTGTTGGGTGTTCTGCTCGGTGGACTCTCCACCCGTTTGGCCCTGAGGAAATACCTTCATGCTGACATCGACCGACTATATGTTTAAGCCTCAAATTTTAAATCTTGAATATTAAATCTGAAATTAGATATGGCAAAAGAAATGACAAAAACAAAGGCAAAAGCCCCCGAAGCCACTGACAACCAAGATGCCATGCTCTTCGGCAAACAGAATTTCATCATCGTGCTCATCGGCATTGCCCTCATCGCCTTGGGCTTCATCCTGATGATTGGAGGCGGCTCCGACAACCCTGATGTGTTCAATGAAAAAATGTTTGATTTCCAACATATTACCCTTGCGCCGATTCTCGTCTTGGCGGGCTTTGTGGTGGAGATTGTAGCAATCTTTTGGAGGAAAAAGTAATGAGTTGGATACAAGCACTAATTTTAGGTATCATCCAAGGCTTGACGGAGTACCTGCCCGTCAGCAGTAGCGGCCATCTGGCCATTGGTCAGGCGCTATTCGGCCTTGAGGACGGCGAATCGAATCTTGCTTTCACCGTATTGCTTCACGTGGCCACTGTGCTCAGCACCTTGGTCATCCTTTGGAAGGAAATCGTATGGATCTTCCAAGACCTGTTTACCAAGCAGTCATGGCGTTCCTATCAAGGTTTAAACGGCGGCACGAAATATGCTATCAACATCCTTATCTCGATGATTCCCGTGATGATCGTCGGTCTTTTCTTCAAGGATATAGTAGAGGAGGTCTTTGGATCGGGGCTGCTCATCGTGGGTATCATGCTTTTGGTGACGGCTTCGCTGCTGGCTTTTGCCTATTTCGCCAAACCTAGACAAAAAGAAAGCATCAGCCCCATACACGCATTTATCATCGGTATCGCACAGGCTTGCGCCGTGATGCCGGGACTGTCGCGCTCGGGCAGCACCATCGCCACGGGTTTGCTCCTTGGCAACAAAAAGGAAAAGCTGGCACAGTTCTCCTTCTTGATGGTTATCCCGCCTATTTTGGGTGAGGCACTGCTCGACACCAAAGATATCATGGAGGTCGGTTTCAGCCAAGCCATGAGTGGCATTTCGCCGGTGGCGGCCCTCGTCGGTTTCTTGGCATCCTTCATCTTTGGCTGCATCGCCTGCAAGTGGATGATTGACATCGTGAAGAAGGGCAAGCTGATATGGTTTGCCGTATATTGCGTCATCGTTGGCGTCGTCGCCATAATCTTTGCATGATGTTCCATTTCGAAGAAGGCGAGGTCATCCTCATTGACAAGCCCTTGGACTGGACGTCGTTCGACACGGTCAACTTCATTCGCTCTCTGTTGAACCGCTGCTACGGCATCCGTAAGTTGAAGGTGGGCCATGCGGGTACATTGGACCCCTTGGCTACGGGCTTGCTCATCCTTTGCACAGGCAAGATGACCAAGCAAATCGACACCTATCAGGGACAAGTCAAGACTTACACGGGGACGATTCTCTTCGGTCAGACCACGCCGACCTTCGACTTGGAGAGCGAGCCGGATGCTTTCTTTCCCACCGATGGCATCACGCCAGAGCAAATTGAGGCCGCACGTTTGCAGTTCGTCGGTGACTTGAAACAATATCCGCCCAAGTATTCCGCCATCAAAATCAAAGGGAAACGTGCCTTCGACTACGCTCGCTCCGATGAGGAAATCGAGTTGAAAGCCCGCGATGTTCGCATCGACGACTTCAAACTCAACCTCGACCGCTTCCCTGAACTTGACTTTGAGGTCATTTGTAGCAAAGGCACTTACATTCGCAGCCTCGCCCACGATTTTGGCAAGGCCTTGGGCAACGGCGCTTGTTTAAAGTCTTTAAGACGCACCCGCATCGGCGACTTCCGCGTTGAGGATGCCTGGCCGCTGATGGAGCTGAAACAGCACATCATCGACACAGGCGACGAGTATAAGGCTTGGAAAAAGGAACCGCAGGAAAAAGAGCAAAAACAAAGCTGACAATCAATCTGTTAAGAAAAAACACTTGACAAAATTTCGTTTTTGTCGTATCTTTGTAGTTTATATCGGACGAAAACAACAACAATCCTAATCATAATGAAGTTATCCCAATTTAAATTTAACTTGCCCAGCGAGTTGATAGCATTGCAACCCATTCAGAACCGCGACGAGGCCCGTTTGATGGTCGTCGACCGCAAGACCGGAAAGATTGAACACCGCGTTTTCAAGGATTTGGTGGACTATACCAAAGACGGCGATGTGTTCGTCATCAACAATACTAAGGTTTTCCCCGCCAAACTCTACGGCGAGAAGGAAAAGACTGGCGCCAAGATTGAAGTGCTGCTGCTCCGCGAACTGGACCATGAGAGCCGCCTTTGGGACGTGCTTGTTGATCCGGCCCGTAAGATTCGTATCGGCAACAAGCTCTATTTTGGCGAAGGTGACGAATTGGTGGCCGAAGTCATCGACAACACCACCTCGCGCGGTCGCACGCTGCGTTTCCTCTATGACGGCACTTACGATGAGTTCAAGAAGACTCTGTCGGGACTTGGTCACACGCCCATCCCGAAGGAACTCAACCGTGATGAACGCCCCGAAGATGCTGAGGATTTTCAGACCATCTACGCCAAGGTGGAAGGTGCCGTGTCGGCTCCTACCGCTGGTATGCACTTCAGCAAGATTCTGATGAAACGCCTTGAAATCATTGGCGCTTCCTTTGCTGAGCTGACTTTACATCCTGGCATGGGCAACTTCCGCGACATTGAAGTGGAAGACCTCACCAAGCACAAGCCCGACTCGGAAGAAATGTATATCGACGAGGACTGCTGTACCTTGGTCAATGAGGCCAACGCTCGCCACAACAACGTGTTTGCCGTGGGTACCACCTCGATGAAGGCCCTCGAAACAGCCATGACCATTGGCGGCAAAATCAAGCCCTACAAAGGCTGGACGAACAAGTTCATCTTCCCGCCCTACACCTTCTCGGTGGCCAACTGCATGATTACCAACTTCCATCTGCCCAAGTCGCCGATGATGATGGAGGTGGCCGCTTTTGCTGGCTACGACCTGCTGATGAAGGCCTACAAGGAAGCCATCGCCCAGAAGTACCGTTTCTTCACCTATGGCGATGCCATGCTAATCATTTAAGACATAATCAAATCAAATTAAATAAAATGAAATGAAAATCAAACATTTAGCATTCGTTGCCATCGTGGCTCTTGTAGCCACTGCCTGCGGCAACAAGACCACGGAACAGCCCAAAGAGGAGCCTGTTCAACAAACCAATTTGTCGGACAAGTATGCCGAATACACTCTGACGACCGACATCAGCCACCTCAGCGACAATGAGCGTGAGATGCTGCAACTTCTTTTCGAAGCAGCCGACATCATGGACGGCCTCTTCTGGCAAGAGAACTACGGCGACAATGCCGAGCTGATGGCCCGCATTGGCGACAACCCCGACCTTATCAAGTTGGCCACCATCGCTTATGGTCCTTGGGATGGTCTCGATGGTAACAAATCCTTCGTGGAAGGCATTGGCCCGAAACCCGCTGGAGCACAGTTCTATCCTGTCGACATGACCGACGAGGAATGGAACGCTTTCGACGACCCCAACAAGACCAGCCAATACACCATGATTGTCCGCGATGAGAACGGTGCCTTGAAGTGCGTGTGGTATCACGACTACTTCGCAGAGCAAATCAAGAAGGCAGCCTCCTTGCTTGATGATGCTTCCGAACTCGCTGGTGACGAGGAGTTTAGCGAATACTTGAAACTCCGCGCTAAAGCTCTTCGTACCGATGAGTACTTCGAGAGCGACATGCAGTGGATGGATGTCCGCAACAACAACATAGACATGGTTATTGGACCCATCGAGAACTACACCGATGCCCGTTTTGGCATCAAGGCCGCTCACGAAGCTTTCGTCCTCATCAAGGACCAAGAATGGACCAAGCAACTGGCTCGTTACGCCCAGTTTGTGCCCGAGTTGCAGAAGCAACTGCCTGTGCCGGAAGAGTATAAGAAGGAAGTGCCCGGCAGCGATGTTGACCTGGCCGCCTACGACGTTGTTTACTATGCTGGTGACTGCAACGCCAACAGCAAGACCATTGCCATCAACCTGCCCAACGATGAGCGTGTTCAGCTGCAGCGTGGCACCCGCAAGCTCCAGCTCAAGAACGCCATGCAGGCCAAGTTTGAAAAGATTTTGGAACCTATCGCCAAGGAGTTGATGACACCTGAATCGATGGAATACATCAAGTTTGACGCTTTCTTTGCCAACGTGATGTTCCACGAGACTGCTCACGGCATGGGTATCAAGGAAACCATTACGGGCAAGGGCTCTGTGCGCGAGGCTTTGGGCAACCAGTACAGCGCCATCGAAGAGGCCAAGGCCGATGTGTTGGGTCTTTACCTCGTCACCAAGCTCGCCGAGATGGGTGAATACACCAACACCACGATGGAAGACAACTACACCACCTTCATGGCGGGCATCTTCCGTTCGGTGCGTTTCGGTGCTGCCAGTGCTCATGGCAAGGCTAATATGCTTACCTTCAACTACTTCCAAAATGAAGGCGCTTTCACCCGCAATGAAAACGGTCTCTATGCCATTGATTTCGAAAAGATGAAGGTGGCGGTGGAGAAACTCGCTGGCGACATCCTTCAATGCCAAGGCAACGGCGACTATGAGGCTGCCAAGGCTTGGATGGGTGAGATGAGCGTCATCAAGCCCGAGCTGCAGGCTGACCTCAACCGCGTCAACGAAGCTGGCATCCCTGTTGACATTTATTTCAACATGGGTCCCGACGTGTTGCTGAAGTAATATCGTAGAGAGGCGCATTTCTAGCGTCTTTGAAACACAAAATCCCTTGTAGAGACGGTGCATGCACCGTCTCTATTTTTTTAATGAGGTAGTTTTCGAAAAAATAGAGTAAAAAAGCACATGTTTTTTAAAAAACATTATCTTTGCACGTTATATTTCTGTCAATATCAACGGAATAATAAAGTAAATTCAATAAACACTGTTATGAAGAAGTATTTATTATGTGTAATGGCATTGGCATTCAGCCTTGGCGTTATGGGACAGCAGCCCATCGTGTTGCGTTCTATAGACAAGGCGGAATGCGTCAGCAGTGACTACCGTCAGCTGAAAGCGTCGTTCTCCTTCTCCAGCATTGAGGCGGAGCAGATCGACACCCAGAGAGGTGCTTTTTCGTGGCTTTCAATGGCCAATACGGTCATCGGTGGCAACGAGGGAGACCCTCAGATTCCTGTTATCAATGAACTCATCGCTGTGCCTTTTGGTGCCCAGCCCACCATTCGTGTGACGAGCTACAGCACCACTGATTATAGCCTTGAAGACTACGACATCGGCACTTTGATTCCGCGCCAGCCCTCGGTGCGCAAGGATCAAAGGCCCGAAGACGTTCCTTTTGTTTATAATGCCAATGCATACCAGACGCGTGGTTTGAGAACGGAGCCTCAGGCCATCGTCAACGTGATAGGTACCATGCGTGGCGTGCAACTCGGCAGAATGACCATCGAGCCTGTCAGCTACGACCCTGTCAACAACACCTTGAGAGTGTTCAACGACATCGAGGTGGAAGTGACTTTTGATGGCGCCGATGCCGCAGCCACGGAAGAGATGCTGTTGAAGACCTACAGCCCGGCTTTCGAACCTGTTTACGCACAATTGTTCAACGGCAGAGCCATTGCCGATGCTTACACTGATCACCCGGACCTTTACAACACTCCCGTCAAGATGTTGGTGATCTGCTATTCGGGCTTCAAGAACAACAGTGCCTTGAACAGCTGGTTGCAATGGAAGTTGCAGAAAGGCTATTACGTTGACATCTTCTACACCGATGAGACAGGTACTACATCAAGTGCTATCGCTTCGTTCATCAAGACGAAGTACAACGCTTCTGTTTCGGCTGGCAACGCCTACACCTATCTGATAGTGATTGGTGATACAGGACAAGTACCTTATTACATGGTTAAAAACATAGACTCAAGTATTGGCAATTGTGCATCTGACCTTGGATATTCAAGCGTGAACTTCTCGTCGAGTACTACCAACTACTTCCCCGATATGTTCTACAGCCGTATGTCGGTTGAGAACACCACACACTTGACCAACTATATCAATAAGGTGTTGACCTACGAGAAATACGAGTTCACCGATGGCGGCAATTACTTGAACAATGTGATTCTTGTTGGCGGTTGGGATTCCAGCTGGACAAGCCGCGTTGCAAAACCGACCATTAACTACGCCACTAACAACTACTTTAATACAAGCAATACCACGTATGGCGGTTTTGAAAGTGGCACCATAAATGCAACTATTTCGACATCATCGTCTGCTGGTTACAGTGGTACCAACAATGGTGTTTACCAAGGTATCAACAACGGCACGTGCATTGTAAATTACACAGCTCACGGCGATACACAAGAATGGAGTCAGCCTCTAATGACTGCAGCTCAAGTTGCAACATTGACAAACACAGGCAAGTACTTTTTTGGTGTTGGCAACTGCTGCCTATCTGGTAAATTCAATAATACTTCCACTGAGTATTCACCAGGTTCTGCCATAGGCACCAATGCCTGTTTCGGAGAAACCATGATTCGCGTCCCCAACGCGGGTGCCATAGCCTACGTTGGATGTTCACCTTATTCCTATTGGTATGAAGACTTCTACTGGGCTGTTGGAGCGCATTCCTATTCGGCAGGCAATGCCCCTTCGGTTTCAGGTTCTACCAAAGGCGTTTACGATGTCATGTTCGACGACGGAAGCTGGAACTCTGCATCGGCCTTGCTTTATCTCGGCAACCTCGCCGTGCAGCAAGCTGTTACCAACGGCAACACTAATTCCGGAATTTCAGGTAGTGGTGAAGGTGGCGATTGCAACAACTCGGCCCATTATTACTTCCAGTTCTACCATACCTTTGGCGATGGTTCCGTGATGCCTTACATCACCAAGCCGGAAGCCAACACTGTGACGATACCTAGTGCGGTCATCCCTGGTACCACATCAATCACCGTTAATGCCGTGGCTGGTTCTTACGTTGCCGTTACCGACAACAATTCGGTCATCTACGGTGTTGCCGAGGCTAACTCATCGGGTGTGGCTACGGTGAACTTTACCAATTCCATCCCAGGCGGTGGCACACTTTATGTGGTTGTCACCCGCCAGCAATACCAGCCTTATTTCGGCACCATCCCGATTGTTGATGGCACGCAATACAACATCACTGTTACCCAACCTCAGCACGGCACCATCAGTGCTCCTTCACAGGCATACGCCAACACCACAGTGACGCTGACTGCCACTCCTGAAACGGGCTACTGCCTCTCCAGTTGGACCGTCAAAAAAGGCAACACCAACATTACCGTGACCAACAACCAATTCACCATGCCTGAGGGCGATGTGACGGTGACCGCCACCTTCGTCCAAGGCTTGCAAGTCTCTTTGGCTTCTGTCATGAACGGTACCATCAGCGCCAACCCGTTGTATGCCTTGCAAGGAACGACAATTAATCTGACGGCCACGCCCGCCGAAGGTTACGAATTCGGCAGCTGGTTGGTTTACAAGACAGGCGACCCGAACACCACCGTCACCGTGAACGACAACAGCTTCACCATGCCCAACTATTCCGTAACCGTCAGTGCCAACTTCGTGCTTGGACCAGTAGAGCTGACAGTGTATAACGGTACGGCTACGAGCCAGTACATCCCCATGTATGGTTATTATTTTGACGAATACACCAAGAGCGAATGCATCATTCCTGCTTCTCAATTAACTGCAATGAATGGTTGCGCCGTTTCTGCTATTACATTCTATCCATCAAGTGTAGGAACAACTAATAGTACCTGGACAAGTACTAGCCAGACCGTTTTCCTTAAAGAAGTTTCAGGCACTACCCTGGGTGGAAGCTTTAGCGGCACAAGCGGTGCCACTACCGTTAAACAGGGATTGCTTGAGATGCCAACTTCCGGAGCAGCTTACACCATCACCTTTGACACTCCTTATACTTACAATGGCGGCAATCTGTTGATTGGTGTCTATAATACTGCCAAAGGAAGTTATAATAAGGTGGAATGGTACGGAACGAGCAATCTGACTTCTGGAGTATCCGCATACGGAAACAACAGCAGCAGTCTTAACAGTGCTGCCTACAACGCACAGACGTTCCTGCCCAAGACCACGTTTACCTATATGCCATCAACATCACCCTACATCAGCCTTACTCCTAACTCCGCAACAATACTAACAGGTTTCACAGAAACCCTTACTGCAACATACGGAAACTTGAGCGGAACGCCCAGCATCACCTATACCTCAAGCAATACCAGCGTAGCCACGGTGAGCGGCAGCGGTACCACAGCCACGGTGACAGCCGTAGCGCCTGGCACCGCTACCATAACCGCCACCATGACGGTTGACGGAACCCCGTACACTGCCACATGTGCCGTAACCGTTGAGAATCCGTCATATTGCACGCCCAACCCGACTTCAATAGACGGCAATGGCATCACTACTTTGACTTTCGGCACAGGCGACTACGTGGTAAACAACAGCAATTCGAACGGTCTGCCAGCCAGCTCACCTTACTATGGCGACTACACCTCTATGGTGGGTGGCTATGGAGTAGGTGAGACAGCTACCGTAACCATCACTTATTCTACTGGAAGCAGCACTGTTTACAGCTATGGTACCGTCATTTGGGTGGACTGGAACAAAAACTATACCTTCGAAGACAGCGAAATTGTCTATACTGGAACAAGTGTTCAAGGTTCCAACGGCATTCCACAAGTGCTTACTGCCACCTTTACTATTCCTGCCTCACAGGCAGCTGACGACTATCGTATGCGTATCGCTGGTGCAGACAACTATTTCGATAGTTACATTGGCGGTTCTTCGTCAGCCAACCATACCCCTTGCTTCACCAGCACCTACGCTGTGTGTCACGACTACACCTTGCGTGTGGTTGCTACTTCCACCAATCCCGTTGCGATTACAGTTAGTGCCAATCCTACGAATGGTGGTGCTGTCACTGGCGCAGGCACCTATGACCCAGGCACCACCGTTACCTTGACTGCCACGGCCAATGAGGGTTACACCTTCACCAACTGGACGAGAAATGGCGTGGTAATGAGCACTAACGCTACTTACAGCTTTACTGTGTCCAGCGCTGCTGAATATGTCGCTAACTTCACGCCAATGAGCCATGTAGTGACCGCTACTCCCGATCCTGTTGAAGGCGGAACGGTTGCTTTCGGTGGCAGAGGCAATAGAGACGAACTCGTCTATGACTTCGAAGACGGCTGGCAAGGTTGGACAACCTTCCAAGGCACCACCACCTCGCCTAACAGCTGGATGCATAACACTGCTTATCCCACATCCAACAATGATTTCTCCACGGGCTACGGTTACAACAGCTCTAATGGATTCATGCTCTCTGAGTCCTACATCTCCAGTACTTCAAGCGGAAGTGGTACGGCTGTCACTCCCGACAACTATCTCGTTTCTCCACAGGTACGTTTGGGTGGAAGCATCTCTTTTTATGCAGGCGCTAGAAATACTAGTTATTGTGCCGAGAAATTCTCCGTAATGGTTTCAACGACCGACAACACCAACGCTGCCAGTTTTACAACTGTTGGTACTTGGACTTTATCTCTGTCCCAAGCTGGATATAACGCTTCCCCATATACCGTTGACCTGAGCGCATACAGTGGGATGGGCTATATCGCCATCCGTCACTTCGATTGCTACGACCAATGGTTCTTGTGTGTTGACAATGTCACCATCGTGGAAGGTGAGGTTGAGGATGGCAGTATTAGCGGCACCTTCAATTACGGTGAGTCCTGCACTTTGGTGGCCACGCCCAACACGGATTATCATTTCGTGAACTGGACTGAAAACGGAACTGTGGTTTCGTCAAGCGCCGCCTACACCTTCACCGTTACTGGTGACCGCGACCTTGTGGCCAACTTCTCTGACACTATCCCTACAATTGAGGCATCGTTCGAACTCAGTGAAGGCTGGAACTGGTGGTCGCCGGCAAACGACATCGAATTGACCGATTTTGAAGCGGCATTGGGCAGTTATGGCCTCAGCATTGTCGCACAAGACGGCAGCAGTGTCACCCGTACGGGCAGCACATGGTCGGGCAACCTGACTACGCTTGAAGCGGGGCGGATGTATATGGTTCAGACCAATGGTAATTGTACCATCGTGGTGACTGCAACCTTGACCGACCCGACGGAGCACCCACTCATCTTGAATCCTGGACCCACATGGATGGGCATCCTCGGCAACGAGGAAAAGACCTTGGAAGAGGTCTTGCTTAATCCAACACATTTGGACTATATCAAGACCGTCAATGGCCTGTCGGTCTATTATCAGGATAAAGGCTGGAAGGGCAGCATTAGCACTTTGAAGCCTGAACAGGGCTACATTTACAATTCAAATGCAGACACCTCCAAAACCATTAACTATCCTTCAGCCAAATAACCTAAATCTTTGAAAGCTATGAAAAAGTCTAGATATTTTCTGTTAGTGCTTGCCTTGGTTATCGGAGGCAGCCTTTTTGCACAGAGCCAAAGGGAACTCGCACAACTCATGCGCGACCGTGGAGAGTATTATTTCACGCTGAGCGTTGACAACCCATTGGAAATACAACCCATCAGCAGGATTTGTTCCGTTGACGGCACCGATGGCCGCACAGTGGTGGCCTACGCCAATCAAAAAGAATTCGATAAATTGCTTGAGTTAGGCTATGAGCCTAATCTGCAGACGCCACCCTCACTAAGGGCCAGTGTCACCATGTGGAATGGTCAGGGTACCTATAATTGGGATAGCTACTTGACTTACGACCAGTATGTGACGATGATGGAAGGTTTCCCGAACTCGGTGACCAATGGCGCTAACTGTACCTTGCTGGATCTTGGCACCTTGTCGACCAGTGCTCACCGTAGAATCCTCGGTATTCGCCTCAACAATGGCCAGCCTGATGGGAAGCCGAAGTTCCTTTACACTTCCACCATGCATGGTGACGAGGTGACAGGCATGATCCTCATGCTTCGCCTTATCAACGAGTTTTGCACCAGCAACGATTCACGTATTGCCAATATCCTCAACAATGTGGACCTCTTTATCTTCCCCAACACCAATCCTGATGGCACCTACAAAGGTGGCAATAGCACGGTGGGAAGCGCACAACGTTATAATGGTAATAATGTGGACCTGAACCGTCATTTCCCGGACTTCGACGATGGCGCCCATCCCGATGGTGCATCCTCTTATCAAAACGAAACCCAATGGATGATGAATTTGGCTCAAGAGTATCTTTTCACTATGGGTGCCAACTATCACGGTGGTGCAGAAGTGGTCAACTATCCTTGGGATACCTATCAACCCGTCCATCCCGATGATGCTTGGTGGCGTTATGTCTCTGCCGAATATGTCTCCAATGCCAGAGCCGTATCGTCTTCCTATATGACCGATACCTATAGTAGTGGCATTACCAACGGATATGCTTGGTATACTATCACGGGTAGCCGTCAGGACTATATGAACTACTACGGCCAGTGTCGTGAAATCACTCTTGAATGCTCCTCCGACAAGACGCCGACGGCTTCAGAGCTTCCCAACTTTTGGAACTACAATCACGATGCCATTTTGGCTTACATTGAGCAATGCCTCAACGGCATTCATGGCGTGGTGTATGCCGCCAATTCTCGCGAAACCATCGAAGGTGCCACCATTACGGTGCTTAACCACGATGTTCTCGGCTCTTCGGTGACCTCCCATGCTGTGGGCGACTTCCATCGTCCCATCAAGGGCGGCACTTGGACGCTCAAGATTTCCAAAGAAGGTTACGATGACCAACAAATCACAGTGACTGTGGCTGACGGCCAACGCCAGGACATCGAGGTCTATATAACGCCCGAAGGCAGTGGCAGTGGCGACGACCCCATCACGCCTTCCACAACGGATTGTTACGAACAAGTGATACCGTCTGCCGCTGGTGACTATGTGATGGGCTACCTCAATGGCACCACACTCACTATGCCGATTCATAACAACGGCACTGCTTCGACGACTTCTACCGAGGTGGTGCTTACTGACAATGGCTTCTCCGTGGAGCAAGAGTCAGCCCCTGGAATGGTTACCTTGACTGCTTATGGTAATAATGGTCAGTATTATATTGCATATAATGGACGTTATATTACTCGACAATCCGGCGGTGGTAGTGGCGCAAAAGCCATTACATGGAGTAATACGCAAAGTTCTTCCAACAGATGGACCATCACTACCAATGGTATTACCCAAACTTCCAGCACTAGAACCTATTATTTGTATTTCAATAACAACGGGTTCTATACGAGCACAACCAGTAACAACAACATCAAGTTCTATGTGGAGGGAGATTGCCCCACGCCACAATATGCCATCACTGTCGCGGCCAATCCTGCTGAAGGTGGCAACGTGGAAGGTGCTGGCACATACGACGAAGGCCAGACTTGCACCTTGACCGCTACGGCAAATGAAGGCTACACCTTTGTCAATTGGACGAAGGAAGGAACTGAGGTCTCTACACAAACCACCTATAGTTTTACTGTGATGGAGGCTGGCGCTTATGTCGCCAACTTCGCGGAAATCCCGCCGGCATCGCCGAATGAGGCATGGGTGCCTAACACAGACTTCCCGGGTGAAGGTATGGTTGTGGTTGCACAGATTAAAATTGAGGGCGAACTCTTGGATAGAGACACTTGGGAATTGGGTGCCTTCTGCAACGATGAATGCCGTGCCTGTGTGTTCTCGCTGACGGATATGACGGCGGACGACCTTGGCTATTTCGCTTATATGAACATCGCTGGCAACGACGGCGACGAAATCAGCTTCCGCCTCTATGACGCGGTGAGCGGAGCGGTTATAGAGGCAGTGTGCTATACCACTGTGGAATTGGTCAACGGTGGCGCGCTTGGCGTGGATGTCAACGCCAATAGCCTCTTTATCCTCAACTTCACCACCGAGGAGCCTACCCTTACCCAGACTATTGCCTTGTCAGAAGGTTGGAACTGGATTTCCGCCAATGTCGAGATTACCTTGGACGACCTGAAGGCTGCCCTTACCAATGCTCTGCCTGGTGCAACCTCCCTCCAAATCAAATCAAGAACCCAAACCACCACTTACAACGGAACCCGCTGGAGAGGTGCGCTGGCCGCCTTGGATGTGACCCAGATGTACATGATTGAAGTACCTGAGGCTTGTGAAATCACCTTGGAAGGCATGCCTATCAATCCCGCCGAGCACCCCATCACCATTACCCCTGGTGCCAACTGGATTGCCTTCCCGTTCACTGTGGGCATGACCGTGGCTAACGCCTTTGTTGGTTTCGCCGTCGCGAACGACGCCTTGTCCTCCAGAGCCCAGACCACTACATACAACGGAACCCGTTGGAGAGGTGCCCTCACCACCCTTGCACCTGGCCAAGGCTACATCTACAACTCAGCTGCTACGGAACCTAGAATTTTCATTTTCCCAATCGCAAAATAATCATAACTAACCTCTAGATAAATAATTGATACATCCTTCACAAAAAAACGGCATCAAAGGTGCCGTTTTTTTATGCCTTGGGGTGAATGCCTGGCAACGCTGCAATCAGTTTTTTGGTGTAGTCATTCTGTGGATGCTCGAACAATTCGTTGGCATCGTTCATCTCGACGGGCTTGCCGTTATACATCACCAGCACACGGTCGCTCATGAAACGCACTACGCTGAGGTCGTGGGAAATGAAGATATAGGTGAGGTTTCTTTCTTCCTTCAGTCGGTTCAGCAGGTTCAAGACTTGTGCTTGTACGCTGACATCCAAGGCCGACACCGACTCATCGCAAATGACCAGCCTTGGGTTGACCGCTATGGCGCGGGCGATGCAAATGCGCTGGCGTTGACCGCCGGAGAACTCATGAGGATAACGGTCGTAATGTTCGGCTTGCAAGCCCACTTGCTCCAAAAGGTCACAGACCAAGCCACGGCATTTTTTCTTGTCTTTTTCGATGTTGTGTACCAGCATGGGTTCGGCGATGGCTTCGCCGATGGTGATGCGTGGGTTGAGGGAAGAGTAGGGGTCCTGGAAAACGATTTGGGCCTGCTTGCGGAAGTCGCGCAAGTCTTGTCCCTTTAAAGACGTCACTTCGATGCCGTCGAACCACACCTTGCCGCCCGTTGGCTCAGCCAAACGCAGGATGCTGCGTCCTAATGTAGTCTTGCCGCAGCCTGACTCGCCCACCAAGCCCAAGGTCTCACCTTCGTAGACTTCGAGGCTGACATCATCGACCGCTTTCACATGGCCGTAAACACGGCTGAACACGCCCTTGCGCAAAGGATACCATGTCTTTAGGTTCTCCACTTTCAGTAAGGGCGTTTTTGAATAGAGTTGCTCCAAATGAGTCTTACGCTCCGTCTCTGTGATTTGCAGGTCATGAAGAATCTGTTCCTTGCCGCCTTGCCATTGCCCATCAAGGAACTCCTTGACGATGGGCAGGCGTTTGAGGCGAACATCCATCGGCGGTCGGCAGGCCAAGAGACCTTGTGTATAGGGATGTTGTGGGTGGTTGAGGATTTGTTGCACCGTGCCGCGCTCGAGGATTTCTCCGTTGTGCATGACAGCGACATCGTCGGCGATTTCAGCCACCACGCCAAGGTCGTGGGTGATGAAGATCATGCCCATGCCTGTCTCGGCTTGTAGCTTGCGCAATAGCTTCAGGATTTCAAGTTGCACTGTGACATCTAAGGCCGTTGTTGGCTCGTCAGCAATGAGGAGCTTAGGATTACACGCGATGGCCATGGCAATCATCACACGTTGCTTCTGTCCGCCTGAAAGTTCGTGTGGATAGCTGTCGTAAATGGCTTTGGGCCTTGGCAACATCACCTGCTTGAAGAGGCTGACGACACGCTCCTTGGCCACTTTTTTGCTCACATTTTCATGTTGCAAAATCATTTCACTGACCTGAAAACCACACTTATAGACGGGGTTCAGCGAGGTCATGGGTTCTTGGAAAATCATCGCAATGCGCTTGCCGCGCACATCGGCCATCTGGCTCTCGTCGAAGTCCTTGATTTCCTCACCTTCGATTTGGATGCTGTCGGCGGTAATGCGGCTGGCTTTCTCGTTGAGCAAGCGCATGACGGCCAACGAACTCACCGACTTGCCCGAACCCGACTCGCCCACAAGCCCCAAAGTCTTGCCCGCAAACACGTCGAGGTCGATGCCATGCACGGCTTCGCTCCATTTTCCGTCGCGTGAAAAGGAGACCTTGAGGTTGCGCACTAATAATAAAGGTGAGGACATCAGGTGATGATTTGGCGCAAAAATAAGGATTTTTCCGATGATTCCAGGATTTTTATTACTTTTGTCGAACGAATAAAATTGAAACAATGATAGCAAAAACCCTTTTGACAGCCTTGTTTCTGCCTATAGCCTTGATGTTTTCGGACGGCGACAAGGGCATTGCATTTGAAATCTTCCAGAAAATCCCCAAATTGGATCTGCAGGAATGCTTCAGGGGAAAACAATACACCTGCCCCGACGACTGCACGCGCCATTTCGAAAGCGATTATGAATCGGATGTGGATGACATCTTTTCATATGCTTTCGAGGTCAACTGCTTACCATCCAATGACGGCGGCTGGGTGGCCGTACTGGTCAATGAAAGGTGTTTCGATGGCTGCATCCAAGAGACTAAGACTTATCGTTACAAAGACGGTGTCTTGAAAGAAATTCCCGATGTGTTACCCCACCTGTCGGTGGACGAACTGTTAGAAGAAGGTCTCATTACCTTTGAAATGGGTGGTCTCGGCAAAGAAGCCATGGATAACGGATACGAAGAAAGGGAACTTTTTGGGATGGATGGCAACCGGCTTTCGTTTGTGATGGAATGTTATGCCTACGATGGAGGAATCATGGTGTCGTCGCTGCCCAAATGGTTCGTTTGGAATGGCGAAGCCTTCGTTGAATCCCAAACAACCCCCGACTTGGCTTTTTTCGAACTGAGAGGTCTAGTGAAACGATGCGATGAGGTAGAATTTGACCAATGGGGTAGTATCGTTTCAATGAAGGGATATAACCCCTTCGACCGCGAACTATATGAGAAAAGGTTCGAGAATGAGGATTTTATGGGAATCGAATTGTGGACCCGCAACGATGAGGGATACGTCGTTTCCATCATGTATTGGGAAGGCTTGGAGGATATTATTTGGGGTGACGGACGAGTGGATTCCATCGTGGGGACTGCCGAAGGGACAGATTATGTCATCCAATACAGCTATGATCAAGAGGGTCGATTGATACAGGCTGTTGAACGAGGGACTTCTCCTGACGACGAGACAGATATGTCGAATCGTGCTGTTACTAAATACGAATATCTTGAGTTTGACGACCACGGCAACTGGACGCGCCGCAAGGAGAAAAGAACCGAGGCCGAATATGAGTATGAGAAGGAAATTAACCGCGTAATAGAGTACTATTGATGCTTCTCGCCTACAGACTGAAAAAATGAACAACTGCGAATGAAACAAACAACCAATACTACTGTCGTGAAACAAATAATAGTCGTTTTAGTGCTGTTTCTAAACTCCTTGTTGCCCATGACGACTTGGGCACAATTCGACAGCTTTTTCACCGAGGCTTCGCTCCGCATTGATTATTGCCTCACGGGTAACCAGAAAGAGACCACCTATTCCTTGAAGGAACTGATTCATGAACCGTATTGGAGTGGCTCGAAGACCAACCTCATCGACAATCTGGAGTTTGGCAACTACATCGTCCGCATGTATGAATCAGGAACGGATAACCTGCTGTTTTCCAAAGGCTACCAGAACCTCTATGGTGAGTGGACCTCCACCCTTGAAGCCCAGACACTTACCAAGACTTTTGAGGAGTCGGTCATCGTGCCTTTCCCCAAGGTGAAGGTCGACATTGTGCTGCTGCGCAAGACTTGGGAAGGTGAACTGGTTGAGGGGATACGCTTCACCGTCAATCCTGACGATTATTTCATCCGCAATTATAATGATCTGCATTTGCCCGTTTACGATGCCTGGATTGGCAACAAGGACTACACCAAAGCCGTCGACATTGTCATCCTTCCCGAAGGTTATACTCAGGCTGAGATGGGCAAGTTCATCAAGGATTGCGACTTCTTCGTGGAGAGTCTGTTCGGTTATGCGCCTTACGACCGTTATCGTGAGAGCTTCAACATCCGTGGCGTGATGGCACCCTCGGTCGAAAGCGGATGCACCATGCCCGGCGACCACATCTACAAGAATACGGCGATGCACTTCAGCTTCTGGACCTTCGACTCGGAGCGTTATTGTATGAGCACCGACAACCGTGACATTAGGGATTTTGCAGGTCAAGTGCCATACGACCAGATTTACATTCTCGTCAACACGAAGAAATACGGTGGTGGCGGAATTTACAATTTCTATTGCTCCAGCGCAAGTAGCAACAGCTTTTCCAGCGATGTCATCATCCATGAGTTTGGGCATGGCTTTGCGGGTTTGGCTGATGAGTATTACACCGACGAAACGGGCTATGACCACATGTATAACCTTGCTGTTGAGCCTTGGGAACCCAATCTGACCTCTCTCATTGATTTCAGCAACAAATGGGGCGACATGATTGACAAGAAAACGCCCGTCCCGACGCCGCGTGAGAAGCAATACGAACAAACCATCGGCGTGTTCGAGGGTGGCGGCTACGAGCCGAAAGGTATGTACAGCCCTCACATGGACTGCCTGATGAAGACCTTCAAGGGCCATGAATTCTGCCCCGTCTGCCAACGCGCCATTGAACGGATGATCCTTTATTATTCAAAATAAATTCGGAATGCAGAATTCGGAATTCAAAGATTCAACGTAGTCATTAGGGCTAAGTTTGCGTCGCATTGCGATATTCTGCATTCCGCATTCATAATTCCGCATTAAAAAATGAATTATTTAGACATCATCATAGCAATAATCCTCTTCCTCTTCGGATACAAAGGTTTCCGAAAAGGCCTGATTATTGAGGTGGTCACACTGCTGGCTTTTGCTGTGGGCATCTATGGTGCCATGCGTTTCTCCGATTTCACTGCGGAGCATCTGCAAGAGTTCATGGAAATCAATCCAAAATACCTCAACACCATCGCTTTTGTGCTGACCTTCATCCTTTTGGTGATTGCCGTTAATATTCTTGGGCGTTGGGTGACCAGTTTGGTTAAGGCCATGAACCTGAACTTCTGGAACAAATTGGGCGGGTTTGTTTTCGGTGCGGCCAAGGGTGTGTTGTTGTGCAGTGTCCTTGTGTTGGTGCTCAACAATTTCCAGTTGATTGGCGTGGTGAAAGCTGAGGTGAGGGAACAGTCGAAACTCTATCCCTACATTGAGAAGACGGTGCCTTACGTCTATCGTGGTTTCGATTTGGTGAAAGATTATGCTAAGGAGGTCTTACCCGTGGAAGACGATACCTCGCCCGAGGAGGAAAAAGAAACAACGGAACCCGAAAGCCCCGTTGTTTGAATCTGTCGTATCGTTTTTTTTTAAATCACTCCGCGTTCCAACAGTGTCATTATCGTTTCAATCTCGTCGTCTTCGGGGTTGGTGTGCGGGTCGTATTGCGACTTCAGGTTGTAGCCCCACAGCCGTGCGAAACCTTGGTAGAAGAAGGCGCGGAACTTGCCACGGAGCTCTTGAACGACCTGGTAGCTGGTGTGGCTCGTCTCGCGGTCGATGAGGCGGATAAGGATGGCACCTTGCGAAAAAGTCATGTTCTTCAGGTCTTGGGTGTATTGCGCCGTGATTTCATCCTCGGCTTCTTTCATCACGCGGCGACGTTCTGCGGCGTTGGGGATGGAGGCCAAGAGCGAGTCATATTCCTGCATCTTCGCGCCTGCCAGTTTAGCGTATGGGAACACCTTCTTCACATTGGCGGCCAAACGACGGCCCTTGTTGGTCTCGGTGATTTGCAGGTAGCGTTGCATCAGGTCGATGTCCACCTCGGGCAGATAGACAATCAGCGTGGTGTCGCCATTTTCCTCGATGCGGCCGTAGACGACGGTGCCTTTGATGGGCTCCTCGGGTTTGGAGAAGTCGACCACACTCGATTGTGGCTGCTCCTGTGCTTTCATGACTTTGATACGGGCACCCGATTGTCTGCTCATTACTTGGGCGTTTCCCGCTAAGGCCATCAGGACCATCACTGCGATTAAGGCTATTCTTTTCATGGCAATCGATGTTTTCTTTGTTCAACGCTGTGGATATTGCAAGTATTGTGCCAAACGAAAAAAGCATCGGCGAACCGATGCTTTTTTGTCTTTTCATGCTTTGAATCAGTCGCCTACATGTAGTTTCTGCAACCCCGACTTCTCCAGCTTGGCTTCGGCGTAGGCGCGGTCGATGACCAGCTCCGTGGCGTTGATGTCGGAAGGCAGCTCGAACATGGCGTCGTTGAGGATGGCTTCCATGATGGAACGCAGTCCGCGTGCGCCTACTTTGAACTCAATGGCTTTCTCCACCACGAAGTCAAGCACCTCGTCCTTGATGACCAAGTTGATGTGGTCCATGGCAAAGAGCTTTTGGAACTGCTTTACCAAAGCGTTCTTTGGCTCGGTGAGGATGCGTTTCAGCGCGTCCTTGTCCAAAGGGTTGAGGTGGGTAATGACGGGCAGACGTCCGACAATCTCTGGAATCAAGCCGTATTTCTTCAAGTCGGCAGGGGAGAGGTACTGCAGCATGTTGTCCTTGTCGATGACTTCGTTGCCACCAGTGCCGTAGCCGATGACATTGGTGCGCTTGCGTGCCGCGATGATGCGCTCGATGCCGTCGAAGGCACCGCCAGCGATGAAGAGGATGTCCTTGGTGTTGACGGCAATCATCTTCTGTTCGGGGTGCTTGCGTCCACCTTGGGGTGGCACATTGACGACAGAGCCTTCGAGGAGCTTCAGCATGGCTTGTTGCACGCCCTCGCCCGACACGTCGCGGGTGATGCTGGGGTTGTCGCTCTTGCGCGCAATCTTGTCGATTTCGTCGATGAAGACGATGCCGCGCTCGGTGGCTTGCACGTCGTAGTCGGCGGCTTGCAACAGCTTGACGAGGATGTTCTCCACGTCTTCGCCTACATAGCCAGCTTCGGTGAGTACGGTGGCGTCGGCGATGGCGAAGGGTACATTGAGCATCTTGGCAATGGTACGTGCCAGCAGGGTCTTGCCCGTGCCGGTCTCGCCCACGAGGATGATGTTCGACTTCTCGATTTCCACCTCGTCGGCTTCCACTTTTTGGCTGATGCGCTTGTAGTGGTTGTAGACCGCCACGGCGAGTGTGCGCTTGGCTTCGTCCTGCCCGATGACATACTGGTCGAGGAAACGCTTGATTTCGGCAGGCTTCTTCAACGTCATGCCCGAAGGCGTGTAGCCCTTCTGCTTCTCGCCAAACTGCTCCTTGACGATGGCATGGGCCTGTTCGGCGCAGCTGTCGCAAATCTCGGCTTCGATGCCTTGGATGAGCAGACGTACCTCAGAGGCTTTCCGTCCACAAAAAGCGCAAACTCCTGACTTCTTTGCCATTGTTTTTAGGCTTGTTTCTTGATGAGCACTTCGTCAATCATGCCGTAGGCCTTGGCCTCTTCAGCAGTCATCCAATAGTCGCGGTCACTGTCGGCCCACACCTTGTCGTAGGTCTGGCCCGAGTGCTTGGCGATGATTTCGTACAATTCCTTTTTCAATTTCTGGATCTCGCGTGCCGTGATTTCAATCTCGGTGGCTTGGCCTTCCACGCCGCCCATGGGCTGGTGGATCATGATGCGGGAGTGGGGCAGGGCAGAACGCTTGCCTTTGGTGCCGGCGCACATCAACACGGCGGCCATCGAAGCGGCCATACCCGTGCAGATGGTGGCGACCTCAGGGTTGATGAACTGCATGGTGTCGTAGATGCCTAAACCAGCATACACGCTGCCACCAGGTGAGTTCAGGTAGATGTTGATGTCGCGTTTCGAGTCGGTCGACTCAAGGAAAAGCAGCTGGGCTTGGATGATATTGGCCACATAATCGTCGATGGCAGTGCCAAGGAAGATGATGCGGTCCATCATCAGGCGGCTGAACACGTCCATTTGGGCGACGTTGAGCTGACGCTCCTCAATAACGGTGGGGCTGATGTAGCCGCTGTTGTTGATCTTGGAGATGTATTGCTCAAGGCCGAGGGTGTTCAGACCGATATGCTTGGTGGCGTATTTGAAAAATTCGTTGTTCATTTTGTTCGAATAGTTTTTGAGTTATAGAGTTCTTTTGGTTGCCAATGGCTCATGGCCAATGGCTCGCTTCATCCAAGGTGGCAAAGCCTTTGCCTTTTGCCAAAGCGAGCCATGGACCATAGGCTATAGGCCATAGTTATTTCTTGGCTTTTCTTTCCTTCTCCAGCTTCTTCATAAAGTCGGCGGTGGTGGTCTCTTCGTAGTTGATGTTCATCTTGCCCTTCAGGAAGGCAGTCATCTTGACATCAGCGAGTTGGTTCTTGAGGCCGCTCACTTGTTGCTGGTCCTTGAGGTAGTTGGCGGCAATCTTGTCGAGGTTGGCCTTCATATCGTCTTCCAAGGTGGCGTAGTCGATGCCGGGGAAGATTTGCTTCAGCACGAAGTCCTTCACTTCTTCATCCTTGATGATGAGCTCGGGGTTAGCTTTCACGATGGCGTCTTCGATGAGCTGCCAACGCAGACCCTTCACGTAGTCGTTATCATAGTTCTTCTCGATGTCCTCGGGAGTAATCTTGCCTTGACTGTTGTCCACAATCCAACGTTTCATGAAGGCATCGGGCAGGTCGAACTTCACGGCGGCCACCAGCTCGTCAATCATCTTGTTGAAGAGGATGGGGTCGGTCTCGGCCTCATGCTGCTTCTCCATCTCGGCTTTGACGGCCTTCTTGAAAGCATCGAGGTCCTTGATTTCCTGGTTGGGGAAGATCTTCTTGAAGAATTCCTCGTCCAGCTCGGGCTTCTCGTTGCGGATGGCATCGTCGATGATGATGTTGAAGTCGCTGCCAGCGGGGGCGTCGTTGCCCAAAACCTTGGCGGCTTCCTCTTCGGAACCGAACACCTTGGCGAAGTTGACGATGAACTCAGCGCCCACTTCCTTGTCAATGAATTTCTTCCTCTGGGTCTTGTTTTTGATTTGGCTCATATTGAAGTAGACGCCGTCTTTCTCGAAACCGCCTTCCACTTCCTTGCCGTCCTTGGCTTCGCGCACCTTGATTTCGAGGCGGTCGTCTTCACCGACGGTCTCGGGATGGCTGGTGTTGGGGTTGCGTTGCAGGAGGTCTTCAATGACCTTGTCCACTTCCTCATCAGTGGGGACGATATGGTAGAAGTCGACCATCGTGTTGGTGAAGTCGATGTTGATTTCGGGACGCAGGGCGGCTTCAAAGTAGAAGTCCATGTCGTCTTCCTTCTCAAGGTCGGCAGGCTGCTGCAGCTCAATGTCGCTGAGCGGATAGCCGAGGAGGTCGAGCTTGTTGTCGAAGATATGCTTGTTGAGGTTTTCGGAGACCACGGTGTTCAGTGCTTCCATTTTTGCGCTGGCGCC
>LXOW01015815.1_pt2 | contig 54431 bp, 45 predicted proteins | sample 1368591 | NCBI WGS metagenome assembly LXOW01 (sample SAMN04884650, study PRJNA319009) | bovine gut metagenome | isolation source: Cow rumen | host: Bos taurus | place: Italy: Legnaro (PD) | collected 2014-07-09
CAAGCAGCGGGCCTTCTTCCTTTCCACGGCCCCCCACACCGCCTACGGCGGGGCCCGGGGCGGGGGCAAGAGCTGGGCCATGCGCCGGAAGCTGGTGCTGCTGGCCCTCCGGTACCCGGGCCTCCAGGAGCTGCTCCTTCGGCGGACGCTGCCGGAGCTCCAGGAGAACCACGTGCGCCCCCTGATGGCGGAGCTCTCGGGGGCGGTGAAGTACAACCAGACCCAGCGCTGCTTCCAGTTCCCCAACGGGTCCCGGATCAAGCTGGGCTACTGCGACCAGGAGAAGGACGTGTACCAGTACCAGGGGCAGGAATACGACGTGATCGGCATGGAGGAGGCGACTCACTTCACCGAGAGCCAGATGACCTTTCTCACCACCTGCAACCGGTCCGTGCGCACCGACTTCTCCCCCCGGATGTACTACACCTGCAACCCCGGCGGCCCCGGCCACGAGTGGGTGAAGCGGCTGTTCATCGACCGCCGCTACGGCCCCGGCGAGCGGCCGGAGGACTACGCCTTCATCCCCGCCCGTTTGACGGACAACGCCGTGCTCATGGAGCGGGACCCGGGGTATCTTAGGACCCTCCAGCGGCTGCCGGAGCACCTGAGGCGGGCGTACCTGGACGGGGACTGGGACGTGCTGTCCGGTCGGTACTTCCCGGAGTTCTCCCGGCAGATCCACGTGCGGGAGCCCTTCCCCATCCCATCCTGGTGGCGGCGGTTCCGGGCCATGGACTGGGGCTATCGTGACCCCTGCTGCGTGCTGTGGGCGGCGGCGGACCCGGAGGGCCGGCTGGTGATCTACCGGGAGCTGTACGTCACCGAGACCCTCTCCAGCCGGGTGGCCCAGAAGGTCCGGGAGCTGTCGCTGGGCGAGAAGATCGCCTACACCGTAGCGAGCCCCGACGCCTGGCAGCAGCGGGGCCTCCCCGGGGCGGAGGGGGACTGCATCGCGGACGTGTTCCAGAAGAACGGGGTGCCCCTGCTGCCGGCGGACAACCGGCGCATCCACGGCTGGCAGCGGCTCAGGGAGGCCCTGGCCCCCCAGTCGGACGGGTCGCCGGGCCTGGTGATCTTCCCCAATTGCACCGAGCTCATCCGCACCCTCCCCCTGCTCACCTACGACGAGCACGACCACGAGGACGTGAGCGACGGATGCGAGGACCACGCCCCGGAGGCCCTGCGGTACGCCGTCATGAGCCGCCACCCCCGGGCCCTGGAGCCGGAGAAGAAGGCCCCGCCTGCCTACGACCCCTTTGCCCCGTCGAGACCGCGCAGCGAGGGATTCACAAGTCTATGAAGAATGGAAAGGAAAACACCATGAACCAAAACAACGACAAGGAAGCGTCCCGGCAGCTGTGCGAAAGGGCCTACCGGCTCTTCGACGAGTTCCGCAGCGCCTATCGGCAGGAGTGGCTGCGCCTCGAGAACAACGAGCGGATCTACCGGGGCGACCACTGGTACGACGTGCCGGTGACGGACGAGAACGAGCCCCGGCCCGTGACCCCCATCATCCAGTCCACCGTGGAGAACGTCAGCGCCGATCTCATGGACCAGGCCCCGGAGGCCCACATCCGGCCCGAGGGAGGGGCGGACGGGTACGTGGCCAGGGTGGTGGAGGCGGTGATCCGCCGGAACCACGACGTGGGCGGGTACACCGTGGAGTACCAGAGGCTGGTCCACGACCTGCTGGTGGGGGGCTACTGCGTCCAGGAGGTGGGCTACGACCCCAGCCTCAACAGCGGCCTCGGCGGGGCGTTCATCCGCCACGTGGACGATCGGAGCATCCTCTTCGACCCCCTGTGTGACGACATGCAGGAGGGCCGTGCGGTGTTCAAGCTGTCCCTCAGGACCCGGGAATGGTTCAAGGATCGGTTCCCGGAGAAGTATCTGGAGATGGGCGAGGACCCCTACGCCGCCAGCGACGCCCCCGCGGACGACATCCTGCGGGGGGATAGGCGGGATACGGTCCTGCTCCTCGAGTACTGGTGGAAGACCCCCACGGAACGGGAGGGGGTGTTCGCGGTCCACATGGCCCTCATCGCCGGGGGCGTGGTGCTGGCGGACAGCCGCGAGACCAAGCCCCAGGGCTACTTCGCCCACGGCATGTACCCCTTTGTGCTGACCCCGCTGTACGTGCGCAAGGGCAGCGCCCTGGGCTTTGGCATCGTGGACCTGTTCGAGAAGCAGCAGCGGTACGCGGACAAGCTGGACCAGATCGTGCTGAAGAACGCCTTTATGGCCAGTCACAACAAGCTCCTGGTCACCGAGGCCTCGGGCTTCGACGAGGAGGACCTGAAGGACTGGTCCAAGGAGGTCCACCGGGGCGAGAGCCTCAACGGCGTCACCTGGTTCTCCACGCCGCCGCTGCCCGCGTACCTCATGACCTACATCCAGCGGATCCGGGAGGACATCAAGGAGGAGAGCGGCGCCAACGAATCCTCTCGCGGCAACTACCGCCAGGGCGTCACCGCGGCCAGCGCCATCCAGGCCCTCCAGATCGCCAGCACCAAGCGGGCCCGCATGGCCACCGCCCGGCTCTATGAAGCCTTCCGGCAGGCGGTGCGCATGGAGATCGAGGTGGAACGGGAGTTCAACTTCTACCTCCGGCCCGTCACCGTCCTGGTGGACGGGGAGGAGAAGCAGGAGCTCTTCGACAGCACCCTGCTCATCCGCCGGGACAAGGGGGCCGAGGGGCTGCCCATGGAATTCTTCATCTCGGTCAAGGCCGCCAAACAGGACCCGTTTTCGGCATCCGCCCAAAATGAGCTGATTGTACAGCTGATGCAAGCCGGGGCCATCGACGCCAAGCGGGCCGTGGAACTGATGAGCTTTGAAGGCCGGGATCAAGTGCTCCAAAGCATGAAAAACGACATTGGATAAACGGAGGAAACAATGAAAGACACCATGATGGAAGAGAACCCCTACCGCGCCATGGGCCAGGAGATCGCCCGGCTGGAGGCGGAGGGAAAGCTGCCCGAGGGCTTCGACCTGGAGGCGGCCTGCAACGACGATCGGTTCATCGAGCTCCTGCATGAGCTGGAGCCCTACGGGGCCATCCGGGTCTACGCCGCCGAGCGGGCAGCCGAAAAGGCCCTGGAGACGGCCCGGGCGGAGCTGCGGCAGGAGGCCATGGACCGGAAGAAGCTTCCCCAGCCCATCCGGGGCAACCGGCTGCTGAGCGCCGAGGAGGACTACGCCGCCATGAGCCCGGAAGCCTTCCGGGCCCTGGAGAACCGTTTGAGAAACCACGCATAAACTAAGGAGGACAGCCAATGAATACCACCGTATCTACCGCAGGCAGCGCCTATTTCAACAAGACCTTCTATGACCGCAAGCTCCTGGACACCGCCAAGACCCGGTTCGTCCACGCCAACTTCGGCCAGAAGCGGTCCATCCCCAAGAACAACGGCAAGCGGGTGGAGTTCCGCAAGTACGACCTGTTCACCCCCGACACCGACGCCCTGACCCTGGTGGAGGGCGTGACCCCCACGGGCCAGAGCCTGACCCAGTCCAAGGTGGAGGCCGAGGTGAAGCAGTACGGCGCCTTCGTGGAGATCTCTGACCTCCTCGAAATGACCAGCTACGACCCCGTCATCGCCGATTCCGCGGAGCTGCTGGGCGAGCAGCTGGGCACCGTCATGGAGTGGGTCACCCGGGACGCCATGTGCGAGACCACCAACGTCCAGTACGCTAACGGCGCAGCGAGCCGCCTCGCTCTCACCGCCAGCGACAAGCTGACCGTGAACGAGGTCCGCAAGGCCGTCCGCACCCTGAAGAAGAACAAGGCCCGGCCCTTCGTCTCCGCCATGGACGGCTCCGGCCGCAAGCCCCATTTCATCTGCATCTGCTCCCCCGACGCCACCTATGACCTGCAGAACGATTCCCTCTGGCAGGACGTGAGCAAATACAGCAACGCGGAGCAGATCTACTCCGGCGAGATCGGCCGCCTCTTCGGCGTGGTCTTCGTGGAGGCCACGGAGGCCAAGGTCTACTCTCAGAGCGTCCACAACGCCGTCAACGCCAACACCAGCTCCTCCACCAGCTTCGTGCTGAAGAACGATCCCACCGCCCAGGAGGCGGCCTACCTGTCCACCGGCGGCAACAAGATCATGATCGGCAGCACCGAGTACACCCTGGCCAGCGCCGATTCCTACGCCCCCGCCACCAAGACGGTGACCCTGTCCGCCGCGGCCTCCCTGACCGCCGACGCCGTGGTCTACTCCAAAGACGCCGGCGCCGTCGACGCCGACACCAAGAAGGCTCCCGACGTCCACGCCACGTTGATCTTCGGCGCCGACGCCTACGGCGTAGTGGACGTGGCCGGGTCCGGGGCCATGGAGACCATCATCAAGCCCTGCGGCTCCGCCGGCACCACCGATCCTCTCGATCAGCGCTCCACCGTGGGCGCCAAGGTGGCGGCCTACGTGGCCAAGGTGCTGAACCCCCTCTGGCTCGTGAAGATCGAGCACTGCGTGTCCCAGTAAGGACGGAAAGGAAGGCGACCTATGGAACATGGGGAAGAGACCATTCGCATGATCCTGCCGGCAGCGGGCAACGGCCCCTTCGTGGAGGGGGCGCTGAACGGCGTGAACTTCCGCATCCCCACCGGGGTGCCCGTGGAGGTGCCCCTGCGCATCTACCGGGTGCTGGAGGACAGCCGCCGTGTGGACCCGGCCCAGGCCCGGTGGATGAACGGCTTCACCGCCGTGGGCGGCCAGAAACTGGGGTGATGGTATGACCGTGCAGAAACTGATGGAAGCTGTCCTGCGGAAGCTGGACAGGCCCACGGACACCGCCACCGTGACACTGTACAAGGAGCGGCTGCTGGGATACCTCAACGAGGCCCTGCTGGATCTCACGGGGGAGCTGCGGCCCTGGCGGCGGGACGATCTGACCGTCACCGGCGGCCAGGCGGAGCTCAGTGGCCTTCCCCATGCCTGCCTCAAGGTGCTGGCCGCCCGGGTGGACGGGGAACGGCGGCTGTTCTACTACGGCTCCACCCGGGGGACGCTGCTGTTCCCCGGCATGGGGGACGGGACCGTGGAGATCACCTACCGGTACCAGCCCGCCCTGCTCACGGAGCTCACCGACGAGCCGGAGCTCCCCGAAGGGCTCCAGGGGCTGCTGGTGGAGTACGCCGCCGCCCGGGAGCGGGCCCGCTTCGACGCCGCCTCCCAGAACGCGGCCCGGATCGACCTGACCCTCTACCGGGAGATGAGGGGGCAGCTGAAGCGGGGTTATCCCGCCCCGGATCTATCCCAGATCTACCACATCTACTGAGGAGGGATCCCTATGGCATTGCAGACGATCCGCCTCGGCGGCTTCGCCGGGGTGAAGCAGGGGGCCTGCGCCGGCGGCGTGCCCCTGAACTGGGCGGAGGACGCCCAGAACGTGAACACCGCCGGAGGGCGGCTGGGCCGGGCCAAGGGCTACACGGCCATCTACCCCGCCGTGACGGGGGCCGCCCGCAAGCTCCGCCGGCTGTTCATCTGGCCCCGGGACGACGGGACCATCGACTGCCTGGTGGCCCGGCAGGACAACCTCTTTCGCTACGATCCCAATGAGGAGGACTGGGAGGACCTGTACCACTACACCGACGACATGGACGCCGACACCTTCGACTTTCTCAAGACCAAGATCGGCAGCACCGAGACCCTGCTGGTGGGCAACGGCCTGGAGCCCATTCTGAAGTGGGAGGGTGGGGACGCCTCCATCGCCCTCTTCGGCTCCGCCGAGGGCGAGTCCAACAAGGCGGTGAACTTCCTCGAACTGTACTTCGGCCGCCTCTTCGCCGCCGGGGATCGGGAGCACCCCGCCCGGCTCTACTGGAGCCAGGCCCCCGGCGACGGGAGGACCATCGAGGACTGGTCCGCCGACGAGAGCAGCGAGAACGTGTCCGGCGGCCACGTGGAGGTGGGCACCGATTCGGACCCCATCACGGGCCTCTTCGCCCTGTCGAACCAGCTGCTGATCTTCAAGAAGGACAAGCTGTACCGGCTCCTGGGCGATCGGCCCGGGAACTACCGGATCGTGCCCGTGGAGGCGGCCCTCACCCAGCCCATCCACACGGCCTGCGTCCTCTACGGGGACAGGCTCTTCTTCCTCACCGACCGGGGCCTCTACTTCTACGACGGCCAGACCGTCCGCCGCACGGCCCATGGGGCGGACCTGCTGCCCTTGCTCCAGCGGGTGGACTTCTCCGCCGCGGCGGCCGCCGCCTGCGCCGACACCCTCTACTTTGCGGTGAAGGAGAACGGCACCAGCACCCACAACGATCTTTTGATCGAATACGACGTGCTCCGAGACTGCTTCCTCCTCCGTCGGGGGTTCGAGACCGTGGACATAACGAGCTGCTACGGCATCCTCTACGTCCTCACGGGCAAGGGGGAGGTGGCGGTCCTGAACCAGGGGACCACCTACGGCGGCGACCCCATCAGCGCCTTCTGGGAGACTCCCTGGCTGGACGGGGCTTCGGCTCTCACGGTGAAGCAGGCTCTCGAAGCGGTGCTCATCGGCACCGGCGGGCCTCTGAAGGTCCTCGTGAAGGCCGAATCCCGGGAGGGGGACAGCGTGGGGTCCCTGCTGGGCGCGGACGTGCCCACGGAGTTCCTGCTCCGGAGCGTGGGGCGGCGGCTGAAGCTCCGCATCGAGAACGTATCGGGCAGCGACTTCGACCTCTCCGGCGGGGCGGAGCTGCTGTTCGACGAGCAGCGCAGAGTACTATAAGCACAGCGCATAAGGGGGCCGCTCACAGGGCGGCTCCCGGAAAGAGGTTAGTATGTCATACGAAGCGACGGGGCTCATGGCCCTGTTCCCGGTGTATCTGGAGCGCCAGGGCCAGGAGGAGGACCTGGAGGCGATGAACAGCCGCATCGCCCAGAACGAGAACAACCTGAACCAGGATCTGTCGATCCTGTACAACAAGCTCCTGGAGCTGGAAGCGGCTCTGGCGGCGTTAGAATAGGAGTATAAGAATGACCGAACAGGAAAAGCAGAAATACTACGGCAACGAGGCCTTCGAGACCATCTACGAGAAGACCAGAAAGGACTATGCCCCCCAGCTCATCAGCTACACGCCCCTCGACGAGCAGACCCTGGTGGAGCGGATCAGCGCGGTGCTGCGGCCCGTGTACGACAAGGCCATCGCCGCCATCTTCCAGCGGAACCGGCATGCGGACGCGGAGCTGGACGCCGACGCCATCTCCCGGGGCATGGGCAGCAGCACCTTCGTGTCCGACCTGAAGCGGCGGCAGGACAACGTGGCGGCGAACAACGTCAGCGACCTGGAGACCGAGTACGGCTCCAAGCTGGCGGATCAGCTCTACAAGGCCATGGAGGGGGAGCGGGACAGGCTCCTGGAGGTGGAGAAGTTCAACGCCCAGCAGCAGAGCGCCGCTCTGGAGCAGGCCTTCTCCGCGGCCAAGGTCCTTTACGACGCGTATCTGGCGGCCAAGGCGGCCCAGCAGGCGGCCGGCAGCGGCGGCGGTGGCGGCAGCGCCAAAAAGCAGCAGACCGCCGGATCGGAGGTGAAGAACTCCCTGGCTCAGGCGGTGGCCGCGGCCCGGGGCCAGTCCACCCCCAACCTCAACGGCGCCGCCTTCTACGCCAACGGCATCCAGACCGTAGTGGACGCGGTGCTCAACAGCGACCTGCCCAAGAACGTGAAGACCCGCAACCAGATGAACGGCGGAGCCAGCCGCTGAAGGGGCCAAAAACCCTGAAAAAGGGCCAAAAACGACGGCACAGGGGGTATGCAGACCGGTTTTTGCGACAGGAAAAGCATAAATACCGGGCCACATGCATGAACTCCGCGGAAAAACACAGGCATATTCAGACCGTCCGGCCGGGTATGCAGAGGCCCGTTGTTGGGTATGCATGGCCTTCATACGGTGGATAAGTCACAATTTCGCAACAATTACAGCCCTCCGACTGTGGATAACTTGGTGGACGGTGTGGATAGATATGCGAGTATTCACCCTTCGCCCCCCGGAATGAATATGCAATCGTGGTATGGATCAGAAGCATGGGCCTTTTCTTGAAAGAAAAGGCCCGCAAAAGAACTTTAATTGGGAAGTATGGCTCCGCTGTGCTTCCCATTATCACAGGCAAGTTTCTCTTTTTCCGCCGCTTTTTCTCTTTGTACAAAGAGAAAAAGCGGCAAAAGAAAAATGGAAAAGAAGGGAAGCTACGCCTCGTAGTAGTCCCCTCTGCGGTAGTCGTAGATCACGTTCTTGTAGGTCCGAAGGTCCTCCAGCACCCGGCCGGCGCCGATGGCCACGCAGGAGGCGGGGTCCTCGGCCACGTAGCAGGGGACGCCGGTCTGCTCGGAGATGAACTTGTCCAGGCCGTACAGCTGGGCGCTGCCGCCGGTGAGGCAGATGCCGGTCTCGGTGATGTCGCCGCAGAGCTCCGCGGGGGTCTGCTCCAGGGCGTCCTTCAGCTCCTCCACGATGGCCCGGAGGGGCTCAGAGAGGGCGTAGGTGATCTCGTTGCTGCCCAGCTGAAGGGCCAGGGGCAGCCCGCCGCCCAGGGAGCGGCCCTTCACGTCCATGAGGATCTCGTCCTTCCGGGGGTAGGCGGAGCCGAAGCGGATCTTCAGCTCCTCCGCGGCGGTGACGCCGATGACGATGCCGTGCTGACGCTTGAAGTAGCGGACGATGGCGGCGTCGAACTTGTCGCCGCCCACCTTGATGGAGGTGGACTTGACTAGCTTCCCCAGGGACGTGACCAGCATGTTGGCCGTGCCTGCTCCGATGTCCAGGACCATGGCCCCCTTGGGGGAGAAGATGTCGATGCCCGCGCCGATGGCGGCGGCCATGGGCTCCTCGATGAGGTACGTGTACCGGGCGCCGGCTCCCTCGCTGGCTTCGATGACGGCCCGCTTCTCCACCTCCGTGGACTGGCTGGGCACGGCGATGACGGCCCGGGGCTTGAAGAAGATGCGGCTGCCCACCACCTCCTGGAAGTAGGCCGAGAGCATGCGCTCCGTGGCGTCCAGGTTCGCGATGACTCCGTCCTGCAGGGGGCGGAAGACCAGCAGATCGTCCGGGGCCCGGCCCAGCATCTCCTTGGCCTTTTCGCCCAGGGCGGCCATCTTGCCGGTGCCCCGCTCCACAGCCACCACGGAGGGCTGGCGAAGGACGATGCCCTTGCCCCGCACGTAGATCAGGGAATAGGCGGTGCCCAGATCCACCCCGATGTCGGAGGAGGAAAACAGACCCATAGCGCTTCCTTTCGTGAGCATAAAAACCCAGTTTTTGATGATAAAATCATACCATCCTCGGCAAAAGGTGACAATGAAACAAACTGTGAAATCACACGGCCCCTTGCGCGGAACGCAAATTCCCGATATACTCACACCATAAAGCTGACAGGAGCGTCTTATGGAACCGTTTCGCATAAAAAAAGCGATATTCCTCACCAGCGTGACCGAGCAGGGGGGCTACCCCGAGAAGCGGCCGGAGATCGCCCTGGTGGGCCGCAGCAACGTGGGGAAATCGAGCCTCATCAACTGCCTCACGGGCAACGGCAAGCTGGCCCGCATCAGCGCCGCCCCGGGGAAGACCCGGCTGGTGAACTATTACCTCATCAACGACAGCTTCTACCTGGTGGACCTGCCGGGCTACGGCTTCGCCCAGCGAAGCAAGGGGGAGCGGGAGAGCTGGGGCCGGCTCATGGAGAGCTACCTCACCTCCGGCCGGGTGGACCACCTGTTCCTGCTCCTCGACATCCGCCACGAGCCCACGGGGGAGGACCGGCAGATGTTCCAATTTCTGGTCTATTACAACATCCCCTTCACCGTCGTGGCCACCAAGGCCGACAAGGTGGCGAAAAGTAAGCGCCAGCAGGCGGCCAACCAGAACGCCAGGCTGGTGGGAGCGCCCCCCTGGGGCCTGCCCTTCTCCAGCGAGACCGGGGAGGGCCGGGAGCAGCTGCTCGTTCGCCTCGGCGCCGTCGTGACGGAAAAGCTCGCCACGGCGAAAGAAATTGAGCCGGGACCCTTGACAGAAGCATAACTTGAACGCATACTATGGTTCGAGAACGACTCAGGGAGAAATAACTATGGCGTTACGGAAATGCCCCAAGTGCGAATTGAACTACCTTCGTCCCGGAGAGACCATCTGCCACGTGTGCGCCTCCGCCATGAAGCGGAAGAAGCCCGTCCCCGTGGAGGAGGAAGAGGTGGTCATGTGCTCCAACTGCGGCGAAGCGCCGGCGGTGAAGGGCCACGACCTGTGCGAGGAGTGCCTGCGGGAGCAGAAGCGGGAGGCGGAGCTGGAGCTCATGGCCGACAAGCTTCGGGCCGACGAGGCGGATATGCCCCTCGAAGAGACCATAGACGACGAAGAAGAGGAAGAATAAGGAGAAGCATGCCCCGCGTCTTTGCCATCGGTGATCTGCATCTCTCGCTGTCCGTGGAGAACAAGGCCATGGACGTGTTCGGGCCGGGATGGGCGAACCATATCGACCGGCTCCGGGAGGGCTGGCAGGACACCGTGGGCGAAGGGGACCTGGTGCTGATCCCCGGCGACATCAGCTGGGGCCTCAGGCTGGAGGAAGCCGAGGCGGACCTCGACTTCATCCATGCGCTCAAGGGGACCAAGGTGCTGCTTCGGGGGAACCACGACTACTGGTGGACCGGCTACAGCAAGGTCCAGAGCCTCCTGCCCCCCGACATGAAGGCGGTGCAGAACAACGCCGTCCGCTGGGGGGACGTGATCATGGGCGGGACCCGGGGCTGGAACACGCCCATGAGCCCCGATTTCTCCGAGAGCAGGGACCGCAAGATCTTCGAGCGGGAAAAGCTGCGGCTGGGCCTGTCCCTGCAGGCCATGGACGCCCAGGGAGAGGGGCTGCGGATCTGCATGCTCCACTTTCCGCCTTTCAGCGAGAAGGGGGAGCCCACGGACTTCGCCAAGGCCCTGGCGGGCCGGGCGGACCGGTGCGTCTACGGCCACCTCCACGGCCGCTCCTGCCTGGGGGGCTTCGAGGGGAGCTATGCGGGGACGGAGTACTCTCTGGTGTCCTCGGACCATCTTCGCTTCGTACCCAAGCTGGTGGCGGAATTATAAAGGAAGGAACGGAATACACTGAGCCTGTGAAACACAGGCTTTTTTTATTGCTGCTGGGGCTGCTCACGGGCTGCGCCCGGCCCGCCCCGGCCCTTGTGGGACGGGAGCCCCTGCCCACCCCCGGCCGGTGGTACGTGATCCTGGACGCGGGCCACGGGGGCTTTGACGCGGGGGCCTCCGGCGTGGACACGGGGGTGAAGGAGAGCGACCTCAATTTGGAGGTGGCCCTGCTGGTGGAGGCGTATCTGGAGGAAGCCGGGGTCCGGGTGCTGATGACCCGGACCGAATCGGGGGCCCTCGGCGGCACCAAGCGGGAGGACATGGCCCGGCGGGGCGAGCTGCTCCAAACGGAGGGGGCGGACGCGGCGGTGTCCATCCACATGAACAAGTTTTCCGACGGTCGGGTCCGGGGGCCCATGGCCTACTACCAGGCGGGGGCAGAGGAGGGCCAGGTCCTGGCCCAACGGGTCATCGACAGCCTGACGGAGGCCATCGGCCTCAAGCCCCGGCTGCCGAACCCCGGCAACAACTTCGTGACGCGCATCCCCGCCTGCCCCGCGGTGCTGGTGGAGTGCGGCTTTTTGAGCAACCCGGAGGAGGAGCGGCTGCTCCAGGACGAGGCATACCAAAGGGCTGTCGCGGAAGCGATAGCCCGGGGCGTGATGGCGTATTTGGAGGGGTGACGACTTTTCTTTTGGTTCTTCAACAAAAGTTGTGGAAACCCGTATACCCCTTCCGTCTGCTTCGCAGACACCTTCATCCATGGGCTTCGCCCGGCCTCGCTGAAAAGGCCGCTCTGTGGCCTTTTCCGGGCGCTCAGCCCCATTTTGCCTATCGGCAAAACAGGGCAGGCTTTTGGCAGAAAGAAGGCTCCCCTGTTTTCCGTGAGGAAAATGGGGGAGCTGTCACCGAAGGTGACTGAAGGGGTATTCTTCCACACTTTTTGTTGAAGAGCGAAAGAAGAGAAGCTCCATGGGGATAATAGAAAGGGTTGGCGAACAGCTTATCCCAGATAAAGCTCTTAAGCTTTCAATACGTTCCTTAAATAATTCCGTAGCTGCTCCACGGTCTCGGGGAGGCCCGAGGGCGTGGGGGCGCTGCCCTGGGCCAGGGTGCCGCGGCCGCCGCCCTTGCCGCCCAAAGCCAGGTTCACGGCGGGGATCACTTCGCCCATGTCCAGCTTCAGCCCGTTAGCACAGATGACGTAGGTGACCTGCCCGTTCCGCTCGGTCAAGAGCAGGGTCAGTCCCTTTTCGGGCAGGGTGGCGAGGGCCAGGGGCCGGAGCCGCTTCGGGTCCCCGTCGGTGAGCCGGACCAGGAGCTTCTTCCCCTTCACGTCCTCGGCCTGGGCCTTCAGGTCTGCCGTCAGGTACTCCTCCAGCTTCGCCGTCAGGGCCGCCTTCTCCTTCTTCATCTCCTTCAGCTCCGCTTCCTGCTTTTCGACGGCGGAGAGAGCCTCCTCCCCGGCGGTGGAGAACCTCCGGGCGATGGCGTCCACCGTGGCCTGGAGCCGCTGGAACTGTTTGAGGGCCCGGCCGCCGCAGAGGAAGGTCATGCGCATGCCCCCCTTGTAGGCCGCAGCGGAGACGATCTTCACGACGCCGATCTCCCCCGTGAAGTGGACGTGAGGGGCGCAGCAGGTGCAACTGTCCGCCCCCTCGATGGTCACCACCCGGATGGGCGCGGTGAGCCCCTCGGCGTGCTTGCGTAGGGGCACGGCCTTCAGGTCCTCCTCGCTGTCGTAGGTGACCGCCGTCACGGGCCGGTTCTGGCGGACCACGCCGTTGGCCATGGTCTCCATCTCGGTGACCTGTTCAGGCGTCAGGGGCTTGTCGAGATCCAGCGTGGCGTAGGTGAGGGCGCAGTGGAAGCCCACGTTCACCGCGCCGAAGAGCTCGTAGGCGCACCAGCTCAAAATGTGCTCCCCGGTGTGCTGCTCCATGATGTCGAGGCGCCTTGCTTCGTCGATGTGCCCCGTGACCTTCGCTCCCACGTCAAGGGGCCCGTCGGTGTGGAGAACGAGCTCGTCCCCCGCTTCCCGCACGTCGGTCACGTTCACGCCGCCCAGGGTCCCCACGTCGCAGGGCTGGCCCCCCTTGTTGGGGAAGAAGACGGTGCCGTCCACCGTGACATCGAAGCCCTCCTTCGCCGGGGCGCAGGAGAGGACGGTGCATTCGTTTTCAAACAGGTGGCTGTCGATGAGATACAGGCGCTGGGTCATAGGGGCCTCCTAAAAGAATATTCCTGAACTATGCTTGTTGTATGCTGTCCTGATCCGGCCTCACTCTAGGGACATCCCGAATCCGGCCAGCTCCGTGACGGGCAGGGAGAAGGCGATGGCCCCTGCCTTGGTGTCAGGCCCGGCCTGCTGGACGATGGCCTTCATGATGGCCGCCTTCTGATCGGCGGCGGAGACGATGAGGATGACCTCCTTCTCCGCGGCGATGGAGACCTTGAAGAACTTCTCCGCGTTCTTGCTGCCGGTGCCGAGACCGTGGATCACCGTGCCGCCCCGTGCCCCGGCGGAGCGGGCCGCGTCCATGACCTGGTCCGTGGCGCCCTGGTTGGCAACGACCATGATGAGCTCGTATTCATAGTTAAGGGTGGGCGCGCCTTTCGCGTTTTGCCCGTTGGATAGAAATGCCAATGTCTTGCTGCCTCCTACGCTCTTGATGGGGACTGAGACGGTGACGCCGTTGCCCGGCGCGTCGATGTACAACCGTTTTCGCTGCTTCTCGATAAGTTCTTTCGTCTGCTGGGAGCTGGCCACAGTCATGAACAGTCGTCGGCTCCGAGACTCCAGGCCCAGCAGATCCAGCATGTTTCGGGTGGCCGTGCCCTTGCAGGGAAGGGACAGGACGATGGGCAAGCTCAACTCCTCGCAGATCTTCTTCATGATGGTGGCGCCCAGGGGGTGGACCACGGAGATCACATAGTTCATGAGGCCACCTCCCACAGCTCAATGATGTCCGCCTCGCCGTAGACCTCCGTCATGGCGGCTCTGCGGCGCTCCTGGATAGCTGCCCGGACGCCCAAAAGCTGGATAGTGATGAGGGGCATCATGGCCACCATGGCCACGATCCCGAATGCGTCGGAGAGCACGTTTCCGCCCAAAGCGGTGCTGGCTCCGATCATGAACTGGAGCATGAAGGCGGCGGTCATGGGGCCCGAGGCCACGCCGCCGGAGTCAAAGGCGATGGCGGTGTAGATGTCCGGCACCACAAAGGAGAGGGCCAAGGAGAGGACGTAGCCGGGGATCAGGAACCACAGGAGCGACAGCCCCGTCAGCACCCGCAGCATGGACACGCCCATGGCGAGGGCGATGGCCACGGACAATCCTAATTTGATGGACTTGCCGGAAATGGCCCCGGAACTCACCTGCTCGATCTGCTTTTGCAGCACCTGCACCGCCGGTTCCGCCGAGATTATGAACCAGCCCAGCAGCATGGACAGGGGGATGAGCGCGTATCTGAGGGGCCCCAGCGTCAGCGCCGCCCCCAGCACGCTGCCCAGAGCGGCGAAGCCCACGTTGACGCCGGTCAAAAACAGCACCAGGCCCAAATAGGTGAAGCCCACGCCCATGAGGATCTTCCAGAAGCTCCGTCGGCTCATGCGGAAGGAAAGTACCTGGAACACCAGGAAGATGACCAGGATGGGCAGCAGGGCGACGGCCGTCTCCCTAAGGTATTCCGGCAGGGAACGAAGGTACGAATAGCCCAGCTCCGTGGTGGTCTCGTGGGCTGACGCCACCGTGGCGGCGGCGCTTTCCCCGCCGCCGTAGAACAGGCTCAACACCAGCACGGAGAGAATGGGCCCCACGGAGCACAGGGAGACGAGGCCGAAGCTGTCCGACTCCGCGTTGCTGTCGCTCCGAATGTGGCTGACGCCCACGCCCATGGCCAGGATGAAGGGGACCGTCATGGGCCCCGTGGTGACACCGCCGGAGTCGAAGGCTACGGACAGGAAGCTCCTGTCCACGAAAGCGCAGAGAAGGAACACCAGCCCATAGAGGCCCAGCAGCAGATAGCGAAGCTTGACGCCGGTGAGGATGCGAAACATGGCGAGGGCCAGGAACAGCCCCACGCCCACCCCCACCACGACGAGCAGTACCCCGGTGTCGATGTGGGGCACGGAGTTCGCCAGCACCTGCAGGTCGGGCTCGGAGATCGTCACCGCCATGCCCAGCAGGAAGCTGACGAGCAGGATCAGGGGGAGCTTCCGCGATTTGGTCAGGGTGGAGCCGATGCGGCCGCCGATGGGGCTCATGGAGCTCTCCGCGCCCACGGTGAACAGGCCCATGCCCGCCACCACGAACAGGGACCCCACCAGGAAGGACAGCAGGTGCCCCGTGGGCAGCGGCGTCACGAACAGGCACAGCAAGCACACGATGACCAGGATGGGCAGCACCGAGTAGATGCTCTCCTGCACCTTGTCCGCGATCATGCTTTTTTGCCGGTTGAGTTCGTTCATGTAGCCACCCGTTTATCATTGTATCGGAATCAGTTTACCACAGCGGGAAGGGATAATCAACGGCTCTCCTTCGCGGGATCGGCCGTTTTCGACGGCTTACGGAAAAAAGTTGACTTTTGGAGGATTTTGGATATACTGCACCCATGAGCATATTCAAGAAGAAAAATCGGCCGGTCAAGCTGGGCCAGGCCAAGAAAAAACTGTTCGTGCGGCGGGAAGCCCGCCACATCCTGCTGTCGGTGGTGGCGGTGACCCTCCAGGCTCTGTCCATCCTCTGGTTCTACCGGCCCGCGGGCATCGTGTCCGGCGGCGTTACCGGCATCTCCATGCTATTGAACTACGCCACCGGCGGCCATATCCAGAGCTGGATCCCCATGGTGGTGCTGAACGCGCCCCTTCTGTACCTTGCCTACCGGGAGCTCCATCTGAAGTTCGCCGTCTACACCGCCCTGTTCACCCTGTACTTCTCGCTGATCTTCGCGGTCCTCGAAAACCTGCCCCAGCCCGCCATCTTCGACATGACCAACCCGGTGATGCCCCTCATCAGCGTCATCTTCGGCGCGGTCCTCAACGGCGCCTTCGGCTCCATCGTCATCCGCAACGGCGCGTCCACGGGGGGCTTCGACATCGTGTCCCTGGTGCTGAGCAAGCGGGTGTCCTTCCCCATGGGCACCATCTCCATGGCCTTCAACATGGTCATCGTGGCGGCCCTCGCGTTCGTGAAGGGGATGGAGGTGGCGGCCCTGTCCATCATCGCCCTGTTCGTCTGCTCCGTCAGCTTCAACAACGCCCTCATGGGCCTCAATCGGAACAAGACCCTGTTCATCATCTCTGACCGATGGGACACCTTCTCCCACGAGGTCATGCGCACGGTCCACCGGGGCGTCACCTACATCCCGGCCAAGGGCGCCTACACCAACGCGGATCGGAAGATCGTCTACATCATCGCCAAGACCGTGGAGGTGGCCACCATCCGCCGCATCGTCCTCCAGCACGACCCCGCGGCCATCATCTCCGTCATCGACACCAAGGAGGTGGTGGGCCGGGGCTTCACCGCCAACAACTAAAGCGAACCGTGTATACAGACCACAGGGCCCGGCGTCATGCCGGGCTCTTGCTTGTTTTGCGTTCATGTGTCTCGGCGCAGCACGTCAAGATACATTTGATAGGCGAATACCCGGTTGCGGGCGGCGCTGGTGGTTTCCGCCAGTATCCCCTGTCGGACCAGCTTTTGCACGGCATTGGCCGCGGTGTTGTAGCTGACGCTCAGGGCCTGGGCAGTGCGCCGGATGTCGATGATGGGATGCTGCTCCACATACGCGAACAGGCGGCGGGTCTGATCTACGGCCCGTCGGGAGGGCGGCAGGGCAGACAGGTTCCTGTCGTGGAGGTCAGAGAGCTGGCGAATGGTGGTCACAGCGTCTTCTGCCGCCGCCCGGACCGCTTCCAGGAAGAAGTGGACCCACTGCTCATAGTTCCCGCTGCGGCGGACCTCGGACATGCGGTCGTAATACTCCACCTGATTCTTTTTCAGGAAGCAGGATACATAGATTACCGGCTTGCTGAGGAGCTTTCGATCCAGCAGATACAGAAGGATCAGGAGCCGCCCGATGCGCCCGTTGCCGTCCAGGAAAGGATGGATGGTCTCAAATTGATAGTGGATCAGCGCGGCCTGGACCAGGGGATCATAGGCTTCGCTTTCGTTGATATATCGCTCGAGATCGGACAGGGCAGCTTCCATATCCGTCACATTGGGCGGGATATAGCGGGCGTCCTTCAGCCCGCAGCCCGCAGGGCCGATCCAGTTCTGGGAGCGGCGAAAGGCGCCGGGCTCCTTGTCTTGGCCCCGAACGCCCGCCAGGAGTCGTGCGTGGGTCTCCCGCAGCAGACGGTTGCAGAGGGGCAGCGTGTTCAGCCGCTCGACGGCGAACTGGGCGGCGTCCACATAGCGAACCACGTCGCCCACCTCCAGATTGGCGTTGGCGTCCAGCTCCGGGTCCAGGATATCGTCCAGGGTGCACTGGGTCCCTTCGATCTGGGAGGTCATCAAAGCTTCCTTCCGCACGTACATGGACACGAACAGGTCCGTGCTGGGGATGAGGGAGGCCGTCGTATCAAGCTCGCTCAACCTCCGGTTGGCATCGATGAGCAGCTGCGTGGTATCCTCGTTCAAAATCAGCGGCGGCGTGGGCGGCAGAGGCGATGGACGAAAGGAACGGTAGGACGCTTCGCCGGTCAGATTGGGAACATACTCTCCTCCGCGGTCCATGGGCTGCCCTCCTTGATAAACTGAAATAACATCCTTAGTATAGTCTTCATATTTCAGAAAGTAAAGTAGTTTCTGAAATAAGAAACGAAAACAAGCATCATTATTTCACTTACATCTGTGTATTCTGAAATAAAGCGCGGCGGAGACGGTCGTTATTTCAGCTTTCCCCGGGAAGGGGAGCGGGGGCGGAGCACCGTTGACAGAGGCAGCCATACCGTCGGCATGGGGGAATTTTTGTGAACTCGACCGCGGGGCGATTCCCTGGACGGGGGAAGTATGGTATGATGCTGGAGATCTATGAAAAAGGAGCGTGCAGATGATACAGGACCTTTTGACCGACAAGAAGTATCTGTTTGCCTCGGGGGCCAACACGGAGCTCCGGGCCCAGCGGAATCTGAACCGGCGGGCCGTGCTCTTGAACGGGGACCTGGTGGGCAACGTGCGGACGGAGCAGTTCGGCGTGTCCGCCCGGGTATACGAGAACGGGGTCTACGGCTTCTCCTCCACGGCGGAGTACACCGACGAGACCGTGAAGGCGGTGCTGCAGGCCGCCAGCGAGAACGCCGCCTTCCTGGCGGGCCACGCCGGCAAGGGCAAGGGCCCTCACAAGGCCATGGCCCCGGGCCGGATCGTCACGGCCTATGACCTCACGGACGTGGAGCAGCGGACCTACATCGAGTTCGCCCAGGCCCTGGACGACTATATCGCCAAAAAGTACCCGGACCTGGTGAGCCGGACCGTGATAGCCACCGCCGACTCCATGGAGAAGCTCCTGTGCGTCAGCAACGGCTGCGACGGCCACAGCATCCTGCCCCGGAGCTACATGATCCTCATGATGACCATGGCCGGGCCCGACGGGAAGCCGGTGGAGCTCCACAAGTTCGCGGGCGGCGGCTGGGGCACCTTCGATCGGAACTATGCGAAGCCCGAGGACTGCTTCGCCGCGGCGGACGAGCTCTACGACCGGCTCCGCCAGAAGGCCGAGGGCGTCTACGCCGATGCGGGCAACAAGACCGTGATTTTGAGCGGGTTCATGTCCGGGATGCTGGCCCACGAGGCCGTGGGCCACACCGTGGAGGCGGACCTGGTCATCGGCGGGTCCGTGGCCGGGCCCAACCTGAACAAGCGGGTGGGGAGTGACCTCGTGAACCTGGTGGACTTCGCCCACACCGCCTTCGGCAAGCCCACGCCCCTGCCCGTCTACGTGGACGACGAGGGCACCGCCGCCACCGACGCCGTGCTCATCAAGGACGGCATCCTGGTGGGGTACATGAACAACCGGGAGAGCGCGGAGCGGTTCAACATGGCCCCCACGGGCAACGCCAGGGCGTACCTCTTCTCCGACGAGCCCCTGATCCGCATGCGCAACACCGCGGTGCTGCCCGGCACCTCCAAGCTGGAGGACATGATCGCCTCCATCGACGACGGGTACTACCTGATCAACTCCAGCAACGGCCAGGCGGACACCACGGGCGAGTTCATGTTCGGCGTCACCTTCGGCTACGAGATCAAGAAGGGGAAGCTGGGCCGGGCCCTCCTGGACACCACCATCTCGGGCGTGGCCTTCGACATGCTCAAGACCGTGGACATGGTGTCGGACGAGCTCACCTGGGCCAGCGGCGGCATGTGCGGCAAGAAGCAGCCCATGCCCGTGGGCATGGGCGGACCGGCCGTCAAGTGCCGGCTGACCATCGGCGGACGATAAGGAGGTACAGCCATGATCGAGACTTTGAAGCAAACGGCCCGGAGCGCCGTGGTCGCCCTGCAGCGGGAGGGGGCCGACAAGGCCCAGGCCAGCGTTTCCTATACCATCACCCATGAGTTCAACGTGGACGGGGGCGAATTCAGCCTCTTCCGCACCCTGTTCGACAAGCAGCTCGTCATGGCCGCCATCCAGGGCGGCCGCAAGGGCACCGTCATGCAGAACCGGTACGACGAGGCGACCATCGCCGAAGCTGCCCGCGGCTGCCTCGAGGCGGCGGCCTCGGCCCAGCCGGACGAGAATTGGGACTACGCCCCCGTGTCGAAGAACGAGGACTTCGTGCTGGGGGAGGTGAAGCCCGACACGGACAAGCTGTTCTTCCGCTGTCAGGAGCTGCTCTCGGACGTGAAGGCCCGGTTCCCCAAGGTCATTCTGGAGCAGATGATCGTCTCCCACAAGGAGATCATGAAGGCCCAATGCAACTCCTACGGGGTCCTGTTCTCCACCCACGAGGGCTACTACTCCGTGGACCTGATGTTCAGCGGCCACGAGGGGGACAAGGCCTCCTCCTTCTTCGGCAGCGGCGTGGTCACCGACAGCCTGGACAAGCCCTTCATGGCCCTCGGTTCCATCGAAAAGGACCTTGCCGACGTACAGAACGAGATCGAGACCACGCCCATCAGCGGCAAGTTCCAGGGCACCATGGTCCTGATGCCCGGGTGCCTGGGGTCCCTGTTCTACGTGCTGCTGGCCTTTTTCGCCGGGGAGCAGGGCCTCCTGTCCGGCACCAGCCCCTGGAAGGACAAGCTGGGGGAGCAGGTGGCGGACGAGCGGATCACCCTGTCTTTGGCCCCTCTCGACGACCGCATCGTCTGCGGGGATCGCATCACCGCCGAGGGATTCCGGGCGGAGAACTTCGACGTCATCCGGGACGGCAAGCTCAGCGCCTTCAGCCTGGGCCTCTACGCGGCCAACAAGCTGGGCTTACAGCGGGGCGGCAACGACGGCTTCTGCCTGGTGGCGGCCCCCGGCGATCGGTCCATCGACCAGATCGTCGCCTCCGTCGACCGGGGCATCCTGGTGGGCCGCTTCTCCGGCGGCCGGCCCTCCAGCAACGGCGACTTCTCCGGCGTGGCGAAGAACAGCTTCCTCATCGAGAACGGCAAGATAGGCCCCGCCCTATCCGAGACCATGGTCTCCGGCAACATGGCGGACATGCTGCGGCATCTTCGGGCCATCTCCTCGGAGCAGGTGGCGGACGGCATGAGCGTCCTCCCCTACATGGCCTTCGACGGCATCACTATCTCGGGGAAATAACTCGACCGACAAAAAAAGCGGACGCGCAAGCGCCCGCTGTTTTTATGTGCAAAGAGTCCTGCGCTCACCGGGCAACACAAGCGAGGTGTAGCCGAGCGCACGCAACCACCTGAGGAAGAACGTGCGGCTTCTGATATGTCAAATCCAGCGACATGTGCGGTGGATTTGACACCCTGCAGGTCCCGCCGCCCGGTGGCCCATAGGCCATAGGCGGGACCTGGAAGCGAAGCGAAGGCTGGAGCGTCGTGACGTTGCTGCTGCGGCAGCAACGTCGCACTGAGTTTTGCCAAGGCAAAACTCACTCAGTCTGTTGAAAACGCAGTTTTCAGCAGACTGAATCAGAGCTGAGGACCGGCGGGCACCAGGGCCTTGCCCGCTTCGTTGGTCTCGTACTTCTTGAAGTTCTTGATGAACCGGCCGGCCAGGTCCTTGGCCTTCTCCTCCCAGATGGCGGGATCGGCGTAGGTGTCCCGGGGATCCAGGATCTTGGGGTCCACGCCGGGCAGGGCGGTGGGCACTTCCAGGTTGAAGTAGGGGATCACCTTGGTGGGGGCGGTCAAGATGTCGCCGTTCAGGATGGCGTCGATGATGCCGCGGGTGTCCTTGATGGAGATCCGCTTGCCGGAGCCGTTCCAGCCGGTGTTCACCAGGTACGCCTTGGCGCCGCACTTCTCCATGCGCTTCACCAGCTCCTCGCCGTACTTGGTGGGATGCAGCTCCAGGAAGGCCTGGCCGAAGCAGGCGGAGAAGGTGGGGGTGGGCTCGGTGATGCCCCGCTCGGTGCCGGCCAGCTTGGCGGTGAAGCCGGAGAGGAAGTAGTACTTGGTCTGCTCCGGGGTCAGGATGGACACGGGGGGCAGCACGCCGAAGGCGTCGGCGGACAGGAAGATCACGTTCTTGGCGTCGGGGCCGGCGGAGATGGGCCGCACGTTCTTGACGATCTTCTCGATGTGCTCGATGGGATAGCTGACGCGGGTGTTCTCGGTGACGGACTTGTCGGCGAAGTCGATCTTGCCGTTCTCGTCCACGGTGACGTTCTCCAGCAGGGCGTTGCGCTTGATGGCGTTGTAGATGTCGGGCTCGGAGTCCTTGTCGAGGTTGATGACCTTGGCGTAGCAGCCGCCCTCGAAGTTGAACACGCCGTTGTCGTCCCAGCCGTGCTCGTCGTCGCCGATGAGCAGGCGCTTGGGGTCGGTGGAGAGGGTGGTCTTGCCGGTGCCGGACAGGCCGAAGAAGATGGCGGTGTTCTCGCCGTTCATGTCGGTGTTGGCGGAGCAGTGCATGGAAGCGATGCCCTTCAGCGGCAGGTAGTAGTTCATCATGGAGAACATGCCCTTCTTCATCTCGCCGCCGTACCAGGTGTTGAGGATGACCTGCTCACGGGAGGAGATGTTGAAGACCACGGCGGTCTCGGAGTTGAGGCCCAGCTCCTTGTAGTTCTCCACCTTGGCCAGGGACGCGGTGTACACCACGAAGTTGGGCTCGAAATTCGCCTCCTCCTCGGGGGTGGGCTGGATGAACATGTTCCGCACGAAGTGGGCCTGCCAGGCCACCTCCATGATGAAGCGGACGTTCATGCGGGTGTCGGGGTTGGCGCCGCAGAAGGCGTCGACGACGTACAGCTTCTTGTTGGACAGCTCCTCGATGGCCAGCTTCTTCACCGCGGCCCAGGTCTCCTCCGAGGCGGGGTGGTTGTCGTTCTTGTAGCCCTCGGTGGTCCACCAGACGGTGTTCTTGGAGTTCTCGTCCATGACGATGAACTTATCCTTGGGGGAGCGGCCGGTGTACACGCCGGTCATGACGTTGACGGCGTCCAGCTCAGAGAGCTGTCCCTTCTCATACCCCGTCAACGTGGGGTCCATCTCGTCCTTGAACAGCAGCTCATAGGAGGGGTTGTAGACGATCTCCTTGGTGCCGGTGATGCCGTAGCGGGTCAGATCCAGCTTCTTCATAGCGCAAACCTCTTTCTTATTATAATAGTTCCGGGGAAACTTTTCGGACGGCCAAAGACCATTCCAATACAGCTTATATATACCATTTTCGGCCCCCAATGTCAACCGAAGAAGCTTGCGCATTGCCAAAAGCCTGCCCTGTTGGGCGCAAGCCCACTGGGGCCGAAGCGTAAAGAAAAAGCTCCAGTGGAGCTTTTTCAGCAAGGCCGGGCGTTAGCCCATGGATGAAGGTGCCGAGCGTATGCGAGGCGAAAGGGGGGCAGATCAGGTCAGAGCATGCAGCATATCCTGCATTTCATGTATAGGATTTGCATATTATACGATAAATGCCCCAAAAAAGTGAAAAATATTTTCCAAAAATGCATTGACAAAGCATAAACATGCGTGTATACTACGGAACATCAAAAACACGGAGGAAACAAAGATGAAAAAAACGATCGTTATCATATTGGCGCTGGTCATGCTGCTGAGCGTGGTCGGCTGCAAGAAGGAAGCCAAGAAGACCACCCTGACCGTGGCCATCTCCCCGGACTTCGCCCCCATGGAGTTCGTGGACACCAGCAAGTCCGGCCAGGAGCAGTACGTGGGCTTTGACATCACCCTGGCCAACTACCTCGCCAAGGAGCTGGGGCTCACCCTGGAGCTGAAGGCCATGAGCTTCGACGCCTGCCAGACGGCGGTGCAGCTGGGGTCCGTGGATATGTCCATCTCCGGCTTCTCCTGGACGGCGGAGCGGGAGGAGAACTACCTGCTTTCTGACTACTACATCGCCGGTGAGAACGAGACCCAGCAGTCCGTCATCACCGTGAAGGCCAAGGAAGGCACCGCCACCAAGCCCGAGGACTTCTCCGGCTGGAAGGTGGGCGCTCAGGCCGCGTCCCTGCAGGAGAAGCTGGTCCAGGAGGCCCTGATCCCCGCCGGTGCGGAGATGGTCACCTATAAGAGCATCGACGACGCCGTGCTGGCCCTGCAGACCGGCAAGATCGACGCCCTGGCCGTGGCCCACGGCAACGGCGAAGCCATCATCAGCAACAACCCCGACATCGCCTTCACGGGCTTCGACTTCGACGTGGACCCCAAGTATGAGAACAACGTGATCCTGCTGAACAAGAACAGCGGCGAGCTCCTCAAGCAGGTGAACGAGGCCCTGGCGAAGGCTCTGGCGGCCAACCTGTACGACGGCTGGTACAACGACGCCAAGGCTCTGGCCGGTATCTCCACCGCCGCCGAGATCAGCTACAACGACGACGGCACCGCGCCCGCCAATTGATACGCTGCAAGCCTAAACATTCCGGGGCGCCCCTGGGGGCGCCCCCTTCCTGCGGGAAAGAGAGTTTTTCATGACATTCACCACTATCTGTCAAAACATCATCAAGATCCTGACGAAGTACTGGGATGTGTTCCTCATCAAAGGCGTCAGCATCACGCTGGCTCTATCCGTCATCACGGTCTTCTTCGGAGCCATCCTGGGCGCGATGCTGGCCCTGATGAAGATGTCCCGGGTCAAGGTCCTGCGGGGCCTGGTCACCGCCTTCGTGGAGGTGATCCGGGGCACGCCCATCCTGCTGCAGCTGTACATCGGCTACTTCATCGTGCCCCTCATGTTCCCGGCCCTGGGCCTCGGCACCTTCGGGAGCCTGTCCGTGGCCCTGGTCATCAACAGCGCGGCCTACGTGTCCGAGGTCATCCGCTCCGGCATCCAGGCCGTGGACCCGGGCCAGACCGAGGCCGCCCGGAGTTTGGGCCTCAACAAGACCCAGACCATGACCAAGGTGGTCCTGCCCCAGGCCGTGAAGAACATCCTGCCGGCCCTGGGCAACGAGTTCGTCACCATCATCAAGGAGACATCCCTGGCGTCCACGTTCTTCGTGGGGGACCTGATGACCGCCTACCTGACCGTGAAGGGCGTCACCTATCTGGCCTTCGAGAGCCTGATCATCGTAGGCGCCATCTATTTCATCCTGACCTTCACCCTGAGCAAGTTGGTAGGCGCATACGAAAGGAGGCTGAAGCAAAGTGACTGACACCATTTTAATCGAGACCAAAGGCCTCAAAAAGAGCTTCGGCGACAACCACGTGCTCAAGGGCGTGGACCTGCAGGTGCACCAGGGGGAGGCCCTGGCCATCATCGGTCCCTCCGGCGGCGGCAAGAGCACCTTCCTTCGCTGCCTCAACCTGTTGGAGGAGCCTGACGGGGGCGACGTGATCTTCGAGGGACAGAAGATCAACCAGAAGGGCACCGACGTGGACATCTACCGGCAGAAGATGGGCATGGTGTTCCAGCACTTCAACGTGTTCCCCCACATGACCGTGAAGGAGAACATCACCCTGGCCCCGGTGCTGCTGAAGAAAAAGACCAAGGCCGAGGCCGAGGAAAAGGCCATGTACCTTCTCGACCGCATCGGCCTCCTCGACAAGAAGGACGAGTACCCCCGGAAGCTGTCCGGCGGGCAGAAGCAGCGTCTGGCCATCGTGCGGGCTCTCGCTATGGAGCCGGACGTGATGCTCTTTGACGAGCCCACCTCCGCCCTGGACCCCGAAATGGTGGGCGAGGTACTGTCCGTTATCCGCACCCTGGTGAAGGACGGCATGACCACCGTCATCGTCACCCACGAGATGGGCTTCGCCCGGGAGGTCAGCGACCGGATCATCTTCATCTCCGACGGCATGATCGTGGAGCAGGGCGCCCCCGCGGAGCTTTTGGAGCATCCCAAGGAGCAGCGCACCCGGGACTTCCTCAGCAAGGTGCTGTAGGGAGCGGCCGTTTTCCCCTTTCCGCTGCGAAAAAAAGCGAAAAAGCTATTGACGGATGGGGAAAGCCAGATTATTATATACAAAAGTCAACTGAATACTCATGATAGAGGTCGCGGTCGTCAAGAGTAGCCCACCATGCAGCAGGCAAGCGCGGGTGGCGCGAAAGGGGAGACCGCCGAGGAACGGACGAGAGGGCCTGATCGAGTCCGTATCCGGGGCAGGGGAGAACATCCGCTGCACTGTCGCCCGGGGGGCGGAGAGCTGTCAGACATGTAGGAAGATCCTTTTTCAACTGTTGTGTCATGACGGGTCGTGACCAACAGTTGATTTTTTATCACAGCCATCGGCGCGAAAGGAGTTTCCCATGAGAAACGCAAGAAGAAACCTGTCCATTATGGCGATCGTCACGATCGTCCTGCTCCTGTTTACGGCCGTCGCCTTCGCGGAGGGCGAGGGCGACGCGGAGGCCACCTCCCGGTTCTACCAGACCTTCTGGGCCCTGCTGCCCGCCATCATCGCCATCGGCCTCGCCCTCGCCACCAAGGAGGTGTACACCTCCCTGTTCGTGGGCATCCTGGTGGGCGGTCTTCTCTACGCCAACTTCAACCTGGAAGTGACCCTGACCCACATCTTCAACGACGGCTTCGTGGCGTCCCTCGCCGACAGCTACAACGTGGGGATCCTCGTCTTCCTGGTGATCCTCGGCATCCTGGTGGTGCTCATGAACAAGGCCGGCGGCTCCGCTGCCTTCGGGCGCTGGGCGTCCGAGCACATCAAGACGAGAGCGGGGGCACAGCTGGCCGTCATCGCCCTGGGCGTGCTCATCTTCGTGGACGACTACTTCAACTGCCTCACCGTGGGCTCCGTCATGCGGCCCGTGTCCGACAAGAGCAAGATCAGCCGGGCGAAGCTGGCCTACCTCATCGACGCCACGGCGGCCCCCGTGTGCATCATCGCCCCCATATCCTCCTGGGCCGCGGCGGTCAGCTCCTACGTGGAGGACGGCAACGGCCTGTACCTCTTCATCAAGGCCATCCCCTTCAACTTCTACGCCCTGCTCACCATCGCCATGATGATCTTCCTGGCGGTGACCAATCTCGATTACGGTCCCATGGAGAAGCATGAAGAGAACGCCCGGGAGAAGGGCGACGTGTTCTCCGGCGTGAAGGCCATGGCCGACGCTGCCAACGAGACCGCCAATCCCAAGGGCAAGGTGCTGGATCTGGTGCTGCCCATCGTGGTGCTGATCGTGGCCTGCGTCACCGGCATGATCTACTCCGGCGGCTTCTTCGAGGGCGTGGACTTCGTCACCGCCTTCTCCGACTGCGACGCTTCCGTGGGCCTGATGCTGGGCTCCGCCGTGGCGCTGGTGTTCACCGCCGTCTACTACCTCTGCCGCCGGGTCATCCCCTTCAAGGACATCGCCGCCAGCATCCCGGAGGGCTTCAAGTCCATGGTCCCCGCCATCCTGATCCTCACCTTCGCCTGGACCCTGAAGGCCATGACCGACAGCCTGGGGGCCAAGCAGTTCGTGGAGGGCCTGGTCCAGACCTCCGCCGGCGGCTTCCAGTCCTTCCTGCCCGCCATCGTGTTCCTCATCGCCTGCGGCCTCTCCTTCGCCACCGGCACCAGCTGGGGCACCTTCGGCATCCTCATCCCCATCACCCTGGGGGTGTTCCCCCTGACGGCCCCCCTGGGGGTGGTGTGCGTGTCCGCCTGCATGGCCGGCGCGGTCTGCGGCGACCACTGCTCCCCCATCTCCGATACCACCATCATGGCCAGCGCCGGCGCCCAGTGCGACCACGTGACCCACGTGTCCACCCAGCTGCCCTACGCCCTGACCGTGGCCGGGGTCAGCTTCGTCGCCTATATCTTCGCCGGCTTCGTGCCCAACGCCGCCATCGCCCTGCCGGTGGCCCTGCTGCTCATGATCGGCGCCCTGTTCCTGGTGAAGAAGGCATTGAAGAAAGCCTGAATCTGCTGACGGACCGGCTGCCCGCAAGCGCTCTTGCGGGCAGCTTTTTATAGGGGAGGGCCTTGCACTGGAGTGCGAAGACTGTTATAATGATGCGACTTTCATGAAAGGGGCGGCAAGGGCCATGACGGAACGGGAGCAGCGGCTGCTGGTGAGCCGGGCGCTGGACGTGGGGGAGCGGATGCTCCTCTCGGGAGGCGAGGTGAGCCGGGTGGAGGACACCATCTCCCGGATCCTGAAGAGCTACGGCGCGGCGCGGGTGGAGGTGTTCACCATCCTTTCCTTCATCTCCCTGACGGCGGTGTTCGACGAGGAGCACTTCGTCACCGAGAACCGGCGGGTCAGCATCGTGGCCTACTCCAACGACTTCACCCGCCTGGAGGAGCTGAACGCCCTGTCCCGGCAGGTGTGCCGGGAGCATATGCCCCTGGAGGAGCTGACGAAGCGGCTCGCCGACATGGACCGGCCCCCCAAAAGGAAGGCGGCCCGGGAGCTGTATCTGCTCCTCGGGTACCTCCTGAGCGGCGTGGGCTTCGCCGCCTTCTTCGGCGGCAGCCCCCTGGACGCGGCGGGGGCAGGCCTTTGCTGTGCGGTGGTCTGGTTCCTCAACTGGTTCTTCAAGCGGGGGGCCCTGCAGCGGCTGTTCCACGCCTTTTCCGTGTCCTTCATCGCGGGGGCCTTGTGCTACGTGGTCATTCTGTTGGGTCTCGGGGAGCACCCGGGCCAGATGATGATGGCGGTCATCATGGTGCTGATCCCCGGCATCGCCATCACCAACGCCATGCGGGAGGTGCTGATCTCCGACACCATCTCGGGGATCCTGCGGCTGGTGGAGGCCACGCTCATCGCCTCGGCGGTGGCCTTCGGGTTCGCTCTCGCCATGTACGTGTTCAAGGAGTATTTCTCCGAGGAGACCTTCACGTCTCTGACGGCGGACCGGCCCTGGGTCCAGATGCCGGCGGCGGCCATGGGCGCTCTCGGCTTCGCGCTGATCTTCAACAGCCGGCCTGGGCGGCTCCTCTTCGGCGCGTTGGGCGGGGCCCTGACCTGGGCGGTGTACCTGGTCCTCGCACAGTATCTCACGGCGGACTTCCTCTGCGTGGCTCTCGCGGCGGCCTTCGGGGCCGTGTACGCAGAGATCATGGCCCGGGTGTGCAAGGCCCCGGCCACGGTGTTCACCATCCTCTCTGAGATCGCGCTGATCCCCGGCGGGAGCCTCTATATCACCATGCACCACCTGGTGGGCGGCCGCCAGGCGGAGGCCCTTTCCTACGGGCTCCACACGGTGATGGTGGCCCTCGCTATCGCCTTGGGCATCGTGCTCGTCACCGCCTTCACCACCAGCTTCTTCTCCCGCAAGCGAAGAGCGGCCACCAAGCACAAGCACTGATTTGACGCTTGCGTGATTTGATGCTATACTGAACTGCTATGGTGTTCTCGGGACTCACATTTTTGCTGCTGTTCCTGCCCGCCCTGCTTGTGCTGTACTTCCTGAGCAGGGATCTAAAGTGGCGCAACGGCGTGCTGGTGGTCTTCTCCCTGGTGTTCTACGCCTGGGGGGAGCCGGTCATGGTCCTGCTGCTTATCGGCACCACGCTGTTCAATTTCCTGGTCGCTCTTATGATGGACCGGGCCGAGACCCCCTCCCTGAAGAAGCTGTGGCTGGCCCTGGGCGTCGCGGGCTCCCTCGCTGGCCTGGCCTACTTCAAATACGCCGGGTTCTTCCTCAGCACCCTGGCCGATGTGTTCGGGTTCACCCTGACCTTTGACGCCCCCCGGCTGCCCATCGGCATCTCCTTCTACACCTTCCAGATCCTGACCTACACCGTGGACGTGTACCGGGGCAAGACGTCCGTCCAGAAAAACTTCTGGCGGCTGCTCCTCTACGTCAGCTGCTTCCCCCAGCTCATCGCCGGCCCCATCGTCCAGTATTCCGACGTGGCGGCGGCCCTCGATAAGCGGACCACCACCCAGGACGACTTCATCTACGGCGCCCGCCGGTTCCTGATCGGCCTCGGGAAGAAGGTGCTCCTGGCGAACACCTGCGGCAGCTTCCTCCTGGCCGTGCTCCCCGCGGGCACGTCCCCCCAGTCCGTCGGCGGGGCCTGGCTCAGCGCCTTTCTGTACTCCCTGCAGCTTTACTTCGACTTCTCCGCCTACTCCGACATGGCCATCGGCCTTGGCCGCATCCTGGGCTTCACCTACAAGGAGAACTTCCTCTATCCCTACTGCGCCGTGTCCCCTACCTTCTTCTGGCGGCGGTGGCACATCTCCCTGGGCAGCTTCTTTAGGGACTACGTGTACATCCCCCTGGGGGGCAGCCGCCGGGGCAAGGTGCGCCGGGTGCTGAATTTGCTGATCGTCTGGGCGCTGACCGGCCTCTGGCACGGGGCGGCCTGGAACTTCGTGCTGTGGGGGGTGTACTGGTTCCTGCTGCTGGTCATCGACAAGGACCTGGACGGGATCTGGAAAAAGGTCCCCCGGGCCCTGCGGCGGCTCGGCACCCTCATTTTGGCGGTGGTGGGCTGGACCATCTTCTATTACACGGACATGGCCGCCCTGGGCGCCCACCTCTACGCCCTCCTGGGCGGCGGCGGCCTCCCTTGGACGGACGGGGCCACCGTCTCCGCCTTGAAGCAGTACGCTCTGTTTTTGCCCCTCGCCTGCCTTGCGGCCACGCCGGTGATCCTCCTTGCGAAGGACGCGGCGGCGCGCTGGCCCCGGCTGGCGGTGCTGGGCACGGTGTTCGCGGTGGCGGTGGGGCTTCTGTCCCTGCTGTTTTTGATCCAGCAAAGCTACAACCCCTTCATCTACTTCCGGTTCTGAGCCTATGAGACGCAAGCTTTCCTTCCTTCTTCTATACGGCATCCTGGTCCTCTTCGGAGGGCTGGGGGCGCTGCTGCTCATTTGGGGGGAGAGGGAGGAGCACGCCTCCCTGACGGAGAATCGCATGCTGGCCGGGTTCCCCCGGCTGACCTGGGCGGCCGTGAAGGACGGCAGCTTCATGTCGGGCATGGAGGACTTTTTGAGCGACAACGTGCCCGAGCGGGATCGGCTGGTGGACGCGGCGGACTCCGTCATGGACCTTTTCTCCCTGGTCAAAAAGACGGAGGACGATCTCGACGACGAGCTGGCGGCCCAGCTCTCCGCCTTCGCCCTGGAAGGGGGCGAATTCGAGGACCTGCCGGAGGAGGAGCTCTTCCCACCTGAGGACAGCCCCGCCCCCCAGGAGACCCACGAAGCGCTGGCCGTGCCGGAGAACACCCCCGCGCCCACGGACGCCCCCGCCCCGGAGGCGACCCCCGGGACCGAAAATGAGACCCCCGCTCCCACGTCGGAGCCTGTGGCTGAGCCCACGGCGGCGGCCCAAAAGGACCTGTCCGCCATCAAGGACTGCACCTTCAACCTGACGTTGAAGAACGGCACGAGGCAGCTGGTCTACACCTTCCCCAAGGCAAACATCCAGCGGACCATCAAGGTGCTGAACGCCTATCGCGCCAAGCTCCCCGCGGACGGCCGGGTGTTCTTCGCCCAGCCCCCCTTCTCCGGCATCGGCTTCAAGCTGGGGAACGGCACCGCCATCGGCTGGGACGGGGACCTGGAGGACACGGTCAACGCCTACGCCGACGAGGGCGTGTCCATGGTCAGCGTCCAGCAGGTGCTGGAACAGCCCCTGCTCAGCAAGGAGTACATCTACTTCAACACGGACCACCACTGGACCCCCCGGGCCGCCTGCTATGTGGCCAACGCCTGCCTAAAACAGCTTGGTATCGACCCCCGGCCCTACGAGAGCTACGCCTACCACACCTACAAGGACTTCTACGGCAGCGCCGCCACCACCCCCAAGGCCCGGGCGGGCCGAAAGCCCGACACCCTGGATGTGATGATCACCGCCACCCCCGTGCAGGGTTACCAGGTGTACTGGAACCGGACGGAGCGGGAGGCCCCCCTGATCTACGAGAACAACCACACCTACATGGCCTTCCTGGGGGGCACCAAGGGCCCCTGGCGGCGGTTCGAGACCGGGGTGGACTCCGGCCGGAACTGCCTGGTCATCGGAGACTCCTTCTCCCTGGTCTTCGTCCCCTACCTGTCCCCCTACTATGAGACCATCATCGTCACCGACGTGCGGGACACCTACTACGAGCACGTGAACGCCAAGTGGACCATCTCCCAGTACATGGCGGAGAACGGCGTGGACGACGTGTATATCGTCCTGTCCACCGCTTCCGGCGTCAACACCACGGGCATGTTTTCCAGCCTCCTCAGGTATCTATAGCCTATGAAGAAGCGCAGAAAAACCGAACATCTGCCCCGGCTGGGCATGATCCTCACCACGGTCCTGGTGCTGGGGGGCCTCTATGCCTTCCACTGGTGGACCGATTCCAGGGCCGCCATCTACGAGCAGCGGGCCAGGGAGGCCGTGGAGCGGGGGGACTGGGCCGAAGCCGCGTCCCTGGGCGAGAAGGCCCAGGCCGCCGGAGCCGAGGACACGGTGAACCAGTTGACCTACCAGAACGCCCTGGCCCTCTTCGAGGCCGGGGAGTACGAGGCCGCCCGGGACCTGTTCGCGGGCCTGGGGGCCTACGAGGACGCGCCCACCCGGATCCTGGCCTGCACCTATAAGCTGGCGGAGCAGGCGGAGGCCGCCGGGGATCTGGACGCTGCCTTGCAGGGGTATCTCGCCGCCGTGGGCTATGAGGACGCCCTCAGCCGGGCCGACGGCTGCCGCTACGCCATGGCGGAGCAGACCCTGGCTTCCGGGGACGATCGGGCCGCCTTCCAGCAGTTTTTGGACCTGGGGGACTATCGGGACGCCCGGCAGCGGGCACGGACCATCGCCGTGGCTTTGACGGAGGAGCCCAACGAGGAGCTCGCGCTGCTCCTCGCTCAGGGGTACACCGCCGACGACTGGGAAAAGCGGGCCCAGCTGAGCCACATGCACCAGAGTCTGGCCAGCCACCGGCTGGCCGCGGGCCGGAGCCACGCCGCCTTTTTGACGGAGGCGGGGACGGTGCTGGCTGCAGGTGATAACAGCAAGGGCCAGTGCGACGTGCAGACCTGGACCAACGTCATTGCCGTCGACGCCGGGTACGCCCACACCCTGGCCCTCACCGCCGACGGGCGAGTCCTGGCCGCCGGGGACAACAGCTGCGGCCAGTGCGACGTAGCGGACTGGACCAACGTAGCCCGCATCTATTGCGGGGCCTGGGACAGCTACGGTCTCACGGCGGACGGCGCCGTCCTCCACACGGGCTACACCGCCCACACCACCCTGTCCGGCTGGACCGGGGTCAAGGCTCTCGGCGCCGGCAACGGGGCCCTCTTCGGTCTCCGGCAGAACGGCACCCTTTTGAGCGACCCCGGGGTGAACGGGAAGGACTGGCAAGGCCTCATCGCCGTGGCCGCCGCCGGACACGCCCCCGTGGGCCTCAGGGAGGACGGCACCCTCCTCTACGACGGCCATGACCTCTCCGCCTGGACGGACGTGGTGGCCATCGACAGCAGCCCCAGCCTCCTGGTGGGCCTCCGGGTGGACGGGACCCTCCTCGTTCAGCCTCTGATCCCCTCGGACGGGTCGCTTCTTTCCGCCCTGGCCGCCGAAACGGACGTGGTGGGCCTCTCCGCGGCGGGGACATACGTCCTGCTCCTCCACGGCGACGGCAGCCTTACGGCCCCCGGAGCCCCCTTCGACCTGGCCCCCCTCGCCCTTGCCCCGGAAAGTTGAGCCAGACCCATTGACAAACCCCGCGGTCCTGACTATAATAACCATGCTGTGTTTGTGCCTGTAGCTCAGCTGGATAGAGCGTTAGACTCCGACTCTAAAGGCCGCACGTTCGAACCGTGTCAGGCACGCCAAACAAATACCCCCACCCTTGCGGTGGGGGTATTTGTTTGCTGTATGCTTGCGCATACAGTTCGAACGTAGTTCGCATACGAGGCGGTCCTTTGGGCCGCCTCGTCCCGGCGCTGCTACCTTGTGAAAGGCAGTTCAAAGCAGCGCCGTACCGTGTCAGGCACGCCAAACAAATACCCCCACCCTTGCGGTGGGGGTATTTGTTTGCTGTATGCTTCGCATACAGTTCGAACGTAGTTCGCATAGGCGGCCCCAAGGCCGCCTCCCGGCGCTGCTACCTTGTGAAAGGCAGTTCAAAGCAGCGCCGTAGCGTGTCAGGCACGCCAAACAAATACCCCCACCCTTGCGGTGGGGGTATTTGTTTGCTGTATGCTTGCGCATACAGTTCGAACGTAGTTCGCATACGAGGCGGTCCTTTGGGCCGCCTCGTCCCGGCGCTGCTACCTTGATAAAGGCAGTTCAAAGCAGTGCCGTAGCGTGTCAGGCACGCCACCCAAAAAGGTTCTTCAACAAAAGTTGTGGAAACCCGTATACCCCTTCCGTCTGCTTCGCAGACACCTTCCCCATTTTGCCTTACGGCAAAACAGGGCAGGCTTTTGGCAGAAAGAAGGCTCCCCTGTTTNNTGGGGGAGCTGTCACCGAAGGTGACTGAAGGGGTATTCTTCCACACTTTTTGTTGAAGAGCGCCAAAAAAGCCCTAATTGTAGGGCTTTTTTATATGCCTTTGTGCAACTTGAAGGGCTGTCAACGGTCGAACACTACACATTTTACCACATTTTTAGCACAGAATGCGCCGACAGGTCATCACACAATGGAACAATTGCGACCAGTATGGACAAATAGGACAGCTTTTTCAAAAATGGCCATTTATCTGCAACATTCTATTCGGATGCTTCGTGTACTGTTCTGCCGACAAAGCAGCCGTCCTGTTCCATGTTTCCCTGATTTGGCATGTTCTCAGGACTGCATCAAATAGCTTGTCTTTCGGACCCCCCGGCAAGCCTCTTTTGAAACAGCTTCCAATCTGATTCGCTTACCTGCATCATCCTTCATCTTGCTCCTTTTTCCTTCGCTTTTCGTAATTTTTCAACGACATCCACCGGAAACAGATCAGCGTTCGCCAGCAGGTCATTCAGTATCATGTCCGGAATCGTCCGGATATCCTTCTCGGTCATGGCGCGAAGCATTTCTATCATGTCCTGGATGTGGCTTTCCACCTCATCCTCATTTTTGCTGTCATATCCCATGTGATCCATGATGCTGTCCACAGCTTCGTCCAGAAGATCGAGGTCCTCTGCCTCCACCAACTGGATCTTTGCCCTGCGGCAGAACTCCTCCAACAGTACCTTTGTTTCCGCTGTGCGCACCTGGATGATCTTCGGATAGGCATCGCCAAGATTGGAGATAAACTCATTGAGCATCCTGTCCGGGTCGTATTCCGGCCCCTTCCCCATGGCGGGGGTCAGCATGAATCCTTCTTCATCCACGATGACCAGCAGGGCAGGGATATAAGGCGGTCTCCCATCGACCGGCTCCGGCAGGCGGATGATCTCGCATTGGTATGTGCCTTCCTGCTTACTGCGCATAAGCTTCGCTATAGCGACATCGTTGAAGCGAGTCGGTGGTAGGGGAGCGGCTTCCGTAAACGGCGGGAGCGGAACCCGCTCGATCACCAGGTTTCCGTCAACGATCGAATAGAGCGGTATCGTTACTTCTTTTTCGGTCGGATCGTCAAATGGATCCAGCTGCTTCGTCCCATATGCCTCCCCATGCAGACCCACCGCGACAGGGCGAAGCCCAAGCGCGGCCTTGTCGGAGTGCTTCAGCTCCATGGCCAAGATGGTGACCACATCCAACGCAGCTCCTATGGCGTTCCAATCGCTGGCTTTGCTCACATTCCAAGGCACACAGTGAGGGTAATACCTTGTAAACTGGGGAAAAGGCGCTCGATACGGAATGCGTGCCGCTTTGCAGTACACCTTGAGTTCATCGAGCTCCAGAGGATCGAATTGATCGCGCTTCTCAATGGAGCATTGGACGCAATCCTGTATCAAAAGCTCGGCAACGTTTTTTGGTGCATGATCGGCGCTGTTGTCGACGAGCTTCCGATACGAAGAAAAGGCCTCAGCGCCGGTATATACAGCCAACGCCATGTGTTCGCCGTTTCTGCCCATGACAACGCAGTAGGCGATGCCCGAGCCAGCCGTCTTTTTCGACTTCGACGGCAGCTTGATCGCAAAGATTTCTTCTTCATATATTTGTTCCCAAACCTTTGAGTTCCGAAACGCATAGGCAAGGTAGTACAAATGGGTCTTGTCCATCACCTGCTTCTCCTTCATTCGAACATTGTTATCCATTTATCATACGAACGCTGCTAAATCCAGCTATCGCATCTCTTTTTTGAGGAGACTGAAAAGCAGCACAAAACCGCTAATCGCTTGCCTCACGTCCTATTGAAACAGCTGTTTGAGCGTGATCACATTGGAGAAGCAGCCGGCATATTCGTTAGATGCAAGTCCGAAGATGGTGATCAGTACGCTCCGAATGGAGACTTTCGGCGACACTTTTTTCAGCAGAAGCTCCTGCCGGCGCAGGATCGTTTTATAATACTCTTTATCCACCGCAAAGTCGCTGCCGTAAAACTTGATCTCGCAGCAGTTCAGCACGTTGTCGCTTCTTTCGATCAGCAGATCGATCTGCGTTTCGTCTGTATCGCCGTCCTTTTTGGACCAGGCGGACTGTGCCGTCTTCACGCCGCTGATGCCCAGGGCATTCTTGATCTGTTCAATATGATAAAAGCACACCTGCTCGAAAGCAAAGCCACGCCAGCTGACGAGGGATTGGGAAAGTTGACTGTTGCTCCAGAAATGTTCGTCGGTCACATTTTTGCCCTTGACAAAGTGGAGCCAGAAAAGGCAGAAAGGGTCTACCAGCTTATAATGCTCTTCCCGCTTGCTGAAGCCGAATGGGACATACTTCACCACGAAGTCGCTGGCCATCAGCGCATGGAGGCTTTCCGACAGTCTGCTGCCATCCTGGATGCCCAGCCTGGCCAGTATCTCCTTTCTGGTGAACCCCGCATTCCTGGTGTAGAGAACTTCGACGATGGCGCGAACATACTCCGGGCTGTCGAAGACGGAGGAAAACAAACGATCATACTCCTCCCGAAGCTTCGCCTGCCTGGAAAAGAACAGCTTATCCATGTTCTGGGCCAGGCTGAGGCCGCTTTCGAAGCACCCCAAATAATAGGGAATACCGCCGAGGGCCATGTAGCTTTGGACGATGTCGTACTGGGACAGGCGCACGTTCGTTTCGGCAAAAAAGGCCTCACACTCCCGCAGCGTGAACGGAGAGAGCTTGATGATATAGGTGACCCGATTATAGAGACCCCCATGGTTGTTGATCAGTGCGTCCTTCATCCAGGAGCTGGCGCTTCCGCAGACGATCACCATGAGATTGCTCCGATGGCAGCCCCAGGTGTTCCAGAAGCCCTCGAACGCCGTCATAAAGCCCGAGCGCGGACTATCCAGCCAGGGGAGTTCATCCAGAAAAACGACCTGCCTGTCCCCGTCGTCCCGCTCCTCCAGAAAGGTCTCCAGCATAAAGAAGGCTTCCAGCCAGCTCTCCGGGCGGTGGCTCTTCTTCATGCCCTGGAGCAACAACGAATAGTAGAAATGTTCCAGCTGCGCCTTCAAAAATCCCTTCTTGTTTTCCTCCACAGGGGATAACCCCGCATGGCGGAACGTGATCTTGCCGCGAAAGGTCTCATCCACCAAGTAGGTCTTGCCCACGCGTCGGCGCCCGTAGATCGCCACCAACTCCGCCTTTTTTCCATTGTACAGTTTCAGAAGCTCGGTTACTTCCCGGTCTCTTCCGATCATGTTAGCCAAAACCTCCATTTATTTTGCGGCGAAATCTTTATTCCCAACTTTGCCGCACTTTTAACTCGCATTAAGCATACATGATGAATGATGAAATGTCAAACCCAAGTTTGTAAACATCTTCATTTCACTTGCGCAGCAGATTTCACCGCGCTGAAAAGCGCGATTTCACTCGCCGCAGGCAGATCTCACTGCGCCGAAGGCGCTTCCGGAATGATCCACCACAGGGACACCGCCGCCACGGCGAGGAAGGCGGGGAGGGGGCAGAGGCCGCCGAGGAGGGCGGCCAGGGTGTAGACGATGAGGCTGACGATGCTCCGAAGGCCCAGGCGGAAGGGGACCCCGTTCTCCCGGGCGATGAGGCGGATCATCCAGTGGGAGGAGTAGCACGCCAGGGCCATGTCCCCGAAGTAGGCCGCGAGGGGCGCCCAGGAGGTGGGATACGTGCCCACCCAGGCGGTGGTGAAGGGGATGAAGGACATGACGAAGAGCCACACCATGTTGCACCACAGGATCCTCAGGTTGATGCGCTCCGCCAGCCGGAACATGTGGTGGTGGTTCACCCAGTAGATGGCGATGAAGAAGAAGCTGAGGAGGTACGCGAGGAGGGTGGGCCACAGGGCCAGCAGGTCCCCGAAGCCGTCGCTGACGGGCTGCTTCAGCTCCAGGATCATGATGGTGATGATGATGGCCAGCACGCCGTCGCTGAAGGCCTCCAGCCGGTTCTTTTCCATGGCTCCCTCCCGTGATACAGGCGGGCGGTTCGTGGACCGCCCCTGCGATGCCTGTGATGGGATAATCATATATACGGCGGCGGGGCGTGTCAAGGGGGATTGACGAACGCCGCCGGGGGGCGTATGATGCAGATACTACCCCGCGTGATCCCAGGAGATCCCATGGACTCCCAGACCCAGCCCAACCGAAACGACCGCCGCGCCCTGGGGACCTTCGTGGCCGCCATGCTGATCTTCGGCACCGTGGGCGTCCTGCGCCGCTATATCCCCCTGCCCTCCGCCCTCCTGGCCTCCGTCCGGGGGGTCCTGGGGGGCCTGTTCCTGCTCGCGTACAGGAAGCTGCGGGGGAAGGGGAGCTTGCGGATGCCCCGGCGGACCCTGATGCGGCTGATCCTGACGGGGGCCATGATCGGCGTCAACTGGATGCTCCTCTTTGAGGCGTACGAGCACACCACCGTGGCCGTGGCCACCCTGTGCTACTACATGGAGCCCACCATCGTGATCCTCCTCTCCCCCCTCCTGTTCCGGGAGAAGCTGACGGGGCGAAAGGCCCTGTGCGCCGCTGTGTCCCTGGTGGGCATGGTGCTGGTGTCCGGCGTGGTAGGCGAGGGCGGCGGGAGCCTCCGAGGGGTGCTGCTGGGCCTGGGGGCCGCGGCCTTCTACGCCGGGGTGGTGCTGCTGAACAAGGGCACCCAGGGGGTGGAGCCCTTCCCCCGGACCACGGTGATGCTCCTCTCCGCGGGCCTGGTCATGGTCCCGTACCTCCTGTTCACCCACGGCTTCGCCGGGGGATGCTTCGACCTTTCCGACCTCCTGCTGCTCCTGGTCCTGGGCGTGGTCCACACGGGCGTCGCCTACGCCCTCTATTTCGGCAGCTTCGAGGGCCTGCGGGTCCAGACCATCGCCGTCTTCAGCTACGTCGACCCGGTCTCCGCCCTCCTTTTCTCGGCCCTGCTCCTGCGGGAGCCCCTGTCGCCCCTGGCCCTTTTGGGCGCGGTGCTGATCATCGGGTCGGCCATTCTCAGCGAGATACGCTGAGGGCACAAAAACAAGCACGGTCCGCCGTGCTTTTTTTGCGCCGTGAAATTCGCCTGCGGCCAGCCCCCCCTTTCCGCCTCGCATACGCTCGGCACCTCCATCCATGGGCTAACGCCCGGCCTTGCTGAAAAAGATCCAAAGGAGGGCGTGGCCTGGATCGTGGCCAAGCAGCACATCGACCGAGAGACGGAGGCGTACGAGAACAAGGTGAAACATCTGCAAAGAGGCCGCTCCGTATCGAAAGAAAAAGAGTCCGTATGTAAGCAAGAAAAAGAGAAAGAAAAAGAGAAAGAAAAAGAAAAAGAGAAGGAAAAGGAGAGAGAGAGTATAGGGGCTGACGCCCGCGCGCTCTCAGGACCCCCCTCTCTGGAGGAGATAGAAGCCTATTGTCGGGAGCGGGGGAATCGGGTGAACGCTCAGCGGTTCCTGGACTTCTACACCGCCAACGGGTGGAAGGTGGGGAAGAATCCCATGAAGGACTGGCGGGCCGCCGTCCGCAGCTGGGAGACCAACGGCATGGACGAAAAGACGGCCCCGGCCAAGGAGATCAGCGACAAAGAGGCGTTCCGGCAGGCCATCGAGCTGCACCGCAGGAAGGAGGCGAAGGACCTCTATTCGACGTAGCCGCAGAGGCCCCGGACGGAGGCTTCGCCGGAGCGGACGAGGGCTTGGGTGCCGTCGGGGCGGATCGGAACAATGTATTTCGCGATCAGAGTTTCCAAATAAGGCGGAGAGATATTGGAACGGAAGAACTGTCTGCAAATGTACGCGGCTTGAGAGAAAATGACCCGGTAAAGATGCTTTTTCCCAGTTTGACGAATGACCACGGATCGGGTGATCGATTCGGCAAAGTTGTACATAGTAAGAGCAGCAAAGACTTCCTGGAAGATAAACTCCGTCTTTTTGCTGTGAAAACGCAAAAGTCCGATGGTGTACTTTAGGTCACGGAAGCCTTCGCGTCATCTTATCTTAATGACATTGCATACGCGGCCCTTTTTTGTACCTTTGCGAAAAGTGTTTACTTTTTTCTTACAAAAAGGACGCGGAGGCCGCGTTGCCCGGCCATTTCTTCTATGATACACTATATACCGTCATGAAGCGGCTTTTATCCCTGATCCTCATACTGCTTTTGGTCTGCCCCCTGCTGCCGCCCGCCCGGGCGGAGGGAGGGGAGGGCACCCCCGCGCCTGCGGAGGCCGCCAAGGCCCTGGCGGGAGGATCCGAGGCCACCCCCGATCCGGAGGCCGCCACGGAGGAGGACTGCCCCGAGGAGGACTGCCTCGAAGAGGAGGAAGACGCTCCCCAGGAGGAGGGCCCCGTGTACGACGAGCCCCAGGAGGAACCCCAGCCTGAGGAGGGGACTGAGACGGAGGAGGACGCGGCGCCGGATCCCGCCATCCACTTCCTGCCGGAGGCGGGGCTGCCCCTGCCCTGCGAGGAATACGCCCTGACGGAGAAGCGCCCCTTCTCCTTCGGCGGCACGGTGGAGTCGGGCCTGCCCCTTACCAAGGTGTCCGTGGCCGTCAGCGACATGGAGGGCAAGATCCTGCTGCAGGCGGAGGAACAGCCGGACCCGGCGGAGGAGACCGCTCTCCGCTTCCCCCTGTGGGACAAGACCTTCCCCTTCGACGACCAGAGCCTGTCGGGGCGGATGAACTTCGCCTCCCTGCGCCCGGGCCAGTACGTCTTCACTCTGAAGGCCGCCAACGAGGCCGCGGGGGAGGTGACGCTGTACCTGTCCGCCTTCACCGTTACCAGGACCAGCGGTACCCATACCCTGATCCCCAACGACCTGAGGGGCACCTACTACACCGCGGAGGCGTACATGGGCGAGGGGACCCTGCCCCTCACGTACCAGAACGGCACCTACGGCCAGATCTACGTGGACGCGGGCTGGCTCAACAAGAACTTGACCTACATCGACACCCCCTACGGGGCCAAATGGCGGGTGAACAAGGCCGCCGTGGAGCCCTTCAAGGCCGCCATCCAGTACACCCGCACCACCTATATCCATGTGGGCGGCAAGTATAACTCCGGCGTCATACGGCTCTCCCGGCTGGTGGGCTCCTACAAGGGCCCCTACTACGGGCGGCAGGAGGAAAATACCCCCTTCATCAGCCCCCACGTGCTGGGCCTCAGCGTGGACATCAACAAGGGCCTGGGCCTCAACGGCGCGGTGCCGGACAACTGGGGCTTCCTCTGCAAGGAGATCAGCGAGAACCTGATCTACAACGGTATCCAGGAGAAGAACGGTATAAAATACTACGACTTCACCTACATCGGCACCTGGGGCACGAAATACGCCAACGTGCCTGCGGTCATCGTCAACTACCTGCTCTACGAGCTGGCCTTTTACCGGGCCGGGTTCTTCTGGGGAGCCTACTACGACCACACCTGCGACGCCAGCCACTTCGGCCTGGGGGAATACGACCCCGAGGTCCACACCAACTCACCTTTGGCGCTGCGAAAGGTCTTCGAGTACATAGATGAATGATGAATAAGGAAGGCGGACGGTCCATCGACCGCCCGTATTTTACCGGCGCCGGAACCGGGACAGCAGCCGCTCCGTCTCCGCGAACCAGTCACTTCGGGGCGCGGGGGTAGGCACGGGTGCCGCCGGGGGCGCCTCCGGCAGGGGCGATCCTTCCCCCGGAAGGGAAGGACGGAGGATGCTGTCGTACACCTCCCCCGCGTGGCGGACCAGGAGCCCGAAGTCCGCAGCCAGGGCCGCGCTGTCGGCAGGGTCCGGGACGGGCGCAGGCTCGGGCTCAGGCTCAGGCTCGGGCTCAGGCTCAGGCTCCGGTTCGGGGATCGGCTCGGGTTCGGGTTCGAGCACTGGTTCAGGCTCCGGTTCGGGCTCCGGCTCCGGTTCGGGCATGGGCTCCGGCTCCGCCGGAACGTTTTGCCGCAGCCGGTACAGCAGCTCTGCTTTCACCAGCTTCGCCCCCGGGGCAACGCCCCAAGCCACCAGGGCATCTCCCCGCAGCACCGCCGCAGCGAGAGCCGGGGCGGGCAGGGCCGTGTCCTCTGGGCCCAGGGGCAGGGCGGTCCCATCCTCCAAAAGCAGGGTGCAGGGGCAGCTGGACCGGGCACGGCCGTCCTCCAGCCGCACGCAGCCCCCGGTCTTGCCTCCCTGATCCTTCAATACGAAATAGGCGATCATCTCTATGCCTCCCTATCTGCAACTGTTCCTATTGTATCCGAAGCGTTTTCGTAGTATGATAAGATGTCTGTGAATATGCGAAAGGTGAAGGACCTATATGCGTTTGGATAAGTTTTTGAAGGTCTCCCGCATCATCAAGCGGCGGACCGTGGCCAACGAGGCGGCCGGCGCGGGCCGCGTCAGCATCAATGGCAAGGTGGCGAAACCCGCCAGCGAGGTGAAGCCGGGGGACACCCTGGACATCCTGCTGGGGGGCCGCCACATGCTGGTGAAGGTGAACGCTACCCCCGAGGTGGTCCGCAAGGAGGAGGCGGACGGGCTGTACACCGTCCTGACGGAGCCGTGAGCGTCCTCGGCATCCTGCTCTCGGGGGGCAGCTCCCAGCGCATGGGCTTCAACAAGCTGACCACCCCCCTGGGCGGCCTGACCGCCCTGGAGCGGAGCGCGGCCCTGCTGGCGGACAGCGGCTGTGACCGGCTCGTCGTCGCCGTGACCCCCGAGACCCGCCCGACAGCGGAGGCGCTGACCCTGTCCGTGCCCGTGACCCTCTGCGACGGGGGCAGCACCCGGGGCGGGTCCGTGCTGAACGCCCTGCGGGCCGCCCAGGGCCAGCCGGGGGATATCGCCGTGATCCACGACGCCGCCCGGTGCTTCCAGACCCGAGCCGCCGTCCGCGCCGCCATTGCGGGCGCCATACAGAACGGCAGCGGCGTATCGTCCCTGCCCATGGCGGATTCTGTGTTTGAACGCGATACCCAGACGCCCCTGGACCGGTCGAAGATGGTACGCACCCAGACCCCCCAGGCCTTCCGGTTCAACGAGATCCTCTCCGCCTATGAGCAGGCCGGGGACCAGGTCGCCACGGACGACGCGGCCCTGTACGCTCGGTTTATCGGCCCGTTGACCTTCACCCCCGGCAGCGAGCTGGGTCGGAAGCTCACCACCCAGGAGGACTGGGACTGGGCGAAAGCCCTGGTATCCCAGCCCCGGACAGGCACGGGCTTCGACACCCACGTGCTGGCCCCGGGCCGGAAGCTCATTTTGGGCGGGGTGGACGTTCCCTTTGAGAAGGGGCTCATCGCCCACTCCGACGGGGACGTGCTCCTCCACGCCCTCATGGACGCCCTCCTGGGCGCGGCCTCTATGGGCGACATCGGCCACCTGTTCCCGGATAAGGACCCCCAGTACGAGAACATTTCGAGCCGCGTCCTCCTCCGGAAGGTGGCCCGGCGGCTGAAGGAGAGGGGCTTCACCGTGACCCACGTGGACGTGACGGTGATCTGCCAGCGGCCCAAGCTGGCCCCCTGGTTCCCCCAGGCCAGGCGAAATATCGCCGAGGATCTGGATATCCCCGAAGAAAGGGTGTCCCTCAAAGCCACCACCACCGAGGGCATGAACGACGAAGGAAAGGGCCTGTGCATCAGCGCCCAGGCCATAGCGAATATTATTTAGGACAGAGCATGGACAACATCATCATCCGGGGCGCCCGGGAACACAATCTGAAGAATATCGACCTCATCATCCCGCGGGACAAGCTCATCGTCTTCACGGGCCTGTCCGGGTCGGGGAAGAGCTCGTTGGCCTTCGACACCATCTACGCCGAGGGCCAGCGCCGGTACGTGGAGAGCCTTTCCTCCTACGCCCGCCAGTTCATCGGCCAGATGGAGAAGCCCGAGGTGGACGCCATCGAGGGCCTGTCCCCGGCCATCTCCATCGACCAGAAGAGCACCAGCAACAACCCCCGGTCCACGGTGGGCACGGTGACGGAGATCTACGACTACCTCCGGCTCCTCTACGCCCGGTGCGGCACCCCCCACTGCCCCAAGTGCGGCCGCGTCATCGAGAAGCAGAGCATCGACACGGTGGTGGACCGGGTCATGGGCCTCCCTGCCGGCACCCGCATCCAGCTCCTCGCCCCCTGCGTCCGGGGCAAGAAGGGCGAGCACGCCAAGGTTCTGGAGGGCCTCCGCAAGGAGGGGTACGTCCGGGCCCGGGTGGACGGGGAGGTCTACGATCTCGACGAAGCGCCGGCCCTCGACAAGCAGAAGAAGCACACCATCGAGGCGGTCATCGACCGGCTGGTGGTGAAGCCCGGCGTGGAGAGCCGGCTGACGGACTCGTTGGAGAGCGCCTTCCGCCTGGGCAAGAACCTGGCCATCGTCTCTGAGGTAGGGGGGAGCGACACCCTCTACTCTCAGAACTACGCCTGCCCGGACTGCGGCATCTCCCTGGAGGAATTGGAGCCCCGGGCCTTCTCCTTCAACAACCCCTACGGCGCCTGCCCCACCTGCACGGGCCTCGGGGAGCTGTTTCGGGTGGACCCGGAGCTGGTGGTGCCCAATAAGCGGCTGTCCCTCTCGGAGGGGGCCATCAGCGTCTCCGGCTGGAACAGTTCCAGCAGCGGCACCATCGCTCACATGTACCTTTCCGCCCTCTGCCGCCACTTCGAGAAGAAGCTGGGCATCCCCGTGGCTATGGACACCCCCTTCGGGGACCTGCCCCAGGAGGTCCAGAAAGCCATCCTCTACGGCTGTCCCGACAAGATGGAGGTGGTTTACGAGAAGGAGTTCGCCGGGGGCCGATTCCTGTCGGACTTCGAGGGCATCGTCAACAACCTGGAGCGCCGCTACCGGGAGAGCACCAGCGACTGGAGCAAGGGCGAGATCGAGGGCTACATGTCACGGACCCCCTGCCCCGCCTGCCGTGGCCGACGGCTGAAGCCGGAGAGCCTGGCGGTGACCGTAGGCGGCCTCAACGTCGCGGATCTCTGTGACCTGTCCGTGAAGGAATCGCTGCGGTTCCTCCGTTCCCTCACCTTCACCCCCGGCCAGGCCATCATCGCCCAGCAGATCCTCCATGAGCTGGACGTCCGGCTCACGTTCCTGCTGAACGTGGGCCTGGGCTATCTCACCCTGTCCCGGGCGGCGGGGTCCCTGTCCGGCGGCGAAAGCCAGCGGATCCGCCTGGCCACCCAGATCGGCAGCGGCCTGGTGGGCGTCCTCTACATCCTGGACGAGCCCAGCATCGGCCTCCACCAGCGGGATAACGGGCGGCTCTTAAAGACTCTGATGTCCCTTCGCGACATGGGCAACACCCTGATCGTGGTGGAACACGACGAAGAGACCATGCTCAGCGCCGACTACATCGTGGACATCGGCCCCCGGGCGGGCCTCCACGGCGGAGAGGTGGTGGCCCAGGGCACGCCCGCCGAGATCATGGCCGCGGAGAACAGCCTCACCGGCGCGTACCTCTCCGGGCGGCTCTCCATCCCCGTGCCTGAGAAGCGGCGACCCGGCAACGGAAAGAAGCTGACCATCCGCGGGGCCCGGGCCCACAATTTGAAGAACGTGACCGTGGACGTTCCCCTCGGGGAGTTCGTCTGCGTCACCGGCGTCTCCGGCTCCGGCAAGAGCTCCCTCATCAACGAGATATTGAAGAAGTCCCTGCTGAAGACTCTGAACCGGGCCAGGACCAAGCCTCTCGACCACGACGGCATCGACGGGGCGGAGGCCCTGGACAAGATCATCGACATCGATCAGAGCCCCATCGGCCGGACGCCGCGGAGCAACCCCGCCACATACACGGGCCTCTTCGACCACATCCGGGACCTGTACGCCGCTACCCCCGACGCCAAGGTGAGGGGCTACAAGCCCAACCGCTTCTCCTTCAACGTGAAGGGGGGCCGATGCGAGGCCTGCCGGGGCGACGGCATCCTGAAGATCGAGATGAACTTTCTCTCCGACGTGTACGTGCCCTGCGAGGTCTGCGGCGGCAAGCGGTACAACCGGGAGACGCTGGAAGTGAAGTACAAGGGGAAGAACATCTACGACGTGCTGGAGATGACCGTGGAGGAGGCCCTGCCCTTTTTCGCCAACCACGAGAAGATCCGGCGGAAGCTGGAGATCATGAACGACGTGGGCCTCGGCTACGTGAAGCTGGGCCAGAGCGCCACCACCCTCTCCGGCGGCGAAGCCCAGCGGATCAAGCTCTCTACCGAGCTCTCCCGCCGGGACACGGGCAGGACGTTGTACGTTCTCGACGAGCCCACCACGGGCCTCCACACCGACGACGTGAAGCGGCTCCTCGCCATCCTCAACAAGCTGGTGGACGGGGGCAGCTCCGTCGTGGTCATCGAGCACAACCTGAACGTGATCAAGACGGCGGACTACATCATCGACCTGGGCCCCGAGGGCGGCGACGAGGGCGGCACCATCGTGGCCGCCGGCACGCCCGAGCAGGTGGCCAAGTGCGAAACGAGTTACACCGGCCAGTATCTCAAGGATATCCTGACGAAGGAGGGGCGGATGTGAAGGTGCTGCGCGTAGTTTGCCTTGTCGTGGGCGCGTTTCTGGTGCTGGACACCCTCATCGTCTGCTTCCTCAGCAACTACAACCTGGGGGTGATCCTGCCTGCGGTGCTGGGGCTGCCCCTGCTGCTCCTGGGCCTCTTCTGGGGCTCCATGGACGCCGGGTTCTGGCTGTTTCTGCGGCGGCTGGTCCTCGTCTGCTACGGCCTGGGGTGTCTGTTTTTGCTGTTCCTCGGTTCCCTGATGCTCCGGGCCCTGGACCGGGGCGAGCACGGGGACTACGACGCCCTGATCGTTCTCGGCGCGGCGGTCCACGGCGACAAGGTCACCTGGGTCCTCAGCAACCGCCTCGACACGGCCTATGACTATGCCGCGGCCCACCCCGAGACCCTGCTGGTGGTCTCTGGCGGCCAGGGGGACGGGGAGTCCGTCACCGAAGCCTCCGCCATGGCCAAATTCCTCATCGCCAGGGGCATCGACCCCGCCCGCATCCTCCTGGAGGACCGAGCCGAGAGCACGGCGGAGAACTTCGCCTTCAGCAAGGCGCTGATCGACCAGCAGCTGGGTCCCGACGTCAGCGTCGGCTTCGTCACCACCCGCTTCCACGTGTACCGGGCGGGCCGCGTGGCCCAGAAGGCGGGCATCGCCGCCCGGGGCCTGGGCGCGCCGGACGTGTGGTACATCGCCCTCAACAACTTCCTCCGGGAGTGCGTGGGCATCTGCTGGTACACCGTCAAGGGCTGGATATGATCCCAAAACAAAAAAACAAGCGGGAGAGCTTCCCGCTTGTTTCTCTTTTTGGTCAGGCCACGGTCAGATGGCCCTGTTCGTCCACGTCCACGGTGAGGGTGCTGCCCTCCTTGGGGGAGGCGGCGATGATGTGCCGGGCCAGGAGGGACTCCACCTTGCTCTGGATGTACCGCTTCAGGGGCCGGGCGCCGAAGAGGGGGTCGCTGCCCTCCCGGATGATCTCGTCCCGGGCGGCGTCGGTGACGCTGAGCTTCAATCCCCGGGCGGCCATGCGGCCCTCCAGGTCCTTCAAAAGCAGGCTCACGATGGCCTTCATGTTCTCGCCGGTCAATGGCCGGAAGAACACGATCTCGTCGAGACGGTTCAGAAACTCGGGCCGAAATGCGGTCTTGAGCAGCCGGTTCAGGGCTTCCTCCGTCTCTGGACGGGTGGTGCCGTCAGACGCCATGCCATTGAGGAGCAGGTCGCTGCCCAGATTGGAGGTCAGGATGATGATGGTGTTCTTGAAGTCCACCGTCCGGCCCTGGCCGTCGGTGATGCGGCCGTCGTCCAGGACCTGCAGCAGGACGTTGAGGACCTGGGGGTGGGCTTTTTCGACTTCATCGAACAGCACCACGGCGTAGGGCTTGCGGCGGACCGCCTCGGTCAGCTGGCCGCCCTCGTCATAGCCCACGTACCCCGGCGGGGCGCCGATGAGCCGGGACACGGAGTACTGCTCCATGTACTCGCTCATATCGATGCGGACCATGTTCTTCTCGTCGTCGAACAGGGCCTGGGCGAGAGCCTTGCTGAGCTCCGTCTTGCCCACGCCCGTGGGGCCCAGGAACAGGAAGGAGCCGATGGGCCGATCCGGGTTCTGGATGCCCGCCCGGGAGCGGAGGATGGCGTCCGCCACCCGCTGGACCGCGTCGTCCTGGCCCACCACCCGCTCATGGAGCACCTCGTCGAGGTGCAGCAGCTTCTTGCGCTCGCTCTCCAACAGCTTCGATACCGGGATGCCCGTCCACCGGGCCACCACCTGGGCGATCTCGTCCTCGCCCACGTGGTCACGGAGGAGGTTATGCTCCTTCTCGGAGGACTTGCCCTCCTCGGCTTCCAATTCCTTCTGGAGCTTGGGCAGCTCCCCGTATTTCAACGCTGCGGCCTTGTTCAGGTCGTACTCGTTCTCCGCTTTCTCGATCTGCTGCTGGACGGCCTCGATCTTTTCCCTGAGCTGCTGGACCTTGTTGATGCCCTGCTTCTCGTTCTCCCAGTTGGCCTTCATCTTGTGGAAGGACTCCCGAAGGGCAGCCAGCTGCTTGCGGATCTCCATCAGGTGTTCGAGGGCCGCCTTGTCGGTCTCCTCGCTGAGGGCCGCTTCCTCGATCTCCAGCTGCATAATCTTCCGGCTGATCTCGTCCATCTCCGTGGGCATGGAGTTCATCTCGGCTTTTATCATGGCGCAGGCCTCGTCCACGAGATCGATGGCCTTATCCGGCAGGAACCGGTCGGAGATATAGCGGTTCGACAGCACCGCCGCGGCGATCAGCGCCTCGTCCCGGATCTTCACGCCGTGGAAGACCTCGTAGCGGGACTTGAGGCCACGGAGGATGGAGATGGTGTCCTCCACGCTGGGCTCCGCCACCAGCACCGGCTGGAACCGGCGCTCCAAAGCGGCGTCCTTCTCGATGTATTTCCTGTACTCGTCCAGGGTGGTGGCGCCGATGCAGTGGAGCTCGCCCCGGGCCAGCATGGGCTTGAGGATGTTCCCGGCGTCCATGGCGCCCTCGGTCTTGCCCGCGCCCACGATGGTGTGGAGCTCGTCGATGAACAGGATGATCTTGCCTTCGCTCTGCTTCACTTCGCCCAGGACCGCCTTTAAGCGCTCCTCGAACTCGCCCCTATACTTCGCCCCGGCCACCAGCGCGCCCATATCGAGGGCGAACAGCTGCCTATCCTTCAGGTTTTCGGGCACGTCGCCCCGACTGATCCGCTGGGCCAGGCCCTCCGCGATGGCGGTCTTGCCCACGCCGGGCTCGCCGATGAGGCAGGGGTTGTTCTTGGTCTTCCGGGAGAGGATGCGGATGACGCTGCGGATCTCGCTGTCCCGGCCGATGACCGGGTCCAGCTTCTGGTCTTTGGCGAGGGCCGTCAGGTCCTGGCCGTACTTCTTCAGTACGTCGTAGGTGTCCTCCGGGTTGTCGGAGTTCACCTGGCGGGTGCCCCGGACCTTCTGCAGGGCGGCCAAATAGCCCTCCATGGTCACGTTGTACCGGCGGAACAGGCCCCCGAGGTCCTTGTCGGGCTCTGCGATGAGGCCCATCATCAGATGCTCCACGGAGATGTAGCTGTCGCCCATCTTCTTCATGCGGCTCTCGGCCTCGTTGAGGGCGCGGTCCAGGGCCGCAGAGGCGTACATCTGGCCGCCGCTGCCGCCACTGTAGCTGGCCTGGCCGTTCAGGAGGTTCAGCAACTCCCCCTTGAGGCCGGTGACGTTCACCTGCATGGCGGTGAGGAGCTGGGCGTTCAGGTCCTCTGTGTCGTCGATCAGCGTGTACAGCAGGTGCGCCTGCTGGATCTGGGTATGGCTGCGCTCCTGGGCCATCCGCTGCGCCGCCTGGATGGCCTCGATGCTCTTTTGCGTCAGTTGGTTAGGGTTCATAATCTCACCTCCTTAGGGAGAATCGGGAGGGGCAAGCCCCTCCCCTACGGTTCGTTGTATCGTTCGTCGCTTGGGTGCGTCCCTTGTAGAGGACGGGCTTGCCCGTCCCGCTCGTTTTACATCAGCTTGCAGATCATCTCGCTGAACGCCGCCGGGTCGTCCAGGGGCAGGCCCGCCATCAGCTTAGCCTGCTGATAGAGGAGCTCGGAGTAGGTCTTGCGCTCCTCGTCGGACAGGGTGGAGAGCTTCGCGAATACCGGGTGCTGGGGGTTCAGCTCCAGCACGAACTCCATGGGGATGTCCCCGGCGTTGGGCATGGCCTTCAGGACCTTGTACATCTCGATGGACACGCCGCCCTCGCCGTTGAGGCAGGCCACGCTCTTCGTGAGCCGGTCGGACAGCTTCACTTCCTTCACCTTGCCCCCAAGGTCCTCCTTGATCTTCTCCAGGAGATCCTTGCTCTCGGCGGCCTTCGCCTCCATGGCCTTCTTCTCCTCCTCGGAGGCAAGGCCCAGGTCGTCGTCCGTGGCCGCCTTGAAGGGCTTCTCCTCGTAGCTCGCCAGGACCCGCACGGCGAACTCGTCCACGTCGTCGGTGAGGCACAGGAGGTCGTAGCCCTTGTCCCGGATCAGCTCCGCCTGCGGGAGGCCCAAACAGTGCCCAAGACTGTCGCCTGCGGCGTAGTAGATGGCCTTCTGGTCCTCCTTCATGGCCGCCACGTACTCGTGGAGGGTCACGTTCTTCTGCTCGGCGGCGGAGTAGAACATCAAGAGGTCCTTGAGGAAGTCCGCGTTCATGCCGTACTGGTCGTATACGCCGAACTTGATGCTCTGGCTGAAGGCCTTGTAGAACGTCTCGTATTTCTCCCGGTCGCCGTCCAGCATCTTCTTGAGCTCGCCCTGGATCTTCTTCTTCAGGTTGTTGGCGATGGCCTTCAGCTGCCTGTCGTGCTGCAGCATCTCACGGGAGATGTTCAGCGACAGGTCCGGCGAATCCACCAGGCCCTTGACGAACCCGAAGTAGTCGGGCAGCAGGTCCTCGCAGGCGTCCATGATCATGACGCCGCTGCTGTACAGCTTCAGCCCCCGCTTGTATCCCTTGGTGTAGAAGTCCCAGGGCGCCTTCTTGGGGATGAACAGCAGGGCCGTGTAGGACACCGCGCCCTCCACCGACACCCGGATCACACTCAGCGGATCGTCCACGTCGAAGAAGTTGTCCCGGTAGAACCGGTCATACTCCTCGTCCGTGACCTCGCTCTTATTGCGCTTCCACAGGGGGACCATGGAGTTCAGGACCACGTCCTCCATGACGGTCTCGTATTCCTGGGGCTTGCCCTCCTCCTTCTCGCCCTTGGGCACCCGTTTCTCCTCCATCATGCGGATGGGGTAGCGGACGTAGTCGCTGTATTTCTTCACCAACGAGGTGAGGGTATACTCCCTCAGGTACTGGCTGTAGTCCTCGCCCTCCTCGTCGTCCTTCATGGTCAGCACGATCTGGGTGCCCACGGTGGGGTAGTCGAAGGGCTTGACGGTGTAGCCGTCCTGACCGTCGCTCTCCCACACATGGCCCTCGCCGTCCTCGGTCCTCGAATAGACCTTGATGTTCTTGGCCACCATGAAGGCGGAATAGAAGCCCACGCCGAACTGGCCGATGACATCCACGTCCCCCTGAGACTGACCCTCGGCCTTGTCCATGGCCTGCTTGAAGGCCAGGGTGCCGCTCTTGGCGATGGTGCCCAGGTCCTCCTCCAGCTCCTTCTCGGACATTCCGCAGCCGTTGTCGGTGATGGTCAGGGTCCGGCCCTCCTCGTCGGGGGTCAGCCGGATGAAGTAGTCGCTCCGGTCCATGCCCTCGCCGCCTTTCTGCATGGCGGCGTAATACCGCTTGTCGATGGCGTCGCTCGAATTGCTGATGAGCTCCCGCAAAAAGATCTCCTTATGGGTATAGATGGAATGGATCATCATGTCCAGCAGCCGCTTGGACTCCGCCTTGAACTGTTTCTTAGCCATATCTTTCACCTCGAAAAATGTTGTTTTAGCACTCAACGTCATAGAGTGCTAACCACTGACCCTACTATACCACGCCCCGCGCCAAATGCAACAGCCCCGGCCTGGTTTTTGCAATTATTCCACAATTGCTTTTCAATTCTACGGGGGTTTACAAGGGCTATACGAGAGTTGAGCTCTCTTTCATCACTGGAACAATCAAAAAGAATCTTAACGGTCCATGCTTCGCAAGGGCGGGAATGGGACACGGTCATTCTTAGCGTCGCAGACGCATCAGCTGGCTGGTTTACCAACTCAAAACGCAAAGAGGCGCTTAACCTGCTGAATACTGCTGTGAGCAGAACCAAAAAACAGCTGATAATAGTCTGTAACGCCGCATATTGGGCAAATCAAGAAGGACAGTTCATTTCAAAGCTGATCTGCCAGGCACATCAATTAAACCTTAATTATTGAGGCCGTATATGCCGTTTATGAGACAGTTAAAAGGTTTTTACAGGACGATCTGCTGCTTTTAGGAGCAAGAGAAGAATTGATTGGCTTTTCAGCACTGCCACAACGGCACGTTGTGCCAGTAGCCGGGGCGGACGGCGGGCTGGCGGGCGGCCCTCGACCGCTGTAGGTCGGCCAAAGCGGCCTCCCGGGTGGGGTAGAGCCGGTCCCCCCGGACCCGGATGCCCCCGCCCGTGTCGGTGAAGCGGAGGGTGTACAGGGGCCCACTGCGGCCCAGGACCACGGCCTCCCGGACCCGGCGGCAGGACTCCACCAGGTAGACGGTATCCCGGATCCGTATGGGGGTTTTCGGCAGCGGCTTCTCCATACCTACAGTGTATCGGCCGCCGCCCCTGGGGACAAATGAACAGACTGTGATGGGGACCCGTCTATGGGCCCTTTTTTCGCGGGCCGGCGCCGCCCGGAGAATATGAACGAATTATCGGAGGCACGGGGCTCCTTTCTCCTGTATACTGCCATCGTGATCGATCACCAATCAGAGAAGGAGAAAAGAAAACCATGTCAAGAGAAGAAACCTTATTCGGCGCGATCCTGAGCAGCATCCGGGGGGAGACGCCGACGGTCCCTGAGCCCGCCTGGCGTGAGGAGGAGTTCTTCTGCGCCATTCTGAGGAGCGCCCAGGGGGAGAAGCCCGCCATCCCCGCCCCCGTCTGGCGTCGGGAGGAGTACCTGGCCGCCATCGCCCAGACGCTGCAGGAGAACCAGCCCGTCCCCACAAAGGACGTGAACTTCTTCGACTACGACGGCACGCTGGTAGCCTCCTACACCGCCGCCGAGTTCGCCGAGCTGGACGCCATGCCCCGGAACCCCATCCGCAAGGGCCTGGTCGCCCAGGGCTGGAACTGGACGCTGGCGGACGCCAAGACCCACGTGGCCAAGTACGGCAGGCTGATCGTCGGCCAGCAGTACATCACCGCCGACGGGAAGACCCACCTGTACATCCGCCTGCGTCAGGGCCGGACCGCCCCCTATCTGGGCCTGGGCGTCAACGGCTCCGCCGTGGTGGACTGGGGCGACGGCAGCGATACCACGACCCTGACGGGCTCCTCCCTGTCCACCATCGTCTATACGTCGCAGCATGAGTACCCCGCCCCCGGGGAATACGAGATCACCATCGCGGTCACGGGCGAAGCGGCCATCCTGGGCGTGACCAGCAACGCGTCGGCGCTGCTGTCCAAGAAGGCCGACCTGACCCAGCAGAACGTCCCGTACACCTCCGCCGTCCGCGCTGTGGAGCTGGGGGAGAACATGAATCTGGGGGCCTATGCGTTCCACAGCTGCCTGGACCTGCTCTCCATCAGCCTCCCCAACACCCTCACCAGCATCCCCGAAAGGGCGTTCTACCTCTGCAACCACCTTCGGTTCGTCTGCGTCCCCAGCGGGGTCACCAGCCTGGGCGCTCTTTGCCTCAGCAACATGGTGTGTCTGCTCTGGGTCAGCATCCCGAAGTCCGTCGCCACCATCGGCGACACCACCTTCGCCTACAGCTACTCCATTTACGAGCTCACCATCCCGGAGGGCATCGCCGCCATCCCCAAGGAGTTCGTCAACGGCGTTATGGGCATGGAGCGCATCAACGTCCCGGACGGCGTCACGTCCATCGGGAACACGGCCTTCGCCAGCGCCCGCGGGGTGACGGAGCTGCATATCCCCGCATCGGTCACCTCCATCGGCACGAAGGGGTTCGCCGACGCGGCGAGCCTTGCCGCCATCCACTTTCATTCGAACACCCCGCCCACCCTCGGCGGCAGCAACGCGTTCGACAAGGTCCCCGCGGACTGCAAGATCTACGTCCCTGCCGGGAAGCTCAGCGCCTACACCTCCGCCGCCAACTACCCCAGCTCCGGCACCTATACCTACGTGGAGGAAGACGCCTGATCCCCGGCCCCGCAAAGCACCCCGCCCGCAGCCCCGTGTCCCCCGGGGCTGCTTCCTTTTTTGCGAAAAACTCTTGACAGTCGCCCCCCCGCCGGATATAATACCCTTGCTATGGCGGTGTAACTCAGTTGGCCAGAGTAGTCGGTTCATACC
>LXOW01001677.1_pt2 | contig 53923 bp, 50 predicted proteins | sample 1368591 | NCBI WGS metagenome assembly LXOW01 (sample SAMN04884650, study PRJNA319009) | bovine gut metagenome | isolation source: Cow rumen | host: Bos taurus | place: Italy: Legnaro (PD) | collected 2014-07-09
AGATGTGTATAAGAGACAGGTTTATGTCGGATGCCCTTGACGCAGCCGCTTTGATCGGCCTGCGCCGCGCCGTCATCCATCCGAAGCATCTTACCGCGTGCGAGGACGATTTCGACGCGAACCTGAAAGAGAATATCAAGAGACTCACTCCGGCTGCTGAAAAGGCCGAAAAGCTCGGCATCAGGCTGCTGGTCGAGAATATGCCGAACTACTATACCGACGGCCGGATGCGTTTCGGCTGCCTGCCCGAACATATAATCGCCGTTGCCGATTATTTCGGCTGCGGCATCTGCTGGGACACCGGACATGCGAACATCAGCGAGGTCGACCAGCGGGCAGCGCTCAACAAAATCGGGAAGCGGCTCGGCGGGCTGCATCTCAACGACAACGTCGCGGGACACATCGACGCGCATCTGATACCCTTCTTCGGCACCTCCGACTGGGAGGGCGTGATGAAAGGCCTTGCGGATATCGATTACGACGGGACTTTCAACTTTGAGTGCCGTACGTATCATATGCCTTCGCATGCGTCGGGGTACGTCGGAGAGCATCTGCTCTGCGTCGCGCACACCCTTCTCGGAATGATGGAGGAAAAGTAATGAAAAAAGCGCTTATCACGACCGTCTGCTGCCTGCTGGCAGCCGTATTTCTTGCCGGATGCGGCACGACGATCACGCCCGATCCGGGAACTTCCGCCGAACAAACCGAAAAACAGGAGCCGACAGGAACCGCGGAACCCACAACGACGCCGGGCACCGAGCCCGCGGCGACGACAGAAGAGATCACGGAGGCGCCGACCGGAATGGAATATCCGAAGGATAAGAAACTCAACGTTCTGCTTATAGGCAACAGCTTCTCATATTACAACGATATGAACGCGCCGAACGGTATTCTCAAGAAGATTATCGCGTCGGCCGGATACAGCGTCAACGTGACCGCGGTTTACAAGGGCGGTTACTATCTGCGCCAGTTTCTCGACGAGAACGACGATTACGGCAAACAGGCTCCCACTAAGCTCAGATCGAGCGCCAAATACGACATCGTGGTGATTCAGGAGCAGTCTGCCAACCCGATCGCGAACCCCGGAGACTTTTATAACAGCTGCCGCGAGTTCAAGAAGCTGACCGACGCAAACGGCGGACGGCTCTATCTATACGCGACCTGGGGATACAAGACGGGGCACTCTTCTCTCAAAACCTACGGCACGTCTTCTGCCGATATGGAGGCAAAACTCCGCGCGTCCTACGCCGCAATCGGCGAGGAACTCGGCGTCACGGTAATCAACGCCGGCGCAGCATTCACGCTTTCCTCGTCGCAAAATCCGAGAATCGATCTGTATCACACCGATCTTAAGCATCCGTCCGAAGCGGGAAGCTATCTTATCGCCTACACGATTTACGGAACGGTGTTCGGCGAGGATCCGGCCGAGCTCACCTACAACGGCACGCTGACCGAAGAGACCGCGGCCGCGCTGCGCGCCGCCGCCTCGAAGATCGTCAAAGAAGGCGCTCCGGTCGATGAGAAATACAAAACTTCGTCGCAGGGCGTCGAGCCGGTCGCGGTTTCGGTTCCGCAGGGAAACGTCGATTCCTCCAAGACGGTTATGCTGACGGCCAAACCGACCTCGGAAATCATATCCGTTCTGAAAAAGACCGACGGAGGCGCCGGTGACGGCTGGATGAGAATTTATTCGGGCGGCGGATATTTCTCGGGAATCAGAGGCGACAAGGATAAGATTTCCTCGCTTGAATACAGCGACAAGGGCCTCAGCGACGCACAGAAGGCAGATATTGCGGATATCGGATATGGAGTATCGGTAATCGGCATCGAATATATGGACTCCTCCAAAAAAGGAACCAACGCCTCGACCGACGCCGGACGGATGACGTCTGTCAGCAATCTCGTCAACGGACACTGGGGCACGTCCTTCATGGCGGCCATGTTCTTTGACAAAACCTACTACGACGTCTACGGCAACGCAGGCGAGACCGCGCCGTACACCGGCCTGATCACGCTCAATTTCGGATCGGTCAAGACGTTCGACGCCATCGGTTACTTCTCCGGCACGCTCAAGGGCTTTGCGCAGGCGCAGGAGGTCTTCGTCAGCGACGACGGAGTCAACTGGACGAAGGTCGAATCTGCCTGCTACGACGCCTCCAAGACGCCGCTCAAGGCGCTGACCGACGCAAAGATTCCCGACCCATGGAACAACAACACCGCGACCGTCGAGACGCTCTTCTCGATGTCGGGCGCGTCGGGCAAGTATATCCGTCTCGGGATAATCCGCGGCGGCAACGTCGGAGGTAACGCCACCGGCCTGATGGAGATCAACACAAGAGAAATAGTCGTGTACGGCGGATAAACGGAGGAAATCATCATGAAAAAGCAAACCGGCGGACTCGTTGAAGGAAAAATCGCCGTCGTTACCGGGGCCGGACAGGGCATCGGTGCCGGGATTGCCGAAATGCTCGCCTCTCACGGCGCGTTCGTAATCGTAACGGATATTAATCTTGAGCGCGCGGAGGCGACGGCGCAGAAGATTCGCGACGACGGCGGCGAAGCGGTCGCCGAGTATTTCAACGTCGCGGATTTTGAGAATATCAGAAACAACGTAGACAAACTCGCCGCGATACGCGGAAGAATCGATATCTGGGTCAACAACGCCGGCATCACCGGAACGGCGCGAGTAGAGGAAATCACGCTCGAGGACTGGGACAGAATGCAGACTCTCGACATAAAGAGCGTCTTTTTCTGCACGCAGGCCGTATTTGAGATCATGAAAAAGCAGAATTACGGCAAGCTCGTGCACATCTCGTCAATGGCGGGCGAGCGCGGCGGAAGATCCTCCTCCTGCGCCTATTCGTCGGCGAAGGCGGGCGTGCTAAACCTGTCGAAATGCTTCGCGCTCTCGGGCGGCAAGTACAATATCACCTCAAACTGCGTCTGCCCGGGCAGAACTCTGACGGCGATGGCGCAGGGACTGAACTGGCTGACCGACCCGAACGACGCGCCCGAGAAGACCATCCCTCTCTGCCGCTTCGGCACGCCGGAGGACATCGCGGGAGCCGTGCTCTTTCTGTCGTCCGACCTCGCCTCCTACGTCACCGGCGACGTGATCGACGTCAACGGCGGATTGTATATGAAGTAAAAAGACGCATATGACGGCTCCTCGTTTTTTTATAATAATTATAAATAATTATATTGATTTCACGACAATAGTGTGTTATAATAACCATAATAATAAAATTCATTGGAGAGGAATGTTATGAAAAAGAGAGTTGTTACCGCTATTATCGTCCTGATTCTTTTGATCAACGCTGCCGTATTGGGTTGTTCAGCTTATAACCCTGCTAATTCGGTCTATTATGCTCAGTTGTTCGCTAATTCTACAAATCCTCCATATTTTAATTACTATTCAGGTGGTGACTGTACGAATTTTGTGTCTTCATGTCTTTGGAACGGCGGATTCGCTTCAATGGACAGTATCCCTTCTAATCAGGGGTTTGGTGTCAAAAATGAAACATCTAAGTGGTACAGTTATAGGTTTACTAATGTATGGGACTATTTTTTGGGAATAAAGTACAATTATCGGCCAGTTGATTGGAAGACTTCAACCACGTGGGTTAGAGTATATAACACAGGAAGCGGTAAAGGCCTGTATCAGTATCTAGTGAACACAAAGCAAATGCCTGTCACGATTTGTCAAAAACTTTCAGATGTCGTCCAGTATGCTAACGTGGGTGATGTGATTCAGTGCGCACATAGCGGATGTACACCATCGCATTCTGTTTTGGTAACTTCAAAACAGGCAAACGATATTGGCTTTTCTGCTCACACCAGTGCAAGAAACAATGAGTCTTTTACTGCAATCCTTTGGTCTGAATTTGATGTGTTTTACATCATCCACATCAATTAAATGAAGCAAAAATCCCCCAAAAAATCCGTTACGCTTTTGTTGATAGGCCTTTCCGCCGCTTTGGTTTTGGCCGTCTGTTTGTTGGTTTTTATGCCTCCCAAAGCTGTTGTTGAGAGTATAACGGTAATCCCGGGTTATACCTACTGGTGCGGCGAAAAAGAATCTTCCCCGGATGATGCCGTCGCTATTATAAAAGCGGTTTTCGAAATGGCTGATAATTCCGAATATCAGGATATTCAGTTGATTGCCGAAATTGATGAGCTTCCGTCGGACGACATATCCGATTATTCTATGGCAATCTTCGAACTTGACGTCACAGGACGGTCGTTGTTTGAGGCGCACACTCCGTTCCCGCTTGTCGACAGATGTGAGAATCCCGAAGGAATAGTATTGTTTACAACCGCATACTCAGAAGAGATAGAAGTCGAAAGATTCTCAAAGGAGCATGTTTGGATAAAAATATTTCTTTTTACCGGAGGCAAGACCGAAGAAGAAATATCCGGGGTTCTGAAATCGATTGTTTTCCAGTTCCCGTATTCAAACCGCGTACGTCGCGGTTCTAGCTATTACTCGTCATGCAAACACGCAGAAGTGATTTTCGATAGTGACTGGTCGATCGAACTTCCTGAGACAGGAACAAGCGACCTGCCGGGTAATATGTCTGAAGGCGAATAAACAAATAATTAGGCCGCGGGGAAACGTTGTTTTCCCGCGGCGTTCTAAAAGAGAAAGAGAAATGATAAAACTACTAAATGTTAGCAAAAAATACGGAAACGAGTATTATTCGACCGAGGTGCTCGAGGACGTGAGCATTTCGATAGGCGGAGGTGAAACCGTCGCGGTCGTCGGAAAATCCGGCTCAGGCAAAAGCACCCTGCTGAATATCCTGTCCGGAATGGATCGCCCTACTTCCGGCGCTGTAATGGTTGACGGAGAGGATATTTGCGTAATGCCCGAGAAAGCAGTTTCTCGCATCCGTCTGGAGAAATTCGGGTTTGTGTTTCAGGATTATCAGCTTGTTTCCACTCTCACGGCTCTCGATAACATTATTCTTCCGGCGATTGCCTTGACGGGGCGGTATGACAGGGAGTGGTTTGATAAAGTTGTTTCTTTGACCGGGCTTGAGTCGAAGCTCGGCAATTATCCGACCCAACTTTCGGGCGGAGAAAGACAAAGGGTGGCTATCGCGCGAGCGATCATTAACAGGCCGGCTGTACTTTTCGCCGACGAGCCCACAGGCAACCTTGATTACGCAACCACCGGAGACGTGATGAATTTCTTGTTTGAATATGCCCGGAGCAGTCATTGCGATTTCATATACGCGACACATGACAGGGAGCTTTGTCGAATGGCGGATCGAGTCATTCTGGTAGAACGGAAAAAGGTGCGGGAACTCAATGAAAAAGGATAAAACTTCGTTCGGGATTATCTGCCGCGGTATTGCCAAAAACAAGGTCTGCCTCGCGGTTTTTTTTGTGACGATGACGATTTGTTTTATCTTGCTGCCGTTAATCCCAATGTACTCGACAGCCGTCGACCGGATTCGCTATTATGATGAAGAAAAAACCTACGGCAGCTTTGATCTTGTCACTTTTGATATGGATGTCGCTTCAAAAATAGGAAGTTCCTCGTTCACGGAAATAATCTCGACGTGTTTTTTCCGCTTTGAAACAGAGGAGTGCTACGGGGGCAGGTATGCGTCGTTCTATTATTCTACCGAAAGTATTCTTGATATGACGGAATACCTGCTGTCTCGCGGGAGATTCCCGGAGAAGGACGGCGAAGCAGCTTGTGAGGCATGGATGCTCAGGCAGTTGGGACTGTCATCCGGAGAAATGCTTGGGGCCGTGATAGAAATAGGAGACTTACAGCTGGAGGTTACGGGTATAGTCGAAGCTGACACTTCCGGAACAGGCATCGATACAAGCTCTGCGGGAACAGTGTTCATGTGGGCGGATTCCGGTTATACAGGCGTGTTTATTGATCTTTCTCCCGAAGTCGACCCGACAGATTTTTTGAGAAAAAGCGGCTTTTCCGATCAGGATTTTTATACAAATCTCGTCAAGTCATATGTGAGGGAAAGCAGAGATGACGGAAAAGCCGTTATGCTTTTCATATTCGGCATTTCTGTTATGTCATCGTTTCTCGTCATTTACAATATCGCGGTGTTTGTTATTGAAAAGAACCGGCAGGACTTTATTTCGATGATAAAGATCGGGATACCGGAACGCCGTATAAAAGGAGCGCTCTTTTCATTATTGGGAATCTTTCTCTGGATTCCCGCCGGCATATTGGGGGTGTTGACCGATTTTCTCGCAGCAGCCGCATTCTCTTTGAAGTTTAAAGGCGTCAACGGCTTCGAAATTATTACCTCTTTTTCCTCGATAATATGTTTTTCTGTTGTATGGTTTTCTGCTATTGCGGCTGTTAGTTGTGCGGTCGTGTTCTTCGGAAGGAAAAGAGAACTGCGCATAAAATCCGGAAGGTCGCGCAACGTCGGGAATACGGCGCCTGTTTTTTTCAGGGCTTCCGCAAATAACCTGAGGTCAGCTCCGCTGGTCACAATAAGCGCGGTTCTCTCTTTGTCAGCCGTTCTTATCTTCTCAAATGTCACGCTTTTCTACTTAAAAGCCCAGACAAGTCAGCTGGTTGATTACGGCGACGTTGAATACGTTGTTTCTTTTGATACACTCGCCGCATATACTCCGGATACGGAAACAGAGCGCCGGGAAATTACAGAGAATCTCCTTTCGGATCCCGCACTGGAAAGCGAGCAGGTCAGACTCGCGGTTTCGAAGATATCGATTGATAAGAGCGCCATCGGTAAGAGATTTGCGGACCTGCTGCGATTCGATTCCCTGTTTAACGCAGCTTATAATAATAATCTGACGCGTATGGTTCCGGTTTTCGTCGGGTATACGACTGTTTCTTCCTTAAAAAACAGTTCGGATAAACCGCTTCCGGAACTGTCGGACGACGAAGGTCTGATTCTCGCGAAACCCTACAACTGCTCTTTCGAAGGATTTTCAGGGGTTTCGGACATCAGCGCGGAAACCCAGGTCGGCGAGATCTCTTTTAAGGTCATGGATTTTGAGCTTGCGTGCAGTTTCTATTCAAATGACGTTTTTGCAGTCGCAGTTGTCAGCGATGCGGTTTTCGAAAAACTGAGCTCCGGCCTTTTTTCAGCGCCGGTATATATTCACGGAAACGTGAGTGAGGATTATCTGCTCCATAGTATATCCAATCTATTGCTTGTAAGAGTGGAACCAGTCAAAGAAATTGAAAACGAAATGAGAGAGGGGATGGAAAGAACAAACAGAATTATGGTAGTTCTGTTTATTATTGCGGCAGTTTACTCGATGGTCTGTCTGACAGTAACATGTCTGATGAGAGAGATTCTTAACGGAAAGGAGTACGCAACACTCAACGCTATGGGAATACCGCTTCGTAAAATTCTGCGTATTCCGGCATATGAGTATGCGGTTGTCTTGCTATCTGTAATAATCTTTTCCGGAGCCGGTGTGTTTTTCGGTTCCAGTATTGTTGTGTTGCTTTCTGAAAGCGAAGTCATCAAAAGACTTACCCCATTCCCGACAGGTTCATTTCTGGTTGGCGTGGGTCTGTTGGCTTGCTTGTCTTTAGTTTGTGCTGCAATTTCAATCTTATCATTAAGGAAAGAGAGCGCAATTGCAACGGTGGTGCGCCGGTAGCAGCCCATCTGCAGCGCGGAAGCCGGGGGAGGACAATGTTGTTTCGCATCCGTACCGATGGCGCAAATCTCTATGTTTCAAAAATGAATAATTAAAAGGCGGCGGCCCGGCTGCCTAATACATATTATTCATAATCGAACAGCCCCTCCGCGGCCATTGCGGTCAGCGGCAGATCCCGGTCGCGTATGCAGGGACGGCTGATGTGATACGACGCGCTCCTCGGGAAGCCGAGATCGTACGGCGACGGATGAGGGTTACGACAACCGGGAATTATCTTGAACTACAATTCCGGAAAACAAACCGGGAAATCTTTGCCTTCCCCGGGGCAAAGTATTGAACCTCCGCTCCGCGTCGCTTCAAACTTGAAGGCGGGCGGTCGCCGACGCTTTTAACGTCGGCGAAGGCTGGATGAGACCTCAGTTTATTGCCTTATCCCGACCTAAACACCTCAAAACTCAATTAATATTTCCAAAATCGCCTGCTATCCGAATATATTTTCTCCAAACCCTCAAAAAATCATTGATTTTTTCGACAAAATGCGATATAATATTCAAAACGATTCAACGATTGCGACATATGCGCGCAAAACGGGAAAAAAGGAGATTCGGATGGCAGACGCAACAGTTAAAAAAGCTTTCGATTCGGTAATCGGTTTTGCGCACGGCATCTTCTCGCCCGGCGGGACAAAGGCCGCGCAGGCTGACGAATCCGTCCCGGACGTCACCGCAGAACCATACACCGACCCGCGCGCCGTAATCAGGATGGAATCCAACAGCGACGGCAGCGTAACCGTTTACCACCCGGACGGTTCTTCCGAACGCCGCGCGGTAATCAGATAAACCCGTTCAGAAACACATAAAAACGCACAAAGCGCAACGCCCGTTGCGCTTTTTGCGTTTTTCGCGTCCGGTTTCGCGGACGCGTCTCGTGCCGCATCAGCGGCACATATCGAATGCCGCGAAGCGGTATATATCGAACAGCGCAGAACTTCGTGACAAAGTCGCAAAGTTCTGCGCTGTATCTCGAGCGCGCTTGACGCGCATATCTCGGCGAGCGAAAGCGAGCTTACTCCAGCCTTCCGCCGGGTTCAATCACTCTCTTTACTCCTTCCTCAAACACCGTGCACTCGGCGCCCTGAATGAACGCTCCGTCCTCTTTCACGATGATTGCCGTCTCCTCCGACAGCGCGACGAGGCGCGGAAATCTCTTCGCAATCCGCTCAACAGCGGCGTTCCTCTCGGCGTTTACGAATTCGTCGCGGCTGTTGTTGTAATGCGCGACGGTCGACCAGCCTCCGATCATGTCAAGGCCATGCGTTTCCTCGAGAAAGACCGCGTTTTCGTCCATATAGATGATCGGCATAATGTCACGGCCGCCGATTATCGCTCCGGCGCTCGTCCCGAAATAGACGCCGCCCGCGAGAAGATAATCGCGGATTTTTTTGTCCCCTCCGTGCTCTTTCAGCGCGGCGAGCAGACGGAAGGTGTTGCCGCCTTCGACGTATATGCCGCCGAACCGCGACAGGTCGCAGTCGTCAAAAAACGCGGGGCTCTCGCAGAGGCGCGACGAGTATATCCCGACCGACGCCGCCCAGGCGACGAAAGAGGAGTAGTGCCCGACCGAGTTTTCGGGCGTCTGCGACAGCGCGACGTAGAGCAGCGGGCGGGATTTATCGACCGCGTCGGCGAAAATCTGCCGCGCTTCGGGGTTTTTCGCGGGTCCGCCGCCCCCGCTGAGTATCATAAGCATGGCCGTTACCGCTTATTTCATATAAAGTCCGCCGTTGACGTCTATGACGTCTCCGGTTATGTAGGACGAGATGTCCGACGAGAGGAATAGCACGGCGCCCGCGATGTCTTCGGGCGTGCCGAAACGGCAGAGCGGGATCGTCTTCTCCGGCGCGTCGTTCGGGTCGGTCAGCCAGTTCAGTCCCTGCGCCATCGCCGTCAGAGTTCTGCCCGGGCAGACGCAGTTGGACGTGATATTGTACTTGCCGCCCGAGAGCGCGAAGCATTTCGACAGGTTGAGCACGCCTGCCTTCGCAGACGAATAGGCGCAGGAGGAGGATCTTCCGCCGCGCTCGCCCGCCATCGACGAGATGTGCACGAGTTTGCCGTAGTTTTGCTTTTTCATAATCTCAAAGACGGCCTGCGTGCAGAAAAAGACGCTCTTTATATCGAGAGTCTGCATTCTGTCCCAGTCTTCGAGCGTGATCTCCTCTACTCGCGCCGTTCCGGTGATGCCTGCGTTGTTGACCCAGATATCGATTCTTCCGCGGATCGCGGCGAGCTTGTCGACGTTGTTTCTGATATTCTCAAAATCCGCGACGTTGAAATACTCGGCGACCGCTTCGCCTCCGTCGCCGCGTATCTTCTGCGCCGTCGCCTCCGCGCGCTCAAGATTAATATCCGTTACTATCACGAACGCGCCGTGGGACGCGAGCATTTCGGCGATCCCGGCTCCGATACCCTGTCCGGCCCCGGTAACGACGGCGATTTTTCCTTCAACGAGTCCGCCGGTTTGTTTTTTCATATTGATCATCCTTTCGTTAAGGCAATACCGCACGGGTTCTCGTTCGTCGAACCCGGCGGAATTGCCGTAAATTATTGGTCATAACTTTCCAGTCAGTCCGCGGTGCCGGATTCGGCGGGTCCGAAAAGCCTGTCCAGTATCGCGTCGACGTAGGGCTTCTGTTTTTCTTCGACAGACTGCCCGTACTTAAAAATTAAATATTCGGGAATATAACTCGACGTCGGAGGGACAAAGAGTACTACGTGCACGTCGTCTCTGCCGACGCCGTATTCCGAAAGGATCTCTTTCATTACGTCTCCGGAAACTCCGTCGCGGTCAAAATCGAAATAACCGCCCGGCGGCGCAAACAACGGCGACACATCCTCCGTGTGTTCCTTCAGAAAAAACGTGAAGCTTTCGACCGACTTGTAAACGCCCGACGTCGCGTAAAGGTCGAAGCCGTTGCCGGCGTCAAGGTCGCGGTATTTTTCCGCGGCTGCGACCCGGGGCTGCGTTCCGGTACCGGCGCCGGGGTCTGCCGTCCCTCCGCAGGCGGAGAGAAACAGCGTCGAAAGGATCAGGCAGAATAACGTTATACGTTTCCTTTTAACGGTCATAATCAATTGCCTCCCGACAATACCTGCTGACGTGATTCGTTCGATAAGCTTTATTCGTAATCGATAAGTCCTTCCGCTTCCATTTCGGTCAGAGGCAGATCCCTGTCGCGGATGCAGGGGCGGCTGATATGATAGGACGCGGTGCGCGGGAAGCCGAGATCGTAGGGCGAAGGCCAGACGAAGCGACTCTTGACGCCGCGTCAGGAAAGATCTTCAAAGAGTACTTACTTTCCAAATTTGGACCTCATCGAAGAGAAAAAATCCGCTCCGTCAACGGCTTCTGCACCGTTTTCAATTTCGTCGAGACTGCTGTTGATGAGCGTTGCTGCTTGCAGTTTTGCAAACATTTCCTCAAAAAGATTGGTGCTCATCATTACCGCTTCGCCGTACCCGTTTCTTGTGATTACTATCGGAACGGAGCTTTCTTTGCAGAGTTTCATTATATTTGCCGTGTTTTTCAGCGCGTTAACCGGCAATATTTTCGGCAGTTGCTGCGTCATTGTTTGATTCCCCTTTCGGATTGCTCTAATTATGGTAATATTATACCATAATAATCCCAAGATGTCAAATTTGTTTTTTAACGAATTTACACTTGGATTGTTTTTGATCTATATGTCTTGTATGCTTGGTAAAAGCAGGTCGGACAATTGAAAACCACCCGTAGGGGCCGATCCGTTTCGCGCAGCGGAAGGGTTCGGCCCGCCGGATTGTGTGCGATTCGCACAAAGTTTCGTCTTTCTCGTCTGGAACGAACATTTTGCCTTCCCTCGGGGGAAGGTGGACGCGTCGCGCTTCAGCGCGATCGCGGACGGATGAGGGTTACAAAAATCGGGAAATATCAAAACCGACGGTTTATAAATTGGAATCCGGGAAATCCCTGCCTTCCCCGCGGGGGGAAGGTGATTTTTTTGCCCGCCTTTTGATATGCGGGCAAAAAAACGGATGAGGCCTCAGGATCGATAGCGCTATGTTCCGGTGAAGTTTGCGGCTTCGCCTCAAGTTATGATTGCGCTTCGCGCAAGTTATTACCGCGCTCCGCGCGAGTTATGATTGCGGCTGGCGCCGCAAGTTATGAGTCCCGCTGCGCGGAACGTCAATCCTCATAATCAATCAATCCCTCTTCCGGCATCTCGGTCAGAGGCAGATCCCTGTCGCGTATGCAGGGGCGGCTGATATGATAGGACGCGGTGCGCGGAAAGCCGAGATCGTACGGCGACGGCCCTACAAATCTGCTCTTGACGCCGCGGACGTGAATCGCGTCGTCGTCAACGGTTATTACCGCGTAGAGCGCGTTCATGTAAGGCGCGCAGCCGGTCATATGGCGATAAATCTTCGATATCGTCTCGCTGTAGCGCACGCAGTCGTACTTGTGGCCGATCCAGATGTTGCTGGCGCTGTTGACGCTCATGAAGGGCACGCCCGACCGCACGCAGACGCCGTCGATATGATTGTGCCCGTTCATCGCGAATATCACCCGCCGCCGGTCGGCGTTGCATCTGCGGACGATCTCCCAGACCGTCGGCCCGTCGTGCGCGTTGAGCATCTCGTCGCCGAGTGCTGCGTGGCTGAGCAGCACGCAGGGAAGGGAGGACGTCATTATCTGCTCTTCGAGCCATGACAGCTGTTCCTTCCCGAGCCAGGTCAGGGCGTTGCCGCCCCTGAAATTGCGGTAGTTGCAGTGATCGTAGTCAAGAAGCGTCTCGCCGTCGAGTATGCTGTTCGTATCGAGCGCTATAAAGCGCAGCCCGCCCCGCTCGAAGACGTAATATGGCGCCGGCATACCCCAGTATGCGCAGGCCGTCGCCTTTGTGCAGGAGTCCATATCGTGATTGCCGAGCACTCCGTACATCCGCAGGCCGGACTCTTCTATCATCTTCAGAATCGCGAGTTTCTCGTCGTCGCGGTCGTTGGCGAACCATCCCGAGCGGTTCTCCAGATCGCCGTGCGACGCGAGAAACCCGGTGTCGGGGTACATAATATCGCCGAGGTGTATGATAAACTCAACGTCCTGTGCCTTCGCCTCTTCGAGTATGACCTGCATCCGCGCGACTCCGTCGTGCATTATATCCACGTGCAGATCGGTGAATACGAGAAATTTTGTCACTGCTTTTTCTCCGGTTTCCATTCTCAGTGATGAATTGGTTAAAAAGTAATAGTCTACAGCTGCGGCGACTTACTTTTTGAGCCCTCGCCCGCCAGATATTATACCACATTTTCGAGCGGAGGTCAATTTGAAAACAAAATCTTATATTTTGACAACTTATCTATTGACAACATCAATCAAAAAGTTTATAATATACCTATCATATAAGGAGAGTTCATTATGACCACTTCGGAACAGATTCGTGTACTATGTGTGCGATCCGGGATAAGTTTGTCTGAGCTTGCTCGACGCATCAACCAGACGCCACAGAATTTCAGCGCTAAACTAAAGAGAAACACCATTACTCAGGAGGAACTTGCTCAGATTGCGGAAACGTTAGATTCGCAGTATGAGCATTATTTTGTTCTCTCGAACGGCGAAAAGATAGAATAAAGGCAGAACAGTTTATGACAAAACATGAAATAATATTCGGGGACAGCAGAAGCATGTCCCGGATTGCCGATAAATCGGTACAGTTGATAATCACCTCGCCTCCGTACTGGCAGCTGAAGGATTACGGCACGGACGATCAGATTGGTTTCAACAACAGTTATGAAGAATACATAAACAATCTGAATCTCGTATGGAAAGAGTGCGACCGCGTTCTTACACCGGGATGCAGACTTTGTATTAACATCGGCGACCAGTTCGCCAGATCCGTGTACTACGGCAGGTATAAGGTCATACCGATAAGAACCGAGATAATACGGTTCTGCGAAACGCTCGGAATGGATTATATGGGCGCCATAATCTGGCAGAAAACCACCACTATGAACACGTCGGGCGGCGGCGCCGTGATGGGCAGTTTCCCCTATCCGCGGAACGGCATCTTGAAAATGGATTACGAATTCATCCTGATTTTCAAAAAGCAGGGAACTCCTCCGAAGCCGACGGAAGAGCAGAAAAGATTGTCCGAACTGTCAAAAGAAGAGTGGAATCTGTACTTTTCATCGCACTGGCATTTCAACGGCGCCAAGCAGCAGGAACACATCGCGATGTTCCCCGAGGAACTTCCAAAGCGTCTTATAAAAATGTTCTCGTTTGCCGGAGAAACTGTGCTTGACCCGTTTGCCGGAAGCGGTACGACATCTCTTGCTGCAAAGAACACAAGACGCAATTCCGTGGGCTATGAAATAAACGCCGGTTTTAAAGGAATAATTGAGGAAAAAATAAACGGTAGGCAGCCCGATATTTTTGAAGAGAACTATACCTTGGATTTCTCCGAAGACCCGAACCGCGATTATTCTTTTGACAAACTGCCTTATCTGTTTTCGGATCCGCACAAGATCGATAAAAAGATCGACGTGAAAAAACTGACTTTTGGATCCAAAATCGACGGGAGCGATGCAAAACGCGAGGATTATTTAGGCGTAAAAAAAGTTTTGTCTCCGGACAAAATAGAATTGAGCAGCGGTCTTACGATTAGACTCATTGGGATAAAACCCAAGCCGGAATACTTTTCTGAGGCGACGGAATATCTAAGGGCAAAATTTGCCAAGAGAAAAGTGTTTCTGAAATTCGATAACGTCAAGTACGACGCCGATGGCAACCTGCTTTGCTATCTTTACCTAGATAACAAAACGTTTATGAACAGACATCTCCTGAGAACCGGATACGTCGACCCGGATTTAACTATGGACTATAAATATAAAACTATTTTTGCGGAGGATGTAAGAAATGGCAAAAGAATGGATACTGAACAGCGCGACCAACCGCTTTCAGCTCAACTATAAGAGGAACGTAGGTGCAACGTCGGAGGCGATCAGAAAGTGCGCTCCGAAATCACTCGACGAGTGGCGAAAGTACTATTACGAGAACATACGGTCGGAGGAACATATTACCGAACTCGGCAGGAAGCTGTACGTGAAAATATCGGAGGTTCTGGTTGCTGAAATCGAAGGTATAACCGAGGACGATTGCATATCATTCTTAAAGCAGCTGGTAATTGACAGAACATATGATGGATACGTCAGGGAAATCAAAACCATTTACGGGCAGCTGCAGGAAATGGTAAACGAGAAAATCGAGCCGGCACCTGACGAATGGGACCGCCTTTTCAACGTCGATTTCTTCATCAAAATCAACGGAAAACACATCGGCCTTCAGATTAAGCCGGTATCCAACGTGGCGAGCATCCCCGAAATCTATAAAGAAAAAGGGATACAGCTCGAATCACATGAAAAGTTCAGAAAGAAATACGGAGGAAGGGTATTCTATCTGTTCTCCTGCAAAGACGGAAACAAAAAGGTGATAGTCAACACGGAAGTCGTTGACGAAATCAAAAAAGAAATAGCCAGCTTAAAAGTCTGATAAGGAGCACGATGCGTCCATCGGCCGACGGGTACATTTTTGGAGAAATAAAAGAAGACACTTCGCATTATCGCAATAATTATCACCATTTTGTTCATCTTTTTGAGCGCATCATGCGACGATGAAAGAAGCAATGGTGAGGCAGAGCAGACGGGTCGCACAACATCCGCTGTCGCTGAGGACAAGGCCGAAAGCGCAGCTGTTACTACTGGAAGCACTCCAGCCGATACAGTTTCAACTCCGGATCTCCCAGAGAATATCAAATTCAAGCTTCTGGACGACGGAACCTACTGCGTATACGCCGTATACAAAGTCGAACTGCCCGAAGAAATTGAGATACCCGGAGAATATAACGGCAAACCCGTGACCGTTGCTATATCATATTAATGTTGTGTCTTCTTACGGCTGTCAAAGGCGGCCTTTAGGCCGTTCATCTTGACCATTGTCGGCAAGAAGCGGATTTGCTACATCCGGCTGAACCGGCTATGCTGTTTATCCGTTTTCGATTTTGCGATAATAATAATATACCTTAACTTTTCCTGTAGAGCGATAGTATGACAATGACAGACATATACAAAACAGCATTCTTCAACAGCCGTGCCGCACGGCACAAGGCGAATTTTCACGCCCGTACAACGCGCAGCGACGGGCTGCTGCCGCCCGCCGAAGCCGAAGCACTCTGCCGCTCGCGCGGATACGGCCTGCCGGCTCTGACCGATCACCGGTGTGCGGGGCCGACGCGGTCGGAGGGAGGACGAAACCGTGGGTAAAACCGAGCTGCAGACGCTTCTTCTTTTTCTGATATATTACGCTCCCGTTTTTCTTCTCGTTCTTTCGTTGAAAATCCCGGATTTTCGGGTTTATTCAAAGCGGTCAACGAGAGGGAAGGGACGCCGGACGATGATCTTCGCCGTTGAAACGGCTGCTGCCGCCGTATTCCTCGCCTGCGCCGTAGCCGTCGCGTTTTTCACTGTTCGGGAGAATAATACGCTTCTCTGGATATTGCTAAGGTACGTCGGTATTCCTGCGGGGCTCGCGATTCTGCTGATCTTTATCTTCTCCCGCATAGAACCCAGGTTGTCCGGAGAGCCCGGAGTATGCGATGCTGCTTCCGAACTGTCACGGATATCTGTTCCCGTGATTGCGGTATTCGTTCCGGTTTATGCGCTTGAATGCGTTTTTGCGCTGCTCGTCACTCTTTCTTCGGGGTGGAATCTCGGCGACGGAATAATCGAGGACCTGGCGGGCGCTTTTGCGCGGGCAACAGGCAGTTTCTGGGGCCCGGTGCTCTCGTTTTCGCTGATCGGCGTCACCTTCGCCGCCGCCGTTGCGGTCAAATGCATGATGAACCGCAGACGGGCGCGTTGACCCAACAATGTAATTACATAATTCCCCTCAAAAATCCTCTCGCGTCACCCGAAATCCGGTTGACCGCGGGGGATTTTTATTATATAATATTCTCATAAAGGCAATACCGCGTGCGGGTTTTCCGTGTCCGCGGTGAAAGGAAGGACTAATGTCTGTAATGCAGTCGCGGGAACGCGCGGTCGGTATGTACTCGAAGATGTACACGATCCGCGAGTACGAGGAAACTGTCAAATACCTCTTTTTTGAGGGAATAATGCCCGGCACGATTCACCAGAGCGCCGGGGAGGAGGCGTCGGCGGTCGGAATCATTTACGATCTGACCGACAAGGACGTCATCTTTTCAACACATAGGCCGGCCGGGCACGATATCGCCAAGGGAGTCACGCTTCGCGCGATGATGTGCGAGATGTTCGGCAAGGCCGAAGGCTGCTGCCGCGGCAAGGGCGGAGCCATGCATACGGGCGATTTTTCGATCGGTGCGCCGCCGGCAAACGCGATCGTCGGAGGCAACATTCCGATCGCCGCAGGAGCCGCGCTCGCTTTCAAGATGCAGAAACTGCCGCACGTCGCCGTGTCCTTTATGGGCGACGGAGCAACGAACGAGGGTTCCTTCCACGAGGGACTCAATTTCGCCGCGACCTGGAAGCTGCCTGTGATCTACGTCTGCGAGAACAATCTCTATTCGGCGAATACGTCGATTCATCTGACGACGCTGCTTGACAATCCGGGCGCCGACAGGGGAGTTGCCTACGGGATGCCGGGGATCGTTGTCGACGGCAACGACGTGTTAGCTGTCAACGAGGCGATGGCCGAGGCGACGGCCCGCGCGAGAGCCGGTGAGGGACCGACGATAATAGAGGTTAAGACTTATCGCAAATACGGCCACTCGAGAAACGACGCCTGCGGCTACCGTCCGAAGGAGGAGGAAGCCTGGTGGTTCGCACGCGATCCGGTCAAATGCTTCCGCGAGAGACTGATAAACGAGAACGTCGCGACGGACGAAGAGCTGTCCGCGATCGAGGAAAAGATAACGGCGGAGATCGAAGAAGCCGTCGAATACGCAAAGAACGCACCCTTCCCGGCGCTTGAGAGCGCCCTCGAGGACGTTTACGCCGACTGAAAGGAGAAAGAGTAATGGCTGTTATGTCTATTGCGGACGCCCTTAAGGCGGCAATCGCCGAGGAAATGCGGCGCGACCCGAGCGTTTTCGTGCTCGGCGAGGATGAAGACATTCCCGGAGGAATGGGCGGAGCTTTCACCGTCACCAAAGGGATCGGAGACGAATTCGGAAGAATGGAGAACCGCGGCGGTATCGTCAGCGAGGGACGCTGCATCAACACGCCGATCTCCGAGATCGCGATCGCCGGCCTTTGCGTCGGTTCGGCGATGTACGGAATGAGGCCGGTAGCCGACCTGCAGTATTGCGATTTTCTCTTCTGCATGATGGATCAGCTGGTCAATCAGGCCGCGAAGATGCGCTATATGTCGGGAGGCACGCTGTCGGTTCCGATGGTTATGCGCTGCCCGACCGGCGCGACGAACCGCGGCGCTCAGCACGCGCAGAGCCCCGAGACCTATTTCGCGCACGTGCCGGGCTTAAAAGTCGTCTGCCCGTCGACCGCCGCCGACGCGAAGGGGATGATGAAGACGGCGATCAGGGACAACAACCCCGTCATCTTCTTCGAGCACAAGCTGCTCTACGGTTCCAAGAGAAAAGAAGCCGGAGCGCTCAACCCGGCGGGCGAGGTTCCGGACGGCGATTATACGGTTCCGTTCGGAAAGGCCGCGATTAGAAGAGAAGGCAAGGATATAACGATCGTCGCGAATCTCCTCATGAGCTACAAGGCCCAGGAGGCCGCTGCGGAGCTCGCAGAGGAGGGAATCGACTGCGAGATCATCGATCCCCGCTCGCTGCTTCCTTTCGATTACGAGACGGTTACAGAGTCTCTGAGAAAGACCGGCAAGCTGATGATAGTCCACGAGGACACATACAACTGCGGCTGGGGCGCTCAGCTGGCGTCTTATATCGCCGAGCACGAGATATTCCTGCTCGACGCGCCGATAGTCCGCGTAGCGGCGCTTGACACGCCTGTGCCCTTCTCGCCGGTGCTTGAGAATTACGTGATTCCTTCGAAGGAGAGAATCAAGGAAGAGGCAAGGAAGCTGGCTAGGTTGTAATATGTACAGCTTTAATCGTGACGAATACGAAAAGCGCGTCAGGTGGTTTCAGGAAGCACGCTTTGGGATGTTCATTCACTGGGGACTCTACGCGATCCCCGGGCGCGGCGAATGGGTGAAAAGCCGCGAAAAGATACCAGACGAGGTCTACGACAGGTATTTCTCCGAGTTCGAGGCGCGCGATTTCGACCCGAAAAAGTGGGCGCGGCTCGCAAAGGACGCCGGAATGAAATACGCCGTTCTGACTGCGAAGCATCACGACGGATTCTGTCTCTTCGACAGCGCTCTGACCGATTACAAATCGACGAATACGCCCTGCGGAAGGGATCTTGTGCGCGAGTATCTCGACGCCTTCCGCGCCGAGGGACTGAAAGTCGGGTTATACTACTCGCTGCTCGACTGGCATCATCCCGATTATCCGCACGTCGGCGACAGGACGCACCCGATGAGAGGCAACCCGGATATGACCGACGAAGGGCGGGATTTCGACCGCTATCTCGATTATCTGCACGGTCAGGTGCGCGAGCTCTGCACGAATTACGGCAAGCTCGATATTCTCTGGTTCGATTACTCTTACGGAGAGATGCGGGGCGAGAAATGGCGCGCGACCGAGCTCGTCACGACGGTGCGTGAGCTTCAGCCGGGCATACTCATCGACAATCGCCTCGAAGGAAGCGGGTCGGAGCAGGGCTCGCTGATGACCGGAGAGCCGCTGCCCTGGCACGGCGATTTCGCATGCCCCGAGCAGATCATTCCTCCGCGGGGACTTGTTGACGCGAAAGGCAGACCCGTCGTCTGGGAGGCGTGCGTAACCATGAACAACCATTGGGGTTTCTGCCGCGACGACCGGATGTTCAAGCCGGCCGGAATGCTGATAAGAAAGCTTGTCGAGTGCGTATCGAAGGGCGGAAATCTGCTGCTCAACGTCGGGCCGGACGCGAGAGGAAATATACCGCCCGAATCGGTCCGCATACTCGAACGTATCGGCGAGTGGATGAAGCTCAACTCCGAGTCGGTTTACGGATGCGGCGCGGCGGCTGTCGAGCGTCCCGACTGGGGCAGATACACTGCTAAGGACAATAAAACGCTTTACTGCCACGTATTTGACAATACGATAGGCCCGCTGCCTCTCATCGGCGTCAGGCAGGAGGACATCCTGTCGGCGCGGGAGCTTGCGACGGGTGCCGAGATACAGGCGAAGGGCGGATGGATGTGCTCGGATTATCCCGACGTGGCGTTCGTCACGCTCGGAGAAAATCCGGTACTGCCTGACGGGGACGACACGGTTATAAAGGTTGAGTTGAGGTAATAATCATGATCAAAAAAATAGTTATGCCGGCGGCCGGACAGACGACCGACACGGCGACGGTCGTCTCGCTGAAGGCGGCGGTCGGAGATAAAGTCAAACGCGGGGACGTCCTGCTTGAAGTCGAAACCGACAAGGCGACGCTCCCGATAGAAAGCGTGGCCGCGGGATACGTCTGCGCGATACACGTGAGCGAATACGATACCGTGGACGCGGGTTCGCTGCTTATGGAGATCGGCTCGGAAGAGGATCTTGCCGCGGCGAAGAGCGGAAAATCCGCTCAGGAGCCGGAGGAAAAGGCGGAACAGGTCGGGCAGACGGAACCCGACGACGATTTCGCACCTGTCGACGCGCCGAAATCCGCGCCTGTCGTAGAAAAGATTGAAAAACCGGTCGCCTCGTCCGTCCGTGCTATGCCGAACGCGAAGGCGGCGGCGAAGGAAGCCGGGATCGATCTTGCTTCGGTGACGCCTTCAAATGGAGAGTTTATCACAAAGCGCGACGTCGAAAAAGCGGCAGCAGCTACGGAGAAAACAGGGCGTTCTGCGACGTCTGCGACCGTACCTACGTCTGTAATGCGGGACACGCTCGCGTCGAAACTGTCGGCGTCGTCTGTCCCGGTCCAGACGGTGACAAGGACCGCGAACGCCACGGCTCTCGCCGGATTTCTTTGCAAATATTCGGAGCTTAATTCGGTCGAGACGCGTGCAGGAGACGTCGTTATGCTGGCGCTGGCGCGCCTGTCCGACAGGTTCCCGGCAATTTGCCTCAGAGCCGAAAAGGCGGGGCTTGTTCAGACGCAAGGATGCGTATTCGGACTTGCATATACCGGACTCAACGGGACCGTTTCGGCGGCCGCCGCGGGTATAGAAAAGCTCGGGCTTGCCGCTCTGGCGCGAATCAATCGCGAAGCGCCCCTGCTGCTTGAGCGCGGTGACATGTCGCCGGTAAAACCGGTCACGCTCACCGTTTACGATCTGTCCGAATCGGGCGCAGATTGCTTCATTCCTACCGTTTCGTCGCCTGAGCTTACGTCAGTCGGAATAGGCAGAATTAAGGACGGCGCAGTGCTTGACGCGGACGGGCAGCCGGTCAAAGGTAAAACCGTCGAATTATCTATTTCTTACGACGCGAGATACGTCGATCCGCCGGTGGCGGCCGAACTGATCTCGCAGCTTGCCGCGATGCTCGAAGAGCCGGCGCTAATGCTCTGATGGAAGACGTAAAACAATTTGATCTCGCCGTGATCGGCGCAGGTCCGGGAGGCGCGAGAGCGGCCGAGCTTGCCGCGAAGCGCGGACTGTCGGTCGTTTTGTTCGAAAAGGACAAAACCGGCGGGACCTGCCTCAACGCGGGATGCATCCCTGCGAAATATCTTATCGGCGCGGCGCACGATCTCGAACGCATCCGCATGATGACGCGAGACGGAATGCTCCGCGGCAGCGGCGAGTTTTCCTTCCGCGCGATACAGCGCGGCAAGGACGCGGCGGTCGAACGGCTTCGCCGCGGGGAAGAGAGCTCGCTCGATTCGCTCGGCGTGACGAGAGTCCGCGGCGAGGCAAAACTGCTGGCCGGAAAGAAAATCGATTGCGGCGGCAGCGTTTATCAAGCGAAAAAGATCATAATCGCTACCGGCAGCGAGCCGGTCCGGCTGAACGTTCCGGGAACGGAATATCTTTCCGACAGCACGGACATGCTCTCGCTTTCTAAGGTCCCCGCGCGCCTGACCGTTATCGGCGCGGGAGTGATAGGACTTGAATTTGCTTCTCTCTACGCGTCTTTCAACTCGACGGTGACCGTTGTCGAGGCGGCCGACTCGCTGCTTCCGAACGATCTGCCTGAAGCTTCGTCGCTTTTGAAACGTGAACTTGAAGCGCGCGGAATTCGTTTCATTTTCGGCGCGAAGGCCGAAAAGGTTGAAAAAGCCGCCGAAGGACTTGCGCTGACCGTCAATACCCGTTCGGGAAAAGAAACGATTACGTCAGACGCGGTGCTCTGCGCCGTCGGACGGAGACCGGTCTGCGATTGCGGAGCCGCGGAATGCGGCGTCGAATTCGACAGGCGAGGCGGGATAATCACCGACGAAAAAATGCGGACGACGGCCGAAGGCATATATGCCGTCGGGGACGTGCGCGGCGGGACGATGCTCGCGCACGCGGCCTACGCCGACGCGCAGACCGCGATCGCGGATATTGCCGGAGAGGGATCAATCCCGGAAGCGAACGCGATTCCGCGCTGCGTCTATACCGATCCCGGATACGCCGCCGTCGGTATTACTCCGGCCGCCGCGAAGGAAAAAGGATACGAACCTGTATTGAAGAAAACGCCCTTTTCGGCTCTCGGAATGGCGCACGCCTCGCGCGATACGCGCGGCGCCTGCTTCGTTGTGAGCGACAAAAAGAGCGGCGTCTGCCTCGGATTCTTCCTTGTCGGCACCGGAGTACACGAGCTGATCGACGTCTGCGCGTTCGCCGTATCGAACGGCTGGAGACGCGAGGACTGGGAGACGCATATCTCGGCTCATCCGACGCTTTCGGAAATTATCCGCGACACCGCGCTGAGGTGACGATTGATGAAAAAAACGACCGTTTACATAGTCCGCCACGGAGAGACCTTCTTCAACGCGGTGCACAGATTTATCGGATGCGGCACAGACCATCCTCTGAACGACCGCGGCAAGGCGCAGGCGGCGACGCTCCGCGAACCGATGCTTCGTAAGAAAATCGACCGGATCTATTCGAGTCCCTGCCGCCGGACGCTTATGACCGCCGAAGAGGTCAGAGCCGGCCGGGATATCGAGATAATCAAGGCGCCCGGCGTCCGCGAAATCTATTGCGGACAGTGGGAAGGGAAGAACCGCGACGAAATCGAGTCGCTCTGGCCGGGGACCGTCGATATCTGGCACTACGAGCCGGATAAGCTGCGCATGCCCGACGGCGAGTCATTCCAAGAGGTTAAGGAACGCGCCGTAGCAGAGTTCTGCCGGATCGTAAAGCGCGAAGCCGGCAATTCAATCGCCGTCGTCTCTCACATGCTGACAATTCAGCTGATCATGGGAGAGCTTTTGCAAATCCCGATCCGCGACGTCTGGAACATGGTGCGGCTCGAGAACACCTCGATTACGACGATGGAGATTTACGAAAACGGAGATTTCGAGGTGACCGACTGGGCGCGCGACGATCATCTGCCGCCCGAACTGCGCAACACGCAGGTGAAAATCGCGGGGTTCGTCTCAAAGGATTTCACGGCAAAATACGATCTGTCGAGCGTGCTCGGAAAGCGGCATTACGACGGTTTCGCGCTTGATTGACGAGGGGTAAAAATGGATTTTTCAAATCTTGAAAGATTTATAGATTCTATTCCGGGTTACGGAGTTCCTGCATGCGATATATCGGTCCGGATCGACCACAAGGAAGTCTTCCGCCGCGCCGCGGGAGAAAAAAAGCCGTCGCCCGACGGCAGATATTTCGCGTATTCGGTGTCGAAGGTCGTCACCTGCGCCGCCGCGCTGACGCTGATGGAGAAGGGACTTTTCCTGCTCGATACGCCGGTGAGCGAAATTCTTCCCGAATTTGCCGAACTGCGCGTCCTCGCCGGAGGCGGAACCTACACGGTTCCCGCGACAAGGCCCCTGCTTATGCGTCATCTGTTCTGCATGACGTCGGGATTCGGATACAATCTGACGAGCGCCGAGCTGCGCCGCGTCAGAGACGACACGCACGGCGCCTGCCCGACGAGAGAGGCGGTCCGCGCGATGGCGAAGATTCCGCTCAATTTCGAGCCGGGCGAGAAATATCTCTACGGCCTTTCGCACGATATACTCGCCGTAGTCGTTGAGGTCCTTTCGGGCGAGCGGTTCGGCGATTACGTAAAACGCGCGATATTCGGTCCGCTCGGGATGACCGAATCGACCTTCGATCCGAAAAAGACGGGTGAGCTTGAAACGCAGTACCGTTTCAACGACCGCACCGGGAGAGCGGAGGAGACTGCGAAGACGAATATGTACGTGCTCGGAAGCGAGTACGAATCGGGAGGCGCCGGACTTGTGTCGACGGTCGGGGATATGATAAAATTCGCCGACGCGCTCGCCTGCGGAGGCGTAGGAGCAAACGGCAAAAGGATTCTGTCGAACGCGTCGATTGAAATGATGCGCACGCCGATGCTGAACGAGAACCAGCGCAAGACGTTTGTCTGGGATCAGCTCGGAAGCTCATACTCCTACGGACTCGGCGTGCGTACGCTCGTCGATCCGAGAGGCGGGTGCCTGATGCCGGTCGGAGAGTTCGGCTGGTCTGGCGCCGCCGGAGCGATGCTCCTTTCGTCTCCCGAGCTTAAACTGTCCGTTTACTACGCGCAGCATATGCTCAACAACAAGGAAGCGACGATCCAGCCCCGCCTGCGCAACGTCATCGCGGCGTGCGTGAACGGATGAATTGCAAGTTGCAAGTTAAAAATTGAAATTCCCCAAAATCAACGTTTTTTTGATTTTGGGGAATTTGTATTCAGTTGAGCAGATATTTTTTGTCTTTGCCTCTGCCTGACGTCCGGATAAGCCCGAGCGCTTCCATCTCTTTTACGATGGTAAACGCGCGAGTCTTTTTTACGTCGAGCAGCTGTTCGATCTCCGAGTCGGTAATCTGTCCGTGCTCGCGTATATATCCGATAATTTTCTGCATCTGCCCACTTATTCCGGCGGCGGGGCGGGCGTCTTCCGCCGGCTGCGCGTTCATGTTCGGCAGAACGATCCTGAAAGCTCCGGGCGACGCCTCGATCTCGGGTTGCGTCGCGCATTCTTTGTATAGTTTGATAATTCTCCGGATACCCGTGCCGTAGCTTTCAATCAGCCGCAGGCGGTGAAAAACCTCTGCGAGCTTTTTGTTTCTGGGCTGAGATATACCGATTTTTATGTCGTCGGTCGAGAGGCCCGGGAGCAACCCGCCGATCGAGATAAACTCCATCCGCTCATCGGTGACGTTTATGATAATACTGCCGCTGAATCCGTAATCTCGGTGAATGAGAGCGTTGAGAAGCGCCTCGCGGATGGCTTCTTCGGGATAGTCTTTCGATTCCTCACGGACGACGCCCTTTATTGTCGCGACGGTTTTGTTGCACAGCGCGAGATAGCCGATTGTGTCCTCGAACTGTTTGAACACCGAACCGCCGAATTCTCTGCTGTCGCGGAACTCGGTGCGCTCGTCGTCGCTGAACACGGCGATTTTTACCGTGTGAGGGCACTGATCCGACAGAATAAGAGCGAGATTTGTGAAAACGCCCTCGTCGGAAATTCCAAGCGCGCGGAATTTATTCGGTTCGAAATCGACTCCGTAGCGCTCGAACGCGGCTTTTGCGGCTTCGAAGGTAAGATCTTGCTCGAGAGAACGCATATCCTCATAGGCGTCGCCGTCGCTCTCTTTAATCATGCGGCGTATCAGTTCGGGAGACGCCGGAACGCTTGACGCGCCCTGACGCACGTAAACGCCGCTTGGCTTCGGGCCTTTTGCTTTCAGATAATAGGGCTTGTTTGTGCCTTCGGCGACCGAAATTGTTATCGTTCCGTCTTCCTGCGCGGTGTATCTGACAAACATCGTGATGTCGGGCATTATCGCGTCGCGTATTCCGTTCGTTATTCGCGTGTATTCTTCGTCGATGTCGGCGAGCCCTATGCTTTTCCCGCTGTCGTCGGTCCCGACGCGGACAGTCCCGCCTTCGGTATTGGCGAACGCGATGACTTCTTTATAAATATCTTCCGTGTACCGGGATTTGAATTCGATTTTTTCGCTTTCAAAAGCCATAAAAAACGCCTCCTCGGATGACTTCGATATTATTATACTCGAAAAATTCACTTTGTCAAGCGAATTTTCAGTGAATTTTCACTTTATTCAGTGAATTTTCGCTTTTCTCGGCGAATTTTCACTTTGTTCAGTGAATTATCACCTTGATCAGCGGGATTTCAACTTTTTTCAGATGGGTCCGCGCTCTTTTTCCTACCATTTCAAATAATCATTGACATATTAACAGGTACCTGTTATAATAGTGTTGAGAGCCGGGTTTAAGGAAGCGCTGATTAATTAGCGTGCGTAGATTGGCGAGAGCATTTTTCGTCTGTTTTCGTTAAGAAATCGCAGGAATTCAGGCGGATAATGAGCCGTCAAGATGCGTATGTCGAATTAATCAGTGCATCCTTAAGAAAACGCGAAGCGATTTTTTTACCAGCCTCTGCTTATGTGTAATATTGCGAGAAAGCATAAAGCTCCGCTCAGCGTATTCCCCAAAAGTTGCTATTTTACAATTTTGGGGAATGATCGCTCAACCATTCTGAGGCGTCGATGATTTCTATGCCCTCGTGCTGATAGCGCGGCTGATACGTTCTTGCTATCAAAACTTTCGGGTAAGCGTCCCTGATTTGCAGCATCGGAGACACTTCTCGTTTGAAGGTCGCCGGGTCGGAAATATCGTTCGCTACCTGAATATACAGCTTTTCCCCTTGCTTAATAGCCACGAAATCGATTTCTTTCCTGTACAAAACGCCGACGTAAACTTCATAACCCCTGCGCAGCAGTTCTATCGCGACGACGTTTTCAAGTACCCGTCCGTAATCCAGATTTTTGGTTCCGAGTCTCGCGTACCTGAAACTTTGATCGGAAAGGTAATACTTGTCCTCGGATTTGAGATATTTCTTTCCCTTTACGTCGTATCTCCTGATTCGGTAAAAAGCAAACGCGCGGCACAGCAGATCGATATATTTGCTGACAGTCTTGTGGTCGGCGCTCGTGTGATTCGAGGCTATCGTATCCGTGATGCGTCTTACTGACGTGATATTCCCGACGTTATCCATAAGATAATCGATCAGAGCGTGCAGAAGCGGCTCGTTGTGCAAATGATTCTTGTTTATTATATCGCGCACGATCAGGGCGTTCAGAACTTCGTTGTTTATATATCTGAACTTCTGCGTTTCGTTTTTGTACAAATACGAACCCGCCATTCCGCCTTCTCTGATATAGCGGGTGAGCAATGAATACGGGTTTTCATCCGGGTAGTAAGCCGCAAACTCTTTGAACGAAAACGGAAACATTCTTACTTCATAGGTTCTGCCGACAAACAGGGTGGCGAGATCGCTGCTCTGTAAAAATGCGTTTGAACCGGTAACGTAGATATCGAATTTTTCTTTTGCCTGAAGACTGTTTATCGCTTTTTCAAATGACGGGCACATCTGAACTTCATCTATAAGCAAATAATTGTCGGCTCCGTTTACGTATTTGCTTTCCGCGTAGTTTTCCAACGCGTGATACTCAAGGAGCCCTTCAAACTCCGTGAGATTGAAATTAACGTGTATTATATTGGCGTTTTTGTCGGATTCCGCGAGGAGCGCCGCGAACGCGTCCATCAGCTTTGATTTGCCGCATCTGCGCACGCCGGTGATGACTTTTATATCAGGTGTTCCCGACAGTTCGAAAAGCTCGCTCAGATAATCCTGACGTTCTATAAGTTTCATTTCAGACCTCGTTTTCATTTGATCTGAATTAATTATAGCACACAAATTCCCCAAAATCAACGTTTTTTTGATTTTGGGGAATTTGTATTGAGAGATCATCGGGAACTATCCCGAAAATTCACTCTGCAGAGCGAATTTTCGGTGAATTTCAGTGAATTGTTTATTCTGCGAACGCTCAATCCGCGAACATCGGGGTCGAAAGATATCTGTCTCCGGTGTCGGGGAGGAGTACGACGATGGTTTTGCCTTCGTTTTCGGGGCGTTTTGCGAGCTGGATCGCCGCGAAGGTGGCAGCTCCCGAGGAAATGCCGACGAGCACGCCCTCTTTCCTGCCGATCAGTTTCCCGGTCGCGAAAGCGTCTTCGTTTGCTACGGGTATGATTTCGTCGTATACTTTCGTATTCAGAACGTCGGGAACGAATCCGGCGCCGATGCCCTGGATTTTGTGCGGCCCCGCGATGCCGGTGGAGAGCACGGCGCTCGAAGCCGGCTCGACTGCGACGACCTTGACGGCCGGATTTTTTGACTTGAGATATTCGCCGACGCCTGTGACGGTGCCGCCGGTTCCGACTCCGGCTACGAAGATATCGACTTTTCCGTCGGTGTCCTCCCAGATCTCGGGGCCGGTGTGTTCGCGGTGCGCCGTCGGGTTCGCCGGATTGACGAACTGGCCGGGTATGAAGCTGTTCGGAATCTCCGCGGCAAGTTCGTTCGCCTTCGCGATCGCGCCCTTCATGCCCTTGGCGCCCTCGGTCAGTACGATCTCGGCGCCGTAGGCCTTTATCAGCTGGCGGCGCTCGACCGACATCGTTTCGGGCATGGTGATAATTATGCGGTATCCTCTCGCGGCGGCTACCGAGGCAAGGCCTATGCCGGTGTTGCCGGAGGTCGGCTCGATTATGACCGAGCCTTCTTTGAGTTTTCCCGAAGCTTCGGCTTCGTCGATCATTGCTTTTGCGATTCTGTCCTTGACCGATCCGGCCGGGTTGAAATACTCGAGCTTGGCGACGATTTTCGCCTTGAGCCCGTATTCCTTTTCGATATGCGAAAGTTCGAGAAGAGGCGTTTTTCCGATCAGCTGATCGGCAGAAGTATAGATAGACATAGTATTTATCCCTTTCAGATTATTATTTGATAGCGTTGAAGCCCTGTTCGAGATCGGCGATGATGTCGTCGATATGTTCGGTACCGATCGAGAGCCGGATTGTGTTCGGTCTGATGCCCTGATCGAGCAGCTCTTTCTCCGAAAGCTGCGAATGAGTCGTTGAAGCGGGGTGTATTACGAGAGATTTTACGTCCGCGACGTTGGCGAGCAGCGAAAAGATCGTCAGGTTGTCGATGAATTTCCACGCTTCTTCCTGCCCTCCTTTCACGTCGAAGGTGAAGATCGACGCGCCGCCGTTCGGGAAGTATTTTTCGTAAAGCGCGTGATCGGGATGGTCGGGAAGAGAGGGATGATTGACTCTTTCAACCAGCGGATGCTTTGAGAGATACTCAACGACCTTTTTGGTGTTTTCGGCGTGTCTTTCGAGCCGGAGCGACAGCGTTTCGACGCCCTGGAGGAGTAAAAACGCGTTGAAGGGGGAAATGCAGGCGCCGGTGTCGCGCAGAAGAATCGCTCTGATATAGGTGACGAAAGCCGCCGGTCCCGCGACGTCGTAGAAGGAAACGCCGTGGTAGCTCGGATTCGGAGCGGCGATATTCGGATATTTGCCGCTCGCCTTCCAGTCGAATTTTCCCGACTCGACGATAATGCCGCCGAGCGTCGTGCCGTGACCGCCGATGAATTTTGTGGCCGAATGAACGACGATATCTGCGCCGTGCTCGATCGGACGGATCAGATAGGGCGTGCCGAAGGTGTTGTCAATCACAACCGGTATGCCGCGTTTGTGAGCGAGTTCCGCTATCGCGTCTATATCCGGGATGTCGCTGTTCGGGTTGCCGAGCGTTTCGAGAAATACCGCGCGGACGTCGTCGGTGATCGCCGCTTCGACTTCATTCAGATCGTGCACGTTGACGAAGGTCGTCTTTATCCCGTACTGCGGCAACGTGTGCGCCAGCAGGTTGAACGTGCCGCCGTAAATCGTCTTTTGCGCTACGATATGACCGCCGTTCGCGGCAAGCGCTTCAATCGTATAGGTGATTGCCGCGGCGCCGGACGCCAGCGCCAGAGCGGCGCTGCCGCCTTCAAGCGCGGCGAGTCTTTTTTCCAGAACGTCCTGCGTCGAATTGGTAAGCCGCCCGTAGATGTTACCGGCGTCGGCAAGTCCGAAACGGTCGGCGGCGTGCCGGCTGTTGCGGAAAACGTATGACGTCGTCTGATATATCGGCACCGCGCGGGCGTCTGTAGCCGGGTCCGGCTGTTCCTGTCCTACGTGGAGTTGCAGGGTTTCAAATTTATATTTGCTCATTCTTTATTCCTTTCATGATCCGTCATATACTGCAATGCTCGCAGCTGTCGCAGTCGGGGAAGAGAGCCGGATCGTACTCTATTCCTTTTTTGTCGTAATAATCCTTGAGCGCTTTCTTGATTGCCTCCTCGGCCAGAACCGAACAGTGCATCTTGTAAGCAGGAAGTCCGTCGAGCGCCTCCGCGACCGCTTTGTTGGTGAGCGCGAGCGCGTCGGAGACCGGTTTGCCCTTGATCATTTCGGTCGCCATCGAGCTCGACGCGATCGCCGAGCCGCAGCCGAACGTCTCGAATTTGACGTCGACGATGATACCGTCCTCTATTTTCAGATATATTTTCATTATATCGCCGCATTTGGCGTTGCCGACCTCTCCGATACCGTCGGCATCCTCGATCACTCCGACGTTCCGCGGATTGCGGAAATGATCCATAACTTTTTCGCTGTATAAAGCCATAATATCTTTCTCCTTAAAGAATGAATTCTCTTTTGCCGGATAACAGGTCTCTCCAGACCGGCGAAAATCCGCGCAAATATCCGACGACATCTCCGACCGATTTGATGATATAATCGACTTCTTCGTCGGTAATATCCTCGCCGATGCTCAGCCGGAGCGAACCGTGCGCGACGTCGTGAACCCTGCCGATTGCCAAAAGTACGTGACTCGGATCGAGCGAGCCCGAGGTACATGCGCTTCCGGACGAGGCGCAGATGCCTTTGTCGTCGAGAAGAAGCAGAAGCGACTCGCCTTCGATTCCCTCGAAACAGAAGTTGACGTTTCCGGGCAGTCGCATTCGTTCGTCTCCGTTGAGCGCCGAGTGCGGAATCTGCCGCAGTCCCTCGATTATTTTGTCTCTCGCCGCGGTGAGACGCGCCGTGTTTTCTGGTATTTTCGCGACCGATTCTTTGAGCGCCTCCGCCATTGCCGCGATACCAGGAACGTTCTCGGTTCCCGCGCGTTTTCCGCGCTCCTGCGCGCCGCCCTCGATCAGATTTGAAAGTCTGACTCCCCTCTTCGCGTAAAGGAATCCGACTCCCTTCGGGCCGTGAAACTTGTGCGCCGAGGCGGAAAGCATATCGATATTGTCCTCTTTGACGTTGACAGGGACGTGACCTATCGCCTGAACCGCGTCGGTGTGGAATAGAACGCCGCGGCGCTTGCAGATTTCTCCGATTTCCTTTATCAGCTGGATCGTGCCGATTTCGTTGTTTGCGTACATCACCGTGACAAGACAGGTATCGTCGCGTATTGCTTCTTCAACTTCGGACGGAACGACGAGACCGTTTTCGTGAACGTCGAGCAGGGTGATTTCGAAGCCTTTTTTTTTCAGTTTTTCGAGGGTGTGGAGCACTGCGTGATGCTCGAAGGCGGTCGAAACTATATGCTTCTTACCGTTTGCTCTGCCGAACTCGGCGGCAGAACGGATCGCCTGATTGTCGGCTTCGCTCCCGCCCGACGTGAAATAAATCTCACGCGGATCGGCTCCGATCGCCGCCGCAATCTCCGCACGCGCCTCTTCGAGCGTCTCCTTCGCCTTCTGTCCGTGCGAGTACAAACTCGACGGGTTTCCCCACGATTCGTTCAGCACCGACGCCATTTTTCTGATTGCCGCTTCGCTCATCCTCGTCGTCGCGGCGTTGTCCGCGTATATCATAAACAATTACTCCTCGTCTGATCTTGTCAATATTATATAACTATTCGCCTACTATGTCAATAGGTAATTAGAAAAAACGGACGCGATTATTTGTGATTTTCCAAAAAAGACTTGATTTGCCCATTCGCCTACTGTATAATAGTATAATAAAACAGGCTTTTGAGGAGGTTTTCGAAAGTGATCTCGACGCGGGGAAGATACGCGATAAGAGTTATGCTCGATCTGGCCGAGAACGAAAAAAACGGCCCCGTCCCGCTCAAGGACGTAGCCGAAAGGCAGCAGATTTCAAAAAAATATCTCGAGATAATCGTAAAGGATCTCGTCTCGGGCGGACTTCTCGCCGGCACGAGCGGCAAGGGAGGAGGCTACCGGCTGGTCCGCAAGCCGGAGGAATATTCCCTCGGCGAGATAATCGAACTGACAGAGGGATCGCTCAACGCGGTCGCCTGTCTTGCCGACGGTGCGGCGCCATGCCCGAGAGCGAAGGAGTGCGAAACGCTTCCGCTCTGGATCGAATACGATAAGCTCACGCACGATTTCTTCTACGGAAAACGGCTTTCCGATCTGGTGAGGAAATAAGCATGAAAAAACGTATGCCCCGAACCATGCAACGTGGTTCGGGGCATACGCTGCGGAGAATGCCGAGAGGCTTGTCCGACCGGTACGCTGCACCTGTTGTTGTCTATGAAACCGGAGAAAAAAGAGCAGGCCGCTGAAAAGAAAGAAGAGGTATGATTATTCCGAATTCTTTTTTCCGTTCACGATTTCGTGCAGATAGCTGTTTTCGATGCGGACGGCTTCATCCGCAGCGGTTTCCGCGTCGGCTCCTTTGTTCTCTCGATAGCCGTTTGTGATTATGATCTGGTCTCCGAATGGGAAGAAGAACAGAACGATTCCGCCGTCCGGCGTTTCAATACGGATGTTGTATATTCCGTCGCGGACGTATCGTGAGTGAAACGGCTTTATGCCTTTGTAATCGTGGAGCAGCTGCTCTGAAATGCCGTTGAAGACGGAAAATATTACGTTCGGGTCCTGAAATGATTCCAGAAGAACGTTTGCCGGACAGAACCCGTCTCTTTCGTAAAAAGAAATTTGCGGTCCGTCGTGTGCCTTTATGCTTTTTTCAGGCGCTTTCCGCTTTGCCGCAAATGCAAGCGCACCGCACCATGAATGATAATCCGGCGTATCCTTTTTCATTTTGCAATCCGGTCCGTTCTGAAAGCGCCGGTGATATCCCTACCGCCCGTCATGATGCGGAAGGAATATGGTTTCTCCGGCTTTTCGAGTTCGCAGCCGAAGCAGACGTTTGCACGAAAGAGAGCTTCGTTGCCCGGAGCGCTGCCGCTTTGATCGTTTTCGCGGGATATCTCGATGCCCGACCATTCTTCTTCGGCGCCTTCGTAGAATACGTTTTCGAGGTTTAAACAACCCCGGCTTGAAACCGAACTTCGGCCGGGAGAAGTTTTTATCCGGCGGCGGGCCGTCAGCGCGTTTAACAATATTTTTTCTTCACCTTGAACTATAATCAATAACGGATAACGAAAAAGAATATCGGAAAACGTTGACGTTGAACGCATTTTTACCATCTCCGGAAAAATGCCTCGGGTCCGCCGTCGGAACGGAAAATCAATAAATGTCTATATCAAAAGTTTCGGTATTGTTAAGGGTATCAAGGGCGATCTGCGCTCTCGAAAGCTCGTCGGACGTCTTCTCAAAATCGGCTTCGACCGCCTTGATATCGTAGTTGACGTAGGTGTAGTCAATTATGTTAGACGCTTTGCCGTAGCGCTCTTCGACGCGCATCTTCGGCAGTTTGGATTTCATCTCGGAGAGCTTCGACACTCTCGCCGTCAGCTGCGGGATGTAGACCAGAATCTGGTCGACGGTCATATCAAAGCCAGGAACTTCGTGAGTAGAGTTGAACACGTTAAGAGCGTGTCTGACGGTGCGGGTTTTCTTTTCAAGTTCGTTCAGCTTCTGCTGAGTCTCGGCATAGTCGTATTCGGGACGGAGCGATTCGGGGTCCTCTCCCGACGCGGCGAGGAAGGTGCTCGACAGCCGCTCTTTTCTTATCAGAGCATTGTATTCTTCGTTCAGCTTCTTGAGCAGCTTGGCTGCCTGTGCGGACGTAAACTTCATTCTTTTGTACCTCTTTTCTTTATCTCAATGGATTAAATATCTCTTTTCGAACCATTATTGCTGCCGGTTAATCTTTGTGCAATTATTATACTACACAATTTTCGGCTCGTCAATTATTTTTGCGGTTATCTCGCCGCTTCTTCTCTCGAGCTTATGACTTTATCGATAAGCCCGTAGTTCAAAGCCTCTTCGGGCGTCAGATAGTTGTCTCTGTCGGTATCTGCGGCGATCTGTTCGACGGGCTTTCCCGTGCAGCCGGACAGAATCCGGTTAACTCTTTCCTTTACCCGCTGCAGATGCTCGGCCTGAATCTGTATGTCGCTCGCCTGCCCTCTCGCTCCGCCGAGGACCTGGTGTATCATAATCTCGGAGTTAGGAAGGGAATAACGTTTTCCCTTCGTTCCCGCCGCGAGGAGCAGGGCCCCCATGCTCGCGGCCGAGCCGATGCAGATCGTCGATACGTCGCATCTGATATAATTCATGCAGTCGAGTATCGCCATTCCGGCGCTGACAGATCCGCCGGGAGAGTTGATGTAAAGATGGATGTCCTTTTCGGGATCCTGCGCTTCGAGGAAGAGCAGCTGCGCGACGACAAGCGAGGCCGTAGTATCGGTTATTTCATCCGACAGAAGGACGACGCGGTCCCGGATGAGTCTCGAAAAGATATCGTATGAGCGTTCAATATTGCCGACGGTCTCGGTCACAACAGGAATATAAGGCATGGCTTTTCCCCTTTCTTAATTAAAATCCAACGGCTCTCAGGATTTCGGCCGGTTTGATTTCAGGTTCAACGACGTCTTCGGGAAGTATCGTCGTTATATCTTTCTCGGTCAGCTTGTCGATATCGCCGTGAATTATTCTCGACGCCATCGCCATCTTTGCCGATTCAATAACGTTTCTTGCGGCGCGGCCGTTGCCGAAATCGCGCTTGGCGCTGATTCTTTCGAAGACCGTGTGCATCTTTTCCATCGCTTCGTCCGAGACGGTCAGCCCCTTATTCTTCGCCATAAGGGAGGCGATGCCGCAGAGCTCGTCGGCGTTGTAATCCTCGAAACGGACGTGGAAGGAAATGCGCGAGCGCAGTCCCGGGTTCTTGTTGAGAAAACGCTCCATCTTGTCGGGGTAACCGGCAAAAATTACGAGTACGTCGTCGCGGTGGTTTTCCATTTCCTGGACGATCGTGTTGATCGCCTCGTCGCCGAAGCTGCCGTCTCTGTCGTCGACGAGGGAATACGCCTCGTCGATGAAAAGTACCGAGCCCCTTGCTTCTGCGAATTTATTCTTAATCGTCTGTGCCGTCCAGCCGACGTATTTCGCTACGAGATCGGCTCTGCCGCATTCGACCATGCGGCCCGCCGAGAGTATGCCGCAGTCACGGAATATCTCGGAGACCAGACGCGCTACGGTCGTCTTGCAGGAGCCGGGATTGCCGGTGAAGACCATGCTGAGATTCGGTCTGTCGGCTTTGAATCCCCTGTCCTTGAAGAGCTTCTGCGCCGCGAAATAGTCGGTCGCTCTCTTTATCACGGCCTTCGCTTCGGAAAGGCCTATGAGTTCGTTGAGGCGGGCCATAGCAGTCCCGCGGCTTTTATGTTCGAGAGCTATGAATTCCGCCCTTTCCAGATTGCGGTATTCGGGGTATATGGTCGTCTTGAGCTTTCTGTTGTACCATTCGTTGAACGTCAGATTGAGCTCTTCGGTCAGGTACTCGACGCCGTCTTCGAGCTTTGAGTAGAGATTCTTGTCCGGCAGTACGTCATTTTCTTTGCAGAGAATCCGGAGATATCTCTTCGCGCGCTCACCCGACGCACGGTCCTCGCGGCATTCTACAACGTTTATGGAGCCGAGTTCTTCATAGAACATCGTCTTGACTCTCAGGCTGTTCGCCGGGATGCAGACGACCGTCAGCGTATCGTTTTGGTACTTCTTGATCACACGGCAGAAGAGTTCGACCATGTTGCGGTTGGCCGACGCGTACTCGCCTTCCTCGGAATCGTTTGACGGAGTGAAGCGTATCACGACCGTAGCGCCTTTCGCGTTTGCGAATATGTGTTCAAGTCCGCCTCTCGTTACTCTGTCGGACGGATCGACGTCGATATACCAGTATCTGCAGGAGGAAAGCCGTCCTGCAGAATAGAGCGCAGACAGAAGAGCGTTGCAGGCGTCGTCGCGAGATCCTCCGCCTTCTGCGGATTCGATAAAATAGTGGCAGGGATGTCCGCGGCGGTGCGTCCGCCCTGCGCAGGCGAATATTCTTTCCAGCTCAGGAAGCATCGTATCGGAGTAGAGCGTTTTCTCGATTATCGCCCTGAGCTTTTCTTTGCTCTTTCTATCTGCAAGTTTCTCGCCGTATTCGAACATCGAACGGCGGATTTCCATGTAAACGTTGCTTATTCCCATGTCGGACAGAAATCTGCGTCCGCGTCTCAAATTGCCGGCGGTTTCGGCGTAGTCGCAGAGATCAATGAATGAATCAAAAGTTACTTCCTCAATGGAATAGATATCTTTCAGCTTCATTTGCAATGCGCCGAGATAATCAGCGATGCTGTTTCTTACCTCGTCGACGCTCTCCGCCACCGCCGCTCCGACGAGAGTGTCGAGGCTCGATTGGGCCGTGAAAATATAGGCCTTTCCGTCGAATTTCTCGTTATACTTTTCGATGTCGCGCCAGATTGCGGAGCGGGACGTGAGGCTGCCTCTTCTGCGCCCGGTCTCTTCGACGTTATCGTTTTCGCGATTTTCGCGTACGTTTTCGAATTCAACTTCAAACCTGCAAAAAACCATATAAGTACCTCGCTTTTAATATTTGTTTGTGTTTGTGAACGATTGTTGTTTGTGAAAGGCTGCCGCGGCAGGGGTGTTCAGACGCCCTCGTCGGGAGAGAAGCTGACGTTGGTAAAATCTATTCCGTATTCTTCCACTATATCGTGAAGAGCTTCTGTGGCATGGCCGTTGCTGACTTTCAGACACAGATCCACGTTCAGGCCGTACATGCTGTGACGCTCCATATCTTCATTGGCCTCTTCATTTGACGCCCAAAGGACGAAGGCGGTTTCAAACGAGAACCTGCCGCCGCTTTTGACTGCGCCGCAGATCCGGCTCAGTTCGGCCCATTCGCGCTTTGCGTCTTTTCTGTTCAAGCCCTCGAGTATTGCCTCAAACCTGTACGAACCTTTCTTCGAAAAGTAGGCATTGCTGTCTGAAAAGCTGCACTTTATAATCACAGCTTCAACTGCTTCACCCTTTTCGAAGGCGCGCTTCGCCTGTTCGGAGCAGTAATGAAGACTTGCCTCGGGGTAGCCGTCTTTGGAAATTCTTGTTCTGTTAAGTTCAACCCCTGTGCACTTAACGTCGGGATGCATGAAGATAGTATTGAATTTTTCTTCGAAGGCGAGCCTGTCGACTTTCTCTGAGAATCTGTAGCCGACGTTCTGCAAACGAATCTCTGTTGCGGCCCGCTTGAAGATTTTCTCTCCGTCACGGGTCGGGCAGGTGTGTTCGACAAAGGAAGTAACGGGACATATGAACTTTCCGACGACCATGTCGACGACTCCGTTGGTGAACACGACGTTTTTGAAAAGGCAGCAGGGAGCCCGGTCGGCTATCTGTCTGAATTCTTCTTCGGTAAGCGAGATATCGGGACTTGTTACGTTGGAACCGATTTTGTGATACATGCTTTCGGGAGACATCAGTTCAAAATCGCCATGGCCGCAATCCTTTTTAAGCATCTCGCCGGTCATGCCGTCGATAATATCGACTCTTTCGCCGCCAAAGACGAGCAGGGGCTTGCCGAGTTCCATCCCGAAATCGCACATGTTGAACGATACGTATCTGAACAGACCCTTGTAATCGAACCACCTGGCGTCTTCAAATATCGGGTTAGGACGCGCCGCTGTGATGAGATTCAGTTCTTCATAGGAATACTGACGACCGTTGGTTGATTTGAAATTCATTTGCATACCGCCTTTCTTTTTGTGAGATTGATTTGGCCGTGCAACGATTGCACAAAACGTGGGTTTTCGGTTTACTGACTGTTCTTTTTCAACGTTGCCCCCCTTATTATAGTGAAAATTTCACGGCCCCCGATGTGTGACGGAAACCGTGAATCTGAAATTCATTGCTTTCGCCACATTTTACCAGAAGGCCACCTTACACTTCAAGTGCAGGTTGGCGACGCTTCACAGGTTCTGATACCTCAGCGTGCTCTTAATGCCGTACCATTTCAGGAACGTAATCGATTAAACTATGCCGTTGCCGGCAATGCAATATATATTTTTACTTTTTTTCTCACTTTTTTGAAATTTTTATGCGATTTTTTGCCCTCGCATATGCTTTATACATAAACTCAACGGAAAATACTTTTTTGCCTCAACAGTTCACATTATACTGAGCAGTTGCAGGCGTGTCAACGTACGTTTTGTTTTTTATCACGATTTTTTGATTGCGATTTTTGCCCCCGCATAAACCTTATACGAAACCCGCTGTGCGAAATACTCTTTTTTTCGTGAATTTTTGAAAAAAACTCTCGGCGTCGTTTTTTCGTCGTGCTTCAGTGTGGCAATATTCTACTACGGTTTTTTCGTGTTGTCAATTATTTTTGCCTTCACAGCCGTTTTTCGGTTAAAAATTGCCCCTGCAAAAACCTTATACGAAACCCGCGGCGAAAAATACTCTTTTTCACCGCAGGTTTTTGCATATTTTTAAAAAATCCCTGAAAAACTATTTCAGCCGAGGTTAAGGCAATACCGCACAATTCGACGCGCACATCTTGCCGGCTGATTTTCCGCCTGTGGGGGCAATACCGCGCCATTCACCGCACACATCCTGCCGGCCCTTTTCGTGTCTGTCATTGCGTCGAACGCTGGAGAAACCTCATGTTTCTCTGCGCATTCTCAGCAAAGACAGACGCAAAAATGGCTCGGCAATCTATGCACGTTGAAAGGCGTGGTATTGCCCTGGCGTCGAAATCGCACTTTTCAGCCAAATAGCCACCGGCGACTTGGCTGAAAAGTCTAAAAACTCGCCTGTTTTCCTGCAATTTCTCAATGAAAACAGACAAAAAATCGTCTCGGCAATCTGCACACGCTAATTGTGCGGTATTGCCTTAAGAACGCTGTTGTATTCGGTCAGTACGGGCGGAAGAATAATCCGCTTCGGCGGAGCAGCAGGGTCTGCGAGCCGCTCGGACAGGAGTTCCGCCGCTCTTACGCCCATTGCCACCGGATCGCGTCCGTAACAGGTGAAATCCACCGGGCTCGGGTTGTAGGATCGGCTGTAATCGTCGTTGATGATTACGCTCATCTGTTCCGGGACGCGCACGCCCTCGCGCCGCAGGCGGGTTACGGCTCCGGCTGCCATGAGTCCGGTCGTCGAGAAGAGAGCGGTCGGACGATTTTTTTCGGGCATCGACAGCCATTTGTCTGCAAAAGCGGTTCCGGCGTCGAAGGTGCGGTCGCCGAAAAAGAGATATTCTCCGCCGTCGAGTCCCGCTTCCTTCATCGCGTCGAGAAAGCCGCGCGTGCGGTCGCGGCAGGTGACCGAGGTTTCGGGTCCGGCTATGTGCGCGATTCTCCGGTGTCCGCGCTTTATCAGATAATCGGCGGCAAGAAAACCGCAGCGGTAGTTGTCGATCATAACGATATCTGTCTCGCGCTTTTCGAGATATCTGTTGATCAGCACGACCGGAATGCCGCAGCTGCCGATGAGTTCGATCAGTCGCTGGCTTTCAATCGCGTTGAGCAGGAAGACCGCCGTCATTCCGTTCGCAGCGGCGTAGCCGATCGCCTCGCATTCTCTGGCGCCGTCGTAATCGGTCAGCGTAATCATGCTTTTGATTCCGATTTCCGAGAGGGAGCCGCGCAGACCGTCTATGAAGCCGAGAGTGATCGGGTTGGACAAGTTGGCCGATACAATAAGGGCGGTGTTTCCGCCGCGCTTCCGAGCCGAAGGCAGACGCGTGCGGACGTTAAAACCATTCGCGGCGTCTGTAACTCTTTTCGCAGTCTCGAGAAGCACCGACGGGTCGCCGTGAAGCGCGCGGGAGACCGTCGCCGTCGACAATCCGAGCTCAGCGGCGAGCTCCGCCAAAGTTTTAGTTCTTTCTTTCATTGACTTTTTCCCTGTTGGGATATATAATAATAATATACAACTATTTTACCATATCCTTATACGAAAATCAATATGTAATTACATGGAATTGAGGCCCGAAATGTCAGAAAAGCGCAGAATTTTAGTCTTTTCGGTTGACGCGATGGTCACCGAGGACGTCGATTATCTCAGAACGAAGCCGAACTTCTCAAAATATCTTGCGGGAGGTGCCGAGGCAGAGTCGATTATGACCGTCTATCCGTCGGTTACCTATCCCGCGCACGTGTCGATGACCACCGGATGCTGGCCGGCGAAGCACGGCGTCATCAGCAATTTCGGTTTTACGACCGATTCGAAGGACGACACCTGGCAGTGGGACCACAAATGCGTGAAAACGCGCGACATATTCGATGCGGCAAAGGCCGCCGGATATACGACGGGCGCCGTCTTCTGGCCGGTAACCGGCAACCATAAATCAATTGATTGTCTGATCAACGAATACTGGCTGCCGCACAAGGACGAGACGCTCGAGAGCGGTTTTGCGTCGCAGGGATCGTCGCCCGAGATGATCGAAATCGTGCTGAAGAACGCGGGCGAGCTCGCGCCTTCATACAAGCTGACGGGACGCAAGAATTTCTGCATATACCCGCAGATCGATAACTTCCTGATGGCCTGCGCCGTCGACGTGATCGAAAGATACGCGCCCGAGGTGATGTTTGTCCACAACGGCAATATCGATCACCAGCGCCACGTTACAGGCGTTTTTTCGAGCGTTGTGCGCGAATCTCTCGACCTGATCGACGAGAATATCGGGCAGCTCGGCCGCGCGCTTGAGTCGCGGGGACTTCTCGATAAAACCGATTTCTTTCTTACGTCCGATCACGGTCAGCGGCAGATCGTGCGCTCGGTCAAGGTAAACGCGCTGCTGACCGACGCCGGATTTATCGAGATCGACGCGAAGGGAAAGGTTAAAAACTGGCGCGCATACTGCTTCTCGAACGCGATGTCGTCGCTCGTTTATCTGAAAGACCCGTCCGACAAAAAGACCCGCGACGAGGTTTACGCCTACCTGAACAAGCTCCGCGACGAGGGCATATACGGTTTTTCGAAGGTGATGACGAAGGAAGAGGCGAGAGAGCTGCATCTCGACGGGGATTTCGAGTTCGTTCTCGAAACCGACGGGTACACGTCGTTCTCGGACAGCTGCCGCCGTCCGCTCGTTCCTCCGATGGACCTGTCCGATTTCAGATTCGGCAGGGCAACGCACGGATACTACCCGTCGGCCGGCCCTCAGCCGGTATTCCTCGCAAAGGGGCCGCACATCAAGCCGGGCGCGAAGGCGCCGCGGCATGATATCGTCGACGAGGCGCCGACATACGCGGCGGTGCTCGGAGTCGGGATGCCCGACGCAGAAGGAAAAGCGATTGAGGAAATGCTGAAGGAGTGAAGTTTGCGGCGCGGCGCCTCAAGTTAAGTTCGCGCTCCGCGCGAGTGAAGTTTGCCGCTTCGCGGCAAGTGAAGTGTCTCGCGCGGCGAGACGATAAACGTTACAAGTAAAAACCGACGCATACAGCATAGTTTTCATTATGCTGTATGCGTCGGCTTTTAGTTGTTTCCAGATTAAACGTAATACGGATTCGGCTTGAAAAGTAAAGCGATGAAATCAATTACTACGCCGACAAAGAATAGTCCACCTGTGAACAGATACAGGATGCCTGCCCCGATTTTTCCTTCATAAAACTTGTGCGCGCCAACATAACCGAGCAAGATGCAAAGCGCAAGAGCAACCCATTTGTTTTTGGCTCTTCCGGCTACACCTGCATTGTTCACGTTCGTATTAACGTTGCTGTTGGAATTGTTAATGATAATATTCGGCTGTGCTGCAGCCTGTGCTGGTTTTTCCTCTTCGAGCTTTGAAACGATGATTTTTGAAGCGGTTTCAAAAACTTCAACTTTATCCCCAACGTGAGGAACAAAATTTACCGATTCTGCGGGGACCTCTTTTAATCCGCCCCCGTCGAGGCCGATAGTGATTTTCTCCGGTGTGATTTCAAGAATCTTCGCCATTTTTCTATTCTCCTTGTTTTTTGTGTTTAGTCACGGAAAAAATGAGCTAACAGCATTATTATACATCTATAGTTTAATTTTGTCAATCCATAGATGCTTTGTTTTTTACCTTTATTTTAATATAATTAAACCACAAAACAAATTGAGGTAAAAAAGATGAGCAACGAAGAATTGAAAACAATAGGCAGCCGGATATTGAAATGCCGACGCATGGCTTCTATGACTCAAGAGCAGTTGGCAGAACAAATGGACGTATCAATTCAGATGATATCTAATCTTGAAAGAGGAAACAAAGAGATAAAAATCAGCAACCTGGTTAAACTGGCATCTATTCTTAACGTTACAACAGATTATATTCTGACAGGGAAACAGAGTACTGTGTTAAACAATTTACCTGACAAGATTTCTTCTCTTTCGGATGACGATCTCGATTTGGTGGAACGTTTGGTCGACCGGCTTATAAGGTAAATTAGAGTTTTTGTATATAAGCTAACGCCGCTTAATGGTTTTTATTTAAAATGACGCACAGATTGCAAAAACAGTTGCAATCAATGCGTCATTTTGCTTTTGTGGAATCGCTGCTTTGCCTTAAAGTCGCCAAGTCCCCAGCACTTCGCTTCGAGATGCGCGCTACGCGAGCTCGATATATACCGCTGACGCGGTATTCGATATGTACCGCTTGCGCGGTACTCGATATGTCCGGCAAGGCCGGACAAGAAAAAAGAGTAGCGCATACATCGCAATGTTCATTACGATGTATGCGTTTTTGTCATTAATTCCGAGCGGGGGGCTGCCGGTTTTTTACATCAGCCACAGGAAGATAAAAAGTATAATAAAGTGTAAGATAAGTGTATAATAAAATCGGATTTTACTTGACAAAGTGTAAGATAAAGTGTATAATAAGTGTATAATAAATTGATCGGAGGCAGTTATGCAGATCAACAGGGAAACAGAACACGTCGAGTTCAAGGAGTCTCTCAGTCAGCTGAGCCGGGGACTTGAGTCGCTCGCGGCAATGCTGAACAAGCACGGCCGGGGAACTGTGTTGTTCGGAGTTGCTGACAATGGAGAAATAGTAGGAGTTGACGTCGGGAACAAGACGATGAAGGATATAAGCCGTGCGGTCGCCGAGAGAATCAGACCGGCCGTTCTGCCGCATATTTCGGAGGAACTTTACGGCGACAAGACAGTCATGAAGCTTGAGGCAAGCGGAACAAACACGCCTTATTCGGCGGACGGAAACTATTTTATCAGGAGCGGCAACGAAAACAGAAAGATCGATCCGGATATTATGAGACTCCTGATATTCAAGAACGCAGGCGACAGCATCACCGAAATCGAATCGGGAAATCAGACGCCCGCGTTCACGCAGTTGTGGCAGCTCTTCATTCTCCATAATTTCACGCTGAACAGGGAGACTTTTGCGAAGAATGCCGGACTGCTGACGAAAGACGGAAAGTACAATCTCCTTGCCGAACTTCTTTCGGATAACAACGATATTTCCATAAAGGTAGTTAGATTCAAAGGCGTCGATAAATCTGAGATTATTTCCAGAAACGAATTCGGATATAAATGCCTTCTGCTCGCATTTCAGGCGGCGCTCGACTATACGCTGTCGTTCAATGAAACAAGGGTGGATATGTCCGGGATTGTCAGGAAAGAAACAAGTCTGTTTGACGAATCCAGCCTCAGAGAAGCCTGGGTAAACGCCTGTCTGCATACCAGGTGGGACAGGCTGATACCGCCGGCGATATATATTTTCGACGATAGAATCGAGATAATCTCCACGGGCGGGCTGCCGGTTGATTATTCCGAGGAGGATTTCTTCAACGGAATCAGCCATCCGATTAATAGACAGCTTCAGAAGATTATGGGACAGTTGGGGCTGGTTGAGCAAACGGGTCACGGCGTGCCCGAGATTATCAAGCACTACGGAAGGGAAGCGTTTACCGTCAGCCCGAACAACCTGAACGTGACGCTTCGGTTCCCCTTCCTGCTGACCAGAGGTCAAAGCGATTATTCGGGGCTTTCAGCTTCTGAGGCAGCCGTATTGCGGGCAATCGGCGACAGACCGTCTATAACGATTGGCGAACTGTCGAAAGTAACAGGTCTCAGTACGAGCAGAATATCATCTATCTTAAAGCTGTTGAAAGAAACGGGAAGGATAACCCGCGTCGGTTCAAATAAAAACGGCTGGTGGGAAGTAGGGTGACTTCACGCCTGCAGCGCGAAGCAGTGAAGTATGCTCGCGTTGCTCATAAGTGAAGTTCGCGCTGTGCGCGCTCGATATATACCGCTGACGCGGTACTCGATATGTCCGGCAGAGCTTGACAAGAAAGAAAAACAGCGCACAAATCGCAATGGGGATCGCAATTTGTGCGCTGTTTTTCAATATTTTACAAACAATGGCGCGGCTTTTGCAGCGATTTTGTAGAGCGGCGTTTCGAAGCTCTTTTTTACTCTTTTCAGTTCGGCTCGTATTTCAATCGACTGCGGGCAGTGTTTTTCGCACTTGCCGCATCCGACGCACTTTGACGCGGCCGAGACGTCGCGGCGGAGCGCCGTGCACATATAATAATCCTTCAGTCCCCTGAAATACCCGTCGTAGCCGGCCCGGTTGAAGGCGGCGAAGGATCCGGGAATATCCACTCCCTGCGGGCAGGGCATGCAGTAGCGGCAGCCGGTGCATCCGACGCGCTGCTTCGAGTTTATCTCCTCCTTGACGCGTTCGATCAGGGCGAGGTCCTCTTCGTCGAGGCAGCCGGGGAAAGCCCTGTCGGCAGCCCCCGTGTTTTCGGCAATCATTTCAAGAGAATTCATCCCCGAAAGGACGACGCATACCTCGGGCTGGTTCCAGAGCCAGGAAAAGGACCATTCTGCCGGACTTTTTGGCGTTTTGTAATCCTTCATCAGCCGTTTTGCGCGCTCGGGCAGCCCTCCGGCCAGCCTTCCGCCGCGGAGCGGCTCCATAATCATAACCGGCAGGCCCTTAGAATTTGCGTAGCGCAGTCCGGTGACGCCCGCCTGGGCGTTTTCGTCGAGATAGTTGTACTGGATCATGCAGAAATCCCAGTCGAAAGCGTCGACGATTCGGCAGAAAACGTCGCTGTTTCCGTGGTAGGAGAACCCGACCTGCCTTATCTGCCCCGACGCGAGTTTTTCTTTGATCCAGCTGTCGACGCCGAGGCCGCAGAGACGCCTCCAGGTCGCGTCGTCGGTCAGCATATGCATAAGATAATAGTCGACGTGATCTGTCCGCAGGCGTCTCAGCTCCTCGGTGAAGAACTTTTCGGCGTCCTCCGGCTTTTTTATCATATAGTGCGGCAGTTTCGTCGCGATATTGATTTCGTTTCGTATCTCGTTTTTCTCGAGGATTTCGCCGAGCGCCGCTTCGCTGCCCGGGTATATGTACGCCGTATCGAAGTAGTTGACTCCGGCGCGGTATGCCGCCATGATCTCCTCTTCGGTTTTTTTCATATCGACGCCGGCCGCCGTGCGCGAAAATCTCATGCACCCGTAGCCGAGCGACGAGAGTTTGTTGCCGTATTTATCGGTTCTGTACTGCATAGAAAACACCTCAGTTTGATATGATACAATTATAGACGGAAAGAGACGCGTTGTCAATCTTTTTTTGCGTCGGATTTCCCGGGCGGCAGTGCTGCATACAAAAAAGATTGACAAATATATTATTTTGTTATACAATAAAATATTACGATAAAAAAGAGAAGAGGATAACCCGGATGAGCGATCTGCGCACGGAATCTCAGGGAGAAGGCGTCAGCGCGTCTGTGCTGAAGAATCTCGCGATGGCGCTGATGATTCTCAATCATGCGACGACCACTCTTTTCGATCACGTTATCACCGTCCCGCCCTGGGTTGCGTCGCTCTTCATATACGTCACAAGGGCGTCCTTCATCATTTTCGCGTTTCTGACTGCCGAGGGACTGGCTCACACCTCGAACAGGTGGAAATACCTGTTGAGACTTACAATCTTTGCCCTTCTGTCCGAGCCCTTCTTCGATTTCTGCTTCGGAGGCAGCTTCTTCGATCCGTCCTACCAGAACGTCTTCTTCACGCACGCGCTCGCAGTACTCGGAGTCACGGCGGCGGAATCTCTCAAAGATAAAACCCGGCTGTACCCGGTTTTCCCGGTTCTGACGGCAGTCGCCGCGCTGCCTCTGCGCTGCGACTACTCGCTCTTCGGCGTCGGCGTGATTTATATCTTCTATTATTTCAGAAACAGAGACCGCCGCATGATGTTTGTATGCCTCGCCGCGGCGACGTTTACCCTTCTGCCCCTCTTTCTGCTGCTCGAAAGGGTAATATTCAGGACGGGCGCTGTAAACAACGGGTTCTGGTCTACCGCATTTTCGTCCGCGGCCGTCGAATGCATAGGGCTTCTTATCCTGCCGCTTCTTGAAGCGTACGACGGACGGCGCGGCAGGCAGCTTCCTAAATTGATCTATTACGCCGTATATCCCGCGCATCTGCTGATTCTTGGATTTGTCCGGCTTGCGGGAACGCGGTAAGGAGAAAAAATGTACGAAAAAATACCCGAAATAATAAGTAATTACGACAAAATCATTATTCACAGGCACACGAGGCCGGACGGCGACGCGATCGGAGCGCAGGCGGGGCTGAAGCTTATTCTCCGCCGGAATTTCCCCGGCAAGACGGTTTTGTCTGTCGGAGACGATCCGGGAAGATATTCATTCGTTCCGGGATCGAAACAGGACGAGCTGACTGACGGAGATTTCGAAGGAGCGCTCTGCTTCGTGCTCGACTGCTCCTCTCCGGCGCTCATCAGTGACCAGCGATTCCGGCTGGCGGCCCGCACCGTGAGAATTGATCATCATCTTTTCGTCGAAAAGATTTGCGACGACGAGATTGTCGATACTTCTGCCGAGAGCTGCTGCGGAATGATTTGCGATATGGCGCGCGAACTCGGGTTTGTGACGACGCCCGACGCCGCGACGGCGCTATACTGCGGACTCGTTACCGATTCGGGCAGATTCAGATACGATTCGACAAACGCAGGCAGCTTCAGGCGCGCCGCATTGCTCGCAGACGCCGGAGCAGACGCAGGGTTTGTATACGCCGGGCTATACAGCGAGAGCTATGCAAACGTCCGCCGCAGGGCGCAATACGTTCTCAAAATCAGGTTTACCGGGAACGGGACGGCTTACATTTACAATACGGCGGAGGAACTGGCCGCCGAGGGATCCGATCCTTACGCGATATCCCGCGGAATGGTCGGCGTGATGGCCGATTTGCGCGGAATCGACAGGTGGGTGAACTTCACCGAGGCGGACGGATGCGTCCTTTGCGAGATCCGCTCGTCGGTTTACAATATCAATCAGATCGCCGTCAGGTACGGCGGCGGCGGTCACGTAAAAGCGAGCGGCTGTTCGCTGAAGGACAGGGAAGAGGCGATGAAGCTTCTCACCGACCTCGACGCCCTCGGGACTGCCGGCAGGCAATAATACGGAGAGTAAAATGGACAGATTTGAAGCGCAGAGCGCGATACTTGAAAAGATTATCGAATACTCAAAGATAATAATCATCCGCCACACGCGTCCGGACGGCGACGCGCTCGGCTCCTCTCTCGGACTGCGCGAAATACTCCGCGCGTCATTCCCCGAAAAGACGGTGCTCTGCCAGAGCCGGGACTCGTCCGAGAATCTCGCTTTCATGGGAAACGACGACGCGCCGGTTCCGGAAGCGGAATACGCGGACGCACTCGTGATCTCGCTCGATACCGGGACGTCGGAGCGGCTCTCGAACGACTTCTGGTCTTCCGCCGCCGGTCTGGTCAGAATCGATCATCACGTAGATATCAAGCCATATTGCGAAATATCATGGGTGGAGGATTACCGCTCGTCCACCTGCGAGATGATCGCCGACTTCTGCTTCGCTTTCCCGGAGCGGCTGAAGATGACCGCGGACGCGGCGCGCCTGCTCTATACCGGAATGGTCACCGATTCGGGGCGCTTCCAAATCAAGGACGTAACGGGCGAGACGATGAGACTGGCCGGCAGGCTGCTCGACTTCGGAATCGATACCGAAACCCTTTTTGCGAATCTCTCGCTCGAGGATTTCTCGGTGCTCGAATACCGCGCCTACGCTCTCGGGCAGATAAAGCGCACCGAAAACGGAGTCGCGTATCTCTATGTGACGACCGAAATGCAGAAAAGATTCGGTCTCGGACGCGAAGACGCCAGCGCTTCGGTGTCTTTCATGGAAAGAATCAGGGGCAGCATCATCTGGATCGCCTTTATCGACAATGGGGACGGGAGCATTCGCGTCAGGCTTCGCTCGCGCTTCACGGCGATCAACAAAATCGCCGAGAAATACCGCGGGGGAGGGCATGAGTGCGCATGCGGCGCGACTCTTTACAGTCCCGATGAAATCGATCTCATGCTCGCCGACGCCGACGCCGCGATTGTTGCGTACAAACGGGAGCATCCGGACGTTTTCTGAAAATTAATGACTAACGATGTTCGATTTGAACAAATATCTGGATAATCTGATTCTGAACTGCCGGTCGGCTTTCGGGGAGCGCTTGCTTTACGTGGGCCTGCAGGGAAGTTATCTGCGTGGAGAAGCCGGCGAAAGCAGTGACGTTGACGTAATGGTGATTCTGGACCGGTTTTCGGTTCGGGACATGGACCTTTATCGGGAGATTCTGAAAAAAATCGGTTTTTATGAGAAATCCTGCGGGTTCATCTGCGGGAAAGAGGAAATGACACGCTGGAATCCGTTGGAGGTCTGCCAGCTGCGCCATACGACGAAAGATCTGTTCGGCGTTTTGACGGATTATCTCCCGGCCGCGACGCGGGAAGACGAAATCAACTACGTAAAACTGAGCCTCGGAAATCTGTATCACGAGCTTTGCCATCGCTATATCCATAAAGACAGAGAGAGGAACGTCGCGGCGTTTCGCGGCGCCTGCAAAGGTGTGTTTTTCCTGATACAGAACCTGCACTATCTGGAAACCGGCCGTTTTATACTCACAAAAAAGGAACTCAAAGAGGCTGTTTCGGCGGACGACCGACAGGTATTGGAGCTGGCGGAACTGCCGGACGGATTTGATTTCGATCAGGCTTTCTCCGCTCTGTTTGCCTGGTGTCAATCAGCTTTTCCGCGCGCGGAGCGTATATGAAAGTTGAGAAAGTGAGATCACAAATAATGCGTATCTACGTTGACTTTGACGATTGCCTGTGCGAGACGGGGAGGACATTCTCAAAGCTTGCGCTGGAAATGTTCGATAAGCGCGTTCCATATGAACAGATTCATTATTTCGAACTTGACAGGTCTTTTGATCTGAACGCGGAACAATACGAGCGGCTTATGCGTCGGGCGCACGAGCCCGAGATACTGCTTTCGATTGACGCGACGCCCGGGGCCGCCGGGACGATAAACGAATGGATTGCCCGCGGGCACGAGGTATCGATCATAACCGGACGCCCGTCAAGCGTTTACGAGCCGTCCCGCAAATGGCTGGACGAACATGGTCTTAAGAAGGTCAGACTCTACTGCCTCAATAAATACGGAAGGGATCACTTTCTCAAAAACAGCGACAGCACTCTTGAACTTGAAGACTTTTACAGGATGAAGTTCGATTACGCGGTTGAGGATTCTCCGAAGGCGTTCGGGTTTTTCGAACGTTTTCCGAATCTTAAGGTTCTGGTGTTTGACAGACCATGGAACAGAGAATGCGTTTTTCCGAACCGGAACTATCAGAGGTGCGCCGACTGGGAGAGCATCCGCAGGATTGTTACAAACGAGTGAAAAAAAGACCGCGTCCGGGGAGTTAACTCCAAAGACGCGGTCTATATTTTTATTTTTCTGATTACATCGCGGTGTATCCGCCGTCGACCGGGAGATTGACTCCGGTGACGTAGGAGGACGCGGGCGACGCGAAGAAGAGGGCGGCGGTGTCGAGTTCGCCTTCCTCGCCGTATCTCTCCTCGGGGATCATCGTCTTCGCGTTCTGGATGAAGAAATCGCTGTTGAGGGTGTCTCTCGTCAGATCGGTGTAGAAATAACCCGGGCAGATCGAGTTGACGGTGATGCCGTACTTGCCCCATTCGGCTGCGAGCGCGCGGGTCAGGTTGACGACGCCGCCCTTCGCCGCGTGATAGGGGGCCGATCCGGCGATCTTGTTGCCGACGAGACCGTACATCGAGGCGATGTTGATTATTCTGCCGTATTTGGCGGGGATCATGGCGTCTCTCGCGACGGCGCGGGCAACGCGGAATGTGCCGAACAGGTCGATGTCGAACTCGTCGCGGAACTGTTCGTCGGTAATGTTTTCGGCGGGGGCAACGTGGCCGGTGCCGGCGTTGTTGATAAGTATATCGATCCTTCCCGAACGCTTCATTACCTCGGCGACCATCGCGTCGACCTGAGCTGTGTCGGTGATGTCGCAGCGCACTCCGTATGCGGGAACGCCGTATTCGCGGGCGATATCTGCGGCGACTTCGTCGATGAGATTCTGGCGGCGGGCAACGGCGACGATGCCGCAACCGTGGCTCGCGAGAGCTTTCGCCATCTGGACTCCGAGTCCGGCAGAGCATCCGGTGACAATCGCAATCTGTCCGGTGAGGTCAAAATGATTTTTCATCAGTAAAGGGCTCCTTTGATAATTGTACTGTGATTCCAAACCAATACATTATACTATATTCGCGCGGTTTTGTCAAGCGCGAACGTGACGCGGAAGAAAGCCAACGGGGACGCCGCCTATCATTTATGAAAAAATATTGACAATTTGCGAAATAATTGATATAATTATTTTACCCTAACGGGAATAAACATATTTCAGGAGTATGCTATGAACGACAACAACAAACTCGTACGCTTCCTGCTGACCTTCTTCCTTGGATGGATCGGCTCGCTCATCATCAACCACACCTCCCTCAAGCCCGAGGGATTCACCAGCAGGACCGGCGCCTATATCGGGCTCGGAATCATCACGTTCGGCATCTACGACCTCGTCGCTTCCATCTGCAACCTCACGTTCGATCCCACCAAGGAAAAGAACATCGGCTACAAGAAAGACTGAAGCATACAAGAATTGAAAAAGCAGTCCGGAACCCGTTTTGCGGGATCCGGACTGCTTTTAGGCTTAAGGCAGTACCGCACAATTCGACGCACGCGTCTTGACGGCTCTTTTTGCGCCTCTATTGCCTTCGAAATCTTGAAAAACCGCCTGTTTTCCTGCGATTTCTCAGTCAAAACAGGCACAAAAATCTCTCGCCAATACACGCACGCGAATTGTGCGGCACTGCCTTAAAGGATATCGGCCGCTCGCTCAGAGTTCGCTGACCTGAAGGCCGGTGAGAGCGCAATCTCCTTCTTCGTCGACGGTAACCGTCGCGTTGAACTTGAAGGTTTTCTCTTTCTCTCTCGGGGAGAGGGTTCCGACAGAACCGGTGACGGCGAAAGCGCCCTTCTTTTCGACGCATTCGGTAACTTCGACGTCCTCGATTTTGTCGCGCGGGAAGAACTTTTTGAAAACTTCCTTATCTTCGGTTATGAACTCCTTCGCGAGTTGCTCGCGGCTTTTTTCTTCTTTTTTAGACATAATATTGCTCCTTGAAATAATAGTTTCCGCGCCGTCCGGCGCTGACGTGAATATTATATCATAAAAGGCGGAAGATTGCAAGAAAGAAGGGCGCTGCGCGCGTCTTGCCCGCCAGTTTGAAGCGGTTCAGCCGCCGTACAGTTCTTTCCCGTCGATATAATCGAATTCAACGTTTTTCTTTTCAAAACCGGAAGCTGAAATAAAACCGATTCTGCCGAGCGTCAGGCCTTTGATGCTTCTGATTTTTTCTGCTTCTTCATTTATTTCTTTTTCCGGCATCGGCGAGCAGTGATACTTGACTTCGTATACGTCGTACACGTCGCGGCGTTCGAGAACTACGTCAAATTCACCGTTTGTCCTGCTCTCGGCGTCGTCGTACCAGTAGGTTCCGACGTTAGTGATTCCCTGCAGTTTTCCGGCTTGAATTGATATGGAAAAATAATCGCGGCACAATTCCTCAAAACGGTGTGAAATAAAGGTCTGAAGCGGCTTTTCGATATACTCGTCGTAAAATGCCGCTGGACCCAGAACCTGAAGCGCACTTTTGTTTTTGTACACGAAGGCGTAATAGAAGCGAAGAAGGTTGTCGCGCAGTTCATAGGACGTCTTCTTTTTGTCGTCGGGCTTGTTGACAGGAAATCGTTTTGAAAGAATCTCCATGTTCAGAAGCGATGACAAGTGTTTGGAGAGCAATCCGTTGTTCTTCATGCCGAGCATCTCTTCAATTTCTCCGTACCGTTTCCTGCCGTTAGAGATTGCATACATAATACGTTCGGCGTTTACCGAATTTGCATAATCCGAAATCAGCAGATGCTCCGCGTACGTGAACACCGGGCAGAAAGGATTGAGCAAGGTGTTCACAATATTCTCTTTCAGGTCTTTTTCGGGATCAATAAAGCCGTTTATGAACGGAGAGCCCCCGAACACCGACCACAGCGCTATTTTTTCATATACCGGCTTGTCCGGATAGAACTCCGCTGCTTCTCGGAAATTCAACTCGCCCAGCCGGAGCGTCAGTGTAAAGCGTCCGTATAAAGCGTTTTTTTCGGCGAGCAGATCTTTCATCATTCCGATATGAGATCCGGACAGAAACAGGCGAACGTTTGAAAGGCGGTTGTCGATGATTGATTGAAAGATGGAATCGACCGTTTCGGCTTTTTCGTTTTCCTTCAGATACGGGTATTCGTCAATTACGATGTTGAGCGTGCGGCCGAGCGTGTTCAGATAGGCGAAAACGTCAATGAACGATGAAAAGGGAAGACTCACGGGAAGTATGCTGGCGTCTGCAAGTGCCCGGACAAATCCGTCGATATTGTCTTTCATCGAGCTTTTGAGGCACTCATAATATACTGTCGCGTCGCGGCTCTCTTTCAATACGTTCATCAGCAGCGTGGTTTTTCCGACTTTGCGTTTTCCGTATACCATAACGCTTGCATTCGGCTTTGCGAGTATCCCGCGCAGCAGTTTTTTTTCTTTTTCCCGACCGATAAAGACAGCCATTTTGCCCTCCGAAAGGTTTAATGAATTAAATTTCACTGAAACCTAATTCATTATATACCAAAAAAGGCGATTTGTCAAGTTGTCTCAGCTTTTTTCATGCAAAACGTGTATACATTTTCCTTTTTTGTCACTTTTATCGTCTCGCGGAGCGAGACACTTCACTTGCGGCGCAGCCGCAAACTTCACTCGCGCGGAGCGTGAACTTCACTTGCGGCGCAGCCGCAAACTTCACTCGCGCGGAGCGTGAACTTCACTTGCGGCGCAGCCGCAAACTTCACTGCTTCACACCGGAGGTGCGAAACCCTGCGACAGGACATGAACAGTCGGGCGCGATACTGCGTGCGTTGATAAAGTGCCTGCTCGCCCGACCTTTCATTTTGGTTCTTCATATTTTTGTGTGTTCAGTAACCAATGTAGCAAATGGCAATTGTCCCAAGCGAACACTTACAGCGCCTTCCCCCGGGCGGGGGAAGGATGCTTTCGCGGATGGCGGAAGCCGGCCGCGAAAGAAGGATGAGGGGGTGCACGTTCGATAATATGTCGGAATCGACTTTCTTATCAATCTAACCACCTTCAGAGTGTCGGTCGTTCTCAAAGAGATGCTGCGGACTTTTCACCCTGAACAATGTGAACAATCGGTAACAGGTAATACATTCCGTCGCGAGTGCGCATCGTTTATGCACCCCCTCAACCGTCGCCCTTCGGCGACACCTTCCCCCACCAGGGGGAAGGCGGGGCAAAAGCGAATGCTTGGGATAAGGAACCGATACAAAGTGCAAACCGTCTCTTGCGGACGGCTCCTCTCGCGCTGCGTAACGGACAGACTTCTACGAGAGACAAAAGATCAAACACACAAAAATATGAAGAAGGGGCTGTTAAAAAACTCAATTTTTCAGCCCGAGTCCGGAGCGTGAAAAGGCATTTTTCACG
>LXOW01172386.1_pt1 | contig 53758 bp, 38 predicted proteins | sample 1368591 | NCBI WGS metagenome assembly LXOW01 (sample SAMN04884650, study PRJNA319009) | bovine gut metagenome | isolation source: Cow rumen | host: Bos taurus | place: Italy: Legnaro (PD) | collected 2014-07-09
GAAGATGCTATACTATTACCTCCTAAATGCTTCGTAGTTGAGACCACTGTTCTTCGGTTGTTGTTCGGTTGTTATTCGGTTGTTGTTCGGTTGTTGTTCGGTCATTCACCGAAGAACAACCGAACATGAAACGAACTTTATCCGAACAATCTTCGAACCATCTCGCTTGCATCTACGAGGGAATGTGCTGTCATGTACGACGCATGGGTATACCAAGCACGGTACATCTCTTGTCCAACGGTATGCGAACCTTGAATCATCTCACTACGAATTTACGGGTTTGGTCGCCAATGCTGATGAAATACATGCCCTGCGGCAGATTGGACACGTCTATCTGCTGGGTTTCTGCGGTAATGACGCCTGGCATTAGGGTTTGTCCCATTACATTGCTAATGCAATAGGTTTGGGTTGGGTGAGACGCAAGGCATTGCGTCTCTACAACGAGAACACCATGGGTTGGGTTAGGATATATCGCAAAAGCGGTTGCCTTTTGTTCGTCAAGGCCGAAATGGTAATCCATATACACCGCATCGCAGTCCTCCTCGCCGTATTTGAACACCAGTTCGCCATTGCGCCAGTAGCAGCGCATACCTTCCACACGGTAGCCTTTGCCGCGCGTCATCAGCTTTTCGGGGAAGAAACTGCTGAGGTGACCGATGCCGCACACGATAGTGCCGCTGAAAAGGTCTTCTGCATCGCTCACTCGCAGCATTCTGTACAGTCTGCCATCATAGTAGTATTGCTCCACGGCATCCACATGCATAGCAATACTTTCTACACCCACCTTGATTTCCCATTCGCTGCCCACCTCTGCATTATAGTCGTAAAGCACCGAAAATTCCTGCAAATCCTTATTCCACCAATACACCACGCCGTCTTCCTCATAAATATATTCGCGCGTCACCTCAACGTGTTCGCTCTTGTCGTAAAGCGTGTTGGTGCGGATAATGATTTGCACGTCTTTATGGTTGATGGTGGTATCGGCAGCATATTCCAGATGCTGGTAGGTGATGCTGCCGTTCAGGTTTTGGATCTCATAATACCATTCGGTGCCGCTGAATCCGGCCAAGCCGCTACCGCAATCCTCGATGATGTTGGTGAAGTCGCTCCAGCCTTCTGCATTTTGATAGGCTTCCAAGGTGCCGCAGGGAACGACGACAAGCTGGTCTAACGGCAGACCTTGTTGATTAACAAAATGCCTCATCACAGGCGGTGTCATCGCTTTGATTACCAAAGTATCAAGCACTATATCCTTAAAGGCATTGTCGTTTATCGTATTGACTGAACTACCTAAAACAATCCGGTTGAGATTGGTGCATCCCGCAAAGGTCAATTGCTCAATGCGCTCCACCAAATCGGGGACCACCAATTCGCCCGTAAGGCTTGTACAATTCCGCAAGGCAAAGCCCCCCAATTGGCTCAAATTGACAGGCAACTCCATGCTTGTCAAACTGATGCAGCCATCAAAAGCACCTGTCTCTATGATGGTCACGCTCTCAGGGATAATGATGTTAGTCAGACTTGAACACTCTTGAAAACAATCATAATCTATCTTCGTCAAACTTTCGGGCAAGTGAACGGTTCTCAAATTGCCGCATCCCCTGAAAGTGTATTTTCCAGTGGCCGTACATCCTTCGGGCAATTCAACGTTTTCCATGCTCCAATAAGCAAAGACGGCATCGCCAAAATTGTTTTGATAAAACACCTGATGATTCAAATCCACTTCTGAGAAGCCCGAACATCTGGCAAATGCCTCATTATCTATCGTTTCTAAAGCATCGGGGAAAACAAGTCTGCCCGTAAAACCCGTGCACCCTGAAAAAGCTTCAGAACCAATATATTCTAAAGAATCAGGCAAGTGCAACTCACCCGTAAGACCATTGCAATCGTAAAACGCCAAATAACCTATCTCTTTCACTTTATTAGGAATCACAAGCTCGCCAGTGAGACCAGTACAATAGGCGAAACAGCCTCCGCCATTTCCTCCACCAATGATTCTTAACGATTCAGGCAAGACAAGACCCGTCAATCCCGTGCATTCCTCAAAGGCACCTCTTATACCATTAACAGGTGGAACAGGCGTGCTAATCTCAACCACTGATTCGGGGATGACCAATGTCCCTGTGAATCCCGTACAGAATCCAAACGCGGCGGGACCGATGCTCGTCACCGTACTTGGAATGTTCAGCGTACCCGTCAGTCCCGTACACCCTTCAAAAGTGTAGGAGTAAATTGCGGGAATGCCTTCTGGCAAGANNCCAGTAAAGCCTGAGCAATACGCGAAAGCTCTCGTCATGATGGTATCCACTGTTTGAGGAATCACAAGGTTTCCGGTAAGGTTGGCGCAATGATCGAAGGCTTCATAGCCGATTTTCGTCACCGTATAGGTCGAGCCTTGGTAAGAAACTGTTTGTGGAATGATGAGTTCGCCTTGGGCATTTTGGCCATCAATATGACCGTTGAGACTCACGCGAGGTGGATCCATGCTGATAATCGAATACAACAAATCCCCTGATTGGAAATCGGACGACGGGTTTTGCATCACGAAGTTCGCCACATAATCACCTCCATCCTCCACACGGAAAGTATAGGCGGCATTGGTAGAAACTACGGTGTCGTTTCTGGTCCAGTTCACAAACGCACAGCCTGTATTAGGTGTGGCTGTCAGGGTACAGACCTCGCCGTAGGCAAAAGTACCGGCTCCTGCCACCGAGCCATATCCTACAGGCATAGCAGTAGCTGTTATCGTATGTTCGCCAAAGTATTTATCCAAATCAAAAGTCAAACCATGATAATAACAATCGTTTGGATCAGTGTCTCCCTCGACCATAGCAAAAGCATCCGCCTCTCCATCTTCCTGAACAGCAATAATAAGCTTATTGCCTATGATTGCAGCCTGAGGATAAATCATTTCGCTGCTATTGAATACCTCACTATTACTAAGATGGACCTGACGAGTCCAAGTGGTGCCGTTGTCCCGTGAATAGCTTGCAAAAAGGTGGTAGTAGTAATGATAGTTATTATCTTCGTGGTTTTCGTCTAATCCACACCAAATGGCGACCCATTCGTTCTCGCCAGCTTCACACAGAACTGGAAAGGCACAGATTCCATGCCAGTAATTTCCGTGAGATGCTCTCGCATTCTCGTTTAGCAAAGGGAAGTGTCCATAATCATCAGGATCATCAACGAAACCGTCATCGGCCAAAGGAGTACAATAACCGAAATACTCAGGCCAAAAGCCATGGGTTCTATCTGGCCAAAACCAAGAACGGTGGATGTCCTGCATAAGATATGCACTATCCATCACAAATGGTTCGCCTGGGGTCAAGTTGCCAGGGATAGCACTAAAGGCGCTGGTGCCATCACCATTGTAAGGCATTGCCTCATTCCAATATGCTACACCACCGAATTGAGGATAATCACTATAGGTGTCTCCAAAACGGTGTCCGTTATACTCGTATAGCACATGTAATCGATGCTGATTATCCCATTGACAGGAAGTCCAACGGGGATAAAAAAACATTTCATTGTTTAATTCATTAAACCCAAAAGGATTCGGATGTTGATAAAACACTTTCCGCTCCCAGGTTTCTCCGTCATCGTAACTGTAAAGGACCATTCCGTCAGACCAACCATTGTTGACGACCAACGCAAGGCAATTGTCGTCGGTGGTCTCCATCCAGTAACAACTGTTACTGCTCCAATACAGACAGTAATCATTACCCATGAATGGTAACACTACGTTTTGTTTGTCCCATGACTGTCCTCCATCTATCGAACGAAAATAGATAATAGGCTGTTCGGCTCCCTCAGCTCCTGGAACATCAGTGTGTCCATTGGCATTAGCAACAACATGGATAATATTGTGACTAGGACCAGAGGTCATCACCGCAGGCCAACAAGGATTATAGGTGTTGTCAAGAACACTAACAAGAGAAAGCGTGTTCGGCACTATGTTGTCCTTGTCGGAAGCGATGTAAATTCTAGTGGGGGCTGTACTAGTATGAGAAGCAATGACCAAACCATTCTCACCAAACTGGGCGATAGAGCCAAAATTAGTTTGTTCATCTTCAACACGACCACCCGAAGGTGTCCAAATATCAGTAATAGCATCGTATCCGCATATAGCAGTGCCTCTGTCTGAAAAGTCAATAGATGAGGATACGGTGAAAGCAAAACTGATTTTTCCATCAGGCCATATTTTGGTCCAATTTCTTGCACCAGAGTTTGATTGCCAGTCATAAGTGGTGCTGTCGAGTACTCCGTTTTTCCCGTTCTGTGCCAACATTACCTGGCAAAGGCAAAAAAGGCATAGGAATAAAGATGTTTTTTTCATTGTTCTAATTATTTGATTGTTATTTATTTGTTATTCAGTACCACGGCTGCCGCTGTGCCGTTTCAGCGAGGGTTTGCCATTTGTAGGGACGCATCGCATGCGTCCGTCGGTTGCGTTGGCGGACACACGCGGTGTGTCCCTACAGGGTTATCGCACCACAAATTTCTGTGTCATATAGCCTATGGTGATGAAATATATTCCCTGAGGCAGGTTGGTCACATCAATCCGTTGGGTCTCTGCGGTAATGACGCCTGACATTAGGGTTTGTCCCATTACATTGCTAATGCAATAGGTTTGGGTTGGGTGAGACGCAAAATTTTGCGTCTCTACGACGAGGATGCCGTTGGTGGGATTGGGATAGACGGTTAAGGTTCCTGAGCCTGTCGAAGGACCGTCTTCCTCAATGCCTTCGTGATATTGTTGGTAAATTTCGTCGCAGTCGCGGTCACCCAGTTTGAAAACCAGTTGTTGTCCTTGCCAGTAGCAGCGAATGCCATTCACCCCATAGTCCTCGCTTCTTTGCATCAACCTTTCGGGGAAGAAACTGGTCAGGTGACCCACGCCGCAGACGATGGTGCCGCTGAACAGGCCGTCTTCGTCGCTCACTATCAAAGACCTGAATGGAACATCGTAATAGATAAACTCGCTCACCGCATCAACATGCATAGTGATCTGCTCTGTGCCGACTTTGACTTCCCATTCGTCACCTTCTTCGGCATTGTAGTTGTAAAGCACCGTGAACTCTTGCAAATCCTTGTTCCACCAATACAGCACACCGTTTTCCTCATAGACATACTCTCGTGTCACTTCGGTATGCTCAGCTTTATCATATAAGGTGTTCGTGCGGATGATGATTTGCACATCCTTATGGCTAATGGTAGTGTCAGCAGCACATTCGAGATGTTGGTAGGTGATGGTTCCATTCTCGTTTTCGATTTCGTAGTACCATTCGGAATTTAAGGCCGGGCCATCCGTCATTTCTATGAAATTGGTGAAATCCTCCCAATAGTAAGCAAAGGTATAGTTTTCCAGACTTCCATTTGGAATGTAAACAGGGATGTCTCTGTCGACACCTTGGAAAGATGTGGCGTCCAACGTAGGAGGAATACTATTATAGCAAGTGATACTTTGGAGTTCATCACAATCGTAGAAAGCTTTCTCGCCTATGCTCACGACAGTGGTCGGTATGGACACACTCGTAATATGGCTACTATGAAAAGTTTTGGGAGCAATAGTATCAATACCTTCCGGAATGGACACGCCACCGTCAACGAACCGACAATTACCGAAAGCTAAGCTACCAATATGGGTTAGCGTTTGGGGAAGATTAGATTGAACTATTGTATTATCTCCTCCAACGAACGCAGAATTGCCAATATAGATCAATGAATCGGGCAACGAGATTGAGGGGAAGCAAGCGACATGAAAAGCAGCATCATTGATTCTCTTGACTGAATTCGGAATGACAAGGGGTTGCGAATTTTGTGCATACGACGCAAAATGAAAAGCAGCAATTCCAATCTCTACCACATCATCAGGAATGATTGTGTTTTTCGTGCCAAGAATCAAGATTTTTGAATCACGTTCAATCAAAGCGTTGCCCTCTACATAATAACTGGGGTTGTCCTCATCAACGATTATGGATTCCAATCTAAAACCACTGCCTAAGCCCCGTTGAGCAATGTAAGTCACTGAAGCTGGGATGGTATAGCTTGTAATACGGCGGTTCGCAAAAAAAGTGTTTTCTTCAATTCTTGTAACGCCTTGGGGAATCGTGATGGGGCCCGTCATATACTCAAGCCACCAAAACGCGCCCCATCCCAGTGTTTCAAGGTTTTGTGGAAGCGTCAGGGAACCCGTAACGCCAGAGCAGCCATAGAAAGCGACCCTGCCGATGGTACGGATGTTGTCAGGCAGAACCAAGCTGCCAGTAATGCCACTGCAATTATAAAAAGCACTATCCCCAATGGCCACAATATCGTAAGTAGTGCCTTCGTGTTCAACAATTTCGGGGAAAACGACATCTCCTTGTGGACGAGGATAACTTCCCCAGCCGCCACTTGTAGGAGGCACCAGCGCCACTTCATGGGCATCGGCATCCGTAATCTGGTAGTAGAGTGTCTGTCCCGACGCACAAACTGCCGAGAAGTCGAAGTTGGTTTGTGCAAAGGCACTGAAATGGATGGCAACCAAGGCCATGATGATTAATAATAGCTTTCTCATTGTTCTAAATGTTTGATTGTTACTTATCTAATTCAAGATTTAAAATTCAAAGATTTAAGGATTTATACCGCATTCACAATCTCCTCAAATGTCCGTGTGTCCTCACCGAGGTCCATCTTCATCTGCTTGATGCGGGTCTTGCGTTTATAGTAGGAGTCGGTCTGGGTGTCCAAGAGGATGGAAATCACCTGGTTGGAGAAGCCGTTCTTCGAGAGGCAGCAGATGCGCACGTCCCACTTGCCGAGTCGGGGATAGAGCTCCAAGAGGCGTTGCGAGAAGCCGTCGTACACCAAATCGGTGAGGCTGATGAAGTCGGCCCAGTCATCGTCGCTGAGGGCGAAGCTCATCGTGTCGGCCGTCACCTGGTCACCGAGGCCTTGCGCTGTGGCGTAAATCTTGTTGCGTCCCATGATCTTGCTCGTCATCAGCAGGTCTTTCTGCGAGAGGGTCTGCCGGTCGCGGCGCAGGTCGTCGTTGGTGCGGATGAGGGTCTCCATGTCGCTCACTAATTCATGGATGCGGTTCTGGTCGCGCTCCACCTGACTCTGGAACTGGGCAACGGCAATCTTATGGTCGCTCACCTTCTTTCTCACCATCATGGTGATGAAGAGTATCATAATCACCGCTGCGGCGATGATGAGCCAGAGCTTGAGGCTGCGGTTGCGGAGCAGGAGTTCCATCTCGCTCTTCTGGGCTTTCAGCTCGTACTCGGCCTTGAGACGTTGCAGGTTCTCGCTGTCGTGTTCCTTCTCCACCTGCAAGAGGCTCTGCGTGAACTGGTCCTGATAGTCGGTGGCCAGCTGGTAGTTGCCTTCGTTGTAGGCGATGGCGTAGAGGGTCTGATAGACGGACATCCTCACCCCTGCCCTTTCGCTGCGCAGGGCTTCGTTGAGGTGGGTCTTGGCCGTCTCGTAGTCGTCGGTGTAGTAATACAGCACACCGAGGGTCATCTGGGCGATGTCGAGGTCGTTGCCTTCCAGTCCGCCCTCCATAGCGCGGGTGACGCAATCGATGGCCTTGGGGAAGTTGCCCACAGGCAGGTAGTAGTCGCGCCCCATCTCAAGGTAGAGGTCATTCTGCATCGCCTCGTCATTGATTAAGGTGGCGATGCTGAAGGCGGTGTCGTAGTAACGTTTGGCGTCGGTGTACTGTTCCATCGACTTGGCCACGCGACCACAGTTGCGCATGGCCGTCATGATTTCAGCCGTGTCGTTCACCGAGCGGAAGCAGGCGATAGCCTCGCGGTGCATCGTGAGGGCGTCCTCAAAAAGGCCGTGCTTGTTGTACATCGCCCCGAGGTTGTCTTTCAGCTGGCCTTCGAGGTGGAGGGTCTTTTCGTCTTTCTCGACCTTCTCGAGAAGTTCAAGAGCCTGGAGGAACTTTTCGGCAGCCTCTTCCGAGAGGCGCTGGCTGCGCAGTTCGGTGCCTTCTTCATATAAGGTACGCGCACGCTCGTAGCGCTTGGCCGAAGTGTCGCAGGCGGTCACCATCATGCTTAGGATGATGGTGGTTAGGATTATGGATTTCATTGTTGCTTTCATAGGCAAGTATTTTTCTGTCGCAAAAATATACAGAAAAAACGCTTGTCAAGAGGTTTTCGGGGAGCCTCCGGATTTTGTCCCTATGATTTTTGGTTGTTTTTTTGTAAAGTATTGGTTTTCAGCAACGATAAAACTATAGGGACAAAATTTTGTCCCTATGATTTTTATGCTCCGAAGGTCTTTTCCAGCAAAAAAACGAACTCTTGGTAGGCTAAAGTATCCGAAAGTTCGGCCAAAACCTTGGCCAACGAGCGGTAGTACCATTCAATGTCAGGCTTCCCGTTGGGCGCATGGAAGCGGCTCCACACCGCCTCGCCCACTTGCCGGTAGTCCCGAGCGATGCCCCGCATGTTGGAGAGCTTGTCGCCCATGGCCACCACCTTGCTGTCGAATGGGGTTGAAGCCAGCTTGTTCAACTGGGCTTCCTTTTTCTCGCGCCAGGTCAGGTTGTCAGACAAGGGAGCCGTCTCATGCTGGACGAGGGTCGCCACCCTGTCGCCAAACCGCTCGCGGATGTCTTCAAAAGTCACGTCAGTGTCCTCGATGGTATCGTGCAGCATTGCGGCAGCCAGCATCTCGGGGTCGTTGGTGAGGGTGGCCACGATGCTGGCTGCCTCCATGGGATGAAGGATATAAGGATAACCCTTGCCTCGACGCTCGGTGCCGCTGTGGGCTTCGGTGGCAAACTTTACCGCTTGGTCGAAAAAGTAGGTGTCCAATGGATTGTTCATGGTCAGATTAAATTGATTTTTTTCGCCTGTTCGTTGATGGTTTTGGCGTGTTTCACGTTGTGTTCGCCCTCGCCGTAAAGGCTGGCCAGCAGACGAATGACACCCGCCTCGCCAAATCCTTGCTTGAGGATGGCGACGATACAGATGTTCTGCAAGACCATCGAATAGGCCATACTGTCGGAGCCGGTGTCCGCCATTTGGATGAGTGCCAACTGAAATGCGCCTTCACCATAGGTGTTCCGCAGCCGCTCCAAGTCGCCAATGGTCTTCATGCCCATGCGGCGCAGCACTGGATAGTACGGCTCGATGCTGTCTTCATACAGCTTGGCTTGATTGACCCCGACAATTTTCTCGGCCAGACTGAGATAAGGCTTCAGCTTCATGTAAGTGTGGAAGGTATCACCGTTCAGCGGCACTTCGTTGAAGTTGCCCGTAGTCACCATGGATTGCACGTTGCGTCGATAGTCGTTGATTTCCTTGCGGATGCGGGTGAACTGCGCATCGGCCAGTTCCAGCATTCCCGCCAAAAGGTTCATGTCGCGCTGATATTCTATAGGAATTTCCACGTCGTTCTTATATCCCATGTCGTGATACAGATTGGCCCATGCGTGTTGCAGCAGACTGCGTATCTGCACCTCAAAGCGTATTTGGTTGAGCTCAGGCATATCGGCATCCTTGTACAGCGACTCAGGAATACGGCAGATGTAGTGCATCGACATATAGCCTAAGCGGTCGGTCTCCAGCATCTTGCGCTTGTCGACGGAGTTTTCCCAGTCGATATCGAACAGGCGCTCCACATGGGCCGAGACGAGGTCCACCTCATTACTATAATAGGTGACTACGCGGACGCCAAAAATATCGGTGATGTCGGCAAGGGAATGGTATTTATAGCCTTTCAGCTCCAGTTTTCCCGTCAGGCTTTTCTCCGTCTTGATGCGGCCTTCCACAGCGGCAATCAGGATATGATTTTCGTCCAGGCAGGTCTTGATTTTTTCGAGGACGAGGCTTTTCATCCGCTCGAAGAGAGGTTGCTTATCGTGGTACTCGTCGAGTATCAATTTACAGTGCAAGTCTTGTTTCATAAGATGACAATGAGGTTGGCATATCCGAAAAAGTCATGCAAATGTACGAAAACTTACAGAAAACGAACTGTTTCTTGCTTTTTTTCTACCTTTGTCACCGAAAACACAGCACCTATGGAAGCCATCAAAATCAACTTGGACGATTACATCCTCAGTGGCGGAGGCTTCAACGGCGAGAGCTACGACCACAAGACCGACCCCAACGTGATGCTCAAGCTCTATTTTCCCGGCAAGATACAACAGCCTTTAGACGAGATGCTGATGACCCGCAAGGTTTATGAGCTGGGCATCCCCACGCCTGAGCCTGGCGAATACGTGGTGACGGAGGACGGGCGTTACGGCATCCTGTTTCGACGTATCACCGGAAAGGTTTCCTATTCACGCGCCTCGGGTGAGCATCCCGAAAAGGTGCCGCAATACGCGGAGGAGTTCGCCCAAACCCGTTGCCCGATGCCTCTACTCCGAACTGCTTTGGAGGGGATTCTCTAATACGAAAAACCCGAGCAAAGCCATATCGCCTTGCTCGGGAAACTCACTCTTTTCGCGTCAAAAACTACCACTTCAGAATCTTACGGAAGTCGTATTCCTCGGGATTCGGCAGATAGGCCTTTGCGTCTTCGTAGTCGGCAGGCATGATGTACTGCAGGCCGTCGTTGAAGATAAGCTCGGCCTTCGGGCCACTCAGGTTGACCAAACGCGGCTTGATCTTGCCGTTCTCGTCTTCCACGTCTTTCAGGTAAAGCGGCACGATTTCGCCCTTCGGGTTGGCCGTGACCATAGCGCCACTCACACCCTGGTCAAAGAGCTTCTTCACACCATAGCCCAGCAACGAACAGTAGGTCAAGTCGTAGCCGTTAGGCTCGACGCAGCGGATGCCGTAACCAATCTCGACGGGACGGCTCTTCACACTGAGACCCAGTGCCTTCAGGCGCTGTTGTAGCAAGAGGTTGAAGATGTGGGCCTTGCTGACGTTACCCAGCTCAGGGTGACCATGTTCGTCGTAGGTGAAGGCCACGCCTGATTTCTCAATCTCCTCGTCGCTCATGAAGTGGAACACACCCTCGCTGATGATGACCACGCCGTAGTTGACACCCAACAACTTGCGCTTCACGATGGAGCTGACCACCAACTTGATGATGGCGTCGAAGGTGACCTCGGTCTTGTTGAACATCTCAGGGATGACCACCATCGGGCAGTGGCAGGCAGAGGTCATACCGAAGGCCAGGTGACCGGCTTCGCGACCCATAGCGGAGACCACAAACCAGTTGCCGCTGGTGCGGGCATCTTCGTAGATGGTTTGCACCAGATGCACAGCGGCGTCCTTGGCGGAATAGTAGCCGAAAGTCGGGCTACCTTCAGGCAAGGGCAGGTCGTTGTCTATGGTCTTCGGCACATGGATGTTCTGGATGTGAACGCCACAGGTAGCCAAGAACTTGGAGATGCGGTTGGCAGTCGAGGCAGTATCGTCGCCACCGATGGTGACCAACAGCTTGATGTTGTTCTTCACAAAGAACTCGGTGTTAAACTCCTCGTTTTTCGGTTTGTAACGGCTCATCTTCAGGGCCGAACCGCCTTGTTTCAGGATGGCGTCGGCATAGAGGAAGTCCATTTCGACCACATCGGGATTGGGCTTGAAAAGGTTCTTGTAGCCTTCGTTGAGGCCGAGGACGCGATAACCACTCTTGAGGAAAGTTTTGGCAACGGTGCTGATGACCGTGTTGATGCCAGGTGCCGGACCGCCGCCGGCGAGGATTACGATGGATTCTTTCATATTTTGTTATTTAGAGATTATTGTCATTCTATCACCAGCTCATCGCAGAAGATCCAGGCCTTCTGTCCGGCACCCACGTGCCAGTCGGGGCAGGTGCCGATGGTCTTGGCCACCATCTTCACGTAACGGGCGTTGGTGCGGGGACGCACGGCCAACTCCTGGGTAAAGGCACCGTCTTCGTCGATAGGCACATCAGTCTTTACCTTACCCACGCTGCGGAAGCTCTTGCCGTCGTTGCTGACGAAAAACTCCACCTCAGTGGGCATCCAAATCCAGGAGTAGATTTCCTGCAGGAAGCTGCCTGCCAAGCGGTTGATCTTTTTGGGCTGACCCAAGTCGATGGTGGCGATGAGGTCGACACCATGGTATCCCTGCCAGGCTCCCGTGCGGAAGTTATCGGTGCCCCGCAGATGATCGATAAGAGCTTTGGCACCACCAGCTGAATACTGTTCATTATACATGTTCTCCAGCGTCACGCTGCGGTTGGCATCGATGAGATAATAACTTGCATCGATGGGCAAACTCCAGCGGTCGCCATAAGCCGACTTGAACAAGGCAGCAGCACGCACCGTAGTGTTCTCCTTCAGGCACAGCGGCTGTTCATACAAAGTGCCGTTCTCCCTCGGGTCGGTGCCGTCCAAGGTGTAGTAAATCTGTACGCCTTCGACAGGGTGGTTCATGCTGACCATCAAGCTATCGAAGAAAGTGTCGGACTGGGCGTTAATGGTGGGCACGATGACGATGGGGTCGCTGTAGATAATCATCTTGGGGCAGTTCTCGGGTTGCGTGGCCCAAGTGGAGTTGGGCTGGTCAGTCATAGTGAACTCCAAGGTACCGCCATTGAAGACTTCGTCAAACATAATATAACTGGTTTCCAAAGGCTTGCCGTTCAGTTTGACGGACTTCACGTAGCAGTTCTTCTCGCTCAGGTTCTTGGCGACGATTTCAAACTGCTTGCCGCTCTCGAAGGTCAGGCGGGTGCGCTCAAAGCGGGGCAGACCCAGCACATAGTAACCTGCGGCAGGCGTGGCGGGATAGAAGCCCATGGCGGAGAACACGCCCCAGGCCGACATCTGTCCGCAGTCCTCGTTGCCAGCATAGCCGTCACGACGGTCGGTGTAGAAGTCGTCCATCACCTTCTTGACGTAGTATTGCGTCTTGGTGGGTTTGCCGATAAAGTTGTACATATACACGGTGTTATGGCTCGGCTCGTTGCCGTGGGCATACTGTCCGATGAGTCCTGTGATGTCGGGTTGCTCGCGTCCCGTCAGGTTGGAGGGAGCGTTGAAGAGGCCGTCCAGCTTGGCTTCATAACTGACTGGACCACCCATCAGGTCAATGTGGCCATTCACGTCCTGCGGCACGAAGAAGCCGTACTGGTAGGAGTTGGCCTCAGTCAGGGTGAAGTTGACCTGAGCGGGGTCGAAGGGCTGCATCCAGCCGCCATTGCGACGACCTTGGAAGAACTGGTTCTTGGGATTGTAGATATTCTTGTAGCTCTGCGCACGGGCATAGAACTCTTTGGCGATGTCCTGCTTACCCATATCCTCGGCCATGCGGGCCACGCACCAGTCGTCGTAGGCATATTCAAGGGTCTTGGAGACCGCCTCGCCTTCGACCTCAATCGGGATGTAGCCGTATTTCATGTAGGCACCCATACCCCGGAAGTCCATCCGTGAAGAATTGACCATAGCCTCCAAAGCTTTCTCGGTGTCGAAGTCGCGAATGCCGGCAAAGTAAGCGTCGGCAATGACGGGGATGGCGTGGTTGCCAATCATGCAGTAAGTCTCGTTGGCGGCCAGTTCCCAGATGGGCAGCAGCTGATGTTTGTTGGTCTCATACTTATTAATAAAGGTGTGGATGAAATCGAGGGTACGTTCGCGCTGCATCAGGCTGAACAGCGGGTGCAGGCTGCGGAAGGTGTCCCACAGCGAGAAGACCGTATAGACGGGTCTCTCGGATTTGTAGACCTTCAGGTCGTGGGCACGATAACGGCCGTCGGCATCGCTGAAGAGGTTAGGCGCAATCATGCAGTGGTAGAGTGCCGTATAGAACACCGTCTTATGCGACTCGTTAGGGTCGCTCACTTCGTAGCGGAGCAGTTCCTTATTCCATTTGTCATAAGCCTTTTGTCTCAAGGCGTCGAAGTCAAAGTCGTTTTCGGCAAGTTCGGCTTTCAGGTTGTTCTTTGCGCCTTCCACATCGACAGCGGAGATGGCGATGCGCATAACGATTTGTTCGCCTTCCTCGGTGTCGAAGTCAAAAGCGGCTTTCAGCTTGTTGCTTTCAACGTATGTATCTTCCACACGCTCACCATTGTCATATAAGGCACAGCTCTTTATTGGTTTCGAGAACTCTGCATAGAAATAAAGGTATTGCTCGTTGGCCCAATCGCGAGTGCGACGGAAACCACTGACGGCAGTCTCGCTTTCCACCGTGAGGTTGGCCTCATAGACAAACTCGTCGTTGACGCCTTCCACCATGTCGAGGAAGATATGCGCATCCTCGCTCTTGGGGAAGGTGCAGCGCATCATGCCTACACGGTCACCGGTGGTAAGTTCCACCTTGGTATTATAATCGTCCAACAGTACAGCATAATAGCCTGCCTTAGCATCTTCGTTCTCGTGCTGGAAGGCCGAACGGTAGCCCGAAGCGGTGTTTTCTTCATCGCCTTTGTCGAGCTTCACTTCACCCACGATGGGCATGAAGCGGAAGTCGCCATAGTCGGAGCAGCCCGTGCCGCTGAGGTGGGTGGTGCTGAAGCCGAGGATGGTGTGGTCGGTGGTGTGATAGCCTGAACAACCATCCCAGTCGTTCATTCTCGTGTCGGGACTGAACTGCACCATGCCGAAGGGCACCGTAGCACCCGGGAAGGTGTGTCCGTGACCGCCTGTACCGATGAAGGGGTCAACGTATTTGGCCGCGTCGGTGACGAAGTCGGCCTTGGGTTGTGAGGTACATGCTGCGAAAGCAAGCAGTAATAATGGTAAGAATAGTTTTTTCATATCGATGGATTAAATTTTGACGCCGTAAAATTAGGGAATAATCTGGTTTGTGGCACAACATTTGCGAGAAAAAAGTTTTGTTATCAATAGAAAAAAAACTGAAAAAATACGCATAATCATCCCCAAAAGAAAAATAATCTCTATATTTGCAAGCTCAAACTGACAACTTATCATTCAAAAATAATCAACCTAAAAAACACACGAAAATGAAGAAAGTACTATTACTCTCGTTAAGCCTTGCCTTAGGCTTCAGTGCTTTTGCACAAAACCGTGTCACCAAAGATGACAGCCAGTCATTCAAGGTTGACAGCAAGAAGGTTGCTGTGGGTAACGAAACCATCAATCCCTCAGCCGCCAATTTCGCTCCTCAATCAGCTCAGAGTGTTGTCGTCAACAGATGGGAATCCATGGATTATGCCGAGACCATGATTACCACCTATGACCTCCAGTCTAACAGCTGGTGCTCCAACCGTATGTACCAAATTCCCGATGGTAGCGTCGGTATCGTTGGAACTTTCTCGCACGAATACAACCAATCAGCCTCGGACCGTGGTACTGGTTACAACTTCTACAATGCCGGAGAAGAGGCTTGGGGCGATCAGCCTGAAGAGCGCGTCGAAAGCATGAGAACAGGTTGGCCGACCATCGCTCAATGGGGCGAATGCGGTGAAATCATGATTTCTCACTCACCCTGCCGCTGCTGGACCAGAGAAAAAGCTGGCGAAGGCGAATGGCAGTACATGGGTGAACTTCCTTACGTTCCGGAAGGCTACCCCTACTCGGGTGAGAACATCTCTTGGCCCAGAGTCGCCACTTCTGGTGCCAACCACAACATCATCCACGTGATTGGTGACATCCAGCACTCAGTGTCGAGTGACGAGGTACACCACCATCAGGCTTACCTCCGTTCGGAAGACGCTGTGAACTGGACCATCAGCTACTCGCCCCTCGCCCAAGACGGCGAAGAGGTCGACCACTACTCAGCCGATGCCTACAACATTGCCGCCAACGGCCACAATGTTGCCATGATTTACTCCGATGACCTCCAGGGCCACGTTGTGATGTACAAATCCACCGACGACGGTCTGACTTGGGAGAGAACCGTGATCTGGGAGAATCCCTACTACGGTTGCGACTGGGAAACGGATGAGTGCTCCGTCTTCACCGACACCATGTTTGGTCCTTCAAACGTCGCCATTGCCATCGACAACAAAGGTGTCACTCACGTGGCCATGAGCACCTACGAGTACATCCACGACGAAATCGGTAGCACCTACACCACTTGGAGAGGCCGCGCCGTCGACGGTATCTACTACTGGAACGACACCCAAGAGGCTCCCATCCAATCTCCTGATGGCAACCCGCACCACGCCCTGAGACTGTGGTGGCCTTCCGGTGACGGCTATGTCCACATGGAAGCAGACTCCACCAAGTGGGCCGGTTTCCTCCCCATGTTTGAGGATGCACAAGGCAACTTGATTGAATACGACAACGACAAGTTCTACATCGAAAACGACTATTTCTACAAATTCCGTGCTGGCCAGTCTGGTATGCCTGCCTTCTCCATCGACCCATTTGGCAACATCGCTTTGGCCTACTCTTGCCCCAACACCAAACGTGGCGATAATGAACTGAACAAGTACTACAGAAGCATCTTCGTCAGCTACTACAATGCCGACGAGGGTTACTGGCACCAAGCTGTTGATGAACTCATCGACGACTTCATGTATCAGTACTCAGAGTTCATCTTCACCGTCTCGGTCGACAACACAGTCAACCCGGGCGAGTTCTGGTTCGGTTTCCAATCAGACGGAGTGCAAGGTCTTTACTGGGGTAGCAACGCCACCCAAACCGAAGCCATTGACAACTATATCATGGCTGTCAAGATTATCGCTGATCCCGAATTCGTGAGCGTTCCCGAGAACCACGATGCCATCAACCCGATGACTGCCGTGCGCGTGTATCCCAACCCCGCCACCGATATGCTGAACATCGAGGTGAATGCCTCACAGAGCAGCGAGATGAGCATCAACGTGTTCAACATCATGGGCCAAAAGGTGGCCGAGCAGAATGTCAATGTCAATGTTGGCATCAACACCCCCACCATCAACACGGCTGACTTCGCCAGCGGCATCTACTTCGTGACGGTCAAGGCCAATGGCTTTGAGAACACCATGAAGTTCGTTGTGAAGTAAAAAATTATGTTTTTTCAAAAAAAAGGAGGCCAAAAGCCTCCTTTTTTTGAAAAAAGTACTATCTTTGCTCGAATTTTTTATCAAACAACAAACACAAACAAACCACTAATTATTAACTAAACTTATTCAAAATGAAAAAGTTATTTACTTTAGCACTCGTCATGTTGGTGACCTTTGCTGGTTACTCGCAAGTGAAGAGTACAATGAACAAAGACGCTATGCGCAAGGTGGCCACCATGCAAAAGGTCGGCAGAATGGATGTTATGAACCCGAACGCCAACGCCCAGAGCCTCGAAAACATGGTTCGCGACCTCAACTTCGGTCAGGAAGAGCTGGACTACTCCACCTACGACTGGCAGTCGAATGACGCCCAACGTTCTTGGACGATTGTTTGGCCCGATGGTAAAGTGAGCTTCGCCTATACCATTGCCACTACAGACAGCTACAGTGACCGTGGTACCGGTATCTCCACCTACGATCCCAGCACTGGCGAATGGTCACATTGCGATGGCCGTGTCGAGAAAGAAAAGACTGGTTTCGGCTCCATCGCCCGCTATGGCCAAAACAGCATCATTGTTGCCGCTCACACTGCCACACAAATGGGTGTGTATATGATTGACGACAAAGACGACATCACTCGTGAATGCGCTGTAAACCTCAGCTACGTCGATCCCACCAACGACCCCGCATGGCCTGCCGTCATGACCTCGGGTGCCAACCGTGACATCATCCACGTTGTTGCATGTGGTTCTAGCGACAACACTCTTTATTATTTCCGTTCGCAAGACGGCGGTCAAAGCTGGGACAAGCAAAACGTCATCCTCCCCTACCTCACTTCAGAATATGGTAGCGACTGGAACTCCAACTGCTACTACTGGATGGAGACCACCGAAGACAACTGCCTCGCCCTCGTGATCAACAACGCCTGGAGCGATGGTATGGTGCTCTACAGCTACGACGACGGTGAAACTTGGGAAAGAAAAGTGTTCTACCACCACCCTGGCATCAACACCACCTTTGATACATGGTATATGTATCCTCGTTGGGTCTCTGCCCAATGGGGTCTTGACAAAGAACTCTGCATTGCCTACGAATTCAACGGCAGCACTGGTGAGCCTGGTTCAGGCAGCTACTATCCCGCTCTTGGCGGTGTCGCTTTCTGGAGTGAAACCATGCCTTATGCTGACACAGAGACTCACGCCATTAACGGCTACGATCCCACCAACCCGATGCCTCCCACACCCGGTGAGCCCTTCGTGTTAGACTCTGGTTACATGTACTCTGACATTTATGCCGCCTGGCCGCGCTGGAGCGATCAGACTTGGGACAACCCTGCTTATTTCGGCTATGTGGCTCCTCTCGATCCTAACGGCGAGTGGGAAAGCTGGGCTGTTGCTGAAACCTTCAACATTGAAGACTTCTCACTGCATGGCAGCTACAATGGCGGTTGCTCTGTGATGCCTGTGCTGTGCATGGTTCCTGGTACCAACGGTAGAGAAATGGTGGTTGTTTGGTCTATGTTGGACGAAAACACCGACCCGGATGAAGCTGGTAACTATTACCTCAAGCTCTTCGCTGCCTACTCTGACGACTATGGCAGAACCTGGGGCACCCCCGTTCACATCACCAATGACTTCATGCTGACCTATACTGAGCACGTCTATAACCAAGCCGCTATCGTTGGCAACACCCTTATCGTGGCCACCCAAGCTGACGGTATGACAGGTACCTTCGTCCAAAGTGACGATACCGATGCCTTCGACAACCACTATAATGGCTACACCTACGACCTGGAAGAACTCTTCGGCATCGATGGCATTGAAGAAGCTCCTGCTTCGAACAACAACCAAATCAGCGTGTATCCCAACCCCGCTAATGGTCAAGTCGACGTTACCCTGAACAAGGGTGCTGAAATGACTATCTACAACATCATGGGTCAAGCCGTGATGACTGTGGAAGGCCATGTCGGTGTCAATACCCTCGACATCAGCAACCTGACCAGTGGTATCTACTTCATCAGTGCCGGTACCGACACTCAGAAGTTCATCGTGAAGTAAGTAAACTTACTTATCATACCAAAAAAAGGAGGCTCAAACGCCTCCTTTTTTTTATTTTTATACAACATTTTCTTCGTTGCTTCTTCTTTATAGACATTAAAATAAAAAATGAAAAGACCTGAAATCCAATCTGTTTTTTTACTACTTTTGTAAAATTATTCTAAAATAAATTTGAACGCATCAACTGTATGAAAAACAATTACTTACTTCTTGTGCTTTTGTTGGCTTTCCTAATCCCGGGAAAAGTCAATGCGCAAGACACATTCAGCTACGAAGAATCTTTTGAAACCTATTCCGCTAATAACATGTTACCCACAGGATGGACCAAAGTCATCTCAGGCACTACCGCTGGAGTCACTAACGCCAATGGTCAAGTTCACAACGGCACAAAGAGTTTTGGTTTTTCCTATGCCAAAAAATTCGGTACAGATTACTACAATATTGTAGCCTTACCCTACTATGAAGTTGAGCCTGGTTCCGTGACCATTTCTTTTTGGTCCAAGGCACAATCAAATCATCCAAATTGTGGCACTTTTGATGTCGGCTATATCACTGATGTCAACGATGTCAACACTTTCAAAAGTGTGGCGAACTATAGCTATTCCAGCTTTACTAATTATACAAAAGTAACCCTTCAATTGGCGTCGATGCCACAAAATGCAAGAATTGCTTTTCGTCACCATCCCAATTACATCAATTACAAATGGTATATTGATGACATAACCGTGACTGCATCGCTACTATGCTGTCCGACCCCTCAAGTCTTGTCGCCAGTACTGACCCCGGGCAACGGCAGCATCGCCATGCTGAGTTGGAACGAGACCGGCAGTGCAGACAACTGGGAGCTGCAATACGGCAACGATCCTAACTTCACCGAAGGTAGTTACCAAACGATGGACCAAGATTTCAACGTAAGCGGCAGCACTATCACAGCAAACCTCACTGGACTAACCCCTGAGCAAAACTATTATGCCCGCGTGAAATCGGTATGCACCGCTTGCAACCAGACCAGCCAATGGAGCACTTTCAGCAGCTTTAAGCCAACGAACGCCGCCAGTTTTACGCCTGCAAATAACGGAGGCTCCTCTCTATGGATTCCGTTTTACATAAACTATTGTGACATTGGCACTCGTACTCAGTTCATCATCCCTGCCAACAGGCTCGCCCAAATGACAGATGGCGAAATCACCAAGTTGACATTCTATGCTGAGGCTGCTCCCACTATTTCCTTCGAAGGAGCAGCATTTCAGATTTGCATGAAAGAAGTGGATCAAACCACCTTCGACAGCACCTTCGTCGATTGGAGCAGTTTGACCGAAGTATATCAAGGAGGCCTCACGTGGAACGGGAACAAATGCTCATTTGAATTTGACGAATCAAATCGTTTCACCTACCATGGCGGCAACCTGCTCGTCGCTTTCACCCAAAATAGCTTTATCACTTATATCCAGTATTTAAACTTTTTAGGCGCAGTCCAGTCAGGCTACACCTCCCTTTATCAAAAAGCGAACGCAGCTCATCAATACAATGGCAACCAAGGAGAACCCTACAAATTTATTCCCAAAGTCACTTTCTCCTATTTCGTTGCTGAATTTCCAGGTCCTCGCAGTCTCAACTTTTCCAATCCACAAAGCGACGGCATAACCGCCACATGGAATGCACCCAACGAAAATGTGACAGAGTACCGATATCAGTTCAGCGCTGACAACGGAGAGACGTGGAGTGAGTTGTTCTCAACCACAACCACTTCGGTCACTCTGACTGGTCTGCCCTATCCCGAACACACTTACTTGTTCCGCGTGAAAGCCTCATACGGCGAAAACGAAAGCAACTTCGCCACTAAAACGTTTATCACCGAGGCTCTTTGTCCCGTACCACAAGGTATAGTTGCCACTAATATCACGGCCCACACCGCTACTTTCAACTGGAATATGCTGGAGGGGGTAACGTACCAGTGCGCTGTAGCTTTAGACGATGACACCACGTTCACTTGGGGCGATGTCCCTGCAGGCAACACCTTCACAGGGCTTACAGCAGAAACCAACTATGTGTTTCACCTGCGCCGCGACTGTACCAATGACAACTACGACTATAGCGACGAAACCACTTATGCCTTCCAAACCGAAGAAGCATGTCCAGCACCAACCAACGTACAGGTCACCTATAATGGAGGTTCCACAGCCACTGTCACATGGAATGGTAATGCCGACGCTTATATCATCATGGTAAACGAGGAAGAAATATCAGGCAACTTTGTCATTAGTCCTTATACACTAAATGTTGAGTACGCCACCACCTACACTATAGGCGTAATGGCTGATTGCGGCAGTGAAGGCTCAAGCCCTTACACATACGCTGACATCTTCTCCACCGACCTTTGTGCCTCTGAAGATCAATGCACCATCAACTACACGCTGACGGATGCCTATGGTAATGGTTGGGGGTTAAACAATTCCTTCTTGCCACACATCAGAATCGTAGACGTTGAAACTGGCTTCCTTATTGAGAATCTTACGATGCCATTCGAATGCGGATCTTCTCTCTCCGGCTCCTTTGATGTATGCAACAACAGAGAAATCGATATAATCTGGGAACCTGCCTTTTCAACTGGCTATCCTTACGAATGTGGTTTTCTTTTCACCGATGTCAATGGTGAGGTAATCTGCGAGCATCAAGGATGTCTCAACTATGGTGATTGCCAAGAGCCCGCTCAAGGAACAATTATCCGTTATACGGTCAACTGCACTGTCAACGAATGCGCCACACCTGTAGATTTCCAAGAAAGTGTGAGCACGAACAACGCAACCATATATTGGACTGACGATGGCAATGCTACCTCATGGAAAGTTTATAGCAAGAAAAAAACCGACACTGACTACGGTACACCAACGACTGTATACACAAAGACGCACACCCTCAGTAATCTTGACCCTGGCACTGAATACGACATACTAATTGAATCTGGCTGCGACCAAGACAAGTTCCTCATCGGTAGCTTTATCACCGATTGTGAAGCCACCTCTCTCACCTATGAAGAGCCTCTTATTGAAAACTTTGAAGGCTGGGTTTCAGCAACCGATACATGCCTATACAATGACATCAACGGTATTTATCCCGACTGCTGGAGACGCTATACGGAAGGCACGGTGAATCCCCATATCATCAACTACGGCAGCAATTGCCACCCTCACGAAGGCACCTGCGTAATGTACTTCATTAACGAAGTCGGCACTAGCTCCTATCTTTCCTTGCCAACTTTCAGCAATAACCTCAACACGCTTTTCGTCAGTTTTTGGATGCAAACCGATCATGCCAATTATGGAACACTGAGTTTGGGATACATCACAGAAGGCGATATCAACTTCAACACTTTCCAAGAAATTGAGTCTTACAACAACAGCACAGTCATGGTGCAACGCAACACCCTCCTTGGCACACACAACATCCCCGATAATGCCACACATATCGTTTTCAGATGGTATAACGGAAACGACGTTATTTGTGGCACCTGCATCGATGACGTAACTGTCAACATTGCGAGCATGGTGTTTTCTGGCATTGAGGGCAATAACTGGGACAATCCCAACAACTGGATTCCGGCCAACATACCGACTCTTTCGGATAACGTATTCATCCAATCAGATGTCACTATCACAGGCGAAGCCGAAGCCAGAATTGTTGCATTAGGTAATGGCAAAAGCCTCCTCATTGCCGATGGTGGTACTCTGAAGACTGACTACGATGTTATCGCCACAATAAAAAAGAACATCGTTGGCTACGGCATCGACAATGCCAACGACAACAATGGTTATTACCTCATCGCCAACCCGATAGTCGAGACTATTTACAACCATAGTTCATCCCTTACTCCAAACATCAGTAGTACAGGCTTACTCAACGACACCTACGACCTATACCGATGGGACTACGCTGCCACTGACGACTTGGAATGGAGGAACTATAAGGACATCCCGTTTAACCTCTTCAACGGCGAGAGCTACCTCTATGCCAACCTCAACGACATAGAACTTTCTTTTGTAGGCACTGTAAAAGCCAACAATATAGACCAAGAGATGAACACGGAATACGATGAGACCCAATTCAACTTCAACGGTTGGAATCTCTTAGGTAATCCGTTTGTCTGCGATGCATATCTCAATGATGCAGCAAATGGCATGGCCTTCTTCCGCATGAATGACAACGGAGATGATTTTACGGTTGCCACTGGTCCTATTCATCCTATGGAAGGCATCTTTGTGAAAGCCGACAACGCTGGTCAAAGTTTCAAATTCAGCAGAACTCAAATTGATGGCAACAGCAAGGGGATGTTGAGCATCAATCTTAGCGACCATTCAGCCCCACGTTCAATTGGCCGTACACAGCAACCCAAGGCCCAAGGCTCAATCACAGACCGTGTCATTGTTCGCTTTGGAGAGGGCAACACGCTTGAGAAACTTAATTTCCGTGAAAACCACACTAAAGTTTACATTCCAATAAATGGCAAAGATTATTCAGTAATCAAAGCTGATGACCTTGGTGAGCTCCCGATTAACTTTAAAGCGGAACGGAATGGCCGCTATACTTTAGACTTTTCTCACAATGACATCGATTTCAGCTATCTCCACCTTATTGACCATTTAATTGGAAACGATGTGAACTTGCTCATGAATCCAAGCTATAGTTTTGAGGCTCACACCACCGACTATGCCAGCCGTTTCCAATTGGTATTTGCCACAGGTAGCAGTGTTCATGGAGACAGCTTTGGCTTTATCAACGGTAGTGGTAACCTGACAATCTTTGGCATCGAAGGTGAAGCCGCTCTTCAAGTAATTGACATCAATGGGCGCATCCTCGTCAATGAGACTTTCAGCAGAAGCTACGAGAAAAAAATCGAAGCCGTTCCTGGTGTATACATTCTCCGACTCATTAACAGCGACAACGTCAAAGTGCAGAAGATAGTCATCAGGTAATCATTCATCGTGAAGTAAGTAAACTTACTTATCATACCAAAAAAAAGGAGGCTCAAACGCCTCCTTTTTTTTGTTTCACCATATCCATCGCAAGGTATATTGCCTTGCGTAGAGCATCAGGCGAGGCCTGGTTCGCGTTGGCAATATCGAATCCTGGACCATGCATCGGAGCAGTGCATACCGCAGGCAGACCCGCCCAATAGTACGCTCCACCATTGACCGAAATCAGTTTGAAAGGCATCACACCCTGCTCGTATGTCATCGCCAATACAGCATCGTACTTTTTCCATGCACCGTTGACAAAAAGCCTGCTAGGCGTGAAAGGTCCGAAGGCCAGCACATCTCGTTTCTGCGCCTCAGCGATAGCCGGCACCACAATATCGTTCTCTTCCTTGTCGCCCGCTTCTCCCGCATGGGGATTGAAGCCTAATACAGCTATCTTGGGCGCATTAAGGCCAAAATCTGTCTTCAAGGACTTGGAAAGCACTTCCAATTTACGCACCACCAATGCGACATCAATCTTCGCCAAAGCCTCACGCAAGGGAATGTCGTCGGTAGCCAGTCCAACCCGCATGAAATCGCTTACCAAGACTCGCATCATCTCAGGATTGTTGAAAAAAGCAGCCAAAACACCACTCTGCTTTTGGTCGACATTCAGACTTGACGGTGTCATCACCAAGGCATCCAAATACTCGTTCTGCAGATCCTCGACAGCTTTCTTCATCGAAATCGCAGACACCTCAGCAGAGAGAGTGCTAGGCTGACCCGGATCAATCTTCAACTCGTGTTCCACGACATTAATGATATTGAATTTCTGTGGCCAAGCCTGTCTTGCGTCACGGGTCAGCGAATAGTTGAAATCCTCGATGCCAAAGTTCTTCTTGTAGTACGACAATACCTTTGACTGGCCATAAAGGATAGGTGTCAGCAAGGTCAAAATCCGGACATCAGCGAAAGCCTTTAGGATAATCTCATAAGAGATACCGTTAATATCGCCATGGGTGATACCCAGACGTGGCATCAGTGGTTGTTGGGGTTTGTCTTGCATAGGCACCTCTTTTTTATTGAACTGTATTTCAACATGAAATCAGCCCTCAAAAATAGACAATAAAATTATATAAACAATACTTTATGCCTATTTTTTTCTAAAAAGGATTTTTTCAAAGCCTTCCATAATCACTTTGGTAGCCCCCACCTGCTGCTCCAAATAGTTTTTGCAGGTTTCCGATGCCACTTGGTAGAATGCCTCATCGTTCATGAGACGGTTGAAAATTTCCACAAGCTGCGATGCATCGTTGACAGAGAATGCCCCTTGTAATTCCACCAAATCAACAGCCTCCTTGAAGTCAGTGTACTTTGGCCCGAAGACGACGGGGCAGCCAAAAGTGACAGGTTCCTGGATATTATGTATGTTGGCCCCAAAGCCACCGCCAATGTAAACGAAACGGGCATACTGGTAAAGCTGGGAGAGAATGCCTATGGTATTAATGACCAGAATATTCGAATGGCTTCCCTCGGAGAGTTTGGAATACAGCACCGCCTCAGGGAACTGCGCCCTAATCTGATCGACATGATTTTCCGAGATATCGTGGGGAGCGATGATGAGGCAATACGATTGCGGCATTTTGGCATAAAACGCCTCCAATAGTTTCTCGTCAGGCGGCCAGGTGCTGCCCGCTATAATGCACTGCCGCCCCCCGATAAACCTTTCGACTTCAGGAAAAGCCTGGGCCTGTTTTGCAATTGCCGCCACGCGGTCAAAACGGGTGTCGCCACAGATGGTATAGTTATCAAAGCCATGCTCATGCAACAAAGCCGCCGTCTTCTCGTCCTGCACGAAGAAATGGGTCACATTGCGAAGTTGCTCGCGGAACCATTTGGCTGAAGGCTTGAAAAAAAACGACCTGTCGTTGAAAATCAATGAGATGTAGAACAAAGGAATGCCAGCCTTCTGCAAAGCATTCATGTAGTTGAACCAAAACTCGTACTTGATGAAAAAAGCGGCAACAAAATGATGACGTTGCAACCACTTTTTTGCATGCCGAGCGGTATCAGAAGGGAGATACAGCACCTCATCGGCTAAGGGATAGTCCTTGCGCACCTCATAGCCCGAGGGAGAGAAGAACGATAAAAGAATCTTGTATTGTGGATACTCCTTCTTGATGGCTTCGATAACAGGGCGCCCCTGCTCAAACTCACCCAACGAGGCGGCATGAAACCAAATCCAGTCGCCGTCGCCTTTCATAGTAAAGCCTTTGATTTTATCCTTGAGTTTGAATTCCTTCATCTGTTTTCGACGCCCCTTAAGCCACTGCTTGGCCTTCACATTGCCAAACAATGCGGCGATGCAAACCCCAAGCGTATAGAGCGTGACACCTATGGTAAACAGAATCAGCATAATCAGTTATAGTAATACTCCTCAGGCTGGCGTTGGTAAGTGGGGATGTTCCAAGTGACACGGATACCGTAATACAGATAGTTGTAGCGTTTGGCAGGGTCGGTATAGCCTACAGGCTGGCCGTCAAACACGCGAAAGTCGTATTTACGATAGTCGCGTGTACGGGCATAGGTGGCTTCCAACGAAACTGAGACATTGAACACACGGCTGTCGCCAAGATAGAGGTAACCCGTCTCGATATGAAATGCCGGACCGCCCCGCATACGGTCGTAGCCGTAGGCATACTCCTCGTACACGGGATAAGGCGTGTTGTTGGTGTTGATGTCGTAGTCAATCTTGATACGATTGCGCAGATAGCCCACACCCATCTGGACAAAGATACCGCTATTGGGATTGGGCCAGACGGGAAACAGTTTACCCGCTTCAAGCTGGAAATGCATCCCCCGTTGATAAATGGCGAAAGTGGTGTAGAGTCCTGCCGAGCCTGTCATCTCGCCGTCATCGGTGGTGATACCCTCGCCAAAAATGTCGATACGGTCACCCTTCAGCTGGTTGCCGAAGATATAGTTGCCATTGGCAGTGAGCAACCAGTTAGACTCGGTCTTGAAGACAAAACTGCCACCGATGGTGTTGCTCACTCCGTAGTCCGTCCGCAAGTCAAGGGCAGGGAAATGGAAAGCATAAGTCGCCTGGAACATAGCCACGGGGATAGGTTCCTTCATGATGTCTTTCGGCATCTGGGCCTGCATGACCAAGCCCGTGAGCAGCAGTATGGAGATAAAGAGTTTACGCATAGTCGTCAGCTTTATTATTTCAACGGAAAAAACTACGTTTTCGTATTGGAACGGCAAAATTACGAAAAAAGGTCGCCTCATGGTGAAGCGACCTTAAAAAAACTGAGGCCGAGCCTTTATCGTTTAACGACTTTACGGGTGAGTATCTCATCACCTTGATAGATACGCAGCATATAAACACCGCTATCGAGTCCGTCAATCTGAACGACATCGTCTTCCACTTTCATGCTGCGGACCAGTTTGCCCTCAACATTATAAACATCAATACGGCTCATACCAACGCATTCGACATTCACCTTATCAGTAGTCGGGTTGGGGAAGATACTCAGTTGGCTGTCGTTCTCATGCAAGCCCGTGAAGTAGTTGGCGCAAGCTTCTTCTGACAAAGCAGAAACACCCTTCTCAAAAATTGCCTGTACAGCGTAGCAATGCACCGCATCTATAGGCATTTCAGTGTCGTTGAAGAAACCTGCGTTGAGATGCTCAACAATCAGTTCGCCATCACGATAGAGATTGTAACCCAAAGTACCGTACAGCACATCCCAAGCCGTCGACATCAAGCCTTCGTGGACATCCGTAATACGAATCATAGGAGCGGTGCCATTCACCTCGAATGTATAAATAGCCGACAAAGCCACACATTCCTCGGTGACCGGGGTGATGACGATTTGATGCGTACCATCCTCGATGGCAGCAATATAAGTGATACCTGTCACCTCAACGGCTTCATCTTCATCAATACGAACGAGATAGTTTTCAACCGAACCTTCCCAAGAGAAAGTCACCTCATTGCCGACAAAGGCATAGTTGAAGCCATCCACGATACTGCAAACGTTTACAGTAAGGCAAATCTCTTCAGAATCGCAGCCATTGAGAGAATGAGCCTTCACGCAGATTTGATTGTCGCCAATTTCGCCTTTGAAAGAAACAGTAGTTCCTTCGACTTGAACCGTTGCGCCGTTCTTGGTCACCACATAATAGGAGGCGTTGTCAACGGCATCCCATGCGAAATACAACTCTCCTTCCTCGTCAATACTGACAAAACGCAGGTTTTCAACCGCATCGATTAGGCACAAATTGATGCTTGCACCCAAGGCATAACAGTCTTCTACAACAGGTTTCACCATAACAGTCGGTGCGTTTGCCTCAATGTCGAGTACACAAGATGTTTCCTCGACAGTAGCCGCCCATGCTCCATCGACATACACCTCGTATTGGCTCACACCCTCAAGGGCATCCCATGAAAGGTTAACAGCATGACCCATATTGGTATAGGTCAGATTGTTAACAGCCTCAGTCATGCAAACCTCCACATGGACATCTTTCTCGCATTCCTCAAAGATAGTTCTCACATACACATCATGAACACCAGGTGTAATCCAGAAAACACAATTTGTTTGATTGAAAGCACCCAACAGCTCTCCATCCATATAGACCTGATACTCCACCAGTCCACTCGGGTCTTCGGGAGCCTCCCAAGTGAGGGTGAGCATCAGCTCGTCATTCAACGTGTATTCCAGATTCTGCACGGAACCACAGGACGATATCTCCACCTCGGCACAGATATACTCGCTCTGGCAGTCATCGTAGGCCGCGTAGACGCAATAGAAATAGATACCGTCTTCAAGGTTGGTGTCAGTGAAGCTCATTTCCTCAGTGAGGTCAAGCAGCTCGGTGCCGCGATAGATTTCGTACCAGATGGGTGTACCGCTTTCGGGGGCATCCCAAGTGAGAAGCACATCATGGTCGACCACCTCGTAAGCAAGGTTACGAATGGGGTCGCAGAACTCAGGAGCACCGCTGCCTCCTGTGCAGTCGATAGTGAAGGTCTGCGTACCGCTGAAGCCACCACTGTTCTGATATATCACCGTACCATCATCGTAGGTAATCTCAAAACTACATTCCTGAGTCCACGAGCCATTGTGCCAGGTGAGCGAGATAGTGGAATTGGAGCATAATTCACGGACATAGGTGGCCGAGCTGCCCGAAGCAACCTCCATGTTCTCTGCAGGCGTACCGTCAGAGTATTCCACCGTGAAATAGTTGCCTTGCCAGCCGTCGCCATAGGAATCGTGTAACGAGAAAGTGACATTGCAGGAATTCCTATAGTTGAACGGCAACACCGTAACCTTGCCGTTGGCATCGGTGACAGTCAAGGTGAAAGGAATAGCAAAATCGGCAGGGGCTGCGGCATCAAGGGTGACATTGAAATCAGCGAAGGCCATCATTTCTACACCAATGGTGCCGTATGACTTCTCCGTCTCGTTCAGCGTAATCAGCTCATATTCCGTTGAGAGTACGCCCTCTAAGGACTGTGCCAACTCATTGCCGACATTATCTACAATGATGCGGAGGTTAGCCGTCTCACCTGGGTTGAGAAGGCCGTTACCATTATCATCGTTCAGCACTGCGGTGGCGGAGTATTGCAGCTGATAGCCATAAACCAAGACATTAAAAGAATAGGTGGAGGTAAATTCGCCGTTGACATAGATTTCAATGCTGAACTTGATTTGCTCATTGCCCAATACATTGTCGCTGACATTGAAGACAAAAGCATCTTCAAGCGTTATTGTTTCGTTGGGACCAAAGGTCGGGAAAGCAACGGTGAAGTTGGTAATGGTGACTTCAGGATGCTCCGTAGTGAGCGTCACAGTGACGTTTTCCACCGTCTCGTCCGTAACATTCTCCAAAGTCAACGAAAGGTTAGCTGTCTCACCAGGATTCAGCTTGTGATTATTGTTGCCCAGGGGATCATTGAGTTCGAAAGATTCATATTTAATGGCACCAAGCTGGACGGCCTCGACTGCTTGAAGCACGTCCACACGACCAAAACCATACGTATTGCTCTTCCCTTCAGAAAGCGGCACTGCAGTCTCCTCAAGGATACGGCAAACCTCCTCCGGCGACAAATTGATGTCCTTACTCAGCATCAGAGCCATACATCCTGCCACACAAGGAGTAGCCATCGAGGTGCCGCTCATCTCGGTATAGCCCGAAGTACTCTGATAGTTGGCCGACTTGATGTCGACACCAGGAGCGCATACATCGGGACGAATCAGGCCAATACCCGGATTGTAGGGATAGTCGGCAAACTCGGTGTTCTGCCATGTGACAGGGCCTTGCGAAGTGAAGTAGGCTGCATTGTCATTATAGTCGACGGCACCGATGCACACCGAGCAGGTCTGACCGCCAGGGTTCTCACCTTGCACTGGGTCCATATATGGCGGAGGACAGCTACCCGGCACTCGCACGTTGTTTGGAACGGGATACATATATTGTTGACTGCCTTCGTTGCCCGCGGCGATGGCAGCCACGATGCCTGCATCTAAGGCAGCCTCGCAGGTATGGCGCAACAAAGTGCGATCGGGGATGCTCGAATTGGGAATGCCCAACGACATGCTGAACATATCGCAGCCATGCTCCACAGCCCATTGGATGCCATTGGAAATCTCGGTGGCACCGCCGTTGCCATCACCGTTCAAACACTTGACACACATCAAGGTGGCATCAGGAGCCATACCGGACTGTGAGCCAGCCGTACCGTCGCCGCACACCGTACCTGAGCAATGCGTCCCATGTCCGTGATCGTCTATCGGGTCGTTGTCATTGTTATAGACATCGTAGCCGTGATGGGGGAACTCCGGGCCACCGTCCCAGAGGTGGCCAGCCAAGTCCAAGTGGTTGTAGTTAACACCCGTGTCGATAACAGCCACCACCACACCTTGGCCTGTGTAGCCCAAAGCCCATACCTGGTCGGCATGTACCTGAGTCACGTTAGGCGTAATCTCACGTGTAACTGAAGCAGGGCGAGACTCTTCCCCATCGGGGATCCAATTGCGCTCGACCGCATAGCCGATGATTTCAATATCGTTGCGCTGTGCTAAGTCCTGGATGGCAGTTGGAGTAGCCTCAAAATACAAGGCATTGGCCATCCATAGTACGGTCGGCTCGGTGGTCAGGCCATTACGTTGCATTTCTGCCAACGAGCGGCGCAAGTCGTACTGCGTAGCCGTAGCAAACTCCTTCAGTTCACTGACCACAAACTCACGTCTCTCAACACGAGTGACAAAGTAATCGGCACGACGGTTCAACTCGGTGCGGTCGTAGTGTGTCTTCATGATGACGACAACCTTGATTTTCTCATCGTCTGTGCGACGACCCATCTCTTCAGTCAGTAGTGGGTCGATGATACTTTGGGCGAAGCCGCTCAGGCAGAGGGCAACCCAAAAAAATAGGGTGAATAGTTTTTTCATATCAAGTAGTATTATGTTGTTCCTAAACTTGCTGCAAATGTAACAATGTTTTTCATACTTCGCTACGCTCAGCCGCCATTTTTGTAATTTTGCAGCCCAATTCTAATCCCCATGTTGGAAAAATCCTCAGCAAATACCGAGACAAGATACCACGAGTCCGTCCTTCCCAACGGCATCAGGCTGCTCCATAAGGAAAAAAAAGGCGAGATAGCCCACCTAGTGCTGATGGTGGAGACCGGCACCCGTGACGAAGAGACCCACGAGAACGGTTTGGCCCACTTCGTGGAGCATACCATCTTCAAAGGCACCCAACGCCGCAAGGCCTATCACATTCTCAGCTGCTTGGACAACGTGGGCGGCGACCTCAACGCATTCACCACCAAGGAGGAGACCTGCATCCAGGCCACCTTTCTCAAGCAGCACTACCAACGCACCCTCGACCTCTTTGCCGATATCGCCTTCCACTCTACCTTCCCCGAGAACGAACTGGCCAAGGAGAAGGAAGTCATCCTTGACGAGATTAACTCCTATTTAGACTCGCCCTTCGACGAAATCTACGACCTGTTTGAGGAGATGGTCTTCGAGGGACATCCTCTGTCACGCAATATCTTAGGCACTACCGAGCTAGTGAAAGGCTTCCACAGGCAGGACATCCTCGACTTCATGGCCCACAACTACAGCACCGACCAGATGGTGATAGCCTCAACGGGCGACATTCCTTTCAAGGAGTTCGAGCGGTTGGCTATGCGCTATTTTGGTGAAGAACCCGCCCATCATGTCAAAAAGCAACGTGAGCCTTTCAAACAATATGCCTCCAAGTACCGCGAGGCTGAACGCAAAAACCACTTGAGCCATTGCATGATAGGCAGCGTCGCCCCCGAGTTTTGCAGCCCCCAGAGGATGCCTATTGTGATGCTCAACAACGTGTTGGGCGGTCCTGCCATGAGTTCGCGCCTCGGACTCAACATACGCGAGAAATACGGCTTCGCCTACAGCATCGAGTCGCAATACAGCGCTTATTCCGACACGGGTCTCATCAGCATCTATATGGGAGTCGACCCCGACTCGTTGGAGAAAGCCATCGGACTGGTCTACAAAGAACTGGACAAGCTCTGTCAGCACCCCCTCGGCACCATGCAGTTGCAACATGCCAAGCAACAGCTCATCGGACAGGTGGCCCTGAGCTACGAGAACGGCATGAACGAACTGCTCAGCGCCGCCCGTTCCCTCCTCATGGGCGACACCATAGAATATATGGACGACATCATCCGCAAGGTGAACGCTGTCAGTGCACAGGACCTCCTTGATATGGCCAACCAAGTGTTCGACAAGTCGCAGTTGAGCCAGATTATATTCAAAGGAGTTGAGAGTTGATAGTTGGCAGTTTTTAGTAATTTTGCAGCGAAAAACCTATCGTTATGACCTCGTTCGACTTTTGGAATATCATCCGTTCCTTCCCAAAGACCTTACGCTTCAACTTCCATTATTTCCCATTGGGAACAGCCTTGAAGCTGCCCGTCATCGTCTCGCACCGCACTTGTTTACGCGAGCTGCACGGAAAGGTCGTGCTACCTGAGAAGATTGAAATGGCCATGATTAAAATCGGCTTTGGCGATGTGGGTCACTATGATCGCAAGCGTTCCCGTAGCATCTGGCAAGTGAGCGGAACGGTGACTTTCGGAGGTAAAGCCAGCATCGGACACGGTTCCAAACTCTCAGTACGCGGCAAATTATCCCTCGGTGCCGACTTCAACATGACGGCAGAAAGCACCATTGTCTGTGCCAAGGAAATCCGATTCGGCGACGACTGTCTGCTAAGCTGGGACATCCTCGTGATGGACACTGACGAACATCCCATATACGACAAGGCGCAACAACGCATCAATCCAGACAAGCCCATCATCGTGGGAGAGCATGTCTGGATAGGATGCAAATGTGTGTTGCTAAAAGGAGCCGAAGTGCCTAACGACACCGTGCTAGCGGCTGGCACCCTGCTGAAGTCAGGCTTTGCGGGAGAGCAGCAAGTGATTGGCGGCAACCCGCCGTCCATCCTCAAGCGCGACGTCCGTTGGGAACACTAAAGTTTGACAATCACCGTGCAGAGGTTCCCGAAAATTTGCGGAATCTCGCCCACGCCGTTCACGTGATAAAGTTGTCCCTTCGCCTCGTAGAAGCCCATGACAGGCTGCGTCTTCTCGTTGTACTCCACAAAGCGGTGCTTGATGGAATCAATATTATCGTCAGCACGACCGCTGACCTTGCCGCGTTCCAGCATACGCTCGATGAGCATTTCCTCCGGCACTTCGAGACTGAGGACACCTGAAAGCGTCATGTTGTATTTTTGCAGCAGGTCGTCTAAGATTTCAGCCTGCGGCACTGTGCGGGGATAGCCGTCGAAGAGAAAACCTGGGGAGTTCAAGTTCTCGGAGAGCTTCTTCTCAATGATTCTCGCCACGATATCGTCGGAGACGAGACCGCCTTTGCCGATGATTTCTTTCACTTGCAGACCCAGTTCGCTCTCGGCTGCAATTTCCTCACGCAGGATTTCACCCGTTGAGATATAGGTCAGATGGTATTTCTCACGCAGGAACTGTGACTGTGTTCCTTTGCCAGCCCCAGGAGGGCCAAAGAGGATGATGTTGAGCATATTATTCAATAATTTTATAAATATCTGGCAGATTGCGTCCCTGTTGGTCATAGTCGAGGCCGTAGCCCACGATGAACTCGTTGCCGATTTCCATGCCTTTATAGTCGATGGGATAGGTGTATTGGAAGTTGTCGGGCTTGAAGAACATGGTGGCGATACGCACGTCGGAAGCCTTCAGGTCGCGTAGTTTCTGAGTGGTGTAGCGCATGGTGTGCCCAGTGTCGACAATGTCTTCCACGATAATCACATGGCGTCCGTCCAAGGGATGGTCCAGCCCAATCAGCTCACGCACCACACTGGTGCTTTCCGTTCCAGCGTAAGACGACAGCTTCACGAAACTGATCTCACAGGGGATGGTCAGCCGCTTGAACAGCTCAGATGCAAACATGAAGGCGCCGTTAAGCACTACGAGAAACAACGGATTCATGCCATCAAGGTCTTGATTGATCTGATCGGCAACCTTCTGAATCTCAGCTTCGATTTTCTCTTGGGGAATGTAAAGCCCAAACTCCTTGTCTAATACTTTTACCTTTTTCATTTTCAGAGAATTGAATTGTCTTGCCCAATGGACTTAGGCGATACAAAGATACAAAATGCATCCATTGTGTCAACGGCATGAGAAAAAAAACTACTTTTGCACAAATCTTTATCATAATGAATCCTATCATCAGCATCATCATGGGAAGCACTTCCGACCTTCCCGTTCTTGAAAAAGCCGCTCAGTTCTTCGACGAGATGGCTATCCCCTTTGAAATGAACGCCCTCAGTGCCCACCGCACGCCACAAGAGGTAGAGCAGTTTGCCCGTGAGGCCCAAGGACGCGGCATCAAGGTCATCATCGCCGCCGCAGGTATGGCTGCCGCCTTGCCTGGCGTGATTGCCGCCAACACCACGCTACCCGTCATCGGCGTACCTGTCAAAGGAATGCTCGACGGTTTGGACGCCATGCTGTCCATCATCCAGATGCCCCCAGGCATTCCCGTAGCCACCGTGGGCGTCAATGGATCCCTCAATGCTGCCATCCTCGCTGCCGAGATGCTCGCTTTGGGCGATGCAGAGATAGCCAAAAAGGTGGCCCAATACAAAGACAACCTGAAGAACAAAATCACCAAGGCCAATGCCGAACTGAAGGAAGTAAAGTACCAGTATAAGACGAACTAAGGGTACAAAAGATGAAAAAAAGCACCTTTTTGGCTCTGGTTCTTTTGTGCCTCTCGATGACTATTTGGGGGCAAAACCAGCAGCCGCTGCAGGTGATGACATATAACGTCCGTCATTGCGCCGGTATGGATTTAGTGGTAGACTACGACCGAACCGCTGACGTGATTATCCAGCAACAGCCCGACGCAGTAGCTCTTCAGGAATTAGACAGCATGACGAACCGCAGTGAGCAGCGATACCAATTGGAAGAACTGGCAGTCCGCACCCAGTATCATCCGGTCTTTGGCAGTGCTATCGATTTCGACGGGGGCAAATATGGAGTAGGTATCCTTACCCGCGAGCTGCCTTTAAGCAGCAAATGTATCCCCTTGCCTGGCGACGAACCTCGCGTGCTGTTGGTGGTGGAGCTGAAAGACTACGTACTGGCTTGCACCCACCTGGATCTTGAGGAGTCGAAACGCTTGGCTTCGGTACCCCTGATCATCGAGGAAGCCCAGCGTTGGCAGAAGCCATTCCTCCTTGCTGGCGACTGGAACGACACACCCGACTCGCCGCTGCTGCAAGCGTTGGCACAACACTTCACCCTCCTTTCTGGCATCGACCCCACCTACCCTGCCGACGCGCCAGAGGAATGCATCGACTATGTGGCCTTGTTTAAAAAACAACCCACTAATACGCTGGAATATCGTGTGCTGAATGAGCCAGAAGCCTCTGACCATCGACCTTTGGTGGTCAGGATAAAGCTATCAATAGGGGAATAATCTGACACTTTTTTAATTTTTAATTACGCCAACAGGTAAGAATGACCTCATAAAAACGATGGCATGTACTATTTATTAGACTTTCCGTCTCACCGTATGAATTGTTTTCCTATTTTTGTCGTTGCTTACAATTCCATCAACGAAACAATCCAAGATTCTCAACCAAACTCATTCAACATGAAAATCTACTTCATCAGCGCTGGTAACGACACGCAGAAACTTGTGGTCAAATAAATGAAAATGCTATTCAGACTACGCTACGACAGCCATTGGGGTGAGGAACTCTTCCTCTCGGGTAACACCACAGAATTAGGCAATTGGGACACGAACAGGGCCATCCCTATGGAATATACGGGGACAGGCATCTGGTCGGTTTCCGTTGTAGAGACGCACGGCCGTGCGTCTCTACCCACCGAATACAAATATTTCGTCCGCGAAAACGGCCAAATCCATTGGGAGGACGGTTCCAACCGCATCCTGCCTGAAGGCAAGGAGCGCATCTGGGACTGGTTTGGCCTCACTGAACGTCAGACTATGAAAGGCGTTGCAGTACCCCTGTTCAGCCTGCGCTCTGAAGACGACTTCGGCATCGGTGAATTTGCCGACCTGCCCCTTTTGGGCGACTGGTGCCTGGCCAACGGACTCAGAATCATCCAAATCCTGCCCATCAACGACACTACGGCACATTATGACTGGCGCGACTCGTACCCCTACAACGCCATCTCGGCCTTTGCGTTGAATCCGATATATCTGAACCTACAGCAGTTGGGTATCAAGGAAGACGCCGCCTTCAAGCGGACAAGGACCATGCTCAACGGAAAGGAGACCATCGACTATCCCAAGGTGCTGAAAGCCAAATGGGTCTATTTCAGGAAGGCTTTCTCAGCCCAATGGGACTCCATAAAAGAAACCCCAGATTTCCAACAATTCATAAACGACAACGCAGACTGGTTGCCCGACTATGCCCAGTATTGTGCCGAACGCGACGGTAACGGCATAGACATTCACCTCTTCCTGCAATACCATTGCGACAAGCAGCTGCGCGAGGCCGTCAAAGCCCTGCATGACAAAGGCATCCTGCTGAAAGGCGACATCCCCATCGGAGTGAATCCTTCAGGCGTAGATGTGAAATCATATCCCGAACTGTTCAACTTAGACGTGCAAGTGGGTGCCCCGCCCGATGACTTTGCTGCCGATGGACAGAACTGGGGCTTCCCTTCTTACAACTGGGAGGCGATGGCCAAAGATGGCTACGCCTGGTGGCAACGCCGCCTGCAAGTGATGGCGCGCTACTTCGACGCCTATCGTATTGACCACATCTTAGGCTTTTTCCGCATCTGGGAGATTCCCAAGACAGCCAAGTCGGGCTTGCTCGGACATTTCAACCCCTCCCTTCCTTTATCTGTTGAAGAGATGGAAAGTCAAGGCTTCCATTTCATCACAAGCAAGCATCTGAAGAAAGGCATCGACACCCTTTTCATCCCCGACCTGAAGGAGCCGGACAAGTACATCCCCCGCATCGAACTGCAAAAAACAAAGGCATACCTGTCTTTAGACAAGGAACAGAAGCAGGCCATAGACCGCATCTACGAGGACTTTTACTACCACCGCCACAACGACTACTGGAAGCAGAAAGCCTTGGAGAAGTTGCCTGCTTTGCTTAATGCCACGAGGATGATAGCCTGCGGCGAAGACCTCGGCATGATTCCCGCCTGTGTACCTGAGGTGATGAAGGAGTTGGGTATTATGAGTCTTGAGGTGCAGCGTATGCCGAAGGTGTTCGGCCATCCATTCGTGCAGACCGAAGACCTTCCAGAAAACTGCGTCTACACCACCGGCACCCACGATATGCCCACCCTGAGAGGCTGGTTAGCGGAAGACCGTGTGCGTACCCGTCAGTACTTGGATAGTCTGGATATGGACGACAGAAGAGTCACCGGCAAGACCCTCAAAACCATCATGGACAAGCATCAGGACAGTCCCTCGAAATGGAACATCTATCCCCTGCAAGACCTTTTGGACTGCGAACAAAAGAATTGGTCGCCCAACCCAATGGACGACCAAATCAATGTTCCATCCGATGCCAAAAACCAGTGGAAATGGCGGATGGGAATGTATTTGGAAGAGTTATAGTTTACGGATTCACCTCGTGGATAATCTCCGAACCGCCAGAAGTGCTGCTGTCACCCGTGAAAGCAGTACCCGTAAAGTGTAAGTCACTGGCACCCGTAAGGTCGACGATGATGTTGCCATCGCAGTGGATATAGGCGGAACTGGCACCAGACATCTCGCCGTCGCATTGTTCGCAAACAAGGCCATATCTGCCTTCAACCACCTGCCTAACGATGTTGCTGGCTCCTGTCAGATTGATTTTCAACTTGGCCACTTGACCCAAAAGTTTGGCGTCCGAAGCGCCTTCGAGGCCGAGGTCAAACTCGGTGATGTCCACCATACCTTCAATGTCGGAACTGCCTGACAAATCCACATCAGCTTCGTTAGCCAGAATGTCTCCATAGAAATTGGAGGCACCTGAGAGTTCAACGTCCACTTTATGGGCTTCAATGTCGCAATAGAAATCAGAAGCACCTGAAATCTCGACTTCAACCTTCTCGCCAACAAGTCCGTATTCTGAACGGAACTCTGAGGCACCCGACAAGTCAACGCTTGTCAAGTCGGCATTGTAAGGCAGAAGCACTTTCAGCTCCAAATCCGTTCCAATGTTGATCGAAAGAGGTTTGAGATGAATTTTCAGTTTGTCACCGTCTTTTTCCACCAAGACCTTGGGCATAACATTCTCGTCGGTAGTGATAGTGATTTGATCCACTGCATCGGTTACGATAACTTCAAAGGCATTCGCCACGCAAAGTTCAGTGTAAGAACCCTCTATGACAAATTCTTCGGTGATGTTGTTGCCTGAAAGGATAATCTTGTTGCAGCTGGTAAAAGCAAACAAGACAATGGCTGATAGGATGAACAAGTACTTTTTCATTGTTGTAACAAACCACTGTTATATACCATCGGGGCATCGGTTTTTTTTGTTATTGAACGATGTTTGAATTTGCGTCTTTCAACGGCAAAAGTACAGCTTTTATTGCGACCCACCGTTTTTTTCACTACTTTTGCAGCATCCAAATAAAATCATCATGAAATTCAAGCCCTACAACCATAGCGAAGCCGCGCTCAACGAACGTATCAGGCTGATTGTAAACGCCGAGAAGAAACGCGGCAGCGAGAAGGAAGCCTTGAAAACCATCTTCCAAAGCATTGACTTCACCACCCTCGAAGCCTTCGACAACGAGGCGAAAATCAAGGATTTCTGCGCAAAGGCACTGGCTTTCCCGAAACAGAAGCCTTATCTTAGCGTACCAGCCATCTGCATCTACAGTCCCTTCATCCGTCAAGCCAAGCAACTGCTTGAAGGAAGCGGCATCCGCGTGGCTACAGTAGCTTGCTGCTTCCCCTCAGGACAGATGCCTTTCGACCTAAAAGTCAAGGAGGTAGAATATTGCGTCAACGAAGGAGCCGATGAGGTGGATATGGTCATCTCACGCGGCACTTTCCTCGCAGGACGCTACGATGAAGTCTTCAACGAAATCAAGACCATCAAAGCAACCTGCAGCGACAAAGCCAAGCTGAAAGTCATCCATGAAACTGGCGAGCTAAAGACGGTGGAGAACATCCGCAAGGCCAGCGAACTCGCCATCCTCGCTGGAGCCGACTTCATCAAGACCTCAACAGGCAAGGTGCCGGTAGCCGCTACGCCCCTCGCCGCCATTATCATGATAGACACCATCAAGGAATACTACGAGGCTACAGGCAAGAAGGTCGGCTTCAAGCCCGCTGGCGGCATGAAGACGCCCGAAGACGCCCTCACCTACTATTATCTGGTAAAGAACATCCTCGGCAACGAATGGCTCAACCCGAACCTCTTCCGCGTCGGCACGAGCCGCCTGGCAGGGTTGATTTTAGAACAATTGTAAAACAAATACATTATGGCAACAATCAAAGGAACATACAAAGGCAATCTCCGTAACGAGATGACCCATGTGCAATCGGGCAACACCATCCTCACCGATGCCCCCACCGACAACCACGGCAAAGGCGAAGCCTTCTCGCCTACCGACCTCACCTGCGCTGCTTTAGCAGGCTGCATGATGACCATCATGGGCATCAGTGCACAAGGCCATAAATTCGACATCGACGGCACCACCTACACGGTGAAAAAGACCATGAACGCCGACCCGCGCCGCATCGGCCAAATCGACATCGTGTTCAACTTCCCTGCGAAGGAATACGACGAGAAGCAGAAAGCTCTGCTGTGGGCCGCCGCCGAGAGCTGCCCTGTGGGTCGCTCGCTGCACCCCGATGTCATCGTCAATATCACCATGAACTTCCAAGGCTGATGGAATACGACATGCTGAAAGGACTCCGCCACAGCGTACAACTCGTGGTGGAACACAAGGACACAGCCGCCGTTTACGGCTCAGGGGCTTTGGAAGTATTTGCCACCCCCGCTATGATTGCCTTGATGGAAAAGACGTGCCTCGAAAGCGTTGCCGACAAAATAGGCGAAGGCAACACCACCGTAGGCATCGCCGTCAACATCAAGCACTTGAAGGCTTCTCCTGTGGGAGCCACAATCCNNTTTATGAGCAAGTTTTAGACCCTAGATTGCTTCGTTCCTCGCAATGACGCAAAGCGAGTCAACGTTGCAAAGCGACAACAAGAATAATAAATCTTGAAATTTGAAATAACAAATCATGAAATACACTTACCGAACCCAAGGCACCTGCAGTCAAGCTATAGAATTTGAGATTGAGAATGGCATCGTGAAAAACGTGCAGTTCTACGGCGGCTGCAACGGCAACACACAAGGTGTCGCCACTCTGGTGGAAGGCATGAAGGCAGAAGATGTTATCGCCAAGCTGGAAGGCATCCGCTGCGGCTTTAAAGGCACCTCCTGCCCTGACCAATTGGCCAAAGCCATACGGCAAGCGTTGGCAACTGATCATTGACAGTTTTTGACTACTTTTGCAATTTAATTGATGATTCATCGTTATATCAACTTGAAAACAACTAAAACAAAATTGAATATGAAGAAGCACATCATCATCGTGGCGACGTTGATCGCCGTCATGTTCTCCGCCTTCACTGGCTGCAAGAAAACCGAAGACAACACTCCTGCCCCTGAAGGTCTGTATCTGGGCATTGTGGGATTCAACAGCGAACTCTACACCATGCCCCTTGGTCTCTTAAACCAAAATACCAAGGCCAGTTTCGAAAACTTTGTGGACAACCTCTCCATGCAGAACGGCACCATCCTTTACCATGCCGTTCACACAGGACTTTACGACCTCGCCCATGCCAAGATTCCGGAGAACCTCATCAATGTCTCCGTGGTGACTTTCACCGATGGCATCGACCAGGGTTCTTATGTCTTGGGAGGCTATAACTCGGGTGCTGACTATCTTAACGATGTCAACATCAACATCATGAACGGACTCATCGGCGGACAGAACATCTCAGCCTACTCCATCGGTGTTCGTGGTTCGGATGTCAGCGATATCGAAAGCTTCCAAAACAACCTCAACAAACTGTCGAGCGACCCCGCCAATAACGTCTTCGAGGTCAACGACATGAACGAGGCTTCTGAGAAGTTTGCCCAAATCGCACAGCAGCTCTACAACCAAAGCACCTTCTACAATGTCACGCTGAAGTTGCCGGCCCAAGAACCCGGTTCGAAAATCCGCTTTACTTTCGACAATGTGGATGACGCTTCCGACTCGCAATGCTATATCGAAGGCACCTACCTCCGCAACAACGGGCAAGGCCAACTGACCGACATTCACTATGAAGGTCTGGAAAGCATGTCGAGCTTCAATATCACAGCCTCATCGGAAGGCATCTTCGACTTGTTCGCTTTCAAGAACCTCACCGACTTGCAAGGCAACCAAGCAAGCACCAACTTCGTGAAACAATGGAAATGGGTGGAATCAAACCAAGCATGGGATCGCAACAGTGAGTTCACGCCTTCGGGCAACACCGAAATCGTCGACGAATACAAAAGTGCCATGATTATGCTGGTGCTCGACTGCTCCAGCTCACTTGGTTCCGACTTCGTCAACATGAAGACCGCTGCCAATGGCTTTATCGAGACCCTCAGCGGCAACTACAACGGACGGCGCTAACCCCTCATCGCCATAACACTAAGCCCATGCAAACAAAACCCCTATATCCTGTTATCCGACTCGGAAAAGACAAAGACGATGCCCTCCGCCGTTTCCATCCTTGGGTGTTCTCAGGTGCCATCCATGAAGCCGATGAAGGCCTGCAAGCTGGTGATACCGTCACCGTCACGGACTATAAAGGTGAAATCCTCGGCACAGGCTTCTGCGAGTCGGACAGCATCGCCGTAAAGATGCTCAGCTTCGACAATCGCAGAATCGACGAGTGGTTTTTCTTAGAGAAGATGAACCTCGCTTTAGAAGTCCGCAAGCGTATGGGGCTGGTCGGCAACCCCCACACCAACTGCTACCGCCTCATCCACTCTGAAGGCGACGGTCTGGCAGGACTCATCGTCGACATCTACGGACACACCGCTGTGGTACAGGCCCAGACCGAAGGGATGGCGCTACACTTGAAAGAGATTGTGCGGGCTCTCAAACTCATGGATGAGCTGGGACTACAAGCCATCTTCAACAAAAGCGCAGACGCCATGCAACGCATGGGCAAGGAAGACGACGCCATCGAGGACGGTTATCTCGTGGGTGGACCTATTGAAGAGATGATTATCGAGAACGACAGCCTCTATCTCCCCAACTGGGAGGAGGGACAGAAGACAGGCTTCTTCCTCGACCAACGCGAGAACCGCGAGCTAGTGCGTCAGCTGGCCCAAGGCAAGACAGTTCTCAATGCCTTTGGCTATACAGGCGGTTTTTCTATCGCAGCCCTCAAAGGCAACGCCTCTCGTGCTGTCACCGTCGACACTTCGAAGAAAGCACTGGCAATGGCTGAAGCCAATCTTGAACTCAACGGCTACTCGAAAGAGGAGAATCCCTGCATCGTTGCCGATATGAAAGACTACGTGAAAGACCTGCGCGAGGGTGCTTTCGACCTCATCATCCTCGACCCGCCGGCGTTTGCCAAGCGCCATCAGGACAGGCATCGTGGCTTGGGCGGCTACAAGTTTATCAACGCTGAAGCCATCAAGCGGGTCGCCAAAGGTGGACTCATCTTCACCTTCAGCTGTTCGCAGGCTGTCGACAAGGCCACTTTCCAAGGCATCGTCACCGCTGCCGCCATCGAAGCCCGACGCAATGTGCGTATCCTGACACAGCTATCACAGCCCGCCGACCATCCCATCAATATCTTCCATCCAGAAGGGGCTTATCTGAAAGGGTTGGTTCTCTTGGTAGAATAAAAAAAGGCGGGCTTCAACCCGCCTTTTTAATTTTAGTAATCTCCTTTTATTATCTCCCACTCAGGAACGACCCTGGCTTACGTGTCCTTACGGCTTGGCTCTTGCCTGTCGACTTGGACGGCGTACCGCTAATGCGTTTCATCGTAGCCCGCTCCACATAGTTGTCCTCATACTCGTTCTGATAGATGAATGTGTCGCTGGTCAAGTCGGAAACCTTCATCATGAAAGTACGCATATAGGTGTATGGATAGGTGTACTTCATATTCAAATAGAGTGCTGACTCAGCCTTGTCGAAAGAATAGGTAAAGGTATGAACAATAGTCGTGTCGGGATTGTAGACATACGACTCAAATCCCCCTGTCTCGAAGTTGTAGTTCACGCCAACGGTATCGATATCGTTGTCACGCATCTCGCCGGTCTTGTCGTCCCTAAACACCAACTGAATACCGTGTCCGATGTCCTCGGGGTCATAATCCAGCGTCACGATAGTGGAGGCGATAGGGTTGCCAGCATAGTCGACATTGTAATACTGAATCTGTTCCACACCCCATGTACCTACGAAGCTCTTGTAATCGTTTTGGGTGCAAGAGGCAAAAAAAGCGGCGCAAATGGCGCACATCATGATAACTCCAAATTTTTTCATTGCTGTTATTGTTTGTGTTGTTAATCGATTCGTTGCAGGTAAAACCGTTCGAAAAACGGCTTAGGCTCCGAGAAATGGTTAATCCACGAAGCCTGGATGGTAGTCGGGGTGATTCCCTCGATATCCATATCCGCGCTGGTGGCAGTAGAGAATAACGAGACAATCCACGACGTGTTGTAAATGGTTAGAGTCTGCGTGTCGGGATCATAGTCGAAGTCGCAGCTGAACTGCTTGATGAGTGCAGGACTGTCGTTCAGCACCAGTTTCCCCGATCCGTCGGCATTGAAGTAGACCTCATAGCCCCGACCTGTATTCACCTCATAGTTCAAGGTGTCCCATTGCTCATAGCCCGTGCTGTCGGTGCGGCAACTGACATACTGCTCACAGCCCCAATGCCCCACGAGGGGACAATCGGCGTATTTCTCTTTTTTACAGCATGATGTAGTTGCCAACAGCAGGGCAATCAAGCCCAAAATTCCGGTTTTGAAGATGCTTTTCATAAAAAGAATAGTTTGCAAAAATAGGAATTATTCAAATATCGCGCCAAATTTTCTATTTTTGCTGCATAAAACACTCCATAAGATGAGCTACAGACCACTGATAATCGTTCTGATGCTGCTGTATTCCGTGTTTGCAAAGGCGCAGGACACCCTTACGGTGATGCAGTACAACCTGCTGTATTACGGCAACTATAACAGTGGTTTCGCAGGTTGTAACGAAGCCACCAACAACACGCAGGAAAAAGACGAATGTATCCGCACTGTCTTGGGATATGTCAAGCCTGACATTCTTACAGTATGCGAGTTGGGGGCAAGAGACTATCTGCAGACCGATTTTCTACACCATAACTTGAATATCAACGGCGTTACCTATTGGGAAACAGACAGAATTCAGTACAGTAGCGGCAGCAACATCTGCAATACCATCTTTTTCGATTCTCGGAAAATGGGGCTAAAACGACATACAACCGTGGACACCTCACCACGGTTGACCGATGTGTTTGAACTGTATCTGAAAACCCAGGGGCTGATTCACGGTGACACAATTAAGCTGGTCTGCATCGTAGCCCATCCGAAGGCTGGAACGGATTGTGAGGCTGACCGACGTGTGTTGATACAAAAGACTATGGATTACATCAACCAGCACTACCCCACCGACAATGTACTCATTATGGGCGACTTCAACATGTATGGTGCCAGCGAGAGCGGCTACCGGCTGCTGACCCAGACCTACAGCAATCCCGACATCTGCTTCGTGGATCCCGTAGCCTATTTAGGTGGGGTCGGAACGTGGAACAACAACAGCCAGTTTACACAGTTTCACACCCAGTCGACTCACAGCACCTCTAACGATTGCTTCGTCAGTGGCGGACTCGACGACCGATTCGACATGATACTGATGGCTGACGAGATTGCCATGAATTTCAACCATCTGCGTTATGTTCAAGGTTCCTACAAAGCTGTGGGCAACGATGGAAACCATTTCAACATGAGCATTAACCAAAACTATAACGCGGCAGTACCAGCCCAAGTGGCAGATGCTTTGTTCCATGCCTCCGACCATCTACCCGTGACGATGAAAATAAGTGTAGATGCACATTTGGGCATCTCGGAGTCCAACCTGCCCGACCTGTACGCCAGCATAGCCCCCAATCCCGCTACCAATGTGGCTACCGTCTTCTTCAACAACCCGAAAGCGGGACAAATGCGTTTTTTGATTCATACNNTGAGACCCTAAAACTAATGAAACAATGACACTATGGAAGAAATAACCACCTTTTTAGAAAACGTACTCCATAACAACAACCGCCTCTGGTTTCAGGAGCATAAGAAAGAATACCAGAAGGCACAGACTCAGTTCAACGCCCTCGCCGAACAAATCATAGCAGGTGTGCAAAAGTTTGACGCCAACTGCAAAGGCCTGACGCTGAAGGACTGCACCTACCGTTTCTATCGCGACACGCGCTTTTCACCCGACAAGCGTCCCTACAAGACCCACTTCGGGGTATTCGTCTGTCCACAGGGCAAGAAGTCGATGCTGAGCGGTTATTACTTCCATATCGAGGCGAAAGAGTCGGAATACTTAGGACACAATATGCTCTGCACAGGGATGTATATGCCCGATAACGCGATGTTGAAGACCATCCGCAATGAGATTCTCTTTAATGGAGAGCCTTTAGTGGAGAGCATCGCCAAAGCGAAGGGCTTCTGTCTTGATACGGGACGCGCCATGAAACGGGTCCCCAACGGCTATCCGAAAGACCATCCCCAAGCCGACCTTTTCAAGCAACGCGACTGGCTTTTGGTACAAGACCTTGACGACAATCACCTCTACGACCCCCACCTCATCGACTGGGCACTGGCTGAGTTTGAGAAAACAAAGGATTTCTGCCAATGGCTCAATCGTACTGTAGGCTTAGAATGATATTTCGCTGAAATTTCGTACTTTTGCGCCCTCAAATTAAAATCAAGGGCGAAATAAGGCTATGGGAATGAATCAGATTGACAGGACAAAGGAACTGGAAACCAAGAGCATCGGCAGTTTGTTGTGGATGTATGCGCTGCCTTCTATCGTCAGCCATATCATCGCCTCAGTCTACAATATCGTCGACCGCGTGTTCTTGGGCCAATATGTAAGTGCACTAGCCATTGCAGGTCTGGCTATCACCATGCCTGTGATGAACATCATCCACGCCTTCGGCTCCTTGGTGGGTGCCGGTTCGGCAGCCCGTATGTCGATTATCTTAGGCAAGAAAGACTACAACTGGGCGGAGAAAATCTTGGGCAACAGTCTTCTTTTGACCTTCTTCTTCGGCTTCCTTTTCGTCACGGGGGGCTACCTCTTCATGGACAAGATTCTTACCATGTTCGGTGCCTCAACGGACACTATTTCCTATGCCCGTGAATATATGGACATTGTGCTGCCCGGTATGTTTATGACCACCCTGACCTTCAACCTGACAGGTCTAATGCGTGCCACGGGCTATCCCCACAAGTCGATGTGGATCATGGCTTCGGGAGCTATCGTCAATATTGGTCTTGATGCCTTGTTTATCTATGTGTTGGACTGGGGCATTGCCGGTGCCGCCTGGGCGACCACCCTCTCCATGACGGGAACGGCTATTGCTGCCGTGATTCATTTCATCCAGCCCAAGTCGTTCATACGTTTCCGCAAGCATGCCTGGACTCCCAAGCTCTACATCTTCCGCAATATTCTGATGATAGGCATGAGTCCCTTCCTGATGAACGTGGCAGCATCGGCAGTAGTGGCGTTGCTCAACAGACAGCTAATCCACTATGGTAGTGACTTTGCCGTGGGAGCCTACGGCATCGTCAACACCTTCGCCAGCTTGAGTGTGATGCTCATCTTCGGTGTCTGTCAAGGGATGCAGCCCATAGCAGGCTACAACTACGGTGCGGGACATCCACTGCGGTTGAAGGCAGTTTATAAGCTGGCGATGAAAGTGAATGTACTGATTGGTTTTGTTGGAGCGCTTTTGGCGGTGACTTTACCGAGTCTGTTGCTACGCGCCTTCACCAACGACCCCAATATCATCCAAATTGGTGTTCCGGCGATGCGTTTCATGATGGTGATGTTCCCCTTGGTGGGTTTCACCATCACCAACTCCAACTTCTTCCAGAGTATCGACAAACCCTGGATTGCAATCGTCACCAGCCTCTCGCGTCAGGTGCTCTTCCTCGCCCCGATGATTTACATCGTTCCCACCTTATTCATTGATGCAGGCGGCAACGGCCTCACGGGTGTTTGGGCTTCAATGACGATTTCCGATGTTCTGGGTGCTTTGCTGGCCTTCCTCCTTATGCTCACGCAACGACACGTGTTCCGTCAAGCAGAATGATACCAACTGAAAACGCCATAACGACTCCAACCAACACCCACATCGTTGACTCATGCACCATTAGGGGCAAAGACGAAATGCGCGAGTTTTTGGAAGCGGTAAGGCGGCAATCGCCTTCTGAGATGGCGGTGTGCCAGCGCAATTTGGAATCGATGGTACGTGAATGGAGGTCCCACAATTTCTTCTTTGGGCTTCATGTGTTTCGCAGCCGCACGCATGATGTGGACTTGGAAGTGGAACAACCCTGGTGGCGCGAGCTGTTCTGTCGCGTGGTGGATTTTTTCTATTTCTGGTGAATAAAGCTTTCGGCGCAAGAGATAGCGGGTCAAGCCCGCAATGACGTTTTGCGCCAACTTTTTACTTCGCAATGACTATTCCCAACTCTTTGTTGAGCTGTTTGCGGATATCATCGAGGTCTTTCTTGCGCTTCAAAAGAATAAACTGGTCATCGACATCCTCAGTATTCTTCAGTTCTTCCTCAACAGCCTTGCGCCGCTCCTCGATGATGAGATCCTTATAACGGTAAATCGACGACAGCACCGTAGCCCTCAGCACGTCTTCCTCTTGTTTAACAAAGATGCCGTGTTTTTCCCATTGGTCCAGTTTATAGGGTGAAGAGAGCAGGTCGGCAGCCAACTGGGCAATCGTTTCGTCCTCATGCGAGACAAAGAACTGGTCATCAGGGATACGGCCTTCATCAATAGCCTGGTCAAAGATATCGAAAATCTTCCGGTTGACGGCATTCGTGAATAGGAATCCGTCCATCTTCAGGTCGTCAACAATCATCTGGGCTACGGATACCTGCTCGTAAACTTTCTGTCCCTCCTCGTCTATCCGCTCGTCGGCAACCATCTTGTTTCCGTACATCAGCAGCAGTTTTACCAGTTCACGCTCCTGATAATAGCCTGCCGGCAATTGGTCTTCAAGGGTTTCATCCGGTTGTTGCGGTGTGACAACGGTGGTTTGGGTGTCAGGCAACGACTCACCTTCCTGCCCTAATGATTTCTTGAACCTGGCCCGTAGCAGTTTGTTCAGCTCGTTGGTAAGCGCCTGTTCGGGCATATTCAAGAGAACGCTGCATTCCTTGACGTAAGTGATGCGGAAGATATTGTCGGGAATGACGGAGATGGTCTCCACGATTTCGCGAATCACCTCACCTCGTTTGATAGGGTCGTTCTCAGCATCTTTCAGCAACTGCTCCGTCTTGAAGCGTACGAAATCCTTGGCGTTGGTCTTCAGATAGTCTTTAACATACTCCACCGAATACTCCTTACCGAAGGTATCGGGGTCGTGCTCGGGAGGCAGCACCACCACACGAACGTTCATGCCTTCCGACAGAATCATATCTGTGCCGCGTAGTGCCGCATGAAGTCCTGCCGAATCGCCGTCGTAGAGCATGGTGATGTTCTTGGTATAGCGTTTCACGAGGCGAATCTGCTCCATCGTCAGCGATGTACCGCTGCTAGCCACCACGTTCTCGATGCCGATTTGGTGCATTCGCAGCACGTCGAAGTAACCTTCCACGAGGATACATTCGTTTTCTTTCGAGATGGCGCTTTTGGCGAAGTAGATGCCGTAGAGAGTCTGCTTCTTGTCGTAAATCTCCGACTCGGGCGAGTTCTGGTATTTCGGGCTTTTCTTGTCGTTGGTGAGGATACGCCCCCCGAAGCCGATAACGCGTCCCGTGAGGTTGTGGATGGGGAACATCACCCTTCCGTGATAGCGGTCGTAGAGGCCGTTGTTGCCTTTGATGGACAGGCCGATTTGTTCCAACAGTTCCTCGCTGTAGCCGTTCTCCTTGGCGTATTGGGTGAAGGCGTCCCACTTGGCGGGATTATAACCCAAATGGAACTTCTGTATGATGGGGTCAAAATAGCCACGCTCGCGGAAGTATTCCAAGCCTATGGTCTTCCCCTCGTCCGTGTTCCACAGCGTGTCTACAAAGTATTTGTCGGCAAACTCGTTGATGTTGAACATCTTCTCGCGGACGCTTTGCTGCATGATTTCTTCAGCAGTCTGCTCACGCTCCTCGATTTTGATGTTGTACTTCTTGGCCAGGTAACGCAAGGCCTCGGGATAGGTGTAATGCTCATGTTCCATAAGGAACTTGGCCGAGTCGCCTGCCTTACCGCAGCCAAAACACTTGAAAATGTTTCGTGCCGGATTGACACTGAACGAGGGGGTCTTCTCGTTATGAAAGGGACAGTTGCCCCATAAGTTCGACCCGCGTTTCTTCAGCGTGACGAACTGACCCACCACCTCTTCAATATGGGCGGCTTGCAGGATTTGCTCGACTGTTTCCTTTGGAATCGCCATGATTGCCTCAAGTCTATTGGGTATTCTGGCTTATTCCTTCACCTCATAGAACAACGGTCCATCGGAATGGATGGGGTGACCTGCCTCATAGTATTCAAGCGGCATCAGCACCTTGTCGAAGACGTAATATTGCGCCAATACCAAGTCTTTCCCCTCATTAATCCAGCCATATACACGGTCGTGGTCAATGGGGTCTAAGGGTCGACCTTCTTCATCGACGAGACCTTCTATCTCAAGGATGGTGGTGTTGGTCACCATTTTCTCGAAGGTGGTCATCTGGGTCGTCTTCCCGTCCTTCGTTGTCAGCGTGACGCGATGCAGGAAAGGAGAATGGGTGATGGAATCGATGCGCTCCTGCGGGATGAGGTTATTGAGCAACGCCTCGAAACGCAAGTCGCCAAACGAGGAGAGCAGGTTAATGACTTTCAGGGTGTCGAAGGCCACAGGGCTGTTGTCGGAAAGACGGGTCATCGCGTATTGGTGACGGCCTGTGTTCTCCACTTTGAAGCTGGACATCGGCTCACGGTTGAACTCCACCATTACCGACTGGATATCCGCCAAGCTGCTGTTAAAGACACCGTGATCACGCCAGTCATCCGGCAAAGCCGTGAAACGTGTGGTGATAAACCCACGGAAACCCGGGATGTAAACGATATAAGCCTGGTCGGCACCCTCGCGTAGCATGAAAGTACCGCTGCTGTCTTTGGTGGCATCACCCACATAGAACACCTTGGTACGCTTCTCATACGGGAAGAGCTTAATACGGTTGAACAGGTTGATGCGGGGGACGATTTGATAGACTTCCACCTTGGTGCTGTTCACGGCCAGTTGCTTGACGATGTTATCGTGACTGGCCCTTGACACCGGCATCTTGATACGCACCTTGTAGAGCGTAGTCAGCAGAGCCTGAATCTGCTTGGAATGGGCCTTATATTCGCCATTGAGTGTCCAAGTGTTGTCGGGCTGGCGTTCCAACAGCGACTCGTGTTCGCGCCGGTCGGCCAGATAGAGCTTCGTGACGCTGGCGGTGTCCCACACCTGAAAGTCAGCGGCTTCGCCACGTATGGTGGTCAGGTAGCGGTTGTTCCAAATCAAAATGCCGGCAACAACGACGAGGATTGCCGTTATGATAATCGTAAGTTTGTTGTTCTTCTTCATATACGAAAATGGTTATTTGCTGTATTTTTTCTTTCTAACGAAGGCCATCACTACACCCATCACCACAATCAAGGCGATGGGAACCACCGTATTGACCAATTGCCACACCGTGCGTTCCTTGGCGATTTTAGTCATGTCCAACAGCCTGACTTTCAGTTCACGTGAGCGGATGTCAATCAGCCCCTCGCCGTCTACGAGGTAGCTGATGCAGTTTTCGATGAACTCCTTGTTGGCATAGGTGTTTTCGGTGTATTGGTCAAAGCCCAAAGGCAGGGGCATCTTGCGCTTGATGTCGATTTGGTTGCGGATGATGTCGCCATCGGCCACCACAATCATGGCGGTAGGTTCACTCTGGTCCAGGTATTTCAGCTCTTCGCTGTCGACGAGCTCCTGCGGGATGCGGTTGGCATAGAGCGAGGGGAAACTGCCCTTCAACAGATAGGCCACGTTTTTGCCTTTCGAGTTAAACATACGCCGGTCGGGGGTCTGACGCAGCATCGCCAGAGTGATATAAACCGGTGCACCCGACACCTTGGTGTAGTCCGACGTTTTCAACAAAGGAATCTGGTTGATGCCGTTGGCTGAAGTGGTAGCATCCATCGAGCTGACGAAATCAGCCCGGATGGCATTCATATTGCGCACCATCGGGTGGTTGCTGGCGGCTTGCAGCAAGGGGAAGTAGAACCAACGGAAAAACTCTAACTGAGGCTGTCCTGCCACCTGACCCGTGCGCACAGGCAGCGCAGCGCAGGTGAGGTCCATGAGGAGGTCGCGGTTGAGGCGTACGCCGTATTTGAAGAGCATATCGTCCAAGTTGAGGTCCTGTTCGATGCCTATGGTCGACTCCTGGCTTTGTAGGCTGTCCATCGTGGCATAGACGGGTTCGACGAGCCACAGCACCTTGCCTCCGTGCATGATGTACTGGTCGATGAGGAACTTGTCCTTCTCGCTGAAGGGCTGTGTGGGCTTGGCGATGATGATGGCATCAAAACTGGTGAAGGCCTTCACGTCTTTCAATGTGTCTTGGGTGCGGTGCATCAAGGCGTCAATCCTGCCGTCAATCTCAACACGACCCACATTATAGTGCTGCGAGAGGCTTTGGGTGATGTCGTAAACATCCATCGGCCCCAATTCCCCGTGACCTTCGATGAAGGCAATGTTGGGTTTCTTGAGGCGTGTCACCTTCTTCACCGCATCGATGAGGCGGAACTCAAGGTTCTGCATCGAGGCGTTCAAAGCCTCTTCCGACGACTGACCCAGTTGGTTCTCCAACAGGTCGATGGCGATTTCGGTATCGTTGCGGTAGCTGACCAAAGCCCCGGGCCAGATAATCATCTGTTGTGACGAGCCATCGGCACGGCGGTCAAGTACATTGGTGGGATTGAGGCCCGATTGGTAGAGCAGCTTGTAGTTCTCCTGCCGTTCGTTGGGGTCTTCGCTCTCCGAGGGGTTGATGAACTCGTAGTCGATGTATTTTGAGTAGGCACGAAACTCGTCCAGCATCTCCTTGGTCTCGCGGCGCAGCTTCTTGAATCCCGCAGGGAAGTCGCCTTCGAGATAGACCTTGAAGTAGACGTAGTCGTCCAGATTGTTGAGAATCTCCTTCGTGGTGGGCGACAGCGTGTAGCGTTTTTCACTGGTCAGGTCGAGGCGGGTGAACACGAATGAGCCAATCACGTTGACCAGCACCACAATCGCCACCGTGATGAGGAAAGCGATGATTTCGTTCTTTTTCAGATTCTTGCGTTTGTTTTCCATATCCTTTCCCTCCTTACCATTTGCGGCTCGCAAGAACCAGTTTTGTTGCACTCAGAAACAGAGCAATCACGCTCAGGAAATACAGCACGTCGCGTGTGTCAATCACACCACGGCTCAGCGAGCTGTAGTGGGCGCTCATGCCGAGTTGTTGGATAAACAGGTCGACCTTGCCGAACAGCGAGAGCGAGTAGATGAACTCGAAGCCCATCAGCAGGAAGCCACAGAGGAAGACCGACAGGATGAACGCCAGTATCTGGTTGTTGGTCAGTGAGCTGCAGAATACTCCGATGCTGACGAAGCTGGTGCTCAGCAGGAAGAGTCCGATATAAGAGCCCCAGATGCCGCCGCTGTCGAGGTTGCCCTTGGGTAGCCCGAGGCGGTAGACCGAGAAATAATAGATGAACGTGGGGATGAGTGCCAGCAGCACCAAAGCCACTCCCGCGAGAAACTTGGCCCAGATGATTTGCCAATCCGACAAAGGCTTGGTAGCCAAAAGCTCGATGGTGCCGGTGCGGTTCTCTTCAGCGAAGCTGCGCATGGTGACGGCAGGCACTAAGAAGAGAAACACCCAAGGGGCGAGGATAAAGAGGCTGTCGAGGTTGGCATAGCCGAAGTCCAGCACATTGAAGTCACTTTGGAACACCCATAAAAACAGGCCGGTGATGAGGAGAAACACCAC
>LXOW01210062.1_pt1 | contig 53658 bp, 38 predicted proteins | sample 1368591 | NCBI WGS metagenome assembly LXOW01 (sample SAMN04884650, study PRJNA319009) | bovine gut metagenome | isolation source: Cow rumen | host: Bos taurus | place: Italy: Legnaro (PD) | collected 2014-07-09
CCCTTGACAATGCCATCTACACTTGGTACAATGCCAACAGCACCCAGGTTGGCACAGGCAGCAGCTATACCGCTGAGAATCTGGCCAACACCAGCACCTACTATGTCACTGCTACCGTAGAGGGCTGTACAGGAGCTTCTGCCAGCGTGACTGCCACCATCAAAACGGTTCCTGCCGCTCCCACCACACAAGATGTGGAACTCTGCGAAGCAGGAACAGCGATTCTGAGTGTCAGCAATCCTTTGGATGGCTACACCTACAACTGGTATGCTGCCGCTACCGGAGGAAACGCTTTAGCTAATGGCAGCAGTTTTGAAGCCAACATCATCACGGAGACCAGCTATTATGTGGACGCAAGCATCAATGGTTGTACCAGCGCACAGCGCACAGCCGTTACCGCTTCCATTACCGGCAACCCCACTGCTCCCACCGTTCCTGAGGTGTCACGCTGCGGTGCAGGAAACGTAACCTTGGAAGTAGCCAACGCCAACAATGCTTATATTTATAAATGGTATGCCACTGCAGAAGGCGGTGAGGCCATCCACAGCGGAAACAGCTATACCCTTAACAACTTGCAGCAAGACGTGACCTACTACGTGTCCCTTGTCATGGGCAACTGCGAAAGCAACCGTACGGCTGCCACAGCCCACATCAAAGCTATTCCGGACGCCCCCTCCTTGGCAGGAGACAGCCACTGCGGCACTGGCGATGTAACTCTTAATGTTCTTAACGTCATTAATAACGTTACCTATACTTGGTACAATGTTAATGACGAGCAAGTAAACATTGGCACTGAATACACCATTCAGAATTTAGCCAGCACCACCAGCTACTACGTCACAGCCACCGCTGACGGTTGTACAGGAGCTTCTGCCTCTGTAACCGCCACCATTCACAGCATTCCGGCATTGCCCGCTGTAACAGCAGGTGCACGTTGTGGTGCAGGCGAGGTCAACTTGTCCGCCACTGCCGGAGAAAACGGCAACCAAGTTCGCTGGTATGCCGCTGCTGAAGGCGGTGAAGCCCTCAGCACAGAAAACAACTTCACCACCCCTTCTATCAACACTACGACCTCTTATTATGTGGCCTCCTATAACAGCAACACCCAGTGTTTCGGTGCACGTCAGGAAGTGGTAGCCACCATCAACAGCATTCCTGCCGTTCCTGTCGCTGAAGACGCCACCCTTTGCGGTCCCGGTGTGGCTACCCTGACCGCCGTTCCCGCAGAGAACTGCACTTGCCAGTGGTTTAACGCCAACAGTGCTGAAATTACCAATGGCGTTAGCACCGATAGCAAAACACTGACTACTGGCAATCTGTCCAGCAACACCATCTTTTACGTTCGTTCTACTGACCCGGTTACCGCTTGTAGCAGCGACAACACCACCGTTCAGGTTATCATAGCCACCGTTCCTGGTGTTCCCTCTGCCGCTAACGTTGCCCGTTGCGGTGCAGGCGCCATCACCTTGACAGCAACTCCCAACACTGCCAACACCTGTCGCTGGTACAATGCCGAAAGCGAACTTGTTTACGAAGGCACTTCTTTCGAAATTGCCAATTTGGAAGAAACCACGACCTTTACTTGTAAATCCTACAATAGCGAAACAGGTTGCGAAAGCAGCAATTCTCGTTCTGTCATCGCCACCATCAATCCGATACCCGATGTACCGACAGTGAACGGCAACAACCCGATTTGCGGTAGTGGCGCTATCCAAATGACCGGTGTTCCTGGCACCAATGCCACTGTCTGCCGCTGGATCAACGGCAATGATACCACTACTAACAACAGCTTCAGCACAGGTAACATCAGCCAGAGCACAGATTATCTGGTACAATCATACAATGCCAACACCCGTTGCGCCAGCGATAACATTACCGTTTCCGTAGTGGTGAACAGTCTGCCCACTGCTCCTCAAACCGGCAACGACAGCCAGTGTTTAGGCACAGAAGTAACTTTGACAGCCACTGCCGCTGAGCACAGCATTGTCCGTTGGTACGCATCAGCACAAGACAACAATATACTATATGAAGGAAGCGAATTCCATCCTGCCAATTTAGTGGTTGGAGAAAACAACTTCTACGCTTCCGCATACGACACCCTGACCCAGTGCAGCAGCGCTGAAAGAACGATGGCCACCGCCACCATGATTGACGCTCCCTCCACCCCGGACGTTGCCGACACCGCCCACTGCGGTCCCGCGGCTTTCACCTTGAGCATCATCAACCCGCAAAACAACACCACCTACAAGTGGTACACCGTGGCCCAAGGCGGAGAAGCTGCTCATGTAGGCACTACATTCACTACGAATGAATTAAGCAGCACCACACATTATTATGTATCCGCTGCTGTGGCCAACTATGACTGCGAAAGCGGACGCAAGGAGGTGACTGTCACCATCAACAACATCCCTGCCAACCCGACCGTCAACGGAAATGAAGCCATCTGCGCCGGACAAACACTGACCGTAAGCGCCAGCTCTGATGCCGCCGCCACTAACTTTGTTTGGTCCGACGGACAGAGCAGCAGCGAAGGACCCAGCTTCACCACACCCATCCTTTATACCAACACCAACTATACCGTGAAGGCTTACAATGCTGACACGCACTGTGAAAGCGAAGAAGTAAGCTTCACCGTCGTGGTGAACCAGAATCCTGAGGCTCCCGAAGCCAGCCCTGTCACCCTTTGCCAGAACGAAACAGCTGTTTTGAGCGCAGTGGCAGAAAGCGGCAACACTTGCTACTGGTATGCTTCCGAAGACGCCACCACCTCCATCAGCAGTGGTGACAGCTACAGTCCTTCTGATCTGAACGTGGGCAACACAAGCTTCTATGTAAGCCAACGTAACAATCAGACCAATTGCGAAGGTCCCAGAACGGCTGTGGTGGCCACCGTTTATCCCACCTACGCAGTAAATTACCCGGTAACCGCCTGCGACTCCTTCAGATGGAACAACGAGCTCTTCACCGAAAGCAACAACTATGAAAGAACATTGCAGACTATCCATGGATGCGACAGTGTGGTCACCCTGCAACTCACCATCAACCAAAGCAAAGTGACAAATATTGACACCACCGTTTGCGATGCCTTTGTATGGAATGGCCAAACCTATGAAAACAGCGGTGATTATCAGCAATCATTCACTAGCGCACAGAACTGCGACAGCATCGTGTACGTACACCTTACCGTCAAGAAGAGCACGACTGGTTCTGACCATATTTATCTTTGCAGCAATCAAATACCTTATAACTACAACAACCTGTACAATGTTACAGACGCCGGCACCTTCACCATTCACACGGAAAACGCAGCTGGTTGCGACAGTACCATCACTTTGACAGTGACGGTAAACACCCAACCCTCTCCCGCTATCAACCTGACTGATGCGGCCCGTTGCGGTGAAGGCAACGTAAGCCTTACCGCCCATGCCGGCCAGAACGGAAACACTTGCCGTTGGTACGCTTCCGAAGACGCTACCGATGTCCTTGCCACCGGCACACAATATACCATTAGCAACTTGAGCACCACTACCACTTACTATGTATCTTCCTATAATGACTATAACGGACATCCATGCGAAAGTGGCAGACAAGCCATCACCGCCACCATCAACACCATTCCTGCAATGCCTACTGTTGCAGATCAGGTAAGATGCGGTGACGGCAGCGTAGAATTTACCGCCACTATCGACGAAAATGCCACCACCTGCCGCTGGTATCTGACGCTGAACACCACCAACGTCAGTGCTACTGCTCTTTCCTATTCTCCCAATGTAAACGTCAGCAATGGCAGCACCTCATTCTATGTGGAAAGCTACAACAGCACTACAGGATGTAAGAGCAGCAGAAAAGAAGTCAAGGCCGAGGCCTTCGCTATTCCTGCAGCACCTGTATTGAGCGCCATGAGCAACTGCGGACCTCAGCAGTTCAGCATCAATGCTCCCGCCAATGGCTACTACAAATGGTACGACAATGCGGAAAGCACCACAGTTTTGGACATCAACAACAATACCACCCCGATGGTGAACAACTCTCGTAGCTACTTCATCAGCCATGCCATGGATTACACCGGCATCAGCTGCGAAAGTGGCAAGAGCGAGTTGGCCTTGACCATCTATCCCGTTTATGAAGCCCAGACCCTGTACGACACCCTTTGCCAAGGTCAAACTTACACTCAGCACGGTTTGAACGAGACCTTCAACCAGGCAGGTTCTTTCGACAGAGTCCTCAACACAGTTTCCTCCACTAACTGCGACAGTTTGGTCACTTTGAAACTCTATGTCAAAGAAATCAGAAGCTACGCCTTTGACACCACCGTTTGCAATTCCTACAGCTGGAATAACGAAACCTTTACCGAAAGCGAGAACATCACCCGTCATTTCATTTCATCCATCGGCTGTGACAGCGTGGTTACCGTGAATCTGACGGTTAACAAATCGGTTCAAACCTCATTTGAAGCTACCGATTGTGACGAATACACCTGGAACAACACGACTTATAACGCCAGCGGTGACTACGTGCAGCATTTCAACACAGTAAACGGCTGCGACAGCATGGTCACACTGCATCTGACCATCAACAAATCCGTTCAGTATGAATTCAGCGATCTCGCTTGCGACAGCTATCAATGGAATAATGAAACTTATACCACCAGCGGTGACTATGAGCAGCATTTCTACACCAGCAAAGGCTGCGACAGCACCGTTACGCTGCATTTGACCGTCAACTACAGCAACGCCGCCACTTTGAGCGACAATATTTGCGCCGGAACAAGATACCAAGCCAACGGCTTCGACACCCTGTTCAACCTTGCTGGCAGCTACACTTTGGTCCGTCACGACCTCAACCAAGCCGGTTGTGACAGCACCACCACGCTGACATTGACCGTTAACCCGATCTACAACCGGGATGTCACCCTCACCATCTGTGAGACCGCCCTGCCCTATACCTGGAACGACATCACTTATCCTGGAGGCTCTGCCAGCGGTGATTACGAACACACTTTCAGCACGCACACCGCAGCTGGTTGCGACAGCATTGTGACCCTGCATCTGACCATCAGCCACCAGTATGTAACCCCGCTGTCCGCAGACATTTGCGAAGGCGAAACCTATCCTTTTGCTGGTCAGATTTTGAGCCAGAGCGGCATCTACTATGATACCCTGCAGGCCACCAACCTCTGCGACAGTATCATCAAATTGACGCTGACGGTTCATGAATTGCACACCACTAATCTGAATGCCAGCATCTGTTTAGGTGAAACCTATAATGAATATGGTTTCAACGAAACACCTGCAACTTCCGGCACTTTCAATTATCAGCAAATTGTAGAGACCTCTTTCGGCTGCGACAGCACTATCAATCTGACCCTGACAGTCAATCCCGTATATTTCACCGAACAAAACGCATCCACCTGCGATTATGACGAATATACCTGGGAAGGCCACAACAAGACCATCGGACTGTTGGCTGCCGGAACCTATACCATTTGGGACAGTCTGAAGACCGTCAACAACTGCGACAGTATCTTCAAACTGAATCTGACGGTATATCCGAGCTTCTATGCTGCCGAAACGGCCACTACCTGCGACAATGAAGCTTACGTTTGGGAAGGCCACAACGTACAAATCGGACAGTTGAATGCTGGCATCTATACTATCTGGGACAGTCTGCAAACTGTTAACCACTGCGACAGCGTTTACATGCTCACACTGACCGTCACCCCGACCTATAACTTCGAACCCGTGACTGCCACTGTTTGCGACAACGAAACGTACGTATGGCAGGGTCACGAGTACCTCAACATCGGACAGCTCCAGGCAGGCTCTTACACTATCTATGACAGCCTGAAGACCAGCACTTACGAATGCGACAGTGTGTACACCCTGATTCTGACCGTCACCCCGACCTATAACTTCGAACCCGAAATCGCTACCGTATGCGACAACGCCACCTACGTATGGCAAGGTCACGAATACATCAACATCGGACAGCGTGTGGCAGGCACTTACACTATCTATGACAGTCTGAAGACCACCACTTTCGAATGCGACAGTGTGTACACCCTGATCCTGACCGTCACCCCGACCTTCTACGAGGAACAAGAAGCTACCACCTGCGACAATGAGAGCTTTGTATGGGCAGGCCACGAACACATCAACATTGGCCAGCGCGCAGAAGGCATCTACNNCCAAACATACCGACCTTTACGCAGAAATCTGTGAAGGCGATGTATATGAATACAACAACAGACCTTACGATGAACAGAACGACTACGACTTCACATTCCAGACCATCTTGGGATGCGACAGCACCGTGACACTGCACCTGACCGTTAATCCTGTATATAATATTGACACAAATATCAATATTTGCCAAGGTTTGCTGCCTTATACCTTTGCCGACACTGTTTTCTACGGCAGCGGTCGCAAAGACATCCTCCTGCACACACAACACGGTTGCGACAGCATCTATCATGTCAACCTGACCGTGACCCCGTTCATCACCTCTTCCCGTACTGTTGCCATTTGCGACAATGCGCTCCCATACAGCTTCGAAGACTCAACCTTCTACCAGGCCGGTATTTATGAAGTAACCGTTAGCCACAATGATGGATGTAACGAAATTATCACCCTGACCTTGAATGTCAATCCGACCTACAACGACACCCTTGAAGCTACCGTGTGCGACAGATTTGTATGGAATAACGAGATTTATACAGAAAGTGGTATTTACACTCAATATTTCAGAACAATCAAAGATTGCGACAGCACCGTCACTTACAACCTGACCGTCAACCATTCAAAAGACACGCTTCTGACACCTGTTATCTGTCAAGGTGAAAGTTATACTGAAAACGGTTTCAACCTGAATCCTGAAAATGCAGGCATCGTGTATGACACCTTACATCTGCAGTGTGTGGGCACGGGTTGCGACAGCACGGTTTATCTGGAACTGACCGTCAATCCTTCTTATAATCTGATTGAAACAAAAACTATTTGCCAGAATGAGTTGCCCTACACTTGGCGTGACACTGTATTTGCAGTGGGAACAGGCAGCGGCGATTATGTATTCAACAGAAGTACCGTGAACGGTTGCGACAGTATCGTCACCCTGACATTGACCGTAAATCCGGTTTACGAACAAACTGAGAACGAGGTGATTTGCGCTAATGAATTGCCTTTCACTTGGCGTGACACTGTTTTCGCAGAAGGAACCATCAGTGGCGAATATGTATTCAACAGAAGCACTGTAAACGGCTGCGATAGCATCGTGACCTTGACACTGACGGTGAATCCGATATACAATCAGACTGAAAACGAGGATATTTGCACTAATGAATTGCCATATACCTGGCGCGACACTGTTTTTGCTGAAGGAACTGTCAGTGGTGAGTATGTATTCAACAGAAGCACCGTAAATGGATGCGATAGTACCGTTTCCCTGATTTTAACAGTGAATCCAGTCTACAACCAGACTGAAAGTGAAGTGATTTGTGCAAATGAATTGCCTTTCTCTTGGCGTGACACTGTTTTTGCCGAAGGAACTGTCAGCGGAGAATATGTATTCAACAGAAACACTGTGAATGGATGCGACAGCACTGTAACCCTGACATTGACTGTAAACCCAATTTTCAACCAGAGTGAAAGTGCAACCATCTGTCAAAACGAATTGCCCTACACTTGGCGTGATACCGTTTTCGCAGAAGGAACTGTCAGCGGTGACTATGTGTTTAACAAGAGCACTGTGAACGGTTGCGACAGCATCGTTACCCTGACATTGACAGTGAATCCAAGCTACACTCAAAACGAATACGAAACCATTTGTCAGGTTGAGTTGCCTTACACATGGCGCGACACCGTTTTCGCAGAAGGAACGGTTAGCGGTGACTATGTATTTAACAGAAGCACTGTAAACGGCTGCGACAGTACGGTAACATTGCATCTGACCGTCAACCCCAACAACGAATACTATGACAATCCTGTGACATTCTGCGAAGGCGGCTCTTACATTTGGAATGGCCAGACCATCACCGAGTCAGGTCTTTATACCGACACTGTGGACAATGATTATGGCTGCTACGATGTGTACAAGGTGGAAGTCACCGTGAATCCGGTATATTCCTTCACTGAATACGATACCGTTTGCGCCAACGAGTTGCCTATTGTATGGCAAGGAAGAACCATTGGCCAAGGCGGCACTCATACGGCAGACTATCACACTGCCAACGGATGCGACAGTATCTATAAGCTGATACTGACTGTCAACCCGATTTATCTCATTCCTGAAACCGCCACAGTTTGCGACAATGAGGAATATGTTTGGGAAGGCCACAATGTGGAAATCGGCATCCTGTCCGAAGGCACTTACACCATTTGGGACAGCCTGCATACCATCAATGGTTGCGACAGCGTTTATCAACTTACCCTGATCGTCACCCCGACCTTCTATACGGAGAACACAGGCATCACCTGCGACAACGAAGCCTACGTTTGGGAAGGCCACAACGTGGAGATCGGCATCCTGCCCGCTGGCACTTATACCATCTGGGACAGCCTGAATACCACTACCTACGGCTGCGACAGCATTTACAAACTCACGCTCACTGTCACCCCGACCTTCTATGCTGAAAGCACAGGTATCACCTGCGACAACGAAGCCTACGTTTGGGAAGGCCACAATGTGGAAATCGGCACCCTGCAAGCCGGAACTTACACCATCTGGGATAGCCTGACCACTGCCACCTACGGCTGTGACAGCGTTTACAAACTCACGCTCACCGTCACTCCCTCTTTCTATGACGAAGTGGAAGCTACCGTATGCGACAACGAAGAATATGTATGGGAAGGCCACGATGTGGAAATCGGCATCCTGCCCGCTGGCACCTACACCATCTGGGACAGCCTGACCACTACCACCTATGAATGCGACAGCGTCTATAAACTCACGCTGACCGTCAACCCGACCTTCTACGCAGAGAACACCGGTGTCACCTGCGACAACGAAGCTTACGTTTGGGAAGGCCACAACGTGGAAATCGGCATCCTGCCCGCTGGCACCTACACCATCTGGGACAGCCTGACCACCACTACCTATGGCTGCGACAGTGTCTATAAACTCACGCTGACCGTTACCCCGACCTTCTATGCTGAAAGCACAGGTATCACCTGCGACAACGAAGCCTACGTTTGGGAAGGCCACAATGTGGAAATCGGCATCCTGCAAGCTGGTACCTACACCATCTGGGATAGTCTGAACACGACCACCTACGGCTGCGACAGTGTTTACAAGCTCACGCTGACCGTCAACCCGACCCAGCACAGTGTGGAAACCGCTTCCGCTTGCAGCAACGAGGCCGTTTACAGCTGGCACGGACGCAACATCACCGCCACTGGCGTTTACTACGACACTTTGGAGACCACTTTGGGTTGCGACAGTGTGTGCGAGTTACACTTCACCCTGTTAGAGCCCACAGCCGCCATCTTTGCCGATACCACTTGCGCAAACGCATTGTATCAGGGATATGGCTTTGAAGTTACGCCTACCCTCTCTGGCGATACCACTTTGGTACGTGTAACAGAGAATATGGCAGGTTGCGACAGCACCATCACCGTCAATCTGTATGTGAAACCGCTGGCCACCTTCGCTTTCGACACCATCGTATGCGGAGCATTCCAATGGAACAACCAATGGTATATGGAAAGCGGCTCTTACCAGCAGAGCTTCCCCGCCGCCAATGGCTGTGACAGTATTGTGACCATGAACCTGACCATCGACACCCCCGCAAGTGACACCATTGAGGTAACCGCCTGCGAAAGCTACGAATGGGACGGCACCACCTATACCCAGTCCGGTGTGTTCACCAAAGTTTATCCTCAGACAGTAGGTTGCGACAGTATCGCAGTCATGATCCTGACCATCAACCATGTGACCGAAGTAACCTTGTACGACACCACTTGCCAGGCTCACAGATATCAGGAATATGGCTTTGACACCTTGCTTATACAAGTTGGCACCATCACCCTCCAGCGTATCGATGAGAACCAGGCCGGTTGCGACAGCATCATCAACCTTGTCCTCACCGTCCATAGAGGCTACATGTATGTGGATTCCGCCAGCACCTGCGACAATGAAGATTTCGTATGGCATGGTATCCATTGCGACACCGCAGGCATCTATTACAAAAACTATGAGACCATTTATGGCTGCGACAGTGTCTATATCCTCTTCCTGACCGTTTACCCGAGTTACGAAGTGGAGGTAACCGACACCGCCATCGCCGGAACACCTTATCACAACCACGGTCTGAACTTCACTCCGCAGAATCCGGGCATCCTGAACATCGACGTGCCCAGAACCACTGTTGACGGATGTGACAGTACTATTCACGTCACCCTCGTCGTGGTTGAAGGCACTGGCATTGACATGCATTATCTCGACAAACACATCACCCTCTTCCCGAACCCAACCGACAATGTCTTCACCGTAAGCTCCACCATCGACATCATCCGCGAGCTGACGATTTATGACAACAACGGCAAAGCGGTATTGCATCAGAACATCAACGACTACAGCGGCCAGGTGAACGTGGAGAACCTCACTCCCGGCATCTACTTCGTCCGCATGATGACCCCCGACAATATCGTCACGAAGAAGTTGATTGTAAGATAAAAACCTAATACTTTTTTCAAAAAAGGCACGACCAGTTCGTGCCTTTTTTTTTACTGAAAACCATCTTAAAATTCCAAAATTATACACCAACGCATAAATCTCATTTTAGGGATACGATTCATCGTATCCTCAAAAAAACAAAGACACGGAACAGATGTCACATTTTTTCTTTAATTTTGCATCGAAAATAGTATCACTAAAAAAGAATATCATGGATTCTTCTTCCAAAAAAACAACTAACTATCAAGTTTTATCCGTATTAGTGGGTATCGCTTGCATATTGCTCGGCTTGCTGCTCGGCATGTCGATAAACACCAATTCCCATAGTGTTGTGGCTTCCTACAGGTCTTCTGACATAACTATGGAGAAGGGAAACACCATGCTGTCGGTTCTTGTAAAAGATGAATGCGAGCGGATGCTGAATGACCATGCCGCTGACACAGTTACGGTCGGGAAAGTAGGGATGCTACAAGATGCGCACGACAGCATCATACTCTACCTCAACCACATGCGTTTTGATTTCATATGCTTTGTGGATGGCAACAATAGCGGAGTGCTTCATAGCATTGACGATGTAAGCAATTCCACCAATTTCATGATCAATCAGGGGCATGCAAAAGAGTTGGAAACCCGTCTTGAAGACTATCAGGAGCAACTGCTACATCTGATTGACAATTCCCAACAACGCGCCCGTGTAAAAGCCGATATTGACTTCCACACCGAAGACGAATATCCCAACGGCTGGGTAGCACACCATTTTGACCACACGATGGCCATAGAGGTTGTGAACCAACTTGACCTGCTCAGCCAGCAAGCTCACCTCACCGCCTGTCGTGTTCTACGAGAAATCAGCAAAGAAAGTACAAAACGTAATAGCGATAATCATTAAAAACATCAAGATATGAAAAAATCAATTTTCAGATTAGCCGCAGCTTCGGTCTGCCTGTTAAGCTGGGCATTATTGTTCAAGATTATGCATTATCCCGGTGGTGGCATCCTGCTGCTTGTAACCCTCGGCGTCCTTTTCCCGCTTACAGCCATCATGGCCGCCACATATTTATGCAAAGAAGAGAACGAAGAGAAATAAATGCTCGTTCCTTTCTATTATGTAAAAAAACAGCAGCATTATTACTAACAAACGATAAAAATGGAAAACAAGGAATGGTCAGAAAAAAAAGATTAATATTATTGATAAGTATTGTTGCGTTAATATGCGTCAGTTTCTTATTCAGAAATGTTATTTCTTCTTTTGTTATAACATTGTTTCTTAGACCGTATATTAGTAGTTGTTCCATTAATGAGTCCAAAGATAAAGATATGTTTTTATTTAAATATCAACCATCTAAGGACATTTTATACGACAAAGAAGGCATGATTGCAATTAGAATAATTGATACCGTCTTTGTAGAAAAAAAACATAAATTATCCTGTAAAAACAGAAAAGGCATTGAGGCTATAGATTCGTCATTTATACTGATTATACCTTGTCAATACGAGGATAGTGTTTTTCAAAATTACTTTTATAAGTGGAATTTGAATTCACCGTTTTCCGCTCATCCCAAAAGAATATGTGCACACTTTGAGCAAGGGAGTGCTAATAAATATACATTTCCGCCAGATACTTTAATGTTATCATTGATCAACGTTGGAGACACAGAAGATGGCACATTCACAAATAATACCGTTATTGATTCTATAATATTGATTAAGAATTGTAGCCTTCCCCAAAAAAACAAATAAAAATTTAAGACCTCTTGTAATAATTTCTGATTTTTGGTGTCTATTGTGATGAACGTTGCAACGAAATGAACGCATTATGAATCACGACAAAGAACATCAGTTTGAACTTTTGGTACGAGAGCACAAGCGAACCATCTACACAGTGTGCTACATGTTCTCGCACAACAATGCCGAGATTGAGGACCTATTTCAGGAAATCCTCATCAGGCTCTGGAACGGCTTCGACCAATACGAGGGACGCAGCTCCGCACGAACATGGATTTTTCGCGTTGCGCTCAACACAGCCATCAATCAAGACCGTAAAAAACGCAAGCGCATCGAGACCGTGCCACTGACGGTTGACATCGACCCTTACGAGGCAGACGACCCTTCCACCCATCAAATCCGCGAGCTGTACGACCGCATCTCACGCTTGGACCTCATCGACCGCAGCCTTATCCTGCTTTGGTTAGAAGGCATCAGCTACGACGAAATAGGAGCCATCATCGGCATCACACCCAACAATGTGGGGGTGAGACTGGCTCGCATCAAGGAAAAACTGGTACACATGTCGAAAAACGAATGAAAGGAAATCATCATGGAAAATCAGGAAAACAATAATTTAAGCGAACTCGACCAGCTGAAAGCGCAGTACGAGGAGCTGAAACAGCAGTTCAATCAGCAGGAAATCGTCAACGACCGGCTCATGAAGTCGTCCATCAAGAACAGCGCGAACTTCTATAGTCGATACCGACGGACACAAATCATACTATATCCCATTTTTGCAATACTTGGTCTATTTGCCATCAAATTTTACCAGCATTATTACCTCAATGACAGCCTATCGTTAAGTCTGTTATGGTTGTCGTTCTGCCTGGTTTGTTTTGCCATTGAGCTATGGCTCACAAGAAAACTGCGTATCAGGAGTTTGGAAAACACCGACTTGCTGACCCTCGCCAATAACGCCCGAAGCTTCAAAAAACTCTTCTCCATCTTTACCCTTCTCAACTATTCCATGTGCGTTATCATTGTTATAGGAGTTCTTTTGTACAAATTAGGAGGTAACATTTCACCGAATTTGGGAACGGTCATTTTAACAACTTGCTTTATTCTCTTATGCATCATATTGTTAGGCATAGCCGAAACCCGCTACAAGACAAAAGCTTGTGATGAGATCATCCGTCAGATAGAGACTTCCGATACACCCGTGGACAAGAGAAAAGGTTTCGACAAAAAACAAAAATGGTTCTGCGCTGCCATGATTGTCGTATTCTTAGGGCTTGATGTTTGGGCCGTCCTGGTTGATGTAGCGTTTCTGAAGCAGCTTCCCACTACCTACGAACGGACAGACGGAGACTTATCAACTGAAGGCAGTCTTGAAATCTGGGAGGTTTACAACACAACTACGGTGTCCGATAAGGCACAATTCCTTGACACCACAAGAGTAGTGGACAACGACTCTCTGGTTTACCGATGGTCGGCAGACACCACAGAACTCATGCTTTATACCTTAAGAAAGACGACGGAAGAGGGACCTGCCATCAGTTCAGCCGTGCTGGGCGGAAAACCTATAGTCAAACTAGTGGAAACCGAACCCCATAAAGAAGGAACCTCAGCAATCGTTAACGTTTCTATGATGCCCGAAGCCACCCTATTGTTTAGAAAAATGACCGAGAATATTGCCTTACAATCAAGACTCCATAAAGGCGCACTTGTTATGGACGGAAAGGTATATCAGGAATGGCGCATCGTCAATGTGGTTGAGAGGGGCAACTTCTTCATCTACTGCAATCCAAATTGGTCGGAAGAGGATGTGAAGGCTTTCTGCGAGCAACTGGTTAAACAGTAGCAAAAAAATCACAGCTCATAGCTCCCCTTTTATAGAGGGGAACTATGATTTTTGTACATAAAAAACGATGTTTTTTTGTATCAAAAAAAACATTATATTTGCCAGATTGAAAAAAATGGCAAAAAGAATATTCATCATATTGACAATCATTGCGTTAGCAATACCCACAAGGGGATTTTCGCAGGCAGTTTCTTCCAATTCCGAGGGAAAAGGTCAGGCTGCGTCTTCCCAAATCGCTGACACAAACGCTGTCTCATCCAATAATGACAAGCAGAAAAAAACAAAAAAGAAAACCGTTAAAAGCAACAAAGTCACCTTTGAGACTTTCGACATGAACTACGCCAAAGCCCTCAAGTACTACGAAAACGGACAGTACCTGTCGGCGGCGCGCCTGTTCGAGGAGCTTTACCCCCTCTCGTTGGGCACCACAACGGCAGACACTCTGCTCTTCCTTTTTGCCGACTGCTACTACAAAAACAGGGACTTTGAGCTTGCGGCTTTCCATTTCAAGGACTATGCCCGCCACTATCCTGGCACCGACAAAGCGGAAGAAGCGCATTTCATGTGCGTGAAATCCGTGTTTGAGATCTCCCCGGTTTACAGCGTGGACCAATCCTCCACCCTCTACGCCATTGACGAGATGGACCTGTTCATCAAGACTTATCCGTACAGCCCGCATGTGGAGGAATGCAACCAGATGCTGGACATACTGCGCGAGAAACTGGCACAAAAGGATTTTGAGATTGCCAAGCTGTATTACAACACCGACCATTACCAAGCCGCACAGATTGCCGTGAAAAACTTCCTCAAGGAATATCCCAACTCAAAATACGCCCACGAAGCCGTTTATATTCTGGTCAAGAACAACCATGAATATGCCCGCAAGAGTGTGGCCAGCAAGAAAAAAGAAAGATACCAGGCCTGTGTGGACGCTTACAAAATCATGCAAGCACAGTATCCCAATTCCGGCTATTACATGGATGCCAAGAAATTGGCAGACGATGCCCTGAATCAGATCAATAAAATCAAAAATCAAAATAACGATCAATGAAATCAGCAGATTACAAAAAGTTAAAAGTTAATCCATTTGCCATTACCCNNCATCTACAAAACCGTTGTTGTCCTGTCGAAGAGAGCCAACCAGATTGCCTCCGACCTGAAAGAGGAATTCCACGAAAGATCACAGGAATTTGTCAGCGCCTCCGACAATTTGGAAGAATACCACGAGAACCTCGGACAGATTGAGCTGGCCAAATATTTCGAGCAGCTGCCCAAGCCGACACTGTTGGCCATCAACGAGTACCAGAACAAACAGATTTACTTCAACGACGTGGAAAGTCCGAGCAGAGCAAATGACTAATACGAACAACAAACATATTGTCATTGGCATTACGGGAGGGATAGCTGCTTACAAGTCGCTATCCCTTATCCGCTTGTTTAAGCGCGCCGGATACGAGGTTAAAGTCGCCGCCACACAGCATGCCCTGGAGTTCGTGACACCCCTCACCATCGAGACCTTGTCGCAGAACAAACTGTACACGGACATGTTCGAGCGAGGCCATGAAATCGATGTGCAACACATCGCTCTGGCTGAGTGGGCCGACTGTGTCATTGTGGCTCCCGCCACCGCCAATTGCATCGGCAAACTGGCCTCCGGCATTGCCGACGACGCCTTGTCCACCCTGTTGCTGGCCACAACAAAACCTGTTTTCATGGCCCCTGCCATGAATTGCAATATGTACGAGCATCCAGCTGTACAAGCCAACCTGCAGACCCTGCAAGAGCGTGGAATTCGCCTCATCGAATCCCAATCCGGTTTTCTGGCCTGCGGCACCGAAGGCAAAGGACGCATGGAAGAGCCCGAGCGCATTTTCGAGACAGTGACACGTTTTATGGAAGGCAGCGATGTCCTTAAAGGCATGAAAGCCATGGTTTCCGCTGGTCCGACCTACGAACCCATCGACCCTGTGCGCTTCATCGGCAACCACTCTTCCGGACTGATGGGTTTTGAGCTGGCAGAAGAGCTGGCCCGCCAAGGAGCGGAAGTGACCCTTGTGAGCGGCCCCACCCATCTGACATGCAGCAACCCCGACATCCACCGTGTGGACGTGAAAAGCGCCCAGAACATGTACGAACAATGCATGCACTATGGTCCCGAGGCCGACATCATCATCATGGCCGCCGCCGTCGCCGACTACACTCCAAAGGAAGTTGCCCCCCAGAAAATCAAAAAACACGAGGAAGGATTGCATCTGGACCTGGTCAAGACCAAAGATATTTTGTCCACACTGGGGCACCAAAGACGTGAGGGTCAGCTGATTACAGGATTCGCCTTGGAAACCGAGAACGAATTGGAGAATGCAAAAGGCAAATTGCAAAATAAAAACATCGATATTATCGTTTTAAACTCTATGAATAACCCCAAGGCCGGCTTCAACAAGCCCACTAACCAGGTGACGATGATAGACCGTGAAGGACAGATGATCCAGGGTGAGGCTAAAAGCAAAACGGAAGTTGCCAAGGAGATTATTCAGTTTATTATCAGTAAATTAAACAAATAGAACATGAAACGTTTATTGGTTTTATTTCTTCTGACCCTGACCAGTGCCGGCTTGTTTGCCCAGGACTTCCAGTGCCAGGTGTCCATCAACTCCTCGAAAATCAGCGGTTCCAACCGCGAGCGTTACAACTCGCTGCAGCAGGAGTTGTACAAATTCATCAACGACAGGAAATGGTGCCAATATACCTTCAAAACCAATGAACGTATCGAATGCGGTCTGATGATCAACCTGACAGAAGTCTCCGGTGACGTGTTGAAAGGCACCATGACCGTCCAGCTGAGTCGTCCCGTGTACAAGTCCAACTACAAGACCACGGTCTTGAATTTCCAAGACAAGAAAATCCAGTTCACCTACGACGAAGGACAGCCACTGGAATATGACCCCAACAGCAACCTCAACCAATTCACTTCGCTCATCGCTTTTTACCTGAACCTTTTCCTGGGGCTTGACTTCGATACCTTCTCAATGAATGGCGGTGCTCCCTATTATGACAAATGCATGAACATTGTGAATCTTTGTCAAAATTCAGCCGAACCTGGCTGGCAATCATTTGAGTCGGGACAAAACAACCGTTACTGGCTCATCGAGAACCTCACCAACGGCACTTACAGCAAAATCCACGAGTTCCTGTACCAGTACCATCGTTTGGGGCTGGATGCCATGGTGGACAATCCTGACGCAGGCAGAGCGGTCATCTTTGAGGCTATAAAAGCCCTGCAACAGGCAGCCCGTCAGAAGTCAAATCTGGTGATTGTACAATACTTGGTTTCCGCCAAATCAGACGAAATCATCAATATTTTCAAAGAAGGTCTGGCCAACGAAAAGACTCAGGTAGTCAACATCATGAAGCAATTAGACCCAGCCAATTCCTCAAAATACGACGCCATCACCGCCGCCAACAAGTAAACCGACAGTATGTTACAAGCCCTGCAGATAGAGAACTATGCGATTATTCGCTCCCTCAAAATAACTTTTGACAAGGGCTTCACTGTGATTACTGGCGAGACTGGCGCAGGTAAATCCATTATCATCGGCGCCCTCTCGCTGATTTTAGGCAAGCGCGCCGACACCTCCGTTCTGCACGACAAAAGCCGCAAATGCTTCATCGAAGGCACCTTCGACATCTCCAAGCTGAAACTGCAAGACTTTTTCCAGCAACACGATCTTGATTACCAAGACATTACTTATATACGGCGAGAGGTGACCGAAAACGGCAAATCACGAGCCTTTGTCAACGATACACCCGTCAACTTGACCGTGCTGAAAGAACTGGCCGAAACGTTGGTAGACATCCACTCTCAGCACAACAACCTGCTGGTGAACAACAGCAATTTCAGAATCGACCTGCTGGACCAATATGCCCAAAACGCCACTCTTTTGGCCCAATACAAAGATCTTTATTCCACCTACAAAAGAACTGAAAAACGCTATCAGGAGCTGCTGTCACTGCAGCAACAGCAAGCGCAGGAGCAGAGCTACCTCAGCTATGTGGTGCAGGAACTCTCTGATGCCCAACTCAATAGCGGAGAGCAGGAAAGCATCGAGCAGCAAATCGCCCTGCTCACCCATGCCGAAACCATCAAGTCGAAATTATACCAGAGCGTCAGGATGCTGGAAGAGGAAGAAGAGGACAACCTTCTGCACCGCCTCCAGATTATCCAAGACAACTGCCACAGTATCAGCGCATACGACAAAGACATAGCGGAGCTGAGCCAACGTATCGACAGCAGTTTGCTGGAACTGAAAGACATAGCCCGCGAGTTGAGCCAGAAAGAGAACCGCATTGAGGTGAATCCCCAGGAGCTGGAGCGGCTGAACGAGCGTTTGGACCTGCTGCTGAATCTGCAGCATAAGCACCATGTCGATAGCAACGAGGAACTGATTTCGCTGCTGTCCGCTTCGGAAGAGAAACTGCAGTCGATGAGCGCCAACGATGAGGAGCTGGAGCAATGCCATAAACAATGCGAGGAGCTGATGGCCCAAACCCTGAAAGCTGCCCAGAAACTGTCCGCAAGCCGTCAGAAAAGCGTAAGCCACTTCGAGAAAGAAATGAAGGGAAAATTGCAGCTGTTAGGCATGGAACATGGAGATTTCCGCATCAATATCACACAGCAGGAACAGGTCGGCAGCAACGGCATCGACACAGTGCAGTTCCTGTTTTCCGCCAACCGTGGAAGCGAACTGCAAGAAATAGAGAAGACCGCTTCGGGTGGCGAGATTTCGCGACTCATGCTGGCCCTCAAGAGCATCATCAGCGACAACAGCCTGCTGCCAACCGTCATCTTCGACGAAATTGACTCGGGCATTTCGGGAGAAGTGGCCGGCAAGGTCGCCAGCCTCATGCAGGAACTGTCGAACAAGCACCAGCTGATTGTCATCACCCACCTGCCCCAAATCGCCGCCAAGGGCAAGCTGCATTATTTTGTATATAAAAATATATCTGAAGATAAAACTTTCACACAAATCAAGAGTCTAAATGAGGATGAGAGCATTCGCGAAATAGCCACCATGATCAGTGGCGACCATCTCAGCGAAGCCGCCCTCAAGACGGCGAAAGAATTGAAAAACAATTAATTACTATGAAAAAAATCCTTATCACCATACTTTGTTTGAGCTGTCTATTCTGTTCTTTCGCCCAAGAAAAGAATAAATACCATGACCGCAAAGACAGCAAGTTTGTCTTTATGACCACTATCGGCGCCGCCGGCGGTGCGGGCAGCATCAAAATCCCCAACAGAGAGATTCCCAACCGCCTTTTCGCCATCCAGGTCAACCAATTATTAGCTTATCAATTCAACCCTAATTTCTTCATGGGAGTTAATTTGGGTATCGACTTCTGGCGATACACCGCCTTTATTCCGTTGACCTTCAACCTCAGTGTCAACTTCACCAAAACCCGTATCAGTCCCCACTGGTACGCCAATATGGGCTATTCGTTCAAGTGGTATATGAACCAGAAGCCGGAACTCACTACCCGGGTGATACAGGGTGCCAAACCCGGACCGGTGGTGGAAACAGGTCTGGGCATCAACATCAAAGTCAGCGAGAAAGTGTCTTTGCTGATATTAGCCACCTACAAGATGCAACACTCCAGCATCAAGTACAGCGTGCAAATGCCTGACGAACCCGACAATTCAGAATATTTCACCAATGCGGAAAAAAACCACCACTACCACTTCGGAGGGGTGAAATTCGGCATTTTATATTAGAAAATCGGTATTTATCAAGATAAAATTAATCATCAAAAACAAAAAATATGAAAAAAACTATCATTCTGATGTTCATTCTGAGCCTTATGCTCTCCAATTTCAGCATAGCCCAGCGTTCCAACTATTACAATGTAACGGACAACAGCTACAATGACATCAAAATATCATATTCCATTGATGTTCAACAACTTCAAATCCAGAACATCAAAACCGAGCAAGGCATTTTCAGCCGTATTTCTTACGACGGAATGACCCCCATGCAGAATGATGGACAACCAGAGTTGCCAGTCATCACCAACCTGCTGGAAATCCCTTTGTGCGAAGGCTTGGAAGTGACTGTAATCAACAGTACCTATGAAGAATACAATCTTTCCGAACTCGGCATTAACCATCCCATTATGCCGGCACAACCCAAACATCCCAAATCAGAAGAAGGACCTTTCCCCTTCGTGATAGACGAGGCCACCTATGCCAGCAACAGCTTTTATGGCACCACGCTGGCACAAGCTGAAAAAATGGGCGCGCTCCGCAACATCAACCTGGGTAGTGTAAGCATTGCCCCCTTTGAGTACAACCCTGTGACCGGCCAACTCAGAGTATGCACGCGTCTGGATGTGGAAATCAGTTTTGTGAACGCCAATATCCCCATGACCATGGAGATGAAGACCCAACACGGTAACGGGCTGTTTGATGGGCAGAACTGCGGAGTTATCAACCCCATGAACACCCCCGGCTTCAGAGACGAAATTGACAATGCACCCATAAAGTACCTGATTATAGCACATTCCATGTTCAGAAACAATCAGGAACTCACCGATTTCATCAATTGGAAAAAACGCATAGGTTATTTGGTAGAAATCGCTTATACCGACGATAGTAATGTGGGCACCACCACTACCAGCATCAAGAATTTCATCAAAGCGAAATACGACAATGCCACCGCGGAGAATCCCGCCCCCACCTTCCTTTTGATTGTGGGTGACAAAGAACAGATTCCCGCGTTCTCAGGCAATTCCGACCATATTACCGACCTGTATTATGCCACCTGGACCACTGGTGACAATATTCCAGACTGCTATTACGGACGCTTCTCCGCCCAGAATATAAGCCAGTTGAGCCCACAGATTGAGAAGACCCTGATATATGAGCAATACACCATGTCCGATCCTTCCTATCTGGATGATGCAGTACTGGTTGCCGGTACCGATGCCAACTGGGCTCCTACCCATGCCAATGGCCAAATAAACTACGCTGCGAACAACTACGTAAACACCGCCAACGGTTACACTAACGTTCACACTCACCTATACAACTGCAGTTCCCAGGCATCCACCATCCGTAACGAAATCGGTGCGGGAGTTGGTTTAGCCAATTATACCGCCCACTGCTCCTACCAAGGCTGGGCTGACCCTACATTCCAGAACAGTCATGTCAACTCCATGAATAACACCAACAAATATGGCATCATGATTGGAAACTGCTGCGAATCAGGAAGATTTGAACAAACCTGTTTTGGCGAGACCCTTCTTCGAACGCCGAAAAAAGGTGCCGTAATTTATATCGGTGCCTCCAACAGCACATACTGGGATGAAGACTTTTACTGGGCAGTAGGTGTGCGCAGCAACGTCACTGCCAATCCCACCTACGACGCCTCAAAACTGGGGTTCTATGACCGTATCTTCCACACCCATAACGAGGCTCACAGCCAATGGTACACTACTGCAGGCGGCATCGTTATGGCCGGCGACCTGGCTGTTCAATCATCATCTTCTTCATCAAAATTATATTACTGGGAGATTTACCATGTGTTTGGCGATCCCTCTATCAAACCTTATCTGTCAGAGCCCTCTGTAATGAGTCTCAACATTCCCTCTGGAAGTGTAATCGGTGCCTCCAGCCTTCAAATTAACGCTGTTCCCTACGCTTATGTGGCACTGACCCAGAACAACGAATTGGTGGCTGCAGCTTTTGCCAACGCCAACGGAAGCGCCAATCTCACCCTGCCGTCCGACATGATTCCCGGCCAGTACGAAATAGCCATCTCCGCCCAGAATTACGTCCAGTTCTTCCAGACCATCACTTTCGCCGCTCCCAACACCTTCTACGCACTCAGCAACATCGATCTGAGCAATAATAGCTCTCTCCACAACAATGATGTCAACAACTGGAATCTCACTGTGGAGAACGTCAGCCAGATTTCCGGCAGTAATGTGAGGGTAAAAATCCAGGCCAACAGCAATAATATCTATTTCACCACCGACTCGGTCTATATCGGCAGCATGACAGGCGGCCAAACAATCAACCTGAACAACGCCTTCGTGTCGAGAACTAGCGCGGCGATAAACAACAATGAAGAGGTCTCCGTACATGTCACCATATACTCCGACAATGGCAACTTCGAACGCAATTTCAGCTTCAACGCCGAAGCGCCTGAACTTCAAATCACCAACACCATCATCAACGCGGGAACTGCCAGCGTAGGTGAAATCAATCCCGGAGAAAGCGGCACACTGACCTTTGTGGTGAAAAACGCAGGTCTTAATGGCATCACCAATCTTGAAGGCACGTTGGTATCTCACCACACCAATATCACCGTCAACAACGGCACAGTTGCCGTTGGTTCCATTGCTCCTAACGGCACCGCCGAAGTGAGCTTCAACATAAGTGTCAACACACAGGCTATTGATGGCAATATGTATCCGCTCCTGTTCACCATTAACAATGAGGAATATGAACTGAATCTGCCATACTCTCTGATGATTGGCAAAGCAATGGAAGACTTTGAGAGTAACAGCTTCTCTTCCTACAATTGGGTAAATGGCAACAAGCCCTGGGAAATCACTTCTTCCAATGTGTACGCTGGCAGTTACAGTGCCCGCAGCAAAACCAACCTTGGCAATGGCTCATACCAGAACACCAGCAACTCCGACCTCTCCATCACCCTCAATGTCACCGAAGCAAGTTCTATCTCTTATTTCCGCAAAGTTTCCTCCGAATCCAACTATGACTTTTTCACTTTTGCCATCGACGGCAATGTGATGGAAGAACTGAGTGGTGAGGTTGATTGGGATCATTCTAGCTTTGAGGTCACCCCCGGAACCCACACTTTCAGATTCAGATATGCGAAAGACTATAGTACTTCTAGTGGTAGTGATTGCGCTTGGATCGACAACATCATCTTCCCCACCTCCGGAGAAACTATGGCTCCCACATCTCCCCTCTTGGTCATTGACCATTATGACATTGAAGGCACCTACGCCGGCAACATTGTGCTGAATGGCAACCAGCCGGTAATCAAGGTGGTGTTCAACAATGAAGGCAACACCGTAGCCAGCAACATCCAGGCTACCCTCAGCACCGACAATAACAATATCAACATCAATGGTAACAGCGGCAGCGATGTGGTCAGCTATAACTCTATGGCTATTGGCTCCTCCAAAACAGCCACCTACAATATTGCCAACCTCAGCCCCATCACCGAAACTCAGACCGTGATGTTCAACTTCACCCTTACCAGTGGCACAACCTCTACCAGCTGCCCTATCATGCTGACCTACATTAATGGCAATGATCCAGGTCCCATGAACATCGAAAACGCAGAGGCCCAGAACGTCTCACTCCTCGTTTACCCCAACCCCAGCAGCGACCAAGTCAACATCCAGTGCAACACAGTCATCAAAGACATTGAAATCATCGACATAACCGGACGTTGTGTGAGACATGCGTTCAATGTCAACCAGAATTCTCACAGTCTGAATATCAGCAGTCTGTCGCCGGCCATATATTTCATCAGAGTGATAGACGAGAACGACCGTCCGTTGATCAGCAAAATCATCAAAAAATAAACATCATGGCAGATACCTCAGCTCAATTTGACGAAATCGCCCGGCAGTGTACCGACCTGTTCACCAAGAAAGCCATTGACTATGGCACTGCCTGGCACATCCTCAGACTCCCCTCTCTCACAGACCAGATCTATATCAAGGCACAGCGCATCCGCAGTCTTCAGGAGACCGGCGTGAACAAAGTGGGCGAAGGCATTATTCCCGAATTTATTGGCATCGTCAACTACTCGGTGATGGCCCTCATCCAGCTGGAAGTAGGCGTGGCCGAGACCATGGACGAGATGTTGCCTGCGGAAGAAGCCATCCGTCTTTACAGCCTCTATTTGGGCAAGGCCAAAGAGCTGATGATGAACAAGAACCACGACTACGGCGAGGCCTGGCGCAAAATGCGTATCAGCTCCCTCACCGACATCATCCTGATGAAACTGTTGAGAATCAAGCAGATAGAAGACAACCAAGGCAAAACCATCGTTTCAGAAGGTCTGGATGCCAACTATTACGATATGATCAACTATGCGATGTTCGCACTGATTCGCCTAGTAATTGAAGAAGAAGAATAAAAAAATAATAAAATAGAAATATGACCAAACAAAAAGAACCCATCTGGCTGAAAATAGTCCGTATAGCGCTGGCCTGCGTGTTTTTATACTCCGGCTTCACCAAAGCCATCGACCCCATGTCAACCGGCGTCACTTTCGACGACTACTTCACCTCCTTCGGCATGAGCTTCATGCACCCGCTGTCGATGTTTTTCGCTTTCTGCATGACCGCCGCCGAATTCACCCTCGGCTTCATGATGCTCTTCCGCATCAAAATACGCTTCACCTCGGTGTGCTACCTCCTCTTCATGGTCTTCTTCTTCTTCCTAACCCTCTGGCTGGCCGTAGCTGAGCACCTGGAAATGAACTATGGCTATAACTTCGGCGTGGTACACGACTGCGGCTGCTTCGGCAAAGCCATCAAACTCAGCAACAAAGAGACCTTCCTGAAGAATGTGGTCATCATGATCCCCACCCTGATTGTGTTCTTCAAGCGCAAAAGCATCCCCGACATCCGCCTGACGGAACTGGGACAGTGGTGCTTCGCCGCCATCGGCGCCCTCATGGTATTCGGTCTGGAGGCCTACTGCTACCGCCATCTGCCCATTATTGACCACAGCAACTGGAAAGTGGGCGAGAATGTGGCCCAAAGCTTCATTGACACCCCAGCAGTACAAAAAATCATGTTCGTTTATAAAAATCCTGTCGACGGAAGTCTCATGACCNNGGCGATGAACAGCCCGACTTCTATGACACCTACGAGTATGTGGACCGCAAAGACAGCATTATCAGCGAGTTCAAGCCCGCCAAACACGAGGGCTTCAACATGCTGGATTCCACCGGCTCGGACATGGCGATGGAGTTCTTCTACAGCGAAGAGCCTGTCTATATTTTCTTTATGCACAACCTGAACGAGACCAAACTGAAAGGTATTCAGAACGAGGAATTCACCCGCATTGTGAACCACTGCCTCGAGAATGGCATCACCGTGGTGGGCCTCACCAACTCCGACCTGACAACTATCAAGAGATTCATCAAAGAGAACAACATTCCTTTCCCGATTTACGAGAACCATATCGACCCCGTGAAAGGTCCCTTTATGGTGCGCGATGCCATCAGCGCCAACCCCGGACTAATGATTATCCAAGGAGGCGTTGTGAAAGGGAAGTTCAATTGGCGGGACTTTGGGAAGGTGAAAACTGAAAACTGATAGTTGATAGTCGATAGTCGATAGTTGATAGTTGACAGTTGACAATTGATAGTTTAGAGTTTAACATTTATAATTATGAAAAGAGTAAGTTCAATTCTGTTTATGATAGCCGCAGGTCTTATGTTTACCCATTGCAGTAACAAGAATGCGCCCATCCAGTATCCCGAGGCCGTTATGGGCAGCGACACCGACGTGTATTTCGGTGTGAAAGTGGCCGACCCTTATCGTTGGCTGGAAAATGACACCGCCCCCGAAGTGGAGGAATGGGTGAAGCAGCAGAACGAAATCACGCAGACTTATCTGCAGAAGATTCCTTTCCGCGAAGCCCTCAACAAACGCCTGACCGACCTTTCCAACTACGAGAAAATAGGCACACCTTTCAAAAAACACGGCAAATACTATTTCTACCGCAACGACGGTCTGCAAAACCAAAGTGTTTTGTATGTCAAGGAGACCTTGGACGGCGAAGCCGAAGTGCTGTTAGACCCCAACACTCTGTCGGACGACGGCACCGTGGCCCTCAACGGCATCAGCTTCTCGAACGACGGCAAATACCTGGCCTACACCATCTCACGCAGCGGTAGCGACTGGGTGGAGATTTATGTGATGGATTTGGCTACCCGCCAGCTGACCCCCGACCACATTGAATGGGCCAAGTTCACCGATGCCGCTTGGCATGGCGACGGCTTCTATTACAGTTGCTACGACCGTCCAGAGGCCGGCAAGGAATATTCGAACAAAAACGAAAACCACAAGATTTTCTATCACAAGATGGGCACCACCCAGGAAGAGGATGTGCTGACCTATGAGAACCCGAAATATCCGCAGCGTTTTTACACGGCAGAAGTCAATGAAGACGAAACGGTAATGTTTATCTCAGAAGACGGATTTGGTGCTGGTAATAATTTGCTGATGAAAGATTTGCGAAAACCCAATGCTCCAGTTGTGGCCCTAACCACCAATGCTGACTACATTTACTCGCCCATGGAAGTGATGGGCAACACCATTTATTTCTACACCAATTACCAGGCTCCTAAATACCGCCTGATGAAGGCCGACATTGACCATCCGGGCATCGACAGCTGGACCGAGGTAATACCCGAAGGCGAGAATGTGATGAGCTCCGCAGCGATTATCGATGGCAAACTGGTACTTACCTACAACCAGGATTGCTCGCAGCACGCCTATGTCTATACGCTGGATGGCAAACAAATGCACGAGGTTGAACTGCCCACCCTGGGTTCCGTATGGTTCAGTGGCAAAAAAGACGACAAGGAAGTTTTTTACGGCTTTACCTCTTTCACCTTCCCCTCCTGCATTTACAAATATGACATCGACAACAACAAGTCGGAACTGTATATGTCCCCAAAGGTGGACTTCAAGAGCGACGACTACCTGACCGAACAGATCTTCTTTACCAGCAAAGACGGCAGCAAAATCCCCATGTTCATCACCTACAAACGCGGTTTGAACCTGAGGGGCAACAATCCCGTGTTGATTTACGGCTACGGCGGTTTCAACATCAGCCTGAACCCCTCCTTCTCCACCATGCGCATTCCGTTCCTGGAGAATGGCGGCATCTATGCACAAGTCAACCTGCGCGGTGGCGGCGAATATGGCGAAGAATGGCATCAGGCCGGCACCAAGATGAACAAACAGAATGTGTTTGACGACTTCATCGCCGCTGCCGAATACCTCATCAACGAGAACTACACCAATCCGCAGAAAGTGGCCATCATGGGTGGTTCTAACGGCGGTTTGCTGGTGGGTGCCTGTGTCAACCAGCGTCCCGACCTGTTCCGCGTGGCCATTCCGCAAGTGGGTGTGATGGACATGCTGCGCTATCACCTCTTCACCATCGGCTGGAACTGGGCTCCCGACTACGGCACCAGTGCCGACAGCAAAGAGATGTTCGAGTACCTGTACAAATACTCACCGCTGCACAACATCAAAAATGACGGCACCCCCTACCCTGCCATCATGGTGACCACTGCCGACCATGACGACCGTGTGGTGCCCGCCCATTCGTTCAAATACACCGCCGCACTGCAGGCTGCCAACACTGGCAACGCCCCGAAACTCATCCGCATCGAGACCAAGGCCGGCCACGGTGGCGGCATGCCCCTCAGCAAGGTGATTGACGAATACACCGACATCTACGCCTTTATCATGTACAACCTCGGCATGAAGCCCAAATTCTAATCTTTCATGACCGAAGTCCTGCTGCATTCCTGTTGTGCCCCGTGCTCATCCGCTATTCTGGAATGGATGTTGAATAATGACTACTCTCCTGTGGTCTATTATTACAATCCCAATATTTTTCCTTCGGAAGAATATGAAATCCGAAAAAAAGAATGCAGCCGCTACACCCGGCAATTGGGAGTACACATGATCGACGGCGATTATAATCATCAGCAATGGTGCGTGGAAATGAAAGGTTTGGAAGACCAGCCCGAACGTGGCCAGCGCTGCCTGCAATGCTTCAAAACGAGACTTTTGGAGAGCGCAAAAATAGCCAAAAAACTGAATATCAACTTATTCACCACCACTTTAGCGTCCTCAAGATGGAAAGACCTGAAGCAGATCAACGAGGCGGGCTTATGGGCCGCCCAACAGGTGGAAGGCACCCAATTCTGGGACAAAAACTGGCGCAAAGACGGGCTTCAAGAACGGAGAAACCAACTGCTGAAAGAAAATAATTTTTACAATCAACAATATTGCGGCTGTGAATTCAGTTTAAAAGCCACAAAAAACAAAGAATAATATCATGCTGCATAATAAAAATATCTGCCGAAAACTACTACTCATCCTGCTGCTGGCGATGATCACTACCACCGCATTCCCGCAAAAAGGAGGCTTCGGCGTGCCCAACCTGCAGAAATACGACAAGAAACTCTTCCACTTCGGGTTCAGCATCGGTTATAATCTTTTCGACTTCAACCTGAAAAACAATGCTTATTACCCGATGAGCGACTCGCTGCTGGTCATCAATACCAAAGCGGTCAGCGGTTTTAGTTTAGGTATCGTCACCGATCTGCGAATCTGGAAATACTTCGACCTGCGTTTCATCCCGGGTCTGTCATTTGGCGAAAGAGTGCTCACCTACGAATTCGCCAACCGTGTAAAAGAAGATGACAAGCAAAAACGAGTCGAGTCCGTGTACCTGGACCTTCCCCTGCTATTCAAGATCAAGTCCTCCAGAATGCACAACGTGCGTATTTATGTCATCGGAGGGGTGCAATATAGCTTAGACCTGATTTCCAACCAAAAGAAACAGTCCAAGCGTCCCAACGAAATGCTGGTGAAACTCAACCAGAACGACTTCCAGGGACAAGTAGGCTTCGGTCTGGACTTCTACTGCACCTATTTCAAACTCACCACCGAAGTGAAAATGTCGTTCGGCATGATTAACCTTTTGGTCCCCGAGCAACATCTTTATACCAGCAATATCAGCTCTGTGAAATCAAAAACATTACAAGTATCAGTAATATTCGAATAATTATGGCAAACAACGAAGAACTTTTCAAACAAATCATCTCTCACGCGAAAGAATACGGATTCATTTTCCCCTCAAGCGAAATATATGACGGTCTGAGTGCCGTTTATGACTATGGAGAATATGGTGTTGAACTGAAAAACAACATCAAACAGTACTGGTGGAAGGCCATGGTACAATATCACGAGAACATTGTGGGTATTGACAGTGCCATTTTCATGCACCCCACCATCTGGAAGGCCTCCGGTCACGTGGACGCCTTCAACGACCCGCTCATCGACAACAAGGACTCCAAAAAGAGATACCGCGCCGATGTGCTGATTGAGGATCACATCCAGAAAATCGAGGACAAAATCAACAAGGAAGTGGAGAAGGCCAAGAAGCGCTTCGAAAACTTCGACGAAGATCTGTACCGCAAAACCAACCAGCGTGTGGTCGAATACCAGCAAAAGATTGACGATATTACTGCTCGTTATGCCGACCTGATGAACCGCACCGACTTGGCTGGCTTGAAGGCTCTGATTGAGGAGTTAGGCATTGTTTGCCCAATTTCAGGCACTAAAAATTGGACTGACGTGCGCCAGTTCAACCTGATGTTCGCCACCCAGATGGGCTCCGTAGCCGAAGGTGCCGACACCATCTATTTGCGTCCCGAGACCGCCCAAGGTATCTTTGTCAACTTCCTTAATGTCTATAAGACCGGAAGAATGAGAATTCCGTTTGGCATCGCCCAAATTGGCAAGGCTTTCCGTAACGAGATTGTAGCCCGCCAGTTCATCTTCAGAATGAGAGAGTTCGAGCAGATGGAAATGCAATTCTTCGTCCGTCCCGGCGAGGAACTCAAGTGGTTTGACTACTGGAAACAGACCCGTATCAAATGGCATCAGGACTTGGGTATCGCACCCGAGAACTACCGCTTCCACGACCACGAGAAGCTGGCTCACTATGCCAATGCCGCCACTGACATCGAGTTCAAGTTCCCCTTCGGTTTCAAAGAGCTTGAAGGCATCCACTCTCGTACCGACTTCGACCTCAGCCAGCACGAGAAATACTCTGGCAAGAAACTCCGTTTCTTCGACCCCGAGACCAACGAAAGCTATGTGCCTTACGTCATCGAGACCTCTATTGGTGTTGATCGTATGTTCCTGGCTGTGTTCAGCCATGCTTATACCGAAGAGAAGCTGGAGGACGGCTCTACCCGCGTGGTACTGCGCCTGCCCGCCAAATTGGCACCTATCAAGGCCGCTGTGCTGCCGCTAGTGAAGAAAGACGGTCTGCCCGAAAAAGCCCGCGAGGTCATGGACATGCTGAAACCTTACATGATGTGCCAGTACGATGAGAAAGACGCCATCGGCCGTCGCTATCGCCGTCAGGATGCTATTGGAACGCCTTATTGTATCACCATCGACAACCAAACGATGGAGGACAATACCGTCACCATCCGCGAGCGCGACAGCATGGAGCAGAAACGTGTGCCCATCAAAGAACTGCTTTCTGACATCGTTTTCTAAAGTCCAGTTGCTCCCCTCAAGCCGCAACATATACTGCTGTTAAACACTGCTTTTTGACATTGTATCTTAATATTCATCAGCCATTATGCCGCAACATATCCTACTGTTAAAGAACGGCATCAAACTCATTCACAAAGAGATAAACTCACCGATTTCGCACTTCGGCATATTGGTGAATGCCGGTACCCGCGATGAGGATGAGAACAAAATGGGCATTGCCCACTTTGTGGAGCATACCATCTTCAAAGGTACCCGGAAACGCAGCGCTCACCAAGTGATACGCCGTTTGGAAGATGTTGGCGGAGAGCTCAACGCCAGCACCTCCAAGGAAGAGACCTATTTCCATGCCTCTTTCCTGTCCGCCGACTATCCTCGGGCAGTAGAACTGCTGGCCGACATCCTTTTCCACTCCACTTTTCCCGAACAGGAACTGGAGAAAGAGAAAGACGTGGTGATTGAGGAAATCAACTATTACAAGGACACCCCATCGGAGCTGATTATCGACGACTTCGAGAGCATGGTGTACCAAGGACATCCCATGGGGCGCAATATTCTGGGCACCCGAAGGGATGTGAAGCATTTCAAGCGTGAGGACATCCTGAACTTCATCCACCGCAACTACGCCCGCAACAATATCGTGTTGGCCTCCGCTGGCAATATCAGCGAAAAACAGTTGCTGCGACTCTGTGAGCGATATTTTACAGACGAGCAATTAGTGGAGTCACCCTCACCCAGATATGCGTTTGACAACTATCAACCCCAACACCAGCGAGTGAACAAGCACAGCAACCAGTCGCATATCATGATTGGCACGCCAGCGTACGCCATCACCCGTGACGAACGCACCGCCTTCCAACTGCTCACCAACCTGCTGGGCGGACAAGGCATGAATACCCGCCTGAACATGGCCATCCGTGAGAACAAAGGACTGGCATACAGCGTGGAAGCGGTCTATTCGCCCTTCTCCGATACTGGCCTGTTCACCGTCTATATCGGTTGCGAGCACGACACCATCGAGCAATGCGTCAACCTCAGCTATAAGGAGTTCAAGAAACTGTGTCAAAACAAGTTAGGAACCATGCAGCTGCACTATGCCAAGAAACAGTTCATCGGACAGATTGCCATCACCAACGAGGCCAAGCTCAACGAGATGATCTCGCTGGGCCGCACCGCTTTGTTTTTCGATGAAGTGGAAAGCACCGAGGAGTCCATCGCTCGCCTGGAAGCCCTCACCGCCGACGAATTGCTGCACGTGGCCAACGAAATACTCATTCCCGACCAAATGTCCACCCTAATATTCGGCAAACCATGAGAACCATCAGAATCTTATGCATAGCTTGTGCCCTGCTGCTTCTCGCAGGAGCCTGCAAAACCAAAGCACCTGTTGAGGAAGGCCTTATCCTTGATGAGAATTCCGTCACCGCCTTCGCCACGCAGATTGAGCAAAGCGTGCTGAACGGCAATCCCGACGTCTATAACAAAGCCTTCGACAAAAGCTACCTCAAGTCCGTCGTACGAGACAACTCCATCGTGAACAGCAGTCTGGACGCCGACTTCGGGCAGGAATTCTTTGAGAGCAACTTCCATGCCGGCGACGAGGCCGTAGCCTTGGTGGACAATGGCGGCGATTTCAAATTTGTACGCTATTATCTGAATGCCGAGGATAGCAGTCACCACGTGGTTTTCAGAACTTATAACGACTTCATTCTCAACTTTTTCGACTATGTGGTGGACACATTGGGAGGCAATATTGTCATCAAGGATGGCTTTATCTATAACACCGGAAATCTCCTGTCGGACAACATCAGGGAAAACATCCTGCTGAATGTGCTCTATAAGACTAATCCTGAAGGAATTACCTCTATTCTCAGCCAAATCAAAGACCTCAGCAACCAAGGCAAGAATAAAGAAGCGCTGCAGCTGCTGGATGAACACGAAACGGAACTCAAAGACCTGTCGTATTACTGGCAACTGTATATCGCCAACCTGTACAAAACCTGTCCGAAGGCACAATACATTGACTCGCTCAATGCATTAAAAAGCAAAGGATTGGACCAGCGCATGCTCTTATTGCACCAGCTGATGTTTTACCTCAACGAAGGCATGACAGAAGATTGTGAGGGTACCATCAACGAACTGATAGAATATGCCGGAGACGACCCCATTTTCCTGCTGATTTTCGGCAAAGCCAACTACTATGCCAAAAATTACGAAACCGCCCTGGGATGTTACGAAACCGCCAATCAATACCTGCCTCCATTGTGGGACTTATGGTATGGCCAGTTGGAATGCTTCCATGCACTGAACGACATGGACGGTTTTTACCGCTGCCTTGAAACAGCCAAGAAAAACTACGGTATGACGGACGAGGAACTGGCGGAAATGATGCAGACCGACTTCAAAAATCTGAAATAACGACGCGGATTATAACAAGACTTCACCACTAATGAAGCGTTTTGTCGTGGGCATCGACAAAAGCATTGAAAAACAGGTCGCCAAGCAATTTGTATCCTTTTACCGTGAAATGAATGCGGTCGGTTTGGGCATAGCCGTTCTGCCGCCATTTGTCCATTGATTTCAAGCCGCCCATGATGTCAAACTGATCCCATACCGCTCCTTGGGTCAAATCGGCCAGACGGTAAAACACTTCCCGCACCTGGAGATTGTTTTTATTCACCGCATAATTGCGTCTGGAAAGCTTCTTATAGGAATCGTTATTGGTAATGAACACAAAGGCACATTCGGGATTCACTTTCTGAATGCGCTGAATCAGTTGCAAATATCTGTTTTTGAACGTCAAAGAATCGAAATTATCGCTATTGGCATCATTGATACCGATACCGAAAATGACCATATCCGGCTGCAACAGCTCCATATCCATCTCGAAATACGGACAGCGCAGATAATCGTCCAAATCGGCCCCGTTCACCCCGATGGAATGAAATGTGAGCCCCGGACTGTCATTGTCCAAAAAGACACCCGTCAAGGTGAACCTTTGGGAAGAATCGCAAGGCATTACTACGGTAAACGAGTCTGTAAAATCCTTAACATCAAAGACAAAGCGTCTCAAGTCAGGATCTTTAATCACAGGATAGTAATAGGTCGTATCCACCCGGATCCACGGCACTACCTTGCCATCGTTGGACTCGCCCAGCACAATAATCCTGTTAGTACAAAACTCCAAATCCTCATCGTTCAGGGTGATTTTGATCTCGGCCGGCTGTCCCTGCACATACACCGCGATACCCGTGGCACCCAGCGGTGTCGGGTGCTCCTGATACACATTGCGGATCAGCTGGAACTCGCAAGAGCGCTTCACCTTATAATCGGCAGGATTGTTGCACTTGTTGGCCGCCGAATACGGGAAAATCATACCCCTGCGGGCAGTCAGATGCGGATAGGACAGCAAAAGATTGCGACGGATGGTATGGGAAAGTGTGCCCGCTTGCACATGCGAAGAGCCCAGATGCAAGATGTTCACGTTGCCTTCGCCAGTATTGACCACCTCGTCAAACTTCTGAAAAAAAGGAAGCAACCTCGAAGTCTGTAAGTCAAAAGCGAAAGTATCCGCTTCAAAATGGGCAAATTCCAAAGTATCCAACGGCCGTTTTTCCATTTGTGCGAATAACGGACAGATGGCCAGATTCACCAGCAGACAAAAAATGGAAATTATTTTGCGCTCCATAGAGAATCCAATTGGGTCGGGTCTGTATTTTTGCGTAATTGGTAGAAATTATAGACTTCTTCGAAAGATTTCGCCATGATATCACCCATAATTTCGGCTCCTTTGGGGGTAAAATGGATATAGTCGGGGCCTGCCCAACCTGATTTCACCCACTGGATCATGGAATTCTCGCCTCCCATAGCGGCATACAGGTCCCAATAGGCGGCCCCATTCTCATGGGCGGCCTCTTTCAGGGCGGTAATCAGCCCCGGCAGGCAAGGATAGGTGCGCAGATTGCCACTTCCTTTGCGGGTGGACATATCCGACGGACCGATATAGACAATCTTCGCTTTGGGATATAGCGAATGGATATACCTGATTTGCTTGGAAGTAGCCTCTTTGAACTTCTGGATACTGGCGTCATTGTAGAGAGCCGGCACCGAATTACCGCCGAACTGAAGCAAAATGATGCCCACATCCGACAACTCATAGCAACGCTGCAGCATGGTGTCTTTTAACTGGGTGAAAATCGTGCCCGAGCAGCCTCGCAACGGGATATTGTCCACATTCACGCCATAACCATCATCCACCATGATGCCGTAAATGTCCGATGAACCCGACATTTTGACAGTCAAAGTAGTGGCTACCGTATCCAGTTGGCACTGCAAAAGCTGGATGCCCTTGCCCGGACTCTCCAGTTCATACTTCTGCTGCTGACCGCGAGCCGACACCGTGGCATTGAAATTGCCGGTACGGTCGTTCACCAATATTTTCACGGAAGAGAAATGCTTCACCCGCTCACGGGCAGCATTATGCTTGGAAGCGTAAATATTGACCACGGCAGAGCTGCCCATACGGTAACTCTTGGCCATGATGCCATAGTTTCCCGAAGAGGTTCTCTCACCCGCATCTCCGTAAGGAGCATAGGCTGTCAAATCGCCTGTGGCACGCTGCGATACCACCGCCGACGGGATGGTCTGTATCGCCGGCAACATGCCCGGGCCACCGCCACCAAACACCGACTGGAACCATTCACGTATATTGGCCGACAGACGGTCCATCTCTATTTGCGAATCGCCATAATGCATAATTCTGATAATCCGATGATTGGCCTTCGCCTTGTGCATCTCATCAAACACCTTGTCAAAGAAAGTGACATCGTCGTTCGGGAAGTAAAACTGTCCCGCATCCCCAATAAAGACCTCTTTATAATGCGCCAAAGTATCTTTCAGGGAGCGTAATTCCTCCATTTTGATGGAGTCCTGCAACGCGACCAACGGATCGACAGTCCCGGTTTCCAAAGGCTCACGCACCAGCACTTCCTCTATCGAGGGAAAACGCAACTCCGTGTCTCCGATTTTCACCCCGTCTTTAGGGAAAATCATAGCCACCACGGCCAAAATAGCAATGACCGAAAAGATGAAAATCAGAATCTTATAGCTCTTCATGCAACAGAATTATCAAAAGAGCGTATTAGTGATGACAAGCATGTCCGCAGGTGGAACAGTCGTGGGTGCAGGAAGCTGATTGGTCACAATCTTCGCGATCGCAATGCTCATGGTCATGTTCCACTTCCTCGATAGGAGCGTTCTCCAGCTGATAAACCACCTCATCGGCCAAACTCTCAAAAGCCTGGTTGATGAGGGCATTATCCTGGTCCATCAGGTTGCCACCCTTTTCAGCGGCTTCACCAACTTCCTGAACCAAAGGGATCTGAGCCAACAAAGTCGTGTTGAACTCACGGGCCAGAGTCAGTCCACCACCCTGTCCAAACAGGAAATATTTCTCTTCGGGATGCTGCTTCGGAGTGAACCAAGCCATATTCTCTACCACACCAAAGAGGGGTACATTCATATTGTCGGGAGCAAACATCTCGGCACCCTTGCGGGCATCGTTCACGGCAATCACCTGAGGGGTGGTCACAATGATAGCGCCGGCAATCCTGAACTGCTGAATAGCAGAAATCTGAACATCGCCAGTTCCCGGAGGGAAGTCCACAATCATATAGTCAATGTCGCCCCATTTGGTCTGGGTGAACAGCTGGGTCAGCGCGCCACCGGCCAGAGGTCCTCTCCAGATGACCGCTCTGTCGCTGGGCACCAAGAAACCAATGGAGTTGATCTTCACCCCGTATTTTTCCATAGGCTGCATGTATTCCTTACCATCTTCACCCATGGTTACTTCCACCATTTGGTCTTCCAAGTCAAACATCTTGGGAATGGAGGGGCCATAGACATCCGCATCCAGCAAAGCGGTTTTATATCCTTTTTTGGCAAGCATGATGGCAAGGTTTGCGGAGACTGTGGATTTACCCACGCCGCCTTTACCGGAAGCCACCACAATGATATGTTTCACACCCTTAATTACACTTTTAGTCAACATAGTTAATATAATTTATTGATAATAAAATAGTTAAAATAACATCTCACTCAAAAAACAAGTTTGCAAAGATAACATATTTTTCTTGAAGTTCAACAGGATGTTTCATAGGAATTTACCAACAATCCGAAACTTTGGCTATACACCTTTTTCTGTTGACAAAAATGCAGTGTAATTCATTCTGTGTCAAAAATTATACTTATCTTTGCTGATTAAAATACAATAATTAGCGATAATTATGTACAGCAGCGGAAAAACAGAAAAAACAAAGAAAGAAAAAAAGTCAAAAGGCAGCTACAGCAAGTGGATCAAGCCTTTTTGGATTCTCTATGCCACTGGTTTACTGATCCTTGTACTGCTTTTCACCTTTATATCCATGGGATGGCTCGGCTTCATGCCCTCGTTGGCCGAACTGGAAAATCCTGAAACCAACCAAGCTACGGAAGTATATTCCTGTGACGGCGAGTTATTAGGAAAGTACTATTTCGAGAACCGTTCGAACTGTAAGTTCGACGAGATTTCGCCGTATATGGTCAACGCCCTCATCGCCACCGAGGATGCCCGTTTTTACAAGCATTCCGGCATTGACCTAAGGGCTTTGTTACGTGTAGGTTTCGGTGTGCTGACCCACAACCACAAGGGCGGCGGCAGTACCATTACCCAGCAGCTGGCCAAGAACCTTTTCCCCCGTGATCCCCATGCCAGCAAGGCAAAATTGGTGCTCACCAAATTCAAAGAATGGGTAGTGGCCGTCAAGTTGGAGCACGAATTCTCAAAGAACGAAATCATGGCCTTGTACCTCAACACCGTGGATTTCGGCAACAACTCTATGGGTATCAAATCGGCTGCCAAAACCTATTTCAACAAGACTCCCTTGGAGCTGAACACAGAAGAGGCCGCCCTGCTGGTCGGTATGCTGAAAGCCCCGAGCAAATACAGTCCCACCCGCCATCCCAACGCCGCCACCGAGCGCCGCAACACCGTGTTGGCACAGATGAACAAATACGATTATCTTACGGATGCTGAATGCGATTCATTACAGCAGCTGCCCATTGACATGTCCAATTTCTCCGTACAGGACCACACCGCAGGCAGCGCCACCTATTTTCGCGAGTATCTGCGTCTGTACATGAATGAATGGTGCAAGAACAACCCCAAACCCGACGGCTCGCATTATGACATTTACAGCGACGGTCTCCGCATCTATACCACCATCGACTCGAGGATGCAGAAACATGCCGAAGAAGCTGTTTACGAGCACGTTTGCCAGTATCTGCAACCCATGTTTTTCGAGCACTGGCGCGGCAAGGAAAACGCTCCCTTCGCCAACCTGAGCAAAGAGGAGACCGACCGTATCCTCACCTCCGCCATGCGTCGCTCTGAACGCTACCAGCGCATGAAAGACGCCGGTGCCTCGGATGAAGAAATCATGAAGGCTTTCAACACAAAAGTGAAAATGAAAGTTTTCTCATGGAATGGCATGAAAGACACGGTAATGACTCCTATGGACTCCATCCGCTATATGAAATCGTTCCTGCACTGCGGACTGATGGCGGTGGATGTGAACAGCGGCCATGTAAAAGCATACGTAGGTGGTACCAACTACAAATATTTCCAATACGACCACGTCAAGCTATCACGCCGTCAGGTAGGCTCCACCTTCAAACCTTACGTATATACTGTGGCCATGTCCACTGGAGACTACTCACCCTGTACCATGGTGCCCAATATTCCTGTCACCATCCATCTACCTGACGGACGCACTTGGACCCCTCATAATTCAGGACATTACAAGGAAGGTCAGATGATGCCGCTGCGCGAGGCTTTGGCCCAGTCACTGAACCAAGTGTCCGCATACATCATGAAGCAATACGGTCCCAACGCCGTCATCGAGCTGGTGCGCCGCATGGGCATGACCTCCGACATTCCCGCAGTGCCCGCCATCTGCCTGGGAGCTTGCGAACTGTCCCTGTATGAGCAGGTGGGCGCCATCAACTGCTTCCCCAACCAAGGGGTTTATGTAGAACCTACGTTCATTACTAAAATATGCGACAAAGAAGGCAACGTCATTTTTACTTATGTACCCAAGACCAACGAGGCCATCGACCAGGTGACCGCGTTTAAGACCGTACGTTTGATGCAAGGTGTGGTGGACTTCGGTACCGGCCGTCGTTTGCGCGGACAGTATGAATTGTCCTTCCCGTTGGGAGGCAAGACCGGCACCACCGACAACCAGTCCGATGGTTGGTTCGTGGGCTATACTCCCGTGCTTACCTGCGGTATCTGGGTAGGTTGCGAGGACCGTGCCGCACATTTCCGCTCCACCGCCTTGGGCCAGGGAGCCCGCACTGCCCTACCCGTTTTCGGTCTCTTCATGCAGAAGTGCTACAACGACCCCGAACTGCCGTATAAGAGAATTATGGAAACCCAAGGCAATGGTTACAGTTTCACCGTTCCCGAAGCCTTTAGAGGCGACCCAGCCACCGGTTGCGAGGATGCCGCCGCCCAGGAAAAACGCAAGCAGATCAGCTTCGACTAAGAGCCCTCCAATCTAGTACATCTCAACCAAGAACTTCTCGACTGAAATAAGGTTCCAAGTGAAACAACGATGAAAGCCCTAACCCTTTTCGGCATTCCTGCCATATATCTATTCATTCCTATAGCCCTCATCCTGCCGAGAGTGCCTGTCGTCGGTAAGTTTTTCAATATCATCAATACGGCCATTCATGAATTCGGCCACGCGATAGTAGCGCTCATTATGCAGGGAAAAGTGCACAAGATTGAACTGATGCGCGACACCTCCGGCAGCACAGTCACCCAGTGTCCCACCACGATAGGCAACATACTAGTGTCCCTTGCCGGCTATCCTTTTGCCGCCTTTGCCGGCTGGCTATGCTGCTATCTCAATGAGGTCGGGTACCAAAAAGGACTGGTCGTCGGCCTCTCCTTCCTGATGGTGGTGATGCTGATATTTTGGATTAGGAACTGGTATGGTTTTATCTGGATTATCCTGTTCTGTGCCCTTAATGCATGGTTATTATACACTGACAATCAACAATATATTGATATTGCCGCTTTGTTTTATGCCATTGTGGTAATGATAGAGGCTATTTCTTCCTCCTTGATTCTGCTGGTGCTCAGCATCAAGGATGGGCATTCCGCCGGCGATGCCACCAATTTGGCCAAATTCACCCACATCCCCGCGTTTGTCTGGGCACTGTTTTTTTTAGCGTTTTCCTGCTGGATGGGGTATAAATGCGTGCTATTCTTCATGGCGTGAAAAGGAGACGCAAACGGAGCATCTATACAAATTTTTTATTCATCTTTATGCAATTCGAGAATTTTGTATAAATTTGCACTTGTAAAGAACAATTATACCAAATGGTATTATTAATACTCTTTCTAATAGCCTCAATCCCCCTGTTGGCGGAACCGCCGGCAGGAGATACGCTTTTGAGGCAGGAGGTGCTGAAAGCGGAACGTTTAGCAGACATGCACATAGCTCGTGCCGGCCATACTGTTTTCTACGCTGGCGGAGAATTGACAGTAGTGGGCGGACACACCACAGGCTTTGTGCTCACTCCCACCGCCGAATACTATAGCGGCGGCAAGTGGCATCAAATTTCCACCGTTTATCCCCACGACAACGGCCTATCGGTAGTACTCGATGATGGCCAGCGGGTGCTTTTGGCTGGAGGACACGAAAAGAACCTGGGCATAGGCCAGCGATACGAGGCGGAAATGTACAACACCGTATCGCATACCTTTGAAGGCTTCGGCTGCACGGACCGCAACAGGGCTTTCGCCCAAGGCGTGGAACTGGACAACGGACAGGTACTCATCAGCGGCAACCACAAAGGCAACGATGGCTTCGAAATGTTTGATGGAAAGAAAAACTTCAGACACATAAAAGACGTATGCACTTGGCGCAGCGCACCCTACGTGCTGCCTATCGCCGAGGACAACGCCATCGTATTCGGTAGCGTCTGGAGGAACCAGCGTTTCGAACCCTGCGACACCGTTGAACGACTGAAAGGCGAGCCTTTCTGTATTCCTTTACTAAAAGAATGGATGCCCTTGCTATACTGTCAATACAGTCATGCGCAAGCGGCCTTCATCGGCAACAAAGCCAAAGGTGATTACACCTACCTTATAGCCGCCATGAATCTTGATGGCGAAATGGCCTTTATCCATATTCACGACACGGTCTTTTCGCTATTGCCCACATCATGCCCCATTCCGACAACGACAAAGTGGGGACAAATAAAATATCAAAGCACCTCAATCGCTGACACGCAAGCCCGTCGAGCATATTTGGTGGGCACCGACGCTACAGGAAGGGTTTATGTAATTGCCGTAGAGTACGATCAACATCCGGCTCCCGTCATGCTATATTATACCGACCTCCTGACCGAGTTCGGCAACACCACACCCATACTGACTCCTGACGGCGACCTCATCGTCACCGGAGGCATCACCAATGACAACTTCTCGCCTTTTGCCTCAGTGTGGTTGCTGCATACAGGCCAGAACAACACAACGGCAAGCACCGCTACATTTTCAAAACACCTCTTGTGGTGGCTACTTGGCGGACTACTGATTGCAATTTTTGCAGTCGTGTCTCTTCGAATCCGCAAGGGCAAAAAAGACACGCTGCCACTTTCCGAAGAAGCCGAAAAGCTCAAAAAAACGGAAAACACAGAATCAGAGGAAAATCTACCAGCCGACAACAGCTGCAAAGAACTGATGGAACGCATTATCCGACTCATGGAGGCCGAACACCCTTATCTGAACCCCAAGCTAAAGCTGAGCGATATTGCCGATACTCTCGGAGTGCATCGTAACACAGTATCGGCCTGCATCAACTCTCAGCAAGGTTGCACTTTCAGCCAGTTTATCAACGACTACCGTTTAAGGCACGCCCAAAAGTTGTTACTCGAGACCACCGATATGAAAATGTATACCGTGGGCATGGAGTCGGGCTTTGCCAACGAGCGTTCGTTTTTCCGTTCGTTCAAAGCAGCCACAGGGCTGACACCCAAAGAGTGGAAAGACCAACAGGGCAAGAACCTCTAATCTCCAAAGACAGACAAAACACCCATAATGACTGACATTTTACAAAATGTCAGTCGTTTCTTGTTTGCCACAGAATCCACGGTCTTGTTTTTCGCTAACTTTGCATATTAAATAATTTTACACCTTTAAAACAAACAACTATGAAGAAAATCCTTTCAATCTTGATGATTTCCCTGCTGGCAGGAGCAATGCTATTAACCGCCTGCAAGAAAGACGAAACCAATAATAATAATTCAGAGACACCTGGTGGAGGCACAGAGACACAACCCACAGGCACCATCGAGAACAACGTGGTGACGGATATCGACGGCAACGTCTATAATGGTGTATGGTTGAATGGCAAGCTGTGGATGAAGGAGAACCTGCGCACCACAAGATATGCCGACGGCAGCGCCATTCCTGTAGCCGCCTCGGTTGAAACAACAAGTCCGACAGAACCCTACCGCTATGCGCCCAACAACGACGAAAGCAATGTGTCTTCATACGGATGGTTATACAATTGGCCGGCTACAGTGCATGGAGCAAGCAGTGGTGTGGTACAGGGTGCCTGCCCCAACGGCTGGCATGTGCCTAGTACTGGCGAATGGGAGGATATGACCGAACATTTGATCCAACAAGAAGAATACTTGTGCAATGGTGGTCTTGCACAAGCAATGTGCAACACTTGGGCTTGGGAACCCATGGACTTCCCGCATGCCTGTCTGCCTGGTACAGACTTAATGTCCAATAATGCCACCGGCTTCTCCGCCCTTCCCGCTGGTGCTGTCACCGATAATCCCAACATGCTTCCTTTAGGTTATAATGCCATGTTTTGGTGCGCTACTAGCGGTGGTGAGGAAATCGCTTGGTCACGCAGCATAAGCTACACATATTATCATATCGGCTCCTCCGCCGGTGATTACAAAGGCAACGGCTACTCCGTACGTTGCGTCCGCAATTAAAACAACGATAACATAAAGTATTAATTTAATATCACATAACATGAAAAAAATTTTCGCAGTAATGATTGCCTTGTGCTGCTTCGCATGGGCAGAAGCACAAACTCCTATCGCCATGCTGATCCACAACAGCAACGCAACCCCTTACTATGGCAGCAACGCCCTGATTGATGCCTATAACGATGCAGTAAACGGTGATATCATCAACCTTTCATCCGGCGTTTTCAACAACGTTGAAGTCAGAAAGTCACTCACCATCCGTGGTGCCGGAATGATGACCGACACTATCGCAGGCACTCTTCCCACCATCATCATCGGCAGCAAAAAAATCCATAACCCTGACACTGGTCTGACCATGACTTTTGAAGGTCTTTATTTTCAAGATGAACTATTTATGGATAATATTTACCATGCCAACTTCAACAAATGCTATATCACCAGATTCGCCTCCCCATTTTATGGTGGTGGGAATATTTATGGTGGCAATTTCACCCATTGCATCATCCGTGAAATCAGAGGCACCTGGCTTACAAACTGCCATTTCTACAACAGTGTAGTTCGTGATATCATGAGTGGAAGTGGTATCGATTTTGGAGGCAGTGATGGCACATGCGTATTCGACCATTGTATTATTCAGTTAAAAAGAAGCGAAGGAATAAATAAAATCCACTCCACCAACAGTATTTTATTGCTTGAAAATCCTAATGATACCATCAGTGTGGCAAACACCTGTGAGAATCATCACTACTGCATCGGCATCATGAGCTGGCATGACGGATTTTTTGTTCCGTCTTCGTATGCAAGCGGCCACAATCTGCACAATTATGTTTGGACCTATCAAGTATTTGAGGGTTTCGACCGCGATGTTACTGTCTTTGCCAACTACCATCTTGCCAGCAATAGTGGAGCCGATTTATTGTTAGGCAACGACAACTCCCAAATCGGCATCTATGGTGGCAACATGCCTTTCAACCCATGCATAGCCAATCCAGGTGTAGGTCGTATCACCGTGGGCGGACAGACCAACCAACAGGGACAGCTTCCCATCAATATCCAATTCATCAACCAGTAAATCCAATCCGTTATGAAACGATTGCTATTTTTCATTAGCGGATGGCTGCTCTGCGGAGCCTTGTCGGCCCAAAATATCACCCAATATGAGTATTGGTACGACTATGACTATGCCAGCCGACAGAGTTTCACTCTTGTTGACGGCAATACACTGATTGACGCCTCCATGCTGAAAGCCGGTCCACATGTTCTCTCCCTGTTCTGCCAGATTGACTCCTACACCCGCGTACAGCAATTTCTGTTTTACCATCATCCGAATCTTGCCACAACAGGAGGTTCTTGTCTCTATTGGTTTGACAACGACGTAAGCACTTCCACCAATATACCCCTGGCCAACGGTTCCTTTCTGGTGGATGCCTCTATGCTGAGCCCCGGATTACATCAATTTAATTTAACCTATAGCATACATTTTGAACTCCACTTGGAAAGTTTCATGTTTTACAAGATGCCTGAAACCCCGATAGCCACTGCCCTCACCTTCCACTACCGTGTGGATGGCGGCGAGTTCCAGACTGAAACAGTCACCGCCCAGGGCGCAATGGTTCCCCTCAATCTCGACATGAACGACTTAACGGAAGGCACCCACACCATCGAGCATTACATCACCAACGGCAACAATGACGTGCTCTCGCCCTTACAGTCCGACCAGTTTGTGCGCACCCACATCACCCAATACTACACGCTGACCCTGCTGGTCAACGATGAAAACATGGGGTACACGATAGGTGGCGGAGTACACGCTGACGATGAGCTGGTATCCTTCGAGGCCACCCCTTACAATGGTTTTATTTTCGACCACTGGAATGACAACGTGACCACCAACCCTCGTGAGATTATGCTCACCTGCGACACCACCTTCACCGCCTACTTCGAAATTGAGGATGGAGTAGAGGACTATACCACGGAAAAAATTCTAGTATATGGCCACCATGGCAATATCATTGCCAACTTCGACACCCCCATGCCTGTATGGGTTTACGACATGAGTGGCAAACTGTTGGTTAGCCGCCCCGCAGATGGCTCAACCAGTTTCTCTATTCCTATGTCCACTGGCGTTTATTTGGTAAAAGCAGGCGATATCTATGTTAAAAAAGTTGTAATAACGGAATAAGAAGACGTTTTTTTGGAACATAACAAATCCCAAGTTGGAGGAATTCCTGCGGCTTGGGATTTATCATTTACGGGCTGCGGACGCAATGAATTGCGTCCCTACTGACCACTGACTACTGACCACTAACCACTGACCACTGGCACCTAAATTACCGACCTAAAACAAAGACTGTCGGTTTCTTGTGCAGATCGATTTGGTCCTTGCGCCAGCGAGCTACGGACTGTGATTTCAGGAACTGCTCGTCGGTGGCCATATTACAGGCAATGCAAAGACGTGTGTCTGGCTTGCACACCCGCAGAATGGACTGGAACAAATGATTGTTTCGATACGGTGTCTCAATAAACAGCTGTGTCTGGTTGTATTTGACGACCAAATTCTCCAAGGTTTTAAGGCGTTCTTCCCTCCTATCCTGCTCCACTGGCAAATAGCCATTGAAGGCAAAATTTTGCCCGTTAAAACCGGAACCCATCAGTGCCAGCACGATGGAGTTAGGACCGACGAGCGGCACCACCTCGATGCCCAGCTGGTGAGCTTTCGCTACCACCACATTGCCGGGATCAGCAATACAGGGTGTTCCCGCATCCGACATCAATCCCACATTCTTTCCTTCTTCACAGCAACGAAGGTATTCATTCAGATCCACACCCTGGGTATGTTCATTCAAGAGGAAAAACTCCAAATCGTCGATAGCCTTTTGCAGCCCTAATTTCTTCAGAAAACGGCGACCTGTACGCAGATCCTCAACAATATACACATCTATGCTGTTGATGATTTCAGCATTGAAGCGAGGAAAGAGGAAGTCGAAGTCCTTTTCGCCTAAAGAGGAGGGAATGAGATATAATTTGCCGGGAATCATAAATTTATGGGATTAGTTGGTTAAAGTGATGAGGAGGGGATGTTTCTGTGATGAGCTATGAGCTATGAGCTGTGAGCAATGAGCAATGAGCTGTGAGCGATGAGCTATGAGCGATTCAACTATCTAAAATTTCAAGTAGATATTACTTCCCACCAAATTTTGGACGGGAACCGCATGAGAGAAGGAGAATATTTTCAGGTCATTCAACGCACTCTTCCTGGCAACATCAGCATTCATAAGCTTTTTCAGCTCTCCATCCTGATTAAAGAAAGTGAAAGACCACACCGCGTCGGAAGGCGTGTTAGAAGAAGCGAACTTAAATGCGTTACCAGTTTCGATATAATTGTTGCTCTTCACCGTTTTTTTGTAGTAGTCGAGTGTCGTAGAGGTATCGGCCAGCACATAATAATCTTTCACCTGCATCATGCATTTATATGCATCGCCCAGATACAGAGACGAAAACACGCTGGCAAAATCAACGAGGATACAAGAGAACACCGACTTGGGTGTGTTATTCTGAATGGAATCCACATTCAAGCTGTCCGCAAAAAACGAAGCGAAAGATGCCTTGGTCGTATCTATTTTCAACGCACAATAATGATAACTGCAAGTATCTGCCGGCAGCGTGAAATAAACCGAATGAATCGGAGCTATCCGTTGATAACAGTCTTGCTGGTAAGGNNGCTGTATAAGAGACAGGCCATACCCTCTACATCCCAGTATTTCACCAGCGACAGAGGTTTGGCATCATCCACCACTACCAAATTGTTAGCCGTGATGGGCACTACCCGCTGCGGGAATTCTCCATCAGGCAGCGCCGACTCAAACTGACGCATAGTGGAATTTTCAGTGTCGATATATCCCGACAGGAAGATTTCCACATCCGAAAAACGGACCTGATAGGCACACCAAGAGGTGAGATAAGTCCACTCATCAAGAAAAGAGCCATACGATTCGTTGGTCTTGCCCTTAAAGTACTCGACATAATTCTTCGGATTCACCATCAGCCAGTTCTGTTTCTGGTTCTTCTCCACCAGTTTGTACAACTGTTTGAACGATTTGTCATTAGCCAGTCCCTTGGGGAATTTCAGCTGCACAATTGACTTTTTGAGCAACTCAACATCCTCGGAAGCGGAAAAGACATTGTTGTGAAAAACAAACTTAAAATCCTTGTAATGAGTACCATACGAATAAATTTCATATCCTTCGAAAGTGATATTGTTACGAGGGTCAATCTGTAACAACTTCAGCAGGTTTTTGAAATAATGCTCATCCATACGGGTGGAGAACAGAGGAACTATCTTGCTGTCAATCACATAACCAGACACCAAGATAGCTCCTTCCCTATTGTTCATCTTTTCCAGAAAAGACTCATAACCAGCCAGTCCATCCAAGGCAAACAATTCCGTCAGATAGGGCATCAGAGAAGCAGAAGTCTTCACAAATTGCTCATTATCATTAATTTCGAAGACAAAAGCCGCACACCGTTTCTATCAATGGTCCGTTGGTTTGTCTGAAAAAATTGTTGTAAAAGAATATCGCCGCCAGTATCAGCACTATACCGACTGATGCCGTGGTGATTATCCATGCCTTGGTGTTGTTGGTTGCGGTCATAAGTTAGGATTTTTGCTTTGGGGGATTTGGTTAGAGGGTTACACGGTGAGGAGGTGAGAAGGTGAGAAGGTGAGAAGATTATAGGATTACAGGATTACGGGATTTTGAATTTTGGATTTTGAATTCTGAATTCTAAATTCTAAAACCTAAAACCTAATCCCTAACCCCTATTTATCAGTTTTCAGTTTTTTCTTCCTTATCGTCAATCAATCCCTTCTCTATCAGCTGGTTGTACCACATCACTACCTTCTTCATGTTAGAAACATATACTCTCTCTTTGTCATAGTTGGGCAGTACTTCGGCGAAGTAAGCTTTCAAAGCCTTGCTGTCTGTCACATCCACGCTTGCCTGGGCGCCATTTTCTTTCTTGTAAATCGACAAGAGGACTTCCTGCAAGGGAACATCATCATCTTCAGTGAAAATAGATATATTGTCCAAAGTGGCAACACCGTCGTTGGGGAATACCGGCAGACGTTTGCCATCGGTCAAAGATTCAACAATAAAACTGCTTTTGTTGTGTGAGAGAAGTTTGAAAAGTCCACTTTTTCCTGTCACAGATAAAATTTTCGACAAATCCATTGTTTAATTTTTTTGATGATTAATAATAGATATACGTTCTTATTCTTTTGTATTGTAATTTTTTGTTTTTGTATCTTGTTTCTGATGTCCAGTTTTTCTGCTGATCATGCCCCGCATAGAAATACTGCTCTTTGTCATTGTGCAGACGGTCCTCAAACAGCACTTTCAGCAAAGCGCCATTGTCCTGATATTGGGTATAGGTGTACTCAATCAGGTCATTCTCGCCTTTGAAAGCCCTGCGGTTGACCTCATCGCCATAGTTGTCATACTCGATGGTCACATACTTGTACAACTTGCCTGACGGCTCGAATTCGTCGATACGGATTAGCAAGCCCTGAGCATTGTACTTGGACGTGTTGCGCACCGAATAACCATCATAATGGCGCACCATCTCCACCACATTTCCCTCACCATCAGTCTTATAGCTGACAGTACTCAATACAGAATCACGCACACAGATTTTTTCAGCGGAGAGAAAATCATTCATGTCGTATTCGTAATGGCACACCACCGTGTCGGGCTCTCCCGGATAAAACTCCTTCCAGTAATCGGCACGGGCATCGGCATGATAGCCGAATATCCGCACCGCCAAAGTATCACCTTGCGGAGTCATTTTGCAATAATCCAGCAAATAGCCGTCGGGACTGTAATGCTGCACCATCACACTTACCGTGTCGAAGCGCAAGGAGTCCAATGCCAAAGTATCATTCTGTGCGACAGAATTTTCCGGCACCAAAGTATAAGTACACAACTCCTTCACCTGACTGAAGATATGGTTTCTTTGCAGATGGTTTTTCTGGACATCAGGAATAATAACGATTTCCGCAGGCTTGCGCTTGCATCCCGACAAAAGAAGCAGTGCCGGTATCAAAAGAGCCGGCACGAGAACAGTCAGGAAAAGAAACCGTTGCTTCATCCTATAATTTATTTCACAAGTTCGTCAATCATCTGATCATCAGCGATATTGGCGATGGTCACCTTCAAATTAGGATTCAGACTCATGGCACGCTTGATAGCGAACATGGCGCCATCGTTGCGGGCCCATGCGCGACGGGCAATACCGTTGTTGACATCCCAATAGAGCATGTTCTTCAAGCGACGTTCAGCATCCTCGCTACCATCGAGCAGCATACCAAAACCGCCGTTGATAACTTCGCCCCAGCCGACACCACCACCATTGTGGATAGATACCCAGGTGGCACCGCGGAAAGAGTCGCCAATGACATTCTGCACCGCCATATCAGCAGTGAAAGAAGAACCATCATAAATATTGGAAGTCTCTCTGAACGGAGAGTCGGTACCGGAAACATCGTGATGGTCGCGACCCAGCACCACGGGAGCGGTCAGCTTGCCCGACTTGATAGCGTCGTTAAAAGCCTTGGCAATCTTGATACGGCCTTCTGCATCGGCATAGAGGATACGAGCCTGAGAGCCCACCACCAACTTGTTGGCTTTGGCGCCTTTAATCCATGTGATATTGTCGCTCATCTGCTGCTGGATTTCAACAGGAGAATTCTTCATGATTTCATCCAACACTTCCATAGCCAGATGGTCGGTCACCTCCAAATCTTCTGCCTTGCCGGAAGTACACACCCAACGGAAAGGACCGAAACCATAGTCGAAGCACATGGGACCCATGATATCCTGAACGTAAGAAGGATAACGGAAAGTGCCGTCTTCTTTCATGATGTCGGCACCGGCGCGGCTGGACTCCAAGAGGAAGGCATTGCCATAGTCGAAGAAATACATGCCTTCGGCGGCCAACTTGTTGACAGCGGCCACATGGCGACGCAAACTAGCCTGAACAGCCTCTTTGAACTTGTCGGGCTCATCGGCCATCATGCGTTTAGATTCCTCAAATGAATAACCCACCGGATAATAGCCGCCTGCCCACGGATTGTGCAAGGAAGTCTGGTCGGAACCCAAGTCAACCTTAATATGGTGTTCAGCGCAATACTCCCACAAATCCACAATATTGCCTTGATAAGCGAAGGATTTTGCAATCTTTTGCTGACGGGCCTCGTTCACCTTGGCCATCAGCACTTCAAGGTCGTCGCATACCTCATCCACCCAGCCTTGGGCATAACGCTTCTGCGTAGCGGCGGGGTTGATTTCAGCGGTGATAGACACCACACCGGCGATGTCACCAGCCTTGGGCTGGGCACCTGACATGCCACCGAGACCAGCGGTCACAAACAATTTACCGGCAGCACCGCCACCGATTTTACGGCAGGCATTCAGCACTGTGATGGTGGTACCATGCACAATACCCTGAGGTCCGATGTACATATAAGAACCGGCGGTCATCTGCCCGTACTGGCTGACACCCAGTGCGTTGAATTTCTCCCAGTGGTCGGGTTTCGAGTAGTTCGGAATCACCATACCATTGGTCACCACCACTCTGGGGGCATCTTTATGAGAGGGGAACAAGCCCATGGGATGACCTGAATACATCACCAAGGTCTGTTCGTCGGTCATTTCCGACAAATACTTCATCACCAAACGATACTGAGCCCAGTTCTGGAAAACGGCGCCATTGCCACCATAGGTAATCAGTTCATGGGGATGCTGGGCCACTGCCGGATCCAGGTTGTTCTGAATCATCAGCATGATAGCGGCAGCCTGACGGCATTTGGCGGGATAATCCTCAATCGGACGGGCATACATCTCGTAATCCGGACGAAGACGGTACATGTAGATGCGGCCGTAATCGTGCAATTCCTTCAGAAACTCGGGAGCCAAGGTGGCATGCAAAGAAGGATCGAAATAACGGAGCGCGTTCTTCAGCGCCAGTTTCTTCTCCTTTTTGGTCAGGATATCCTTGCGTTTAGGCGCATGGTTAACCGTTGTGTCGTATGGTTTCGGAGCGGGCAATGTGGTAGGGATGCCCTGTCTTAAATCGTTTTGAAATTCTTGTAAAGTCATATCCTATATTGTTTTTTCTGATTATTAAATTGCGAAATTACTTGTTCTCATTTCCCGTATCCTCCTCATCATCAGGAGCTTCTATAACGTGCTTAAATTCGTCTTTACGCTCTTTCCACTTGTTTCGGGCATATTGCTGCATATCCTCAAAACTGTCAGTCTCATCCACAATCTCCAATCCGAAGATGGATTCGATAATATCCTCCAGAGTAACAATACCCGTAAACGAGCCATATTCATCCACAATCAGGGCGATATGCTCTTTTTCCTTCAGCAAAATCTCCCACAATTTGGTCAGGGTCTGCCCTTCTTCCGCCACCACTATCAGACGCTTGATATCCGACAAACGCGTATCGAACTTATCGTTGGCCACGTTTTCGAGCACTTTCTGACGCAGAACATAACCTGTGATATGGTCCTCATCATCGTCGGCATACACAGGGATACGGGCATAATGCAGGTAATCCTTGTTTTTGTAGAACTCCGCCACGGTCATTTCCTCGGGGGCGATAGAGACCACCGTCTGCGGGGTCATCACATCTTCCACTTTCACCGATTCGAGCTTGACGATATTTTGAATAATCTTATTCTCAGACACTTCGAGCTCACCCTCTTCGGCAGCCATCTCCACCATTGCGGAAACCTCCTCGCGGCTGACCGCGGCCTCATGGTTCTTCTTGCCCATAGCTCGCACCAACAACTTGGATAGCAGAACAAAAGGATACATGATGACAATCAGCACTCTCAGCAAATTGGCCACAGGAATACAAAGTCTGCGCCAATAGTTGGCTCCCATGGTTTTCGGAATTATTTCGGATAAAACCAGAATCAAAAGTGTCAAAACAGCGGAACCCAAACCGAACCATTCGTTACCGAAGACTTTCACCACCTGGGCACCCACACCGGCAGCACCGATGGTGTTGGCGATGGTATTCAGCGACAGGATAGCGGCCAGAGGCTTATCGATATCGTCCTTATATTTTCGCAACAACTCGGCATTTTTGCGACCTTCCGTCTCCAACATATTGATAAACGACAGGGGCGTTGACAGCAGCACCGACTCCATCAACGAGCAGAAAAACGAGACTCCTAAAGCTAAAAAAAGATAGAAAAATAATGTTCCCATTTCTATATTTAAAATTGTGGCAAAGATACGGAAATTTTCAATGCATCTTACGCTAAAAAAAAGGGTGTCGAAAGGGGGACTATTATTACTGAGGAAACCACCACATTGGGATTCTATAACAGCAGTTTACAGCTTTGCCATCTTTGAATGCGGGAATCCATTGTGGCATTTCGCTCACTATCTTTTCACTTTGTTTGTCCAAAGCCGGAAACAATCTGTTTTTGAGCTCGGGAGAGCTCACCCTGCCATCTGCCCCGATAGTAAACTCCACCAGCACCACTCCTGTTACATCAAATTGTCCCACCACCGAATAATCCATGCGCTGAGCCAGAAATTCATACAAGCCTTTGACACCTCCAGGAAAAGAGGGCTCTATGTCAACCTCATTATCCCCGCAGGGTTTCGCATAATAAGCGGACTCCATAGCTGCCCTTTGAATTGGGTATTGCCGGATTAGCTCAATAATGACGCTGGATTTTATGGAGATATTGGCCTCCGCCCGATAAAGCCGCTGGCTGCTATCAGCCTGTATGTTTTTGAACAGGGGATTATAAGTGCTATGGGGAATGATTTCATTAAGATATTGATATCCAAACAGGGTATCCACATTCTCAAAGTACGCTGCAAGATGTTCTGCTTGGAAACTGGTAAATGCCAGTCTTTTATCCTCGCTTGGCTCAAAGTCATAAAGCAGAATATTGCACTTGTATCCGGGATGCGAGGCCATAAACTGTTTCAAAGGAGCCAAATAGCGTGGCATTTCCTTTTCTAATAATCGACCATTCCAATTCCATGGTAAATCAGCGATAACGAACCTTGCGGAATCCTTCAGGCAAGCCACGTGGAAGGGTATCCCCACGTAATAATTACGCTGGGCAATCGCCCCTTTCACCATGACCAAAAGACAAATCAACACTACAATTTTCTTCATAAGACTAACAATTTGCTTAAATGCAATTATCATTTGCTTTTCTTCCGTAAAGGCATTGCAAAGATACGGATTTTTTTCATTGCGGATATTGTTTTTTTTTGTATCTTTGCACGCTTAATAGAAGATGAAAGTTGAAAACTGAAAACTGAAAGTTAAATCACAACNNTTTTTTTGTATCTTTGCACGCTTAATGAGGTTAGTGAGGTTAGTAGGGTTAGATGGTTAGAACTGAAAATTTAAAATTGGCACATTAGCACATTGGCACATCGTATTGACAAACAGAATAACAACAAATAACAATTAATCCAAAAATAATGGCAAGCAGAAGAAAAGAAATGTTCCCGAACGTCACCGACGAACAGTGGAACGACTGGAAATGGCAGGTGAAAAACCGCATTGAAACCTTAGACGAATTAAAGAAATATATCGACCTGACTCCCGAAGAGGAGGAAGGTGTGGCACAGTCGCTCAAGACTTTGCGTATGGCTATCACGCCTTACTACCTTAGTTTGATTGATCCCAACGACCGTCACTGTCCGGTACGCCGTCAGGCCATCCCGACCATCGCCGAAACCCACCAGTCACCCGCCGACCTGCTCGACCCGTTGCACGAGGATGAGGACTCCCCCGTTCCGGGTCTCACCCACCGCTATCCCGACAGAGTGCTGTTCCTGATCACCGACATGTGCTCCATGTACTGCCGCCACTGCACCCGTCGTAGATTCGCCGGCCAGAACGACTGCGAATCCCCCTCAGAAAGAATCCAGAAAGCTATTGACTA